>Ga0208566_1000305_pt1 | contig 35020 bp, 32 predicted proteins | sample PL_2010_150m_FD_184159 | JGI IMG/M metagenome (GOLD analysis project Ga0208566, IMG submission 184159) | Freshwater microbial communities from Powell Lake, British Columbia, Canada to study Microbial Dark Matter (Phase II) - PL_2010_150m... | ecosystem: Environmental > Aquatic > Freshwater >...
ATATAATTCTCCTTCAATCTAAAGTCAACAATAATTTAATTAAATTATAAGGTTTATAATCAATGGGTAAGGGATTTTATTTTTCTAAAACGGGTGGCTTGTCTATCTTTTAGGCGGGGCGTGAAGGCGACGAGCGGGCAGGGTTGGCCTGCTAAATAGATGGCTAGCCAGAACGAGCAAGCTGATGCAAGCGCAGTCCCTCGGCTTCGCTCAGGACTGCGTCCTGAGTGCAATCGAAGGACGCAGTTTTGCTACGCTGGGGCAAAACAAGTATCCTTTGCAAAAAAATAACCAGGCCAGCCTGCCTGCCCGTCCGGCAGGCGGGCCTGCCTGCTTGCCCGTCTGGTAGGCGGGCCTGCCCGTCCGGCAGGCGGGCCTGCCTGCTTGCCCGTCTGGTAGGCGGGCCTGCCCGTCCGGCAGGCGGGCCTGCCCGTCCGGCAGGCGGGCCTGCTGGCAGGCAGGGACCCGTTTCTTTATAAAGGGAGACTTATCTATATGTATAGATGTAATGTAAATTTTAAATAAATATGTTAATTAAGCGCAATTTCCGCAAAGAAGTATTGAAAAAAACTGTAGTTCTGATAATATAATACTAAGATAATTGTTTATTTATTTGCCTAAAAAATGAAGAATTTATATTTAAGACTTACCGGCTTGCTGGCTGTAATTTTATTTTTTGGCATTAATATGGTCCCTCAGGCTTATTGCGAAATGAGTTATGAGGTTTGTTCCCCGGAAGATTTATCAGGCGTAACTTTAAGATTGTTTTATGAGTCTGAGAAGATAAGCGGTTATTTGATCTTTTACGACTGTCAAGCTCGGATCTGCTCGTTAGATTCCGGCTTGATTCCTTTGTTAACCTACGGCGATTGGCAGGAGCCGCTTGAGATTATCAGCCCGGGAAGGTTTAAGTTGCTTACATTGAATAACGGGGGAAAAATTTTTGCCTTTCCTATCAAAGCTATTCCTTTTTCCTTGCCTCAAAACAGCTCTGTTAAGATAACTTTTCGCTTAGGCCAGATACAGGCAATTGACCAGGTGAGTAATTATTCTCATGCAGAATTAAAAAAAGACCTCTATCAGCTCCCTATTTTATACCAGGATAGAAAATCTAAAAAAACTAAGCAGTTAAAATAAATAGATAACCAGAGGCTAGAGAAGAGGGTATATTTAAAAGAGAGGAGAGGGGAAAAATGTTTAATCTAAATACAATGAATGAGAAGATCAAGGGAGTGACTTTTGGTTTCAGAGGTAATGTTTTTAACTTTAGTTGGCCTAGCGAAAGACCAAATTTTTAGGTAGGATGGCAACTATGTTTATAGAAAAGATCAAACAAACGATAAAAAAATTTAACCTGATTAGTAAAGGGGACAAAATATTGATTGCTGTTTCTGGGGGCCCGGACTCATTAGCCTTGCTAAGGGTGTTCTTTGAACTACACAAAGCTCTCAAGTTGGATCTTTGCGTAGCCCATCTAGACCACATGCTTAGGGAAGGTTCTAATAAAGATAGATTATTTGTAGAGAACTTGGCGAAGAAGTTAGGTATGAATATACTATCCGGCCAGGTTGACCTTAAGAAATGCGGGCAAAAAGGCTCTCTTGAGGAGATAGCCAGGAATATCCGGATGGATTTTCTCTTTAAGATTGCCCAAGATACGCAGTGCGATGCGATCGCGCTTGGCCATAACCTTGACGATCAAGCGGAGACAGTGTTGATGCGTCTTTTACGAGGGGCTGGTCTATATGGTTTATGCGGGATAATGCCGGCGAGGACGATCCGGGGGCACCGTATAATCCGCCCTTTATTAGAGGTAAGCCGTAAGGAGATTATCGGATTCTTAAAGAAAAGAAAATTGGTTCCTCTGTTCGATAAAACTAACCTGGATGATGTATACTTCAGGAATAAGATCAGGAATAGATTAATACCCCTCTTGGAAAAAGAATATAACCCTAATATTAAGAACGTCTTGGCAAATATGGCGCAGGTAGTTAGCTGGGAGTATGATTATTTAATCAATGTTGCCCAGCTCAAAAGCCAAGGTTTAGGTAAAAGTATGGCAATTGATAAGTTATTAAGGCTACATCCGGCTATACGAAGATTGATTTTTAGGTTGGCTATTAGAGGCCTGCAGGGTAATATGCGCAGAATTACCTTTCAGCATATCAGCGAGATTGAGGATTTGCTCTTAAATCGGCCCCTAAATTCCATAGTTGACTTACCTAAATGTATTTCGGTAGCTAAGAAGAAAAAAACCCTCCTTTTTTACCGCAGAAATAAGTAATAAATACTTGATTTTATAGGTATTTGAAGTTATAATTAAAAATCTAAAGAAAGGATAAAATATGACTAATCATAAAGCACCTAACCCTAAGAAAAACAATATATTCAAGCGTTTTCCAGTAGGCTGGCTGGTGGGAATTTTTATTTTTTATCTTTTGATCAGTTCGCTGAATTTATCGATAACCGGCATCCCCCGCGAGATCACTTATCTTGACTTTTATAATACTTTAAAGGATTCACCCGATAAGATCAAGACGGTTACCAAGATGGAAACTATACTACAGGGTGAATTCAGCGATAACTCTAAATTCTTCCTGAATATTCCAGAAGACGATAGGGAGTTGCTTAACCTGATGCGTCAGAACCTCAAGAGTTTCGACGTAAAGCCAGCGCGCACCATCTGGGCGAACTTATTTTATTCTTTAGGCCCGGTATTGTTATTGATTTTGTTCTGGTGGATGATGGTTTCCCGGGGAGAACAGTTGGGCAACAGGGTTTTTTCTTTCGGTAAAATCAGGCCTAAGGTGCATAGTGAAAAAGACAGTGAGAAGGCGACCTTTAATGATGTTGCGGGAGTAGATGAGGCGAAAGAGGAATTGCAGGAGGTAATTGAGTTTTTGAAAGATCCTAAAAAATTTCAGAGGTTAGGAGGCAAGATTCCCAAAGGGGTTTTATTAGTCGGCCCTCCAGGGTGCGGTAAAACGCTGATTGCCCGCGCAGTCGCCGGCGAAGCAAGTGTGCCATTTTTTTCTATCAGCGGATCAGACTTTGTAGAGATGTTTGTCGGTGTAGGCGCCAGCCGTGTGAGAGACTTATTCGAGCAGGGCAATAAGGCAGCCAAGATTTCCGGTAAAGGGGCAATTATATTTATTGATGAAATTGATGCTGTCGGCCGCTTGCGTTTTTCCGGGATCGGCGGAGGTCATGATGAAAGGGAGCAGACCTTGAATGCCCTTTTGGTTGAAATGGATGGTTTTAATACTACCCAGGGTATAATCCTAATCGCTGCCACTAACCGGCCGGATACCCTGGACCCGGCGCTTTTACGGCCTGGCAGATTTGACCGCAATATCATCGTGAATTTGCCTGATATTAAAGGCAGGGAGGAGATACTGAAGGTGCATGTACGCAAAATAAAACTTTCTCCCTCTGTGAACTTGATGTCTATAGCTAGTCAGACTCCCGGCTTCTCAGGAGCTGATATCGCCAATCTTTGTAATGAAGCAGCGCTTCTGGCTGCCAGGCATAATAAGGATGCAGTAGAAATGATTGATTTTGAAAAATCCGTAGAAAGGGTATTGATGGGCCCGGAGAAACGCAGCCATATTATGTCTAAGAAAGAAAAGGAAATTACTGCTATCCACGAGGCCGGGCATGCGCTTCTTTCCCTCTTGCTTCCAGAGGTAAATCCCCTCAAGAAAGTTTCGATTATACCGCGCGGTCTGGCGGGAGGCTACACCTTTACCCCACCGTTTGAAGACAGGCATTATTGGACGAAGCATGAACTAGTCTCTGAAATAGCGCTTATGCTTGGGGGAAGGGCGTCTGAGGAAATAAATCTAAACGAAGTTACTACCGGGGCGCAGAATGATTTGGAGTTAGCTACCCAAATGGCCCGTCGTATGGTCTGTCAATTTGGCATGTCTGAGAAACTAGGCAATATTACCCTAGGCAAGCGAGAGGGGCTGATATTCTTAGGGCGCGATATTATGGAGGAGAAGAATTACAGCGAAGAGACGGCGCGGATTATCGATGAAGAGGTAAAAAATATAGTCAATCTGGCTTATATCAAGTCCAAAGATTTATTGCGGCAAAATGTGGATAAATTAAAGATACTTTATAATACACTTTTAGAAAAAGAAGTTTTAGACGGAGAGGAAGTAAAACGCCTGCTTGCTGTTGAGAAGAGCGATTTAATTTAAAGATTCTATGCGGATACTCCAGATAAATCACCCCCAAGAACTAAAGAAAATAATGCGGGATATCCGGGTTGATAGTTGCGGTATCGAAATTATGGCCCCTAAGGCGATAACGCATATCGTGAGGGTCAATTCCCTGTCCAATATTGCGGCTAATATCCTAAAGCAAGAGATGCTCTCTTTGGGGGGTGAGGTGGCTGTCTCTCGGGGAGCATTAACCGGAAAGGTCAAAAAGACAGATTGCCTAATTATGGCAAACCTCGTTCAATTTCAGAGATTAGACCAAAAACTCCATAGACAACCTTTTGGTTTAGCAAACCTAGCCAGCGATTTGTCTCTGGCTTTAAGCAATTATCAAAAAGATAAATTTGAACTGAAGCTCGGTCGTTATAAAATTTCTCTGGGGCCAGGTCATGCTCGCCTGATGGGTATTATAAATCTTACCCCTGATTCTTTTAGCGGTGACGGTGTTTATGCGTGGCCTCTTATAAAGATTATAAAGCTCGTAGAAGATATGCTGCAAAACGGTGCTGATATTATAGATATCGGCGGAGAGTCATCTAGGCCTAATGCCAAGCCGATCACGATTAAAGAAGAGATCAAACGTACAATCCCGTTAATTAAAGAGATAAATAGTAGATTTAAGGTACCCGTTTCCATCGATACCTATAAGCCTGAGGTCGCCAGGCTTGCGTTGGAGAAGGGTGCGGTTATCGTTAATGATATTACAGGGTTGAGGCATCGACAAATGGCCGATATTATCGCTCGTTATGATGCGGGGGTAATAATTATGCACATGAAAGGCAATAGCCCGCAGACTATGCAGGATCATCCTAAGTATGATTCTTTACTTGACGAGATCATCGAATATCTAGGCCGGGCTATAGAGAGGGGTGTGGATGCCGGCATAGATAAGGGCAAAATTATTATCGATCCGGGTTTAGGCTTCGGTAAAACCACGGAACATAATTTTGAGATACTGCGCCGTTTGAAAGAATTTAAGGTTTTGGGCAGGCCGCTATTGATCGGTCCGTCAAGGAAGTCATTTATCGGAACAATTTTAAAAACCCGGCCGCAAGAAAGGATAAACGGTACGTTATCCGCTTGCGTCTTGGCAGCGCAGAATGGGGCAAGTATAGTAAGGGTACACGATGTCAAGGCAGTTAAACAGGCATTGCAAGTTTTGGAAGCGATAAATAATTGATAAATATTATTCATATCTGGAAACCGGTTATTGAGATACTGATACTTTGGTTAGTGATTTATCATATTATGCTTTTTTTTGTAGGCACGCGGGCAATTCAGGTATTGCGGGGTATGGTGCTCATAATGCTCGCCTTTTTTCTATTTCAGAAGTTAGACCTGGAGGTACTTGATTGGTTGTTCACAAAATTATTCGCTATATCTGTTTTAGCGATTTTAATCATCTTCCATCCTGAAATCAGACAGGGCCTGGCTCGTTTGGGTCAACGCCATATCTTCGGATCTGTGTTAAAAGAAGAAGATTTGGATTACGTACTCAAGGTAATTGGTAGGGCAGCTGAGTGTCTGGCCAGAGATAAAATCGGGGCACTGATTGTCCTGGAGAAAAATGACCCGTTGACTAATTATATCGAAAGCGGAGTTCTGATTGATGCCAAGGTATCCTCCGACTTAATCCAGGCTGTATTTACCCCGAACAATCCATTGCATGACGGGGGTTTAATTATTCAGCAAGGCAGAATGATTGCTGCCGGATGCCTGTTTCCCCTTACGCAAGATCTGGATTTAAGCCGTGTTTTTGGCACAAGACATAGGGCGGCAATTGGCCTAAGTGAAGAGACTGATGCGGTTATTATTATTATTTCCGAGGAAAGACAAGGCCTTTCTTTAGTCTACCGGGGTAGGCTATATAGTGACCTTAACCGGGATGAAATGCTTTCCAAGGTCAAAGAGATTATGAGGTTAAAGAAAGAAGATGTTTAAAGAAAAGGTTTGTACCAGTTATAGGATTAAACATTTGTTTGCTTATCATCCTTGGCTTAAGTTGATTTCTCTATTTCTTGCGATTATCACCTGGTTTTATGTCAGAGGTGAAATAGGTAGCTTCTATAAATAAAATGCCTAAGCTAGGCGTTAATATTGACCATGTTGCTACTTTAAGGCAGGTACGTTCCGGCATAGAGCCTGAACCGGTTTTCGCGGCTTTAATCTGTCAGGCCGCTGGTGCGGATAGTATCGTTATTCATTTGCGCGAAGACCGCCGGCATATCAAAGATCAAGACCTTTATATTTTAAAAGAGGTAGTTAAGGGCAGATTGAATCTTGAGATGTCACTCGCTCCTGATATTATTGAGATTGCTGCTTACGTAAAACCATCACAGGCAACCCTGGTTCCCGAAAACAGGCAGGAAGTTACTACTGAGGGCGGTTTGGATGTGATAGCTAATCTTAAGAGAGTAAAGCAGGCTGCGAAAAGGTTAGAGAAAAACGGAATTAGCGTAAGTTTATTTGTTGACCCGGAAAAAGACCAGATTACTGCTGCAAAAAAAGTAGGTATAAGGATAATTGAGTTACATACCGGCCGCTATGCGCAGGCGCGTAGTCAAAAAGAGAAAGATAGGTATTTCAGGGAGTTGCTTTATGCTACCCGCTATGCTCAAGATAAAGGTTTACTGGTTAATGCCGGGCACGGATTAGATTACTATAATGTGGGAAGAATAGCCAAGATCAAAGGGATAGAGGAATTAAATATCGGATATTCGATAGTTTGTCGCGCGGTCTTGGTAGGTTTAGAGCGAGCAGTGCAACAGATGAAGGAGTTAGTTGTTTAAGCCCCCGTAAAACTAAAATCTAATGATTCTGGGAACCGGAGTAGACATAATTGAGGTGAGGCGGCTGCGCCAGGCAGTAGAAAAATGGGGCCAGGATTTTTTGAACCGGGTTTTTACTTCGCAAGAATTAATTAATGCTAAAACCAGGGGAAGTTTATACCAGCACCTTGCTGGTAGGTTTGCGGCAAAGGAAGCGGTATTTAAAGCCTTGGGCAATAAGGGATTGAACTGGAAGGACGTAGAGATACTAAACGACCAGGATGGCAAACCGCACTGTTTGGTTCTAGGTAACAAGGCTAAAAAATTAGCTGTGTATATATCTATCTCGCATGTAAAAAACTATGCAGTTGCCAACGCAGTTATTACGCAGGAATCTTGATACCCACAAAGGCGATTTTGGGCACCTTTTTATCCTCGCTGGCTCAACGAGATTTTCCGGCGCAGCTGCTTTATGCTCAGAGGCAGCTATGCGTTCAGGTGCTGGTTTGGTTACAATAGGTATCCCCAAGGGCTTAAACAATGCGCTTATCGCAATAAAACCTAAGGAAGTGATGACTTTGCCTTTGTCTCAGACAAGGCAGGGGAATTTGAGCTCGATAGCCTATAAAGCGATAAAAAATTTTCTCGAGCATATCGATATTTTAGTTATAGGCCCTGGGTTGGGGCAGGAGAGAGCAACCCAATATTTGATACGTAAATTAATTTCCGAAACCGATAAGCCGTTAATTATTGATGCTGATGGCCTCAATGCTTTAGCAGGGAATATAAATTTTTTGTTAAAAAGAAAGGAAAAGGCAAGGCCAGTTATAGTAACTCCGCATGTGGCAGAGATGGCCAGGCTTTTAGAAATAAGTATTAAGATAGTACAGAAAAAAAGAAAAAAAATCGCGACCAGTTTTGCCAGGGATTTCGCTCTAACCGTTGTATTGAAAGGTAGAAATACTATTGTTACAAATAGCCGGGGTAAGACATATGTTAACCGGACCGGTAATCCCGGCATGGCTACGGCAGGCTCGGGGGATGTTTTAAGCGGGATGATTGCGGCTTTTTTGGGTCAAGGGCTAGACGCCTTTAATGCTGCGAAATATGCGGTTTATCTCCATGGTTTGGCTGGAGATCTGGCGGCAAAAGAGAAAACTCAGCTAAGTTTAGTTGCTTCCGATATAATAGATAAGATTCCCGAGGCGATTAAACAAAATCTCAAGTCAGAAAGCCAATAGGTCACAAGTATTAGGTAGGGGTGTAGGTAGAGAACAAGCTATAGTGAAAGTTGCCGGCGTAGCTCAGTTGGTAGAGCAGCTGTTTTGTAAACAGCGGGTCGGGGGTTCGATTCCTCTCGCCGGCTTTGGTTTGAAGAACACCCGACCCGAAAGGAATAGGGGGAGGTTTTTCCGGGAGGTCCTTCGGCCTTACGGCCGCAGGATTAAAATTTCTAATAGTAAGTAAGAGAAATTTTAAGTTCGATTCCTCTCGCCGGCTTTGGTTTAGAGAATATAGACTCACAAAGAATAAGAAGAGGTTTTCCCGAGAGGTCCTTCGGCCTTACGGCCGCAGGATTAAAATTTCTAATAGTAAGTAAGAGAAATTTTAAGTTCGATTCCTCTCGCCGGCTTAATAATAAATTGTTTAATGTTAAATGTGTAATGTTTAATGCGGGTGTATTACACTTTACGCATAATATATTACACAAATTGAATAGGGCAGGTACCCAAGTGGCCAAAGGGGGCAGACTGTAAATCTGCTGCACTTGTGCTTCAGAGGTTCGAATCCTCTCCTGCCCATTAAAATTTTCCGATAAGTAGATCCTGTGCTACGCACAGGATTTAGCTAGATTAAAGCTTAAGGTGCTCAAAATTTTAATGGCACTCAAGCCAGCGTAGTTTTGCGACAAGCAAAACAGCGAGCGTAGTGCCTATAAAACTATTTTCCGGGTAGTTATGAATGCGAGCGTAGTTTTCCGTCTAGCTAAAATAAGGTATGACGGGATCCCGCCAGTGTAAAAATAGCTGGGCGGGGCAATGGTAGAACAATAGCCTTCTCCCGCCAAGTAAAAGAGATTTATGCGGGTGTAGTTCAATGGCAGAACAATAGCCTTCCAAGCTATATATGTCGGTTCGATTCCGATCACCCGCTCCAGATAAAAATAGGTTGTGGCGGGATCCCGCTGGCGGAAATAAAATAATACAGCGGGACAAGCACAACAATATGTGGGTTCGATCCCCATCGTTCGCTGGGATAATAAAGTTTTTTTAAAGCAGGAGGTGTTTCGGCCTTGCGGCCGCAGGATTAAAATTTTAATAGTAAGTAAGGGTGGATTTTAAGTTCGCTGTTGTTTACCCGCTAAGCGAAATCCGATAATAAGATATGAATATTTCTATAGATGGAAAAGATAAGCTATGCCATAAATTACTGGACAATGCCAGCATGCTTATTTTTTTTATTAACAGCGAAGGAAACATCGTGATCTCTAATAAAATGATGGAAGCCATTACCTCTAAAAGCAAAGAGGATATTCTCGGCAAAAATTGGTTGAATGTTTTATACCGCGATAGCAATACGCCTATTAAACAACAGATGTTCAGGGCAGTGATGGAAAATACCATGACTTATAAGAGAGCGAATAATTTTCAAGAAGTAATTGTTGACGATCATAACGGGGAAAAAATAATCTCTTGGAGTATTACGCCTATTTTATCGGAATCCCAAGACCTAGAAGGGGTTTTATTTGCCGGCAATGATATTACAGACTTAAGAAAAAGAGAAGAATCGTTAAAGAAGATAGACGATACCTTAAAAAATATCTTTTCCAGTATTAAAGATTATGCGCTCTATGTTACTAATCTCGACGGGAATATTACTTATTATGGGATGGGGGCAGAGGCTATGTTTGGCTGGCAGAAGAACGAAATAATTTTTCAAAATTTAAGCCTGTTATACCCCGAGGAGGTTTTAAAATCGAAGTTACCTTTTCTACTGGAACAGGTAAGGCAGAAAGGGAAGTACGAATTAGAAATCGACATGCTAAAAAAGGATAAGCAGAGCCTTCCGGTTATTTTAAGCGTGAATCAATTTTTGGATATTGAAGGGAAACTAAGCGGGTACATATTTATTGCCAAAGATATTACTGAGAAAAAAAAGCTGGAATATCAGATATTCCAGGCAGAAAAATTAGCGGCTATCGGGCAATTAGTCGCCGGTATAGCCCACGAAATTAATAACCCTTTATTTGTTATTTCCGGGAGGTTGGAATTGCTCTTATCTAAAAAGAGGTTAGCCGGGAAGGAAAGGGAGGCATTGGATATAATTAATTCTCAAGCAAGCAGGATTAGAAACCTGGTTGATCGTTTCTTAAGATTCTCCCGTAAGGGCATTTTAAAGATTGAGGTCATCAATTTAAATGAAGCAATTGATAATGTTTTACCTCTTTTGGCTTACCATAATTTACATACCTGTAAAATCAATATCGAAAAGGACCTGGAAAAGAATCTTCCGTTGATTAAGGGAGACTTAAACCAGCTGCAGGAGGTTTTCATTAATCTATTGCTTAATGCCTACCAGGCAATGCCGGAAGGCGGCAGTATCAGGATAACGACAGCTAAAATATCGGAGAGATTTTTAGAGATTAGGATCAGCGACACGGGGAGCGGTATAACGCAGGGAAATTTAAAAAACTTATTTATGCCGTTTTTTACCACAAAAAAAGAAGGTACAGGCCTAGGCCTCTCAATCTGTTATAATATTATTAAGAACCACGAAGGTTCTATTGATATAGAGACGCAGGTAAATGAAGGGACGACTTTCTTTATCAGGTTGCCTTTTATTCAGTGAAAGGAGGATTAGATTATGTCGCATAAAGTATTATTGGTGGATGACGAGGCTGCGGTAAGGGATCTCTTTAACGATCTGTTAAAAAAAGAAAAGTATAGCGTTAAATGCATTGCTACCGGCGAAGAGGCGTTAGAGTTAATCAAAAATGAAAATTTCGATGTCGTGCTGCTGGATATAAAACTTACGGGCATGAACGGAGTTGAAGTGCTACAGAAGATCAAGGAGATTAAACCCGATACAGTGGTAATTATGATTACCGGCTTTGGTTATGATGAGGACTTAATCGCTAAAACCAGGGAATTCGGCTGTTCGGGGTACCTGGGGAAAAATATGCCTATTTCACAGATTATGAGTAACTTTAAACTATTTATTAAAACTGTCGAAGACAAGAAGATTGGTAAGCAGTTAAAACCTGGACTATAGCCAAGCGAGGGGGTAATGGAGAATTTATTAAGGCCGATTTTTGTTGATGCCTTTGATTTAGATGATGCCTGGTTTCAATGCCTTTGCCAGATATTGGATCATGGGCATGTTTATACTATAACCCGGGGCAGTTACGAAGGCCAGAAACGCTTGGAGTTTGATTTTGTAACTGTGAGAGTGCAAAAGCCAGCGCATCAGATTATCCCTATTATCCCGGAAGGAATGAGTATACCGGTTCCCACAGATATGGAATATATCCAGGGTTATCTGAGTTATCTGCTCACCGGGACAAAAACCGATAGCGAAGATTATACTTATGGAGAAAGATTGGTTGAGCCCAAGGTTAAGGTAAAACAACAGTTCGAGGGCAAAGAAATGATTAAGGAGATGCCCTTAGAAGTCAATCAGGTAGAAGAAGTAATTAAGATTTATAAGGATAAGGGGTTCGGTACTAATCAGGCGATTATGGAGATTGGTATGCCCAGCGATATAAAACTGGACGACCCTCCATGTCTGAGGTTAATCGATACCCGCATACGTTATGGAAAGTTGCACTTTATACTATATTTCCGCTCTTGGGATCTTTGGGGCGGTTTTCCTTCTAACCTCGGAGGTTTACAGTTAGTTAAGCAGTATATGTCAGAGGAGATTGGGGTGGAAGACGGGGAAATTGTAGCTGTAAGCAAGGGCTTGCACCTTTATGATTACAGCTGGGAGCTGGCTAAAATAAGGACGAATAAACCTAATCCTTGTTCGCTGCAAGGCCCGGCCGCGGTTCATAAAACGGAAAAGAATCCTTATTAAAAGAATGGTAGAAGATACTTACAGGAAACAGGAGCGTAGGCAGTTTGTAAGGCTGGATTATGCCGTCCCGCTGGCTTATAAAGTTTGCCGAGAAGAAACGATCTCCAGGATCCTGGAAGGCTATACTATGAATATTAGTCAGGCTGGTTTATTTTGTAACCTGAATGAGCGGGTTAACTTAAATGATATTCTATGGCTTTCTTTTGATCGGGCTGCTTTGAATACCTATGAAGAACTGGAAAGAAGAAGCCTGGTCTATCAAAACGGAATCATTGGTAAGGTGGTGAGGGTTGAGGATCAAAACAACGGCATATACGGAGTGGGTATTCAATTTATAACCCGAGAGGAAAAAAACCTGACCCATATATACCCTAAGATGCATTTTTTAGAGATGCAGGAAAAAGGCGGCATTGCTGATGAAGATAGTTAAGATTGCTGTATTAGGTGATGGAGGGTGGGGGACTACTTTAGCCATGCTTTTATCCAAGAAAGGCTACTCAGTAACTATTTGGGGAGCTTTTAAAGATTACGTTGCGTATCTGGATAAGAAAAGAATTAATACTAAATTTTTACCGGGTTTTAAGATACCTAAAGCCATAAAATTTAATCATAATCTGGGATCCGTTTTAGCGGATAGCCAGTTAGTAGTCCTTGCTGTTCCTTCGCAGTACCTGCGTAAGGTGCTCAGGCAAGTTAAAAAAATAGCAAAGTATAAGAATAAGATTTATGTCAGTGTCGCCAAGGGGATAGAGGTTGATTCTTTAAAGATAATGTCTGAAGTAATTAAAGAAGAGTTAGGTAATGTAAGCCTGGGGGTTCTTTCAGGCCCTACTATTGCCCATGAAGTAGCCAAGGGGATACCTACGGCAGCAGTCATAGCTACTCATAAAAAGGCGCTTCGTATATTATTGCAAGATATTTTCTCAACAGATAAATTCAGGGTTTATGCTAATAATGATCTAATAGGAGTGGAGTTAGGGGGGAGCCTGAAAAATGTTATTGCTATTGCTTGCGGTATAGCCGATGGTTTAGGTTTAGGGGCGAATACTAAGGCCGCTCTCTTATCAAGAGGGCTCGCAGAGATATCGCGTTTAGGCGTAGCGATGGGCGCTAAGGCAAGTACTTTTAGCGGTATAAGCGGGTTAGGAGATTTGGTCACTACTTGTATTAGTCCCTATAGCCGCAATAGGTTTATTGGAGAACATATCGGTAAAGGGCAGAACTTAAAGCAGGTGATTCGCCATATGCAGATGATTGCAGAAGGCGTCCCTACTACCAAGTCAGCTTATGCGCTTGGCCTAAAATACAAAGTTGAGCTTCCCATAACCAAAGAAGTGTATAATGTACTTTATAAAAATAAATCTCCTCTTAGCGCGGTAAGGAATTTAATGACAAGAGACAAAAAGAAAGAGTAAATCAAAGAACGGGGGATAATATGAAAAGGGCCCAGACTGTTTTAGAATATGCGATGTTGATTTTTATAGTAGTAGCTGCTTTGGTTGCTATGGGTTTATATATCCAACGGGGAATCAATGCAAAATTAAAGGTGACTGAGATACAGATAAATAAGTCAAGCCAGGCTGGGATGTGTGGAAATGGAGTTTGTGAACCTCAAAATGGGGAAACTATTATTACTTGCCCAAAGGATTGTGCAGTATGTGGAGACTCAATTTGTTCGGCGCCCATAGAGACTTGTTTAAACTGTGCGCAGGATTGTGGACCGTGTCCCCCTTGTGATAATGATGGATATTGCGAACCTGAACAAGGCGAGAACGAAGATAACTGTCCTCATGATTGCGAATATCCGTGTGATCTGAAATGTTATCCGTACGATCCGCATCGGTTTAGTTGCGAATCTAAATGTTGTAAAGCATGCCAGTGGTGCGACCCTGATGCTGTTCCGCCTTGTAAGGTATAAGCATTAGAATTAACCCCGATGCTGACTAGGCTTTTAAAACTAATGTCAGCATCGGGGGGCTAGCGCGTTTGAATGGGGTTCAAAAGGTCGTGGGTTTCCTTCGGCTCTTTGTATTGTAATTAACAAGAACCTCGGGATTTCGCCGTAGGACAACCTAAGACAACAACGGCTCAACAAGCCTTAGAGAGATATTATAATAATGGTTACGGGGGTTGGCGCAGTTTGGCTAGCGCGCTTGAATGGGGTTCAAGAGGTCGTGAGTTCAAGTCTCACACCCCCGATAAATTTACTAAGTCCTACGAAACTCATATTCTTATATTACTGGCCAGTTAGGAGGGGACATGTCTGAAGAAAGAAGAAAGGCAGCTCGCCTAAAAAGACAGCTCTTTATTCAATACGGCTTTAGGATTAATGACCAGCAGAAATGGGATATAGGCACATTAAGAGACATCAGCGAGATAGGGATGTGCATTATGACTAGCAGAAGCTTTCCCATAGGTAAGGTTTTGGACTTAAGGATTAAGTTTCCTTTCGATCCTTATCTGTTGCTTGAGATTAGAGGGAAGGTTGTGGCATCAAAGGAATCCCTGTCAGATACCTATATGACCAGGATCGAATTCCTTAGTTTAGACGAAAAACAAAAAAAAGCAGTCCATGCGTATATCCAAGCCTATTCTGATCCGGCAGAATATACTGGAATAGAAAAACGCATTAACCCGCGGATAAACAGTAATTTTGTTGTATCCTACCGCATACTTGAGGAAAGGGATAATGTGGATATTTCCCAGACGAAGAACTTAAGCCTGGGAGGAATGATGCTCACTACTAACAGGTTATTAGTTCCCGGGACAAAACTCGCTTTAGAGATAAGGTTACCTGCTGCTGTTGAGGCTATCCGGATTATTGGCGAGGTAGTTGACGCACGCGAAGTAGTTAAAGGCGTAATCTACGATACGAGAATAAAGTTTCTGACAGTAGATGAGAATTATTTAAAAACTATCAGGGCCACGGTAGATTATTATTTTAAGAAAGGATAAACAATGGCTAAGATAAGTATAGGATTGATTGGGTTTGGCAATGTCGGTTCAGGCGTAGTCAAGATCTTGCGCGAAAAAAAGGCCTTCTTAAGTAGCAAGATCGGTTTTGAGATAGATATCAAGAAGATCTGCGATAAGAACTTCAAGCCTCGCAAGGGAGTCAGCGTGGATAAAAACCTGCTCACCAGAGACGCCAGGGAAATTATTAATGATCCTCAAATTGATATTGTGGTGGAACTAATGGGTGGGATACATCCTGCTAAGGAGTATATTACCGAGGCGCTCAAGAAGGGCAAGAATATCGTGACTGCCAATAAAGCCCTATTAGCCCAGGAGGGTAAGGAGTTGTTTGCGTTAGCGCAGGACCGGGGGAAGAATATCTATTTCGAAGCATCGGTGGGCGCCGGTATACCGATTATTAAATCATTGAGGGAAGGCCTGGTGGCAAACCGGTTTAATAGTATATTCGGGATTGTTAACGGAACCTCGAATTTTATCCTTTCCCAGATGTCCATTAATAATTGTAGCCTTGCCGAAGCCTTGAATGAGGCTAAGGCAAAAGGTTTTGCCGAAAGTGACCCTACGTTAGATATTGAAGGCATAGACTCAGCGCATAAGTTGATATTGCTTACTTATCTTTGTTTCGGTAGATTAGTAGATATGAAAGAAATATTCATTGAGGGTATTTCGCGCATATCCCTAGCCGATGTTAATTACGCTCAAGAATTAGGTTTCCGGATTAAATTATTGGCTATAGCTAAAAGGGAGTCTGATTCTTTAGAGGTGAGGGTCCATCCGACTCTTATTGCAGAGAAACACCTTCTTTCGTCAGTGGATAGCATTTTTAATGCAATATACGTTTCTTCGGATTTGGCAGGCGAATTATTATTCTATGGCCCTGGCGCAGGACAGATGTCTGCCGTTTCAGCAGTAGTGGCGGATTTGGTGGATTTAGCCCAGGATATTAAAGCCGGGTTGTTTCGGCCTACTTTAAATATTGTTGCAGATAAATCCGTGCAGAGATTATCTAAGATCGATGAGATAGAAAGCCGTTACTATATCCGCTTTATGGCCGTGGATAAGCCGGGTGTATTAGCCAAGATTTCCGGGATTCTGGCGAAGTCCAAGATTAGTATTGCCTCAGTTAGCCAAAAGGAAAGGCGCAAGGCCCAGGTTGTGCCTATAGTAATGATAGTCCACGATGCCAGAGAAAAGGACCTACGTAACGCATTAAAGGCGATTGATCAATTAGATATAATTAAGGAAAAATCAGTTGCTATAAGGATTGAAGAAGTATAAGCAACCTACGGCTACCTTGGCTTATCCCTCGACTCTGCTCGGGATGGTTCGCCCTTCGATTTGGTTCGACTTCGTCCTTCGATATGCTCAGGACTCGCTCACCACAAGTCACTCAGGGCGAATGTCAAGCGTAGTCGAATGCATCCTAAGGGATGGTGAGCCTGTCGAACCAAAAGCCGAGACCAGTTATGGTTGATACTCAAGCAAACTTCGTTCATCCTCGCCATGAATGACGAGGTTTTTCTGTTGCGAATGTATAAAAAAGGACGGTTAATATGCAGTATCAGGGAGTAATCCAGCGTTACAAAAAATACCTGCCGATTACGGATAAAACTCCGGTAATCACTTTAAAGGAAGGCAATACCCCTCTGATATACGCTAGATATATCAGTAGTTTGGTCGATGACCATACGGAGGTTTACTTAAAGTACGAAGGCCTCAATCCCACCGGCTCTTTTAAAGACAGAGGCATGACTGTCGCAATTTCCAAGGCTTGTGAATCTGGTGCCAAGGCTGTCATTTGCGCATCTACCGGGAATACTTCGGCATCCGCAGCTGCTTATGCTGCTGTTTGCGGGCTCAGGTGTATCGTGTTGATACCTAAGGGGGCAATTGCCTTAGGTAAACTAAGCCAGGCGTTGATCCACGGAGCGGTTGTTTTAGCAATTGACGGCAATTTCGACCATGCCTTGAATTTAGTTAAGCAGATTTCTTCCCGCTACCCGCTAACATTAGTGAACTCATTAAACCCCTATCGTATCGAGGGGCAGAAAACAGCTAGTTTTGAAATATGTGATTTTTTCAATCAGGCCCCTGATTTTCAGGTAATGCCGGTAGGCAATGCGGGTAATATTACGGCCTATTGGAAAGGTTATAAGGAATATAAAAAGAAGGGGAAAATCAAATGGCTGCCGAAAATGCTTGGTTTTCAGGCAGAGGGCGCAGCTCCGATAGTTAAAGGCCGGGTTATTAAAAACCCGCAGACTATTGCTACGGCAATACGCATCGGTAATCCGGCAAGCTGGAAACAGGCGGAAAAGGCGCGTGATGAATCAGCTGGCCTTATTGATATGGTAACCGACCAGGAAATTATCTCTGCCTATAAGCTATTGGCGGCGAAAGAGGGAATGTTTGTTGAACCCGCATCCGCAGCTTCAATTGCCGGATTATTAAAATTAGTGAAGGTAGGTTATTTTAAACAGGTTAAATTGCAGGGCACTAAACAAAAAAAGAAAATAGTGGCGATACTTACCGGGCACGGATTAAAGGACCCGGACCGGGCGATTAAGGTTGTTAAGGAGCCTAAGGTGATTAAGGCGGATTTAAGCGCGATATTAAAAGAGATTGGATATTAATTGTGTAATGTGCCTACCTGCTCGTCCGGCAGGCGAGCCTGCCGGTAGGCAGGTAAAGTGTAATGTGTAAAGCAGGCGGAAGAATATGCAAAAAAGAGAAAACGTATTCTATCGGCTTTATCAGGTAATCAAATATCGCCTTAACATTACACGTTACACATTAAACATTACACAAATTATAAATGGATTTAAAGAATAAGCGAGTTTTAATTACAGCTGGCCCTACTTGGGTGGCAATAGATAATGTCCGGGTAATCAGCAATACTGCCAGCGGTGAAAGCGGCATATTACTGGCGGGAAAATTTAAAAATCAGGGGGCAAGAGTTACGCTTCTTTTGGGTCCCGGAGGCGCCTGTGGTCTAAATAGAAAAATAAAAGTTCTTCGTTTTATGTTCTTCGATCAGTTAAAAAATTTAGTTGCCGAAGAATTAAATAGAGGCAGATATGATCTAGTGGTGCATTCTGCTGCGGTTTCTGATTACCGCCCAGCTGAAGTTCATCCTAAAAAGATCAATTCGGGCCTTAAGTGTTTAAAGATAGATTTAGTTCCAACAGGCAAAATTATCAATCGGATTAAAGGGCTAAGCCGGGGTGTTGGCGTAATCGGATTTAAATTTGAGCCGGATGCAGCTAAAGCAGTCCTGATTAAGAAGGCCAGGAGTTTAATGAAAAGGGCAGATCTGGATATGGTGGTCGCCAATACATTCAAGCGCAACCAATACCAGGCGTATATTTTAAAAGATAAAATGATTTACGGCCCGTTACTTAGTAAAAATAAGATGGCTGATAAGTTGATTAAACTTATTACTTGCCTTTAGAATAACGGGGTTAATTTTTAAAAAATGAAATATATTGTTCTTGTCGGTGATGGAATGGCAGATTATCCAATTGAGGAGTTAGGGGGTTCTACTCCTTTGGAAGTAGCGCGTACTCCCAATATGGATTTTATTGCCAGGCATGGTAGATTAGGCCGGGTTAAGACTATTCCAGCTAAGATGGCTCCTGGCTCGGATGTAGCCGCAGTCTCTATCTTTGGTTACGAACCGCTAAAATTTTATACCGGCCGCGGACCTTTGGAGGCAGCGAATCTAGGTATAGAAATGCAGGATGACGATGTAGCCTTCCGCTGTAATTTAGTTACCGCCTCTTCAGATACTCTGGTAGATTATAGTTCCGGCCATATTAGCTCAAAGGAATCGGCTTTGTTAATGAAATTTATTAACCAGAAATTAGGTGACCAGAGACTTAAATTTTACTCTGGAATAAGTTATCGTAATCTTTTATTAGTTAAAAATGGTACCGAAGAAGGTTTAGAAAATTTGAGCACATTGCCGCCGCATGATATAACCGGCCAAGGTATCTTTAAGAATCTCCCTAAAGGCAAGGGCGCTGATTTGATCATTAGATTGATGCAGGACTCCCGTAAACTTTTAGAAGGCCATGAGGTCAATCAGGTCAGGATTGATTTAGGCGAGAATCCTGCGAACATGATTTGGCTGTGGGGCCAAGGCAAAAAACCGGCTATCCCTACATTCAAGGAGAGATATGGCCTTTCAGGGAGCGTAATCTCGGCTGTTGATTTACTTAAAGGGCTTGGAAAAATACTCGGTCTTGAGGTGATTAAAGTACGGGGGGCAACCGGCTATTATGATACTGATTATTCCGCAAAGGCAAAAGCCGCCTTGAGGTCGTTAGAGGATAAAGATTTTGTTTTAGTTCATGTAGAAGCACCAGATGAAGCAGGCCATAATGGCGACCTAAGAGAAAAAATTATAGCTATCGAAAGATTTGACCAGTTAATTGTTGGCGCTGTCTTGGGGGCCTTTAAACGTAAGAAAAGTTTTCGTTTGCTGGTTTTGCCGGATCATGCAACTCCGATTTCGCTTAAGACTCACACTGCCGATGCCGTGCCTTTTGGCGTATTCGGACAAGGTATTATCGGCAGGGGTTTTTTAAATTATAGCGAAAAGGAAGCGGGGAAATCAGATCTTTTCTTCGAGAAAGGTTTTGAGTTGATGGGGAATTTTATCAAGGGGATCCAATGAGTGCGTTGCTTATTGTCTGTGCGGCGTTCGTACTATTTACTGCCGCTTATAGGTTTTATGCTAAGAGATTAGAGCGCCTTTGGCAGGTTGATCCTAAACGGGCAACGCCGGCATATACAAAGTATGATAGCGTAGATTACATCCCTTCCAAAAATTGGTTATTGCTGTTTGGCCATCAGTTCGCTTCAATTTCCGGAGCCGGACCGATTATCGGTCCAGTAATCGCTGTAGCGCTTTGGGGTTGGTTACCGGCATTAATCTGGATAGTTTTTGGGACAATCTTTATCGGCGGCGTACATGACTTTGGCTCTTTAATCACCTCGGTCAGAGAGGGAGGCTCATCAGTTGCCGATATTGCCCAGCATGTGATTTCTCGCCGAGCCAAGATTATTTTTTCTTTATTTGTCTGGCTGGCTTTGATATTGGTAATCGCTGTTTTCGCCTGGCTCTGCGCAGATACATTTGTTAAGGAACCTAAGATCGTTTTGCCGTCGCTAGGATTGATACCGGTGGCAATGCTGGTAGGGTATCTTTTATATAATTTAAGGGCGAACACTATCCTGGTTACTATTTTCGGGTTGCTGGCTTTAGCCGGACTGATTTTATTAGGTAATGCCCTGCCGATAGGCGGTAGTTTGACTATCTGGCTGATCGTACTGTTCGTATATTGTTTTTTTGCATCTATTTTACCGGTAAATATACTTCTGCAACCGCGCGATTACTTATCCAGTTTTTTATTATTCTTCGGTGTAGGTATTGGCTATATCGGGCTTTTTTTATTAAAGCCGGTTATTACAATGCCTTGCTATCAGGGTTGGTCTTCCGGAGAGGGTTATCTCTGGCCGGCATTGTTTGTGACTGTTGCCTGCGGAGCGGTATCCGGTTTTCACGCTTTGATTTCTTCCGGAACAACCTCTAAGCAGCTTGCCAATGAACGCCAAGCTAAAAAGATTGGTTATGGGGGTATGGTGATGGAGGCAGTGGTGGCAGTATTAGCGATTCTCGCAACCGCCATTATTTTTAAGAATAAAGGAGATCTCCGCCTGGCTTTAAAGACAGACGGGCCGATCAGTATTTTTGGACAGGGTTACGGAGTGATTACGGGCAGTATTTTAGGCGGACGTGGTTATTTTATCGCTATCACTATATTAAATGCCCTTATTCTTACTACGCTCGATAGCGCCACGCGAATCTCCCGATACATTACAGAGGAATTATTTAAAATAAAAAACCGTTATTATTCAACTTTGATTATTATTACTTTTGGCTTTAGCTTGGCCATAAGCGGAAAATGGAATAAGATCTGGCCGGCATTCGGCGCTTCTAACCAGCTGGTGGCAGCGTTGGCCTTATTTGTTTTGACCTGCTGGTTGTTTTTAAAAAAAAAGCCGCTAAAATTTACATTGTGGCCAGCATTATTTATGGCTGTTACTACCGTTACCTCATTGATATTTCAGCTGATAAGATACTTTCGCCAGAAAGACCTTGTGCTTTTTTTGATTTCTTTAATTTTGATCATCTTGGCGGCTTTTATGGTTTATGAGGTAATAAAAACAATCTCAAGAAGGAGATAGGATGTCTAAGGGTTTGATCGTGCAGAAATACGGTGGGTCCTCCGTCGCTAATGTTGAGCGGATTCAGAATGTAGCGAGAAGGGTAGTAAGTTATAAGAAAAAAGGGTATAACCTGGTAGTCGTGGTTTCTGCCTTAGGTGATACTACGGATGAACTTATTGAGTTAGCTAGTCAGATTAACAGCAATCCCTCTGAGCGGGAGATGGATATGCTTCTGTCTACGGGTGAGCAGATCTCCGTAGCGCTTCTGGCTTTGGCAATCCATAAATTAGGGCTTGAAGCTATATCTTTTACCGGAGCGCAAGTAGGGATTATTACCGATGCCAGTCATACCCGTGCCAGAATTATTAGCATTAGCGCAGATAAGATCAAGAAGGCTCTAAAACAAGGCAAAATAGTTATCGTGGCCGGTTTTCAGGGGATGACCTTGAACCAGGATATTACAACCTTGGGCCGCGGAGGATCGGATTTAACTGCCGTAGCTTTAGCCAAGGAGTTGATGGCCGACCAATGCGAAATATATACAGACGTTGATGGGATATATACTGCTGATCCGCGTATAGAACCTAAGGCTAAAAAAATTAAAGTTATTACTTACGATGAGATGCTCGAGATAGCATCTTTAGGCGCTCAGGTAATGCAGGCGCGTTCGATAGAAGTGGCTAAGAAGTTTAACGTACCTATACATGTGCGTTCGAGTTTTAACCATAAACCCGGTACCATGATTATCAAGGAGGCAAAGAGAATGGAGGACGTAGTCGTCAACGGCATAACTTTGAATAAGAATGAAGTCAAAATCACCGTTTGTAATGTTCCGGATAGGCTGGGCGTTGCCGCCAAGATCTTCAAAGATCTGGCCACTTCTGGCATTAGCGTAGATATGATCGTGCAGAACGTCAGCCACATCAGGCAGACTGATATTTCTTTTACGGTTAATAAATCTGATGCTGCGAAGACGATCAAGATAACCAATAAAGTTGCCAAGGCTATAGGCGCGGGCGATGTCTTAAAGGATGAAGATATCGCCAGGGTTTCAATAGTTGGCGTAGGAATGAAATCGCATTCAGGGGTAGCAGCTAAGATGTTTGCAGCCTTGGCTCAGGATAAGATTAATATTGAGATGATCTCGACTTCGGAAATCAGCATATCTTGTATCGTATTAAAGAAATTCGGTGAAATTGCGGTACGCAGGTTACATAAGAAGTTCGGCTTAGCAAAATAAAAAGAGCTGTATTAACTCAATAAATTAAGCAAGCCCATTTTTAATGTTTAATGTGTAAAGTGCAATGTGTAATGCTTGGGGGGGGGAGTAAGATGTCAAAGGTAAAAATCTATGATACGACCCTGCGCGATGGCGCACAGGGCGAGGGTATTTCATATTCGGTTATGGATAAGATCCGTATCGCCCAAGAATTAGACCTGCTCGGTATCCATTACATTGAGGGGGGATGGCCGGGATCGAATCCTAAAGACATGGAATTTTATCTGAAGATGGCTAAAAATCCGCTTAGAGAGAGCAAGATGGTTGCTTTCGGTTCTACCCGCCGGCCGCATTGCTTAGCCAGCCAGGATAACAATCTAAAGGCCTTTCTAAAATCCCGAGTCGATACAGTTACTATTTTCGGCAAGACCTGGGATCTGCATATCAAGGGTGTTTTAAAGACCACCCTGGCGGAAAACCTGAACATGATTAAGGACACAGTGGCTTTTTTGGTTTCCCAAGGGTTTACAGTCTTTTACGATGCCGAACACTTTTTTGACGCCTACCGCTCTAATAAAGAATATAGTTTAAAATGTTTACTTACTGCCCAGAAGGCAGGGGCCAAGGCAGTGGTATTATGCGATACTAATGGCGGAACATTGACTTCGCAGATTTATAAGACAATCCGAACTATCCGGCCCAAGATCGATGTCTGGCTAGGTATCCATTGCCATAATGACTCCGGCTTGGCAGTGGCCAATTCTATTACTGCGGTAGAGGCAGGCGTTGATATGGTGCAGGGTACGATCAACGGTTATGGTGAGCGCTGCGGTAATGCTGACCTGATTCCGATTATCGCTAATCTTAAGTTGAAGTTAGGCATTGATTGTATTGATGCAGGTAAGATCAAAGAATTGACCAAGGTTTCGCATTTCGTCAGCGAAGTAAGCAATATGAAGCAGAGAAATGACCAGCCTTATGTCGGAGAATCAGCTTTTGCGCATAAAGGGGGAGTACATATTAATGCGGTTATGAAGAACCCCGTAACCTATGAACATATTGATCCTGTTTCAGTCGGTAACCGGCGCCGGATGTTAGTTTCCGAATTAGCCGGGAAAAGCGGGATCATGATTATGGCCAAGGAATTGAAATTTGATTTGAACAAGGAGGATCCGCAGACTAAGAAGATCCTGCAGTTAATTCAAAACTTAGAACATAAAGGTTTCCACTTTGAAGCAGCAGAGGCATCTTTTGAGCTATTAATGAAGAGGGCGCTTAAAAAGTACAAGAGATTCTTTGAGTTAGAGGGATTTCGCGTAGTGGTAGAGAAACATACGGATAAAAAAATCACAACCGAAGCGATTATCAGATTAAAGGTTAAGGGGATTAAGGAGCATACTGCTGCCGACGGGGATGGGCCTGTCAATGCCTTGGATAATGCCCTCAGAAAAGCATTAAAGGATTTTTATCCAGCTTTATCTAAAATGCACTTGGCAGATTTTAAAGTGCGGGTATTAGATGAAAAGGCAGGCACTGCCAGCGGCGTGCGCGTGCTTATTCAATCTCAGGATGAAGATCAAACCTGGGATACTATCGGAGTTTCCGAAAACATCATTGAGGCCTCTTGGCAGGCATTAGTGGATAGCATCGAATATAAATTATTAAAGGATCAAGAAAAAAATAATGACTGAACTCGCTAGTCGATATAACCCTTGTGAGGTCGAAGATCGGATATATAGGCTTTGGGATGAAGAAAAGTTATTTGCCGCAACGGTTAATCCTACCAAAAAACCGTTCTCTATAGTTATACCTCCTCCTAATATTACCGGAATATTGCATATGGGCCATGCCTTGAATAATACTATTCAGGATATTCTGATTAGATATCACCGCATGAAGAATGAGGAGGCGCTTTGGATGCCGGGCACTGACCACGCCGGAATAGCTACCCAGAACGTAGTTGAAAAATCTATCGCTAAAGATGGTTTAAAGAGGCAGGATTTAGGCAGAGATAAGTTTATTGCCAAGGTTTGGGAGTGGAGGGAGCAGTATGGCTTAACCATTATCCATCAGCTCAAGAAACTGGGAGCTTCCTGTGATTGGCAGCGCCTACGTTTTACTATGGATGAAGGATATTCTCAGGCGGTTATCGAGGTGTTTGTCAGGTTATATGAAAAGGGGCTGATCTACCAGGGCAATTATATAATTAATTGGTGCCCGCGTTGTCAGACTGCCTTGTCTGACGAAGAAGCGCCGCATCATGAACTTAAAGGTAATTTATATTATCTGAAGTATCCTTTTAAGGGGCAAACTTCAGCGGAAACAGCCGCTTATATCGTAGTTGCCACTACTCGTCCTGAGACGATGTTAGGGGATACGGCAGTTGCGGTTAACCCCAAAGACAGCCGGTATAAAAAGTTAATCGGTAAAAGTCTGGTTTTGCCTTTAGTTAATCGAAAGATAAAGATAATCGCAGATAATCTGGTGGATATGAAGTTTGGCAGCGGGGCAGTAAAAGTAACCCCTGCGCATGACCCGAACGATTATCTTTTAGGAAAAAAACATAAGTTAGAATTTATCAATATCCTTAATCCCGACGGTACTCTGAATAAATTTGCCGGTGATTATAGCGGCATGGACCGTTTCGAAGCCAGGGCGGTTATTTTAGAAGATTTAAAAACGCAGGGCCTGCTTGAGAAGATGGAGCCGCATAATTTATCTGCTGGACATTGTTATCGTTGCCATACCATTATCGAACCGTATCTTTCAAAGCAGTGGTTTGTCAAGATGCAACCATTGGCTAATCCGGCAATTGAGGTAGTAAAAAAAGGAAAAATTAAGTTTTCTCCTAAGCGTTGGACTAAGATATACCTTAACTGGATGGAGAATATACAGGATTGGTGCATATCGCGGCAGATCTGGTGGGGGCATAGACTGCCAGTCTATTACTGCAAAAAGTGTCTGGAAGAAGCTGGCAGTCAGTGTAATGTTAAAAGTGTAAAGTGTAAAGATTCATTACACATTACACATCGCACATTACACAAAAACCAGGGAGTTATTGTCTCGCGCAGCAAGCCGGAAAGGTGCCCGGAGTGCGGCTCAACAGATATTTATCAGGACGATGATGTATTAGACACTTGGTTTTCTTCCTGGCTCTGGCCTTTTGCGACTTTTGGCTGGCCCTTTTCGTCGAACGTCGAACGTCGAACGTCGAACGATACGGAAGACGGGATACGGACGACGGAATACGGAAATCAGGCAGAAGCGGATTTAGCTTATTTTTACCCTACTTCAGTCCTAGTTACCGCCCCGGAGATTATCTTTTTTTGGGTGGCGCGAATGATTATGGCCGGAGTTGAGTTTATGGGTAAGATTCCTTTTAGTACCGTCTATATCCATGGTACGGTGCGCGATATAGAGGGGAAAAAGATGTCTAAATCACTGGGAAATATTATCGATCCGCTGGAAATTATCCGGGAGTACGGCGCAGATGCTTTGCGCTTTAGCCTGGTTTCTCTTACGGCAGCAGGTCAGGATGTCTATTTATCGAAAGAAAGATTTGAGCAGGGGAGGAACTTCGCAAATAAAATTTGGAATGCCTCTAGGTTTATCTTGATCAATCTGGAAACTTCCAATATTAATGTTGATCTATGTGTTTTTTTTAAAAAGGGCGATCTTAATATTATTAATCGCTGGATCTTGAGCAGGTTTTATTCTGTTTTAAAAGAAATAAATAAAAATTTGGAAACTTACAATTTTAATGAAACAGCTAATACGCTATATTCCTTCTTCTGGCACGAATTCTGCGATTGGTACCTGGAGTTGATTAAACCGGATATCAAGAAAATTGATAACCAGATCGTGATGTATAAGATATTGGAGAAGTGCTTAAGGGTAATGCACCCGATCATGCCTTTTATTAGCGAGGAAATCTGGCAAAAACTTCCGCATGCAGAGCAGTCGATTATGAGTTGTCCCTGGCCCCACCTGCAGAATGAACTGATCGATAAGGGTTCAGAAGCCAAGATGAAGCTTATTTTTGAGGTAGTAACTACGATCAGAAATATGCGCTCAGAGATTGAGATACCTGTACAGGATAAGATTGATGCAAAGATATTTATTAAAGAAACAGCAGGCAGGGAATTAATTGAATCCATGGCTTTACATATACAAAATTTAGCCAGATTGAATCGTTTGAGCGTTTCCCTTGATTACCATCCGACTGCCGGTCAGTTTGCTTGTGTACTTAAAGACATGCACCTGGTTATACCGTTGTCCGGTATTGTAGACATAAGTGGACAAAAGAAAAGAATTGAAGAGAAGATTAAAAAATGCGATTCTGGACTTAGGAATAAGAAAGCTACGCTGGCAAACGCTAATTTTATCAAAAGAGCGCCCAGGGAGATCGTGGTGAAAGAAGAGGAGAGATTAAAAGAGTTAACAGTCACGTTAGAAAAACTAAAGGCGGTGAGAGATGGATTACAATAAATATTTTATTTCCGAAACAAGTCCGTTATTAAACCAGGATAAGCTAGACGCAGTTGTCCGGCACGCCCTGGTGGAAGACATTGGTAGGGGGGATATCACTACGCAGTTGACGATTCCTGAGGATAAGCAAATAGAGGCAACTTTATTAGTTAGAGAAGAGTGCGTCATCTGCGGCCTCGAGGTTGCCGAAAGGGTATTTAATATAGTCGATAAAGAGATTAAACTTGTAGCTTTAGTCCGCCAAGGTCAGCTAGTAAAAAGCGGAAAGACTATTGCCGAGATTGCAGGCAGAGCTAGGAATATTTTAAGCGCCGAAAGAGTAGCACTTAATTTATTAACGATGCTTTGCGGCATTGCCACGCAAACCCGGGAATATGTAAAACGCATTGAGCCTTATAAGACTAAGATAACTGATACGCGCAAGACCCTTCCCGGCTTAAGGGAATTGCAAAAATATGCTGTGAGGGTTGGCGGCGGGTATAATCATAGGATGGGCCTGGATGAGATGATTTTAATCAAGGATAATCATATCAAGGTTACGGATGGTTATAGCAAATTACCCAGCGTGCCAAAAGGCTTTATGATCGAGATTGAGGTGCAGAATCTTGAAGAGTTCAAGCATGCTTTAAAGTTTAAGCCCGATGTGATTATGCTGGATAATATGCATATCTCCGATATCAAAAAGGCAGTCAAGATCAGGGATAGCGTAGTATTTAATAGCCATCATCCCAAGACTAAACTGGAGACATCCGGAAATATTGATTTAGCCAATGTGCGTAAAGTCGCTGCTACTGGCGTAGATATTATATCTATCGGCGCTTTAACTCATTCCGTTAGGGCCAGCGATATCAGTTTAGAGGTAATATGAAAAAAATTATTTTTTTCTTAATAGTAGTATTTTTCAGCCAGAATACAATATTATTCGGGCAGAATTTTAAAGGGAAAGACCTGAATATTAATATTGAACAACCCCTGAAGGAATTGAGTATCGGGGAGACTTTGCAGTATTCGGTTGAATGGTTGGGTTTACCTGTCGGCAAGATCGTACTGAAGGTCGAAGATTTAAAGGAGGCCGGAGGCAGGCAGTATTACCATATTTCTGCCCGCACTTTTCCCAATCGGTTCTTTATCAAATTTTATGATGTCGAATATAGATGGAATACTTACGTCCGTAGGGAAAACTTAGAGCCATACCGTTTCGTAAAGATAAGGCGCATTAATAATAATATCCTGGAAGTAATAGTAGATTTTGATCAGAAAAATCATAGGGCAACATATCGTCACTTTGCGCCTCACGGCAAGGCAGAGGTTATTGCCTTCCCTTCAATGCGTAAAGAGATTGTGAACAGCTGTAAAACTATTGTCCCTTTACCGGAAGACACCCACGATTTAGTAAGTAGCCTTTATTATTTTCGTTTAATGGATATTAGAGAAAATAAAGATTATTCTATAAACGTCTTCTATGGTCAGGCAGGCTGGAATACGGATTTAAAAATCAGCAAACCTTACCTAAAAGACTTTTATAAAAAAGGGAGTTTTAAAATTTTTGAAGTTTCTCCGCGAAGCGATTTAACCAATTTGATTTTGGGCAGACGCGAACTCACCCTCTATTTTACCACTGATTCAAGGCGTATCCCCATTATGATAACCTTTAATACTGCCATAGGGCAATTCCGGGCTGTAGCCGAAAACCTGCCTTAGAATAAATATGGCCGGGTTCAAATTAGTTTCAAATTATAAGCCATGCGGCGATCAACCCAGGGCAATCAGGGAATTAACCGGTTCGCTTCTTAAGAAGAGAAAATATCAGACACTCTTAGGGGTGACCGGTTCGGGCAAGACTTTTACCCTGGCCAATGTTATTGCTAAAGTTAACTTGCCGACACTGGTAATCTCCCATAACAAAACCCTGGCCGCGCAGTTATACGCTGAATTTAAGGAGTTTTTTCCCCGTAATGCCGTCGAGTATTTTGTCAGTTACTACGATTATTACCAGCCAGAGGCCTACATTCCTTCCACGGATATTTATATAGAGAAGGATGCCTCGATCAATGATAGGTTGGACCGCTTAAGGCTCTCCGCAACTACTAGCCTTATGTCGCGCAGGGATGTTTTGATCGTTGCTTCAGTTTCCTGTATCTATAATTTAGGTAGCCCGAAAGAGTATCAAGATGCCCTGGTTTTTCTAAGCGAAGGGCAGGCTATGCCTCGCGACGAACTTATTCTTCGATTCACCCAGATACAATACGAGAGAAACGATTATGAGTTTATTCGGGGCAGATTGCGGGTGCGGGGGGATTGTCTTGAGATATTTCCGTCGTATCAAGAGAAGGCTTTACGTCTAGAATTATGCGGGGATCGAATTGATAAAATATCCGAAATCGATCCTATTTCGGGGGAGGTTTTTAATCGGGTCGCTAAAATTGCAGTATATCCAGCCAAGCACTTTATGGTTTCAGGCGCTAGCCTTGATAGGGCAGTTCATTCTATCGAGAAAGAGCTAGGGGGGCGACTAAAGGTTTTAAGTAATAAAAATAAGTTACTAGAAGCCCAGCGCCTGGAGTCTAGGACCAACTACGACATAGAAATGTTAAAGGAGGTTGGTTATTGCCACGGTATTGAAAATTATTCGCGGCATCTTAGCGGTAGGCCCGCGGGTTACCGTTCCTATACCCTGCTTGATTATTTTGCGGATGATTTTCTAATTATTATAGATGAGTCGCATGTAACTTTACCCCAGATCAGAGGGATGTATGAAGGAGACCGGGCACGCAAACAGGTCCTTGTAGATTATGGTTTTAGGCTCCCTTCTTGCCTGGATAACCGGCCTTTAAAGTTTAAGGAGTTTGAGCAGCTGGCCAAAAGCGTAGTTTTTGTGTCAGCTACCCCGGATAAGTATGAAATCAGCAATAGCCAGGGCAGGGTTATACAGCAGATCATCCGGCCGACTGGCTTGGTGGACCCTCAGATTATTATCCGGCCGGTTAAAAATCAGACGGAGGATTTAATCAAAGAAGTAAAGATGCGTGCAAAAAATAATGAGCGGGTGTTGGTAACTACGCTTACTAAAAGAATGTCTGAGGATTTAACTAATTATTTACAAGAGAAAGGATTGAAAGTAAAATACCTTCATTCCGAGATCCAGACTATTGAACGCTCTAAGATAATCAGGCAGTTGAGGCAAAGGAAGTTCGATTGCCTGGTGGGGGTAAATTTACTTAGGGAAGGGTTAGACCTTCCGGAGGTATCTTTAGTGGCTATCCTTGATGCGGATAAAGAAGGGTTTTTACGCTCAGCTACTTCTTTAATTCAGGTTTCTGGCCGGGCTGCCCGTAACATTAATGCTACAGTAATAATGTATGCGGATGTTATAACCGGTTCGATGAAAAAAGCGATTAGTGAAAGCGCAAGAAGGAAAAAGATCCAGCTCGAATTTAATAAAAAAAATCATATCACCCCACGTTCTATCCAGAAGGTAATAAGGCAGGGGATCGAAGATTTAGCCGAAGCTGATGAGTTTGTCCAGGATCTTACCGGGCAAAATAAAGAGGAGTATGAGTTAAAAAGATATATAGCAGAATTAGGGTATGAGATGGAATTAGCTGCCCGGAACCTGCAATTCGAAAAGGCAGCCGTAATCCGCGATAAAATCCACCAGATCCAGGGACGGTTCTCAACTCAAAGCTAAAGTGTCCCGCCTTTGGCGGGACACTTTCCTCACGAGTTGAGAACCGTCCCTGATAAAGGAGGAGAGATGTTGTTAGCTATAGATATAGGTAACACCAATATCAGTTTAGGGTTGTTTAAGGGCCAACGCCTGAGGCGAAGATACAGTATTGCCACTAAAAGGAGTTCCAGCGTTAGTCAGCAGTTTAAGAACATATTTAGCAGGAATAAAGTTAATGATGTTGTAATCTGTAGTGTCGTGCCAGAGGAGACGTGTAACCTACAAACAGCCTTAAAGAAATTTTTTCCTAAAAAGGTACGGGTTATCGGCAAGGATATTATCGTGCCGATGAAGAATCTTTATCGTAAGCCTTCTCAGGTAGGCCAGGACCGCTTAGTTAATGCCTACGCAGGGGCTAGGCTTTATGGTAATCCGTTGATTATAGTAGATCTCGGCACAGCGCTTACTTTCGATATAATCTCCCGTAATCGAGAATATCTGGGAGGGATGATCCTGCCGGGCTTTAAAATCTCCCTGGATGCTTTGGCAGACCGTACCGCATTATTGCCATTAGTAAAATTAAAGGCACCAAGAGAGTTGATTGGCCGCTCTACAAAAAGCAGCATACTCAGCGGGATGGTTTACGGGTTCGCTGTGCTTGTTGATAACCTGGTTAAAAAAATACAAGATGAAATAGGTAATGATGCTTTAGTCGTAGTAACCGGCGGGGATATTAATTTAATTAAAAAATACTGCTATGAATTAGAAAGAGTTGACCCGGATTTAACGCTCAAGGGTTTAAATCTTTTAGGTCAGATCTATATAAGCAGGAAATAAAAAAGGAGGTTAGATGAGGCTAAAATTAAGCTTATGCGGATTGTTAGTTGTTTTTCTATTATTGATTCCTCTTGTTGGCGTATGGGCTAATCTTGCGCAATATACCTATTCCTACGATATATCGCAAATAGAGTGGCAGCTCCTGAATTGGACTGTAGCCTGGCGCGGCACAACTACTCCTGCTGCACCATTTATCCTGGAAAGAATGGATTTTGACAGAAGGGAGCGTATAATTAAAATCTACGTCAACGGCTTAGCAAATCAGGCCTCAGAGGATAATCTAAAGGAGTCCATAGATAAAATTAATGCTAATATTAGTCAGCGTTTTTCTGAATTTGACCCAAAGAGCGATTTAGTCGTATATTATAGCTTAGGGGCGGCTTCTTATGAATATATAAACGGTGGCTTCAAAGATACTACCGCTAATAAAACTCCCAAGCTGGAATCAGTAGATTAAAGTTATATTCATTTTAGCTAACTACTTTTTAGGTTCATCTAAAAGAAAGGCATAAAAAAATACTTGACAAAATTTTTTTTTCTTTTATAATTAGCACTCTAAAGTTAAGAGTGCTAATAAACAGGTGTTAGGTAACGCAGGTATCGTTAAGCAGTAAAAAAAAATATTTAAAATTTAAGGAGGTGTAAAAAATGGAAATTAAACCATTGGGAGATCGGATCGTGGTTAAGCCATTAGAGGCAGAGAGCAAAACGAAGGGTGGTATATTGCTGCCAGATACAGCCAAGGAAAAGCCGCAAGAGGGTAAGGTAGTAGCCGTTGGCAAGGGTAAAGTATTAGAAAACGGCTCAATCCAGGCTCCGGAAGTTAAAGTCGGGGATAAGGTCTTATACGGTAAATATTCCGGTAATGAGATTACCACTAAAGAAGGCGAAGAGTTACTGATTATGCGGGAAGAGGATATATTAGCGATTATTAAATAAAAAGGAGTGCTTCGGTTGTGCTCAGTACCTCAACTATGAGCATCCTGAGCGAGCGAAGCCACTCGACTGAGCTCGAGATTGTTCGAGGGATAGTGAGCGAAGTCGAACTACGAGTCGAAGGAGGAATTATGGCAAAGCAATTATTATACAGCGATGAGGCGCGCCGAAAGATCTTAAGCGGCGTAGAAAAATTATCTGCTGCGGTCAGGGTAACCTTAGGTCCTAAAGGCCGTAATGTGGTTATCGATAAAAAATTCGGTTCGCCTACCATTACTAAAGATGGTGTTACGGTAGCCAAAGAAATCGAGCTTGAGGACGCTTTTGAGAATATGGGCGCCCAGATGGTTAAGGAAGTCGCCGAAAAGACCTCGGATATCGCCGGAGACGGCACTACTACCGCGACTATCTTGGCTGAATCTATTTACCGCGAAGGATTAAAAAATGTCACTGCTGGTTCTAATCCCATGGAATTAAAACGCGGGATTGAGAAGGCGGTAGAAAAGGTAGTCGAGGAATTAGGGAGGCTTTCAACGCCAATCAAGGACAAGAAAGAAGTAGCACAAGTGGCTTCTATTGCCGCTAATTCTGATGCTGCTATCGGAGAGTTGATCGCCGAAGCTATGGATAAGGTTGGTAAAGACGGCGTTATCACTGTGGAAGAAGCAAAATCCACCGCTACTACCCTGGAAGTAGTCGAAGGTATGCAGTTTGACCAGGGTTACCTTTCTCCTTATTTTGTTACTGATGCCGAAAGGATGGAGGTTCTTTTAGAGGATCCTTATATCCTTATTTTTGAGAAAAAGATTTCTGCTATAAAAGATATATTACCTCTCTTAGAGAAAGTCGCCCGCATGGGGAAGCCGCTTCTGATTATTGCCGAAGAGGTAGAAGGGGAGGCATTGGCTACTTTGGTAGTCAATAAGATCCGCGGGACATTTGTGGCCTGTGCAGTAAAGGCCCCGGGTTACGGGGATAGGCGTAAGGCTATGCTTGAGGATATTGCTATTCTTACCGGTGGCAAAGCTTTGACCGAGGATCTGGGTATCAAGCTGGAAAATATCGATGTGGAGGATCTCGGCCGGGCCAAGAAAATCAAGATTGATAAAGAAAATACGACTATTGTTGAAGGCGCTGGTAAAAGTCAGACTATCACTGGCCGGATTGCCCAAATTAAGAAGCAGATCGAGGACACTGATTCTGATTATGATAAAGAGAAACTCCAGGAGCGTTTAGCCAAGCTTGCCGGAGGAGTCGCTGTAATCAATGTCGGAGCAGCTACCGAGACTGAGATGAAAGAGAAAAAGGCCAGGGTAGAGGATGCCTTGCATGCAACGCGCGCTGCTTCTCAGGAGGGGATTGTTCCTGGCGGCGGAGTAGCTTTGATTCGTACCATCCCGAGTTTAGATAAATTAAAGCTTGAGGGGGATGAGAAGATCGGTGTTAATATTGTCAAAAGGGCGATCGAAGAACCATTAAGGCAGATTGCGGAAAATGCCGGTCTTGAGGGTTCAGTAGTTGCCCAGCGCGTCAAGCAGGAAAAAACCAATGTTGGTTACGATGTTTCTCAGGATGCCTATGTGGATATGATCGAAGCTGGTGTAATCGACCCGACCAAGGTAACCCGTTCAGCTTTGCAGAATGCTGCCAGTATCGCAGCTTTGTTATTAACTACAGAGGCAATCATTGCTGATAAACCTGAGAAAGAGGATAAGATGCCCTCTATGCCACCAGGAGGCGGAATGGGTGGAATGTATTAAAGTAGGCCTAAGGTTGAAAAACTAAAGACAAAAAAAGGGCGGGGTTATTTTACCCCGCCCTTTTGATTTAAAATAATCATGATTTAAAATAATCATTGACAAAATTTAGATATTAATGTAAAATTTTTTATCCTTTCAACAATCAACCCCCAAAACAGGTTTAAAAGTATAACCCATTGAAAAACAATAACTTATATAATTTAATCAGGAGAGTATAAAATGGCAGAGTGGATAGGTATAGGTAGGCGCGCCAGAAGGTGTTACGGTTTTGATGAAATAGCATTAGTACCCGGGACTCAGACAGTAAATCCTAATGAAGTAGATACTAGTTTTGAAATTGCCGGTAAAAAGTTCCATATTCCGATATTGGCCGCAGCGATGGATGGGGTAGTTGACGTAAAATTTGCGGTTGAAATGTCCAAGTTAGGGGCTCTGGCGGTGTTGAATCTGGATGGGGTGCAGACGCGTTACGAGGATCCAGATGAGGTTTTAGAGCGGATTGCCAAAGCCAGCCCGCAGAAAGCCACAGAGTTAATCCAGTCTATCTATAACAAGCCGATCAAGGAAAAATTAATCTCTAAAAGAATTAACGAGATCAAAAAAAAGAAGGGTACGGTAGTAGTCAGTTGTATCCCAGCCCATGCCGAAAGGTTTTTAAAAATCGCGATTACTACTGGCGCAGATATGTTTGTTTTACAATCTACAGTTACCACTACCAGGCATATCACTAAAGAATATAAGAGCCTGGACCTGGAGAAATTTTGTAAATACAGCAAGATACCGGTGATTATCGGCAATTGCGTGACCTATGAAACTACCCTAGAATTAATGGA
>Ga0208566_1000306_pt1 | contig 34878 bp, 23 predicted proteins | sample PL_2010_150m_FD_184159 | JGI IMG/M metagenome (GOLD analysis project Ga0208566, IMG submission 184159) | Freshwater microbial communities from Powell Lake, British Columbia, Canada to study Microbial Dark Matter (Phase II) - PL_2010_150m... | ecosystem: Environmental > Aquatic > Freshwater >...
CCTGCGGGACAAGGCGATTCGCACGCTCAACCGACGAACGTAACGCGATTGATTTCCTGCAACGTGGTGTCGCCCGCGCGCAGCGCCGCAAGCGCCGACTGGCGCAGCGAAAGCGTACCCGCGCGCGCCGCCGCCTGCTTGATCTCGCGGATCGAAGTGCGCGCGATAATCAGTTCGCGCAGTTCGTCGTTGAGCACCATGTATTCGGCAATCGCCTTGCGCCCCTTGTAGCCGGTTCCCCGGCAGTTGCCGCAACCGCGGCCTTCCGTGAACTGGTAGCCGGGCGCATCCTCGGCGCTGATTCCTGAAATCTGCAGCTGCTCCGCCGATGGGACGACCGGCTGGGCGCAGTTGCGGCACACCAGGCGCAGCAGGCGCTGCGCCACGATGCCGTTCAAAGCCGAGGCGAAACTGAACGGGTCCACCCCCATATGAATGAATCGCCCGATGACATCGAACACGTTGTTGGCGTGCACCGTCGTCAGCACCAGGTGCCCGGTCAGCGCCGACTGCACCGCGATTTCTGCGGTTTCCGCGTCGCGAATCTCGCCCACCATGATTTTGTCCGGATCATGGCGCAGGATGGAACGCAAACCGCGCGCGAACGTGAGGCCCTTTTTCTCGTTCACCGGAATCTGCAGCACGCCGGCGAGCTGGTACTCGACCGGATCCTCGATGGTGATGATCTTGTCCTCGCCGGTATGGATTTCAGTCAGCGCGGCATAGAGCGTCGTGGTCTTGCCGCTGCCCGTCGGGCCGGTCACCAGCAGCATGCCGTAGGGCTCGGCCGACAATCGGCGCAACACAGCGAGCGCATCCGCTTCGAAGCCGAGCGCGTCCAGGCGCAGACTGTGCACCTGCCCGGCCAGCGACTCCTTGTCCAGAATCCGGATCACCGCATCCTCGCCGAACATGCTCGGCATGATTGAAACGCGGAAATCCACCTCCCTGCCACGCACCCGCACCTTGAAGCGCCCGTCCTGCGGCACGCGCCGCTCGGCTATATCCAGTTCGGATACGACCTTGATGCGTGAGATCACCTGCTCGGCCAGCGACGGGTCGGGCACCTCTCCGGCAACCGAGAGCACGCCGTCGATGCGGTATTTGATTGCCATGCCGCCCGGATGCGCCTCCAGATGGATGTCGCTCGCGCCGGCTTTCATCGCATCGTAGATGGTCGAATTCACCAGCCGGATGACCGGATTGATGTCCTCGCCTACCGTCTGCAGCGACACCTCCTCGACAATGTCCACGCTGGCAGAGATGCGATGATCGGAAACCGCTGACTGCAGCGCATGCATGCCCTCTTCATGCCGCCCGAGAAGCGCGCGCAGGTCCGCCGGATGCGCCAGGTGCCACGCCAGCGGCTGGCGTGCGCGCGCTTCCGCCCACGCCTGCAGGCCGGTCGCGGTCGGATCCGCAAACGCGCACAACAGACGCCCGTCACTGTCACGCAGCAGGATGCACAGGCGCTGCGTTGCTTCCCGCAGCGGCAAGAGATCGAACGCAGGCTGCAGGCGATCGAGTTCGGACATGGCCAGCGTCGGGTAGCGAAAATATGCCCCGAGCGCCGCAAGCCAGGCTTCCGGCGGCAGTTCGAGCGTCGCCTCCAGCGTCTGCATGAAGCCCTGTCCGCCGCGTTGCGCGGCCGCGCGCGCGGCATCGATGGCAGTGGCGAATGGCTGATCCGATGCGGTCTGCGTGTTCATGATTGTATGGTTCCCACCAGTTCGAAAATCGGCAAATACATCAGAATCACAATACCACCCACCATCGCCCCGATCAGCGCCATCAGCAAGGGCTCGAAGATCTTGGTGAATACGTCGACCCAGCGCGCCACCTCGTCATCGTAGAACGCCGCCACCCGCTCCATCATTTCCCCCATCTGACCGGTGCGTTCGCCGACCTGCAGCATGCGGTGGCCGACCGGTGTCGTCAGCCCGGCGGTATGCATCGCGACGGAGATCGACCGGCCTTCACGGATCGCCGCAATCGCCAGTTCCAGCCTTCCGCGCAGCAGCGGGCTCAGCAGCCCGGGCACCAGGCCCAGCGCGCCCAGGATCGGTGTTCCGCCGCCGAGCAGCATGCCCAGTGTGCGGTAGAGTCTGGCGAGCTGATACACGCGCATGCGCTCGCCCAGCCACGGCATCGTCCACATCCTGGCGCCGAACCACTGGCGCACGCCGGACTGGGTCGCGAGCCAGACTGCGACCGTGGCCGCAAGAGCCGACGTCAGCAGCAGTTTCCCGCCATGTGCCGCGACCAGCCGTCCCCAGCGCATCAGCACCAGAGAAAGAAACGGCAAATCGGTGGCGCGATCCTCGTAAATATGGCTGAACCGAGGAACGACGTAACCCAGCAGGAACAGCGTCACCAGAGCACCCACCGCCAGCAGAACAGCCGGGTAGATCATTGCGCTCACCACTTTCTTGCGCACCGTTTCAATCTGGCCCTGATAGGCGATATGCCGGCGCAGCGACTCCATCATGCCGCCGCTGCGCTCGCTCGCGCGCATGGTGGCAACATAGAAGGGCGGAAAGTGTTCGGGCTGCATTGCCATCGCGTCCGAACAGGTGCGTCCGGCGTACAACTGATCGAGCAGCCGGCGCATCACCAGGCGCGCCTGCGCATCGAGTTCGTTCTCGACCAGGGCTTCGATCGCCTCGACCAGTACCAGTCCGGCTTCGAGCAATGCAAGTAGTTGCTGGCTGAACAGCAGTAAGGCGAAGCGTTCGCCCCGTCTCGGCATGAGCCGGGCAGGCCAGAGCCCGGGCCAGCCGGATTCTGTCACCGACAGAACGACGTAGCCACGCTCGTCGGCCTGGCGCGATGCTTCCTGCACGGTCGCGGCTTCGATCTGCCAGTCCAGCACGCCGGCAGATTCAGAATAGACTTTGAGTTTGAATTGCATGGCGCCTGCAAGTTGCCGTTATACACGGCGGGAAAGCTGGTAGCGTACCAAAAAAATCGGGCCCACTGCGGGCCCGATTGATCTGCGCCTTTGGAATCGCGCGGCTAGGGCTTGTTCACCCAGAAGCCGGTGGTCGCGCCGAGCGTCTTCGTGCCGAAGTTCAGATACGTCTTCGACGTGACGTAGGCGTCCAATCCACCGTTCGCCTCCAGGCTCGGCGCATAAAAATACCAGTTCAGCTGCGTCGCATCCCACGCCCACAGCGTGGTGAGATTGACCGGCGTTACACCCGGCGAAGGCGGTGTAATGCTCAATGCGCTGTTGAACTGGCTGGGGGTCTTGCCGTCGCCGATGGCGATCAGGTTCCATCCCGAAGCCATCAGCTGGAACGAGGCGGAGGACACCGCCGCGCCTGCCGGCAGTGGCGCAGTGAAGGCCGCGGCTGCGTTCACCCAGAAACCCTCGCCGCCGGAGATGGAAGTGAGGAAATCATAGCCCTTGCCGGCGGCGTAGGCCGCGCCGCCGTCGGCGAGCGACGGCGCGTAGAACGCCCACTGGCTGGTGGAGGACACCCACTTCCATACCGTCGTGACTTTCGTCTTGTCGCCAAATACCGCCGCCACGTCGATCGCGCCGCTGGAACTGTTGCCCATGAGATTCCAACCCGATACGAAGCTCATCGACGCTGTCGTGCCGCCGGTGGTTCCACCGGTGTTGCCGCCGGTGTTGCCGCCGCCTCCGGCGCACTGGAAGCAGAAGGTTTCCGCGCGGGTGGCACCATGACCGATCTGGTTCGTCTGATTGAATTCGAATGCACCGACCCAGTATCTGTAAAGCGTACCCGGAATCAGCGACGGTCCGGCGTATCCCGCGGAACCGGTGTTCAGGTTGTTCAACGACCAGATGATGCCGCCCGACGCCGCCGGAGCGACATTGATGCCATAGGTGAAATTGCCGGTCGGCGGCGTCCAGCTGAATACCGGGTTGGTGGTCACATTCTGGCCGCCCGCAGGCTGCAGATTGGTCGGAAAGTCGGTGCTGAATTTGTCGATCTGGAAGGTCACGGTCGAAGCCGCGCCGTTCTTCGGTGTGAACGTCCCGGTGTAGACATTGGCGAGACTGGGCTGCACCGTACCGAAATTCAAATCCGCGTGCCAGGAAAAGTCGGCCGGCCAGTAGGTGGCGTTGACCGACTTCCCTGCGCCAGATATCGACACGGAGGCAAGCAACTGCTGCGCATCGTTAGCGCCGTAGCTGACGGCGTAATACGTCTGGCCACCGTCCTGTGTGACACCGGCGAATTTCCAGTCGCTGTATGTGCCGCTGCACTGCTGGTAGCAGAATGGAATCGCGACTTGCGCGGCGTGCATCACCCCACCTATAGTCTCGACAGCGCCCAGGTAGAACTTGTATTTCGTACCCGGAATCAGTGTCGGACCGTTATAGATGATGGGCGCACTCTGCAAGTTGTACACGCCGTTCCAGACCTGGGTCTGCTGTCCGTTCGCGCCCACGCTCCACAGATTGCCCTGATAGACGATGCCGGTCCCGCTCGCATTGGTCCATGTGATATTCGGCAGTGTGCTGGTGGTGACTATGCTGTTAGGCGCCAATGAAATATTGGTCGGAAACGCGTTCGACCATTTCTGCACGGTGTAGGAGTTGATCTGGGAACTACCGTCCGCGCGCGTGATGTTCGCCGAATACACGGCCGGCGTCGTGGGCGGGATATTGCCCAGATTGATATTGGCCTGGCACTGAGTAGTGTTGCAGCTGGCGACGACAGGTGTCGTCACACCCGGACCGCTCAACGTGAATCCGGTTACCTGAGACAGGCTACCTTGCCCGAGCGGGATCCATACAGTCACGTTGTACCAGTTCTGTCCGTTGTCCTGCGCAACGCCGGACCATACGCCCTCGCTGAGCGCGCCGGTGGTGCCGCTCTTGACGCCGTACACGCCGCCGCCAAAAGTCGCCACGCCTTCCAGCACGCCGTTGACGATGCCGAACGAAGAAATCAGATTGTTGGTCAGTCCACTGGTATTCTGCGTCCAAGTCGCAGCATCGTCGGTGCTCTGCCATGCGCCGCCGTTGGGGCTCGGTTCCCAGATACCGGCATAGAGTGTCATCGCCGATCCGTTTCGCGCCACCCGGATCTCGTGCACATTCCGCCCGGCAAGTGATTGGGTCCAGGTTGCGCCGCCGTCGGTGCTCTTCCACACACCGCTGCCGGGATAGCCAATACCCAGCGCGTTGGTCTGATACACCGCTGCGTAGATGGTCCCCGTGGTGCCGTCGATCGCGATGTGGTCCGCCGGCAACGCATACGGCGGTGTCGTCGTGCTCATCGGCGGGAACGCGAGTTTGCTCCAGTTCGCGCCGTTGTCTGTGCTCTTGAACAGGCCGGCATCGGTCGAAAGCAGGACCATGGACGGGGTCACTGCCATGTGACGAACGCCCATCGCGGCCCCGGTCAAAGTGCTGCCGTTCTTCGCCACCCAGCTGGCACCAGCGTCGGCGGAGTAATAGACGCCCCGGTCCTGCAAGCCCAGCCACAGGCCGTTTATGCTGTTGGGATCGCCGCGCAGCTGACCGCCCTGCCCAACCATGCTGGGCAGTCCGTTGTTCATCGCCACCCACACTTTGCTGGTTTCATTCAGCTTGAATACACCGAGGTGCGAGGTAGTGGCAAAAATACCCGCAGGGCTGACGCTTACATGTCCGCCAGAGCCCATATTGCCGAGGTTGGGACTACCGACTTTGACCCAGCTGCAATTGCCGTTATTCGTCGCGCTAAGTGCGCCGGCGCAGACATACACGCCGTCAGCGCCCGCCGCGTACACGTCACCGCTGGTGTTCCTTTGATCCGCCTGAACATTGATGGAATAACCATCAGGCAGGCCGGCGCTCATCTTGCTCCAGGTGGCGCCGCTGTCATTGCTGCGATACATCCCAGCCAGCGTGTTGGCAATGAAGGACGGCGAATTCGTTACCGAATTGTTGCGCCCCATATTGCGTACCGCCGGCAGCGCCGCGTTGCTCACGAACTGCGTCCAGGTCACGCCGCGATCGCTGCTGCGCCACACCCCCTCGCCATCGATTCCAGCGTAAAAATTCTTGTCGAAATCGGTGCTTACTCCCGCGATCGGAGGTTTTGCCAGCACACTTGTCCAGTTCGCGCCCTGGTCGGTTGACCGGAACAGGCCCCCGCCCTCGACCGATACGACCAAAGTCACGCCGTTGGTCCCATCGTAAGTAGATGCCACGTTGTAGGCATTCGGACCGTTCGGACCGGAAATCACGTTGCTGCCGGTACCGTTGGAAAGCGTCCAGGTCACACCAAGGTCGGTCGACTTGTATACGCCGTCACTGGTAGCGGCAAAGCGCAGATTGATGGCCGTGTTGGTGCTCGGTGCAACGGTACTGATGCTGTTCACAGTAACGTCCGGTGAGACGATACCGCTGGTTGCACTCCAACTCGCGCCGCCGTCAGCAGAACGGTAGATGCCGCTATTCGCGCGACAGCCGGTCCCGGCGAGCACTATGTCGGTCGCACTGGAACTGCCGGTTACAAGGTTAAGCGCACGAACGTAGGTACAACCGAGGCCGGTGTTCACCTGCCCCCAGTTGGCGCCCGCATCCTCGGTCTTGTACACGCCACCCGCCAGAGTGCCAACATAGCTGCGGTAGGGCGTGACCACGTTATTGCCGACGCTGGCTACGACCATCGTGTACACGCGCCGATGGTTTAGTTGGTTTGGCGCCGTGCCGTTATTCGGCACCCAGGTATTGCCACCGTCGGAAGACTTGAATACTCCGGCGCCGTAGATCGCCGCCCAGTAATCTCCGCTGCCGCTGCTGGGCACGACGGAACTGCGCACGATGCCGCCCTGCGCGGGGCCTCCGGTCGGTTCCCACATCTGCGCCTGCACCAATGGCGCCGCGGTAAGTGCGGCGCAGACAAGCGAAGAACTCAGAAAGCTTAAGCGTGTGCGATTGAATATTAGACACATCATGACGTTTCTCCTTATCTTTGCCTGCTAAAAGAATGCAAATATCGACGTGGATGCAGCCAACGTCTTTGCACCTCAGGATCGTTAAATTATAGCAAAATATGTCCGATTTGCAACGTGAAATACTACCGATTTGGATGATATTTCCTGTTCCGGCGTCGCACCCGCCCGGGGCGCGGTATGCGTCGAAGCGATGAAACGTGACATCGCCGAACCCATGTGATGCCGTATTTAGGGGACGGTACGTTTCAGCATGCAACAATGCAATCGGGCCAAAAACGGGCCCGATTGGTCGATACCTATGCAGCTACGCGACTAGGGCTTGTTGACCCAGAATCCGGTGGATGCGCCCAGCGAATTGGTGCCGAAGTTCAGATACGACTTCGACGTGATGTAGGCGGCCAAACCACCGTTCGCTTCCAGGCTCGGCGCATAGAAATACCAGTTCAGCTGCGTCGCATCCCACGCCCACAGCGTGGTCAGGTTCGTGGGCGTCACTCCGGGCGAAGGCGGTGTACTGCTCAACGCGCTGTTGAACTGGCTGGGCGTCTTGCCGTCGCCGATCGAAATCAGGTTCCAGCCCGACGCCATCAGCTGGAACGAGGCCGAAGTAACCGCCGTCCCCGCGGGCAGCGGCGCCGTAAACACGGCACCTGCGTTCACCCAGAATCCCTCGCCACCCGAGATTGAAGTGAGGAAATCGTAACCTTTGCTGGCCGCATAGGCGGCACCGCCATCGCTGAGCGAAGGCGCGTAGAACGCCCACTTGGCAGTCGCGGCCACCCACTTCCACACCGTGGTGACTTTGGTCCTGTCGCCGAATACCGTCGCCACGTCGATCGCGCCGCTGGAGCTGTTGCCCATCAGATTCCAGCCCGAAACCAGATTCAACGCGACAGTAGTCGTGGTGGTCGTGCCAGTCGTGGTGGTAGTCGTACCCGTAGTCGTATTGGTTGTGCCCGATCCACACTGGTAGCAGAAGGGTATCCAGGTTTGCGCCGCATGCATGACGTTGGTTCCTGTGCCCTCGATCGTGGTGATTCCCATCTGGTAGCCGACATTCGGCATCAGCGGGGGACCGGAATAGCTTGCCTGCGGCGTCTGCGTGTAGTTGAAGAACCACAACTGCGAACTGAAATCGGCGGAAAAGACATTGCCCTGATAGGTGAATCCCGACGACGGCGGCGTTCCCGTGGGCGCCGACCAGGTGACCACCGGCGCGGAAGTGACGTTCTGGTTCGGTTGCAGGGAGACATTGGTCACGTAATAGTCCGCCGGACTGAAACGGTCGATGGTAACGGTCTTGCTGTTGACGCTGTTGTCATTGAAAGTAACCGTCGACGTGCAGTTGAAAGGGGTCGCCGGAGGCGTGCTGCCAAAGCTGGCCCCTGAGCCCCACTCGTTGCCCGCGCTGGAACTGCTGTTGAACGTGTACGGGTTGCTGGACAGCGCACCGGGGCACGTAAGTACGGCCGACTTCAACTGGTCGTTGGGTTGGCGCGGAAAGCGCACGCCGACACTGAAGTTCTCGCCGCCGCCGGGAAGGTTCTTGTTGCGGCTGATGAACACCTGGTCGTAGTTCACACCAACCGCGGTAGTCGGCGGATTGAAGGAAAACACTCCCTCGCCGCGCGTGAGCACGCCTTTCATCACGCCGCCGATTATGCCGAAGTTGGAAATGTAATTGTCGGTCAGTCCGGCGTTTATCGGCGCCCAGGTCGCCGCGTCGTCCGTGCTCTGCATGACGCCCCCACCCACCGCGTCCCACACGCCTGCATAAAGGGTTGCGCCGGACGAAGTGCGGGCCACGCTGACCTCGTGCGCCTGCTTTCCAGCCAGCGACTGCGTCCAGGTGTTTCCGAGATCGGTGCTCTTCCAAACTCCACTACCTGGATAGGTTACGCCAGCGGAACTGGTCTGAAACACCGTCGCATAGATGTTGGCATTGCCACTGTCGACTCGCACATGATTGATTGGCAATTCGACGTTGGCCGGGCTTTTTGCCGCAAACGCGAGCCGGGTCCAATTCGTCCCGCCGTTGGTGCTCTTGTACAGACCGTCATTGGTGGCGATGAGCGCGTACGCCGGCGTCACGGCCATATGCCGAATCTGCAAGGCCTTGCCGCTGAGGCCGGTGCTTCTTGCCGACCAGGTCTCGCCGCCGTCGGCCGAATAATATATTCCGCCTAAGTTCAGTCCGAGGTACAAGCCATTCGCGTTGTTCGGATCGCTGCGCAGCTGGCTTCCCTGCCGAATCATGTTCGGCAGACCCGCGTTCTTCGCTACCCAGTTGGTGCCGTCATACTTGAATACGCCCAGATGGGAGGTGATAGCGTAAGGCACGTTTGCGGGCGTGACCAGGACATGCCCGCCACCAAAAAAAATGCCTAGGTTGTAGCCGCCGAGGCGCTGCATCGGGCCTGTGTTCGGCGGGTCCTTGAACACGCCTTCGGCAGCGGCGAGATAGAACTGGTTGCTGCTGTCGGATGCCGCGTTGATGGTGTAGCCGCCGGGCAGTCCCGAACTCGTCTTGGTCCAGGTCGCGCCGCCATTGGTGCTTTGATAGATGCCGGCAAAGGTTTGCGCATAGAAGATCGGCGAACCTGTGACCGTCGTATTGCGGCTGATGGCGCGCCCGCCGGGAAGCGCCGCGCCGGTGGCGAACATCGTCCAGCTTGTTCCGCGGTCTGCGCTGATGAAGACGCCCTTGCCGTCGACGGGATAGTACAAATTGCCGTTCGCATTTCCGTCGGTACCGACACCTGCAGTCGGAATCTCGCTGAACACCGGCGCGGTTCCCCAGCTGGCACCGTTGTCGGTCGATTTCCACACACCGGTGTTCGCCTCGGCTGCGAATATCGCCAAGCCACCGGTGGAACTGTAAAGCGAGGTTACGTTGTTGATATTCGCTCCGTTCGGGCTGGTGATGGCGCCGTTCGAAAGCGTCCAGGTAAGGCCGTTGTCGGTGGATTTATAGACACCGTCGTAGGTCGCGGCGAGCAGAAAGTCGACCCCGCTGGTCGGATTGATACGGCTAACGCTCTGCACCAGCACATCGGGCGCCATGCCCGTCGTCGCAGTCCAGTTCGCACCGCCGTCGGTGGAAAGATAGACACCGCTATTGGCGCCGCATTCAGTGCTCGCCAAGAGCCGGTCAGTGCTCGCCGACGAGCCTATGCCGTTGCTAGTACCGACGCCGACAAACTGAACGCTGCGCACGTAGACGCAGCCCAGCCCGTTATTGACTGCAGTCCAGTTCGTGCCACCGTCAATCGTCTTGAACACGCCGCCGCCACGCGTGGCCGCATAACCACGATACGGACTGACGCCCGAATTGAGCGCAAAGCCATACACTCGCTTGTCGGTCAGACCATTGTTCATGGGCACCCAGGTGCTGCTGCCGGACGCCTGCTTGAACATGCCGCCGAAATAGACAGCCGCCCAGGAATCACCGGTGGCAGTCGTACTGCCGAGCAAAGGGATAAATATCTGGCGCATCGCGCCTCCCTGAAACTCTCCTGCTTCCTTGGTCCAGCTCTGCGCCTGCGCAAGTGGCGCGGCGAGTAGCGCCGCACATACCAGGAGAAAACGCTTCAGCCCAGATCGGGCGCTGCAATGCGTGAAAGAATTCATGGTATCCCTCATCAATTGTTCTGATTGTGCCAGCGAGCACCTCTGATACCGGCCGAGTTGGATTTCGGCAGGTGCGCGATTATACGAGAAAGTAAATGATTTTCAATGTGAATAAATACCACTTTCGGCGATATGTTCGGCGCTGCCGGAACGCGGTTTTCTTCACTTAAATCGGGCGTTGGCCTGAGGCGCCAAAGCGGCTATCGAGCGCCAATCGCAAAGCGCCGGTCGGTCTGATTACGCCAACAGCAACAACGCCTCCGGCGCGCCAAAAAAGCAATCGGGCCCAGTGGGCCCGATTGCGCTTCCGCTAGCGCGGATTCTGACGACTAAGGTCTGTTCACCCAGAAACCAGTGGTTGGGCCCAATGTATTGGTGCCGAAGTTCAAATACGACTTCGAGGTGATATAGGCGGCAAGGCCGTTGTTAGCTTCCAGACTCGGCGCGTAGAAATACCAGTTCAGCAGCGTCGCATCCCATGCCCACAACGTAGTCAGATTGATCGGTATCACGCCGGGCGACGGCGGCGTGATGCTCAATGCCGTATTGAACTGGCTGGGCGTCTTGCTGTCGCCGATCGCAATCAGGCTCCATCCAGACGGCATCAAACCGAACGAGCCCGAAACGGTAGCCGCGCCCGTCAAGGGCACCGAGATCGCTGCCTTGCCGTTCACCCAGAAGCCCTCGCCGGGCGCAATCGTGGTGAGGAAATCGTAACCCTTTCCCGCCGCATAAGCCGCGCCGCCGTCGGTGAGCGAAGGCGTGTAGAACGCCCATTTACTGGTTGAGGGTACCCACTTCCATACGGTATTAACCTTGCTCGTATCGCCAAACGCCGAGGCCACGGTCAGCGGCGTACCCATGCCATTTCCGACCAGATTCCATCCGGCGACTATACCCACCGTCGCGCTCGGCGCAGGCGGCGTGAATCGAAGCACCCCGTCGCCATAGGTAAATACGGCTTTCAATACACTGCCCGGCGTGCCGAAGTTCGCAATGAAATTGCTGGTGAGTCCACTGTTGATCGCGGACCAGGTTGCGCCCTCGTCCGTGCTCTGCATCGCGCCACCACCGACTACGTCCCACAGCCCTGCGTACAGTGTCACGCCGGATGCCGTGCGCGCCACCGCGACTTCGTGCGCCTGTTTGCCGGCGAGTGATTGTGTCCAGGTGCTGCCGCCGTCCGTGCTCTTCCAGATACCGCTGCCGGAATAGGTAACTCCGGCAGGATCGGTCTGGTACACCGCGGCGTAGATGTTGCCGTTGCCCGAATCGATGCGCAGATGATCTATATTCAGCTCAACATTGCCGGGACTCTTCGCCGGGAACGCAACCCGCGCCCAGTTCACACCGCTGTTGGTGCTCTTGTAAAGTCCGTCATTGGTCGCCATGAAAAACACCGACGGCGTCGGCGCCATGCTGCGTATATGCAGCGCGTCACCCGTAAGCCCGGTATTTCTTGCGGCCCAGGTGTCGCCGCCATCGGCCGAGTAGTAGACGCCGTCGCGGTTGAACCCGACAAACAGGCCGTTCGCGCTGTTCGGGTCGCTGCGCAGCTGGCTCCCATTCCGTGCCAGATTGGGCAGGCCGGCATTTTTTGCCACCCAGTTTGTCCCGTCGAATCTGAACACACCGAGGCTGGAGGTGATTGCATACGGTACATCAGCGGGCGTGACGATGACATGCCCGCCATTGCCCATGAAGCCAATATTGTAGCCGCCGAGTCGCTGGAAAGTGCCGCCGCCCGGCGCTTTGAATACGCCTTCCGCCGCTGCGAGGTACGCATTGCTGCTGCTATCGGTGTTCGCGTTGATGGTGTAACCGCCGGGCAAGCCGACGCTCATTTTGTTCCAGGTGACGCCGTCGGTACTCTGGTAGACGCCGGCGTAGGTTTGCGCGTAGTAAAGCGGCGAGCCGTTTGTGGCAGTGTAGCGCTGCACGCTGCGCGCTCCGGGCAGCACCGCATTGCTGGCGAACATGGTCCATGTGGTGCCGCGATCGGCGCTGATATAGACGCCTTCGCCGTCGACGGGGAAGTACAGATTGGTGCCGTCCGAGCCCACTCCAGCTGATGTGGTTATTCCCGACTTCACCAGTGTCCAGGTCACTCCCTGGTCAGTGGATCGCCACACACCGGAGTTCGCTTCCGCCGTGAACAGCGCCAAGCCAGCGGTCGCATTGTAGAGAACGGTAACGCCATTGAGGTTCGGAGACGATCCATTCGGGTTGACAATGCCGGTACCGAAAAGCGTCCAGTTCAACCCGCTGTCGGTGGACTTGTAGAGGCCGTCGTAGGTCGAGGCCAGCATGAAATCCAGACCGCTGCCGCTGGGATTGACGCGTGTGGTGCCGATCGCAGTAACCCCAGGCGCCATTCCGCCGGTCAACGCCCAGTTCGCACCGCCATCGTTCGAGACATAGACGCCACTGTTGGACGCACAGCTGGTACTCGCAAACAGGCGGTCGGTACTCTGGGTCGAGCCGTAAAATACTTGCAGACCTATCGGGTAGACGCAGCCGAGCCCGTTGTTAATCAGGGTCCAGTTCGCGCCGCCGTCAGTAGTCTTGTAAATCCCGCCACCGCGCGACGCCGCATAGCCACGGTAGGGACTGACGCCCGCGTTGACGCTGAGCGTGTACACGCGCTTATCTGCCAGACCGGTATTCATCGGCACCCAGGTGCCGCTGCCTGATGCCTGCTTGAACATGCCGCCGTAATATACCGCCGCCCAGGAATCACCAACGGTCCCCGGATTGGGAACATAAAGTCCGCGTATGAGGCCACCCTGAAAATCACCGGAGGCCGGCGACCAGCTTTGAGCCAGCACGGTCGATGCGCCGAGAACACCCATGCATGCGAAAAGGAAACCCACCAATCCCGCTAAACGACTCCCTCTGGTCCTTGCCATTTTGACTTCCTCCCTGGATCTGTCATTTCGCACATTTGTCGCGGGTAAACCTCGGCAATAGAACCTATTCCCATTCCCGCGCTAGCGGAACTTTACACACTTTCAGATGAAGTGCAATAGTCCAATCGGATGATGCGACCCTATGGACAATCGCCCTTCTGCATACGAATCACGCGCCGGTCACCAGTTGGTGATGTCCGCGTCCTCCCCTTTTCCGCCGGCCTGGCCGTCGCGGCCATAGGAAAAAAGGTCGACATCGCCGTGCTCGCCCGGATAGCGGTAGAGGTAGGCGCGGCCCCAGGGGTCGGGCGGGACCGCTTTCTTGAGATAGGGCCCCTGCCATTTCGGTTCATTGGCAGGTGGCGTCACCAATGCTGACAGTCCCTGCTCCGAGCTCGGGTAGCGCCCGACATCCAGCCGGTACTGGTCGAGCGCTTTTTCCAGGGCATCGATCTGCGCCCGCGCCACCTTGACTTCGGACTTGCCGATCTGCGCGAAATATTTGGGCGCCACGTAGCCCGCCAGCAGGCCGATGATCACCATGACAACCAACAATTCCAGCAGCGTGAAGCCGCGTGCGGCGACACTGCGCAACCCGGATTTACCGCGCGAAGAAGTCGCCAAACCCATGTCACCGCCATCCAGTGAATGAACAGGCTTCATTCTATCCCGGTGGCCGAATGAAATGTCCAAAAGCGGTTGCCGGCGAAGCTCCAGATCAACACCAGCCCCGTGGTGACGATCTGGCTAAGAAGATAGTGCACGCCGATGACATCCACCCCTATCCACATGAACAGCGTGTTCAGCACCAGGCCAATCGCCGCGACTATGCCAAAGCGCAGCACCGATTCGCGATGCCTGCGCGTGCTGCGAAAGGTATAGCGATAGTTGAGGCTGTAGTTGATCCACGCGCCGAGCAATGCGCCGGCGGCCGACGCCGGTACCGGCTGCACTGCCGCCAGTTGAACCAGCGCGATCAGCAGGCCGTAATGCCCGATCGCCGACATGAAGCCGACACCGGTAAATTTTGCAAACTGGCGCAGCAGCGCGATCACGCTTGACAGGCTCTCATCGTTTCCGCGACACCGGCAGATCCTCGACCGGTGCCGAGTTCGCCCCGGCGCCCGCTCGCGGTGGAGCGAACTGGCCCGCACTCATTTCATTTTGTCGTCGCCGTCTTTCGTTGGCGATTTCTTCGGTGCCGCGCGCTTATCGCGTTCGGCGCGAGCCCTGCTCGAAGCCTCGTCCGCCTGTCGCTGCATCTCCTCCAGCGTGAGCGGCTTGTCCGGCTTGCGCAGCATGAATCCGGGTACCGGCGGCGGAGAAAAATCGGGCTGTGGAGCGCCCTGCACCGGCGACGCAGGTGCGGGCTCGGCGGCAAACACTGCACGTGAAGTTCCTATGCACAGCGCCAGAACAACAGCCAATTGAACTTGTGACTTCATGCGCATCTCAAAGTACCTTTCACTTTCGATATATCCCACAGCTTCAATAACACATTTGTAACGCAGCAATTCGAGAATGGCAGTTCGAATAATTTGAACCTGCCGATTTTAATATTGTTTCACGATTCCGTTCCAACCGCAGAATTCCCTTTCATTCCCTTTCGGTCTTTGTCCTAACGTATTTCGGCCGGAACAAGACGACCTGAACTATAATCTCGGCGAAACAACGTCTCACCTTTTTAACTGAAATTGGCACTCTCGGCGTTTGTCGTTCTTTGGATTGCTTCGACGAAACGTGGTTTTCGAACGGGCATCGCAACAAAAACTCGCGGAATTCCCAATACCGTTTGGAACTCGAATGTCGGTTGTGCTAAAGCGATTCGCCCTCTGGCCGAAGTACCTCCTCATCGGTTTCGCCGTCCTTTTTTTCATTCTCTTCACGGCCAAGGGTCTTCTGATCCACGGCAACATGGGGACGTCCGCATATGATCTCGGAATTTTTGATCAGGCATTCTGGCGTTACAGCCGATTTTTAGATCAATTCAACACTGTACGCGGGCTGCCCATTCTCGGTGACCATTTCAGCCCGATCGCTTTTGTTTTTGCACCGCTTTATTGGCTTGTTCCGACCGTTGCGTGGCCGATCGCCGTCCAGACGTTTTCGGTAGCGTTGGGCGGTGTCATATTGTTCTACCTGGTCCTGGCTCGATTGTCTGGCCTGCCATGGCTGGCATTGGGATTCGCTCTAAGCTACTTTCTTCATCCGGCGGTTCATAACACTCTGCTTTGGCAATACCACGAAATTGTGCTCGCCAGCGGTCTCTATCTGGGATTGATTTGGTGTTATGTGAAGGATCGCTGGTGGCCTTTTGTTTTCATTATCTTCTTGCTACTTGCTTGCCGAGAGGACATGCCTTTCACACTTGCAGCGTTCGGTTGCCTGGCGCTGACGGAGAAGCGCTGGCGCTATGGCATCGTTTCAATTTGTCTGGCAGTTCTTTGGTGGTTGATGGTGGTGAAGTGGTTGATGCCCCTGTTCAATGGTCAAGGTTATTTTCGCCATGTGCAGGGTACGCTGGGCATGCTGTTCGCCAATTGGCACAATCCGCGATTCTATCTCGAGCGCCTGAGCGACCCGCGCAGCATGATGTACCTATGGCAGGTATTCTTTCCGTTTGGCTTCTTGGCCATGCTGTCACCACGGTTCCTGCTGCCCGCCCTACCTACGCTCGCGGCCAACGTTTTGATCGGCGGCTACAACACACAAATCGGCTATCACTATTCGGTCAGCGTCATGCCGTTCCTGTTTTGGGGAGCGCTCGAGTCGATCCGAGCGCACCGCCAGCTATTTGATCTGGATAAAGGGCGCGCAGCCATCGTCCGCGTCGGCGCTTTGACTCTGGCGTGCGTGAGTGCAAGTGGATGGTTTTACTTCCAGTACTCCGTGCTCTATCTCGGTCGATTTCCGGATCAATGGAACGCCTTGTCGGCCAACGCGTCTAAGCGTCACCTTCTTGCGTCGATTGATCGAAACTTTCCTAACCTTGGCATCTCTGCGTCGGACTTTCTGCTCCCTCATCTCTCTCATCGCGAACTAATTTATTTGTTTCCCAATCCGTGGCAGATTCGATATTGGGGAATTGCAGGCGAGAAACCACATCATCCCAACGCGGTAGACCTGATAGTACTGAATCGTGATCTTTATTCGGAATCCCCGGAACTCATCGACTACCTTGTCGACAGCGGGATATTCCACCGCGATCGTGATGAAAGCGGCATCATGGTTCTTCGGCGTCTTAGACCGGAGGCAGAGGATCGCAACCAAGCAATCATCGCGTTTCAAAAATATATGGCCATGAGTGCGCTTCCGTTTGTTGACGTTGCCCTGTCTCCAATCTTTGCCACTACGGAATCGCAATTTCGACGCATTGACGTGCCTCAGGTACTGCTACAGGACCACGCACCTCCCGATTGGCAGCCACTGACGCCAACCAGACCAACGTTTCTTAACATCGACTTGACCGAGGGCAAGGCCAGCGGCTACGAGACACGCTACGTGCGGGCCGTCCTAACTGTTGACGAACCCATGCGAGCCGTGCTCGCGATTGGCTCGGATGACGGGGTGACCGTATGGCTGAATGGACGCAACATCCATGAGAATATTGTTCTCAGACCAGCGCACCCTGGTGATGACCGAGTTCAAATCGACCTGGCCACCGGAAAGAACGTCCTGGTATTCAGGGTAAACAATGCCGGCGGGGCATGGCGCTTGATTGCAAAGGTACAACCGTATCGCCGCAGTGGAACCGAGTAAGCGCCCGTTGTGACGCCCGACCTGAGCATAGCGGGCTTGGGTTCGGGGCGCATTATCGACCACGTTCGTATCCTTCGCCTTCAGCTTCCTTCGATGTCCACCTCGCCGCGGACGCCCTTGCCGTTCAGCCGAGACTTCCCGCTGGCGGGTGTGTGGAGGACTTTCACCTCCTAGTCGTCTTTCCCACCACCACAGCGGTTCCAACAGCGCCAGTCAGGCCGCTGCACGCCATGCCTGGCACACCAAAAAAAACCGCCCCCGAAGGGGCGGCGATGTTTCGTGGGAACTGCGGGGCGCAACTCTGAGAAATCGATTTCTCTGCCGCCGCCCAGTTAATAGAAAAAGATCAATACTATTTCTTGCATGGCGTTGCGGTAACTCCCCCGGCTGCCGGAGGTGCGCCAAGGTCATCGCAAGTCGCCAACGCAGTCCAGGCAACCGATGTCTTGCCAGTTAGCAGTGTCGCTGGGGCCACCGATACCGTTGCTACAGTCGCGTCGAAGGCGAGGAAGGTGGCCGTACAGTTAGTGGCAGCCGGCACTCCCGTCACATATGCGATCGCTGACGCAAACTGGACCTGGCAGACGCCCGCAAATCCAAGTGTCGTCGTAGTCGTCGTTGTGACCGCGGTCGTTGTCGTGGTAGTCGGAGCCGCCGTGGTAGTGGTGGTAGTAGTCGGAGCCGCCGTCGTCGTCGTCGCGGCCGCCGTCGTCGTGGTCGCGGCCGCCGTCGTCGTCACCGCCGCCGCCGTCGTCGTCACCGCCGCCGCCGTGGTGGTCGTCGGAGCCGCTGTCGTCGTCGTGGTCGTCGTCGCCTTAGTGGTCGACGAAGTCGTCGCTGCCGTGGTCGTTGTCGCCAACACGATCTGGCCCACAACCGGCGGCGTGGCAAAGCTGACCGTAGTCGCCAGTGCCGTTGCCGCTGCCTGTTGCGCCAGCGCCGCAGCCGAACCGTCAGAAGTCGAAGCACCGCCCGACCCGACAGCGGTCGTAATGGCCGTAGCCACGGCGGTCTGCACCGTGCTGACAGCCGTCGCGATGTTGGTCGCAGTTGCCGTTGTCGCGATCGTTGAGGGGTTAGCCGCAACCGCGCCGATTGCAGCCTGGAACGCGGCCAGCGTGGTCGCATCGGTAGCGACCGGTTTCGGCACAGCCGCGACGGCTGCGGCGACTTTCAGCGCATCCGTCGACGCGGTAGTCGTTACCGCGACCGGCGTCGTAGCTGCCGTTATCGCTTTAACCGCGGTGGAGTTGCTCACCTGAGCAACCAGCGCCGCAGCGGCGCCGGCCGAACCCACGGCCGGCGGGGTGGCAAAAATCTGCGCCGTCGTCGCTGCAGCGGCATCGGCCTTGATCGCCGCAGTAACCGTTGCCGCAACCGCGGTTGCCTGGGCCGCGATATCCGCGGGCTTGGCACCGGTCTGCTGCATCGCCGTGGTGTTGTTACCCACGATCTGCGTCGCGGCCTCTTTGGCGACATTCACCGCAGTCGCGGAAATGCCGGTAGTCGTCGTAACGTTGGCAACCATCTTGGCCGCGGCATCGCGCACTGCATCCTGCGCCACCTGCTGCTGGCGCGCCTTGACGTCGGCGATCAGCTGCGTCTGCGCAGTGGTCGGCGCGGCAGCGGCGCTGGCAGCGGCGGACGCTGTAGCGATCAGGTCGTTGACCTTGTCGAGCGACGCGGTGGACGCCGGGACGTTGAGCGCGATCATGTTGTTTACGCGCGTCGCGTCGCTGTCGATCGCGGGCAGGCTGGCCGCGGTGCTAACGTCAAGCTTGGCATCGACGGCCTTGACCGCAGTAGCGATGCCGGCAGCGCTGGCCAATGAACCGGCGGCGGCGGTCTTCGCCTGAGTTGCCAGACCGTCGGCTATCACCTGACCGAGAGACTTGGTGCTGGTCACACCAGCGGGCATGCCGTTGGTGGCGGCGTTGGCAGCGGCAAGCGCGGCGACCTCGACAATCCTGGTTCCGGCCTCGGCCACACCAGCGTTGCGATAATCCTTGTCCATATCGGCCTTGCCACCTGCTAGGCCCAGTGCGGCAGCCACTGCTGTCTTCTTGGCATCGAGGGTGGTTGCGGTTTCCGCGGCCAGTCCGGCAGATGTAATCTGAGCCGCGACCAGCGTCGTCACCGGATTCACCTGGGCCGGGGCGCCAGGCGTGGGAGGCGTGGAAAACACGTTTGCGACCGGCAGATTAACCGCCGGGTCGTAGGGAACGTCCTGACTACCGTCGCTCGGGGCGCCGATCGGGCGCATCTTGCCCGTGCCCGTTGCCTGGACTCTGACCGGGAACGTACAGCCGCCGTTTACGGTGATCGAGCCAACTCCGGGCGCCGTCTTGGTTCCGATGGAGGCGGAGCCCGAGGTGCCGTTGGAGCACGTTGCCGTCATCATGACCTCGATGAGCGGGCTGTTGGCGCCGGCCACTGGAATTACGACAGCCGCAGGCGTCGTTGCCGCAGGCGTGGTGTCATCGTCGCTTCCCAACCAACCGCAACCGTAAAGGACCAGGCTGCCGATCACTGCAGCCACAAGGGGTTTAACTACCGGTTTCATCGTTGTTGCATTCATTTCAGGGTCTCCCGTGGTCAAACTATGTTTCATTTCCGCTGCGCCAAAAAAAGAATCGCCGCATCGGCGCAACCTTCCGAAAACAACATTCTATTTGTTTAAATTAGAAATCGTAGAAATTCCGATTGAAAAGCTACCATACATTTTTGTCGTCCGCAATTCATCCTGGGCTAAATTGTTGCGGGTTACCAGCAAAATGTCACACGACAAACAAATAAAACCTCACGCTACCTGCGTTCCACCGTGTGTCTGTCAGCGTCAGGCCCATACGCATCAACTGGTCCAGTGGTCAAGCCTGCGCTTTCGTGACATCCGGTTGCCGCAATTCATCTCCGACCAGATACTCCGGCCGCGCCTTGATTTCATCGAACAACTGCGCCAGATAGATACCGAGCACGCCCATGCCGAGCAAATTGGCGGAGCCGAAGAATAGCACAACCACCGTAAGAGATGTCCACCCCGACACCGCAACCCCGGCGAACCAGGAATACAGCGCCTGCAGCAGCAACACCACGGCGCCGACCATGCCGATCAATCCGAGCCGCAGAATCATCCCCAGCGGTTTTGCGCTATAGGCGGAAATTGCGGTTACCGCGAGTTTGGCCAGCTGCGCGCCGCTCCAGTGGCTGTTCCCGGCAATGCGCGGGGCGACATCGAAGCTGACGTATTCCGTGGAAAAGCCGGTCCAGGCGGTCATGCCACGGAAGAAGCGCACTTTCTCGGGAAACGCCAGCAGCGCATCCACCACCCGCCGATCGAGCAGGCGGTAGTCCGAAGCTGCGGTCAGCTCGAGTCCGGTAAGCATGCGCATCAGACTGTTGAAAAAGCGCGCATTCAGACGCGTACCCAGACTGTCGCCTTCGCGCGCCGCCTTCTGCGCGGCAACCAGTTGCGCGCGACCGGCGCGCCAGGGTTCCAGCATCCGCGGCAGCACACTCGGCGGATGCTGGCCGTCGGCGTCAATGACCACCACGGCCCGCCCCGCGGCGCTGCGCAGCCCCGCCAGCATCGCTGCTTCCTTGCCAAAATTGCGGGTAAAGCGCAGCCCGCGCAGTTCGGCATAGCGAGCCCGCGCTGCGACGAGTTGTTTCCAGGTGGCATCCCTGCTGCCGTCGTCGATTACCCAGACTTCAAAGTGCGTACAGCACGAACGCAGCACCCCGAACAGCAGCTCCAGAAACGCGGCAATGCCCTGTTCTTCGTTGAAGGCGGGAACGACGACGCTGAGTTCCACTGCCTCGCGTTCAACGCCTCCTGCTGCCGCACGCGTCACTGTGGCACCCGTCACTGTCGCACTCGTCACTGTCGTACTCGTCACTGTCGTATTGGTCATCTGGCTTCGTCCAGTTTCAACGTCCACTTGTTGCCCGGATACTCCTCGCGCAGACGTGCCGCGAACGGCGCGGCCTGCGCCGAGCGCCGATCGAGGCGCTCCAGTTCCACGTAGGTAAACAGGCTTTCGGGCAGCCAGTATCCATGATAGTGCTCCACCAGTTCAAGGTAGCGCGCCTTCGCCTGTGCGCGCTGCCCGCTGAGTTCGCTCGCCTTGGCCAGCCAGAACAGGGCTTCCTCCTTCTTCGCCGGCGGCCGTCGCAGTTCGTAGGCGCGCGCAAACCCCGCACTCGCCTCGGCATAGCGATTCGCCCGCATCGCCTCCCACGCCAGATTGTAGACGCGCTCGGGCGAGCGCGTGCCGAAGTAAAAACCCGCCGCCAGCAGCGCGAGCCATGCAATGAGTGCGGGTCGCCACGGTCTGATCACGAACTGCTCCGCCGTCGCCTGCGGTGCAGGCTGCCGTGCGCGCCACACTACGAAGAGCGCGACCAGAGCCGCGAGCAGCGTCGCCGCCATGCCGAGCTTGCCCACCAGCGTGTGGCCGTAGGCGAGGCGAATCTCCTTTTCCTGCGGCACCACCAGCATGTAGCCGGGGCCGGCCAGCGCCAGCGTTCCCTTGCTTAGCAGCTGCCAGCGCGGATGGTAGGCAATTTTGATCAGGTGGGGGCTGCCGACGGCGTCGGTTTCAAACACCATCTCCTGCCGCGACAGCGAAACGATGCGTGCCGTACTTGCGGCATCCGGCACGCCCAGCTTGTCGGGCACGATATCGCCGTACACCGGCAGGTAGGCATCGAAGCGGCTGCGCGTGCGAAACCAGGCGAACGCATCCTGCATCCAGTCCTTTACCGGGCGCACGCGCATCGGCTGGCGCACGACTTCGATCAATTTGCTGTCGAACGCACGCAGCCGATACAGCGCGAACGGCTGTGCTTGCGCGACCTTGTCGAACAGCCCGCTGGATTCGATCGCCGACCTGGCCTCGCCGCTGCGCAGCAGCAGCGTATCGGCGTGCAGCAGGTTCATATGCCGCGCAGCGAACTGCGGATCGAGGCTGCCGCTGGGAAAGCGCACCAGTGGCGACGACGGGCGCGCGGAAATTTCCGATTGCAGTTGGTAGACGGCGGGGCCGAGCAGCGCGGTTTCCATGTACAGGCCTTCGAGCACCGGCCGGTGATTCAGAAACATCGGCAACGCTTCGAGCACGCGCGTCGAGCCGATGTCGTGATTCGCCGGATCGTGCTCGAACGCGAGCCGCGGAGTCCATAGATCGCCGGTCATGGACGGAAACAGTCCGGTCAGATTGTGCCACTGCGGTTTGGAATCGAGTCCGGCGTGATTCCACAGCGCCCAGTCCGGCGCTGCGCGCACCTGCGTTCCGAGCCAGCCGAGCATGCCGAAGACGGCGGCGGCCGAAAACAGGAACGGCGCGATTTTCCGCGTCGGCTGCCACGCGTCGCCGATCGCGTCGAGGATGTTTCCGAACAGCCAGCCGCAGGCAATCGCGCCTAGCAGCCAGCTCAAAGGGAAGAAGCGGATATCCGCCAGGCCGAGCTGATCGCCCGCTATGAAACCCAGCGCCGCCAGTCCGGCGCTGCCGGCGAAGTAGCGCAGAGCGCCGGCCTGCAGCGGCGTCCAGCGCCGGCGCACCGCCGGAAAGACCAGCAGTGCAAGACCCGCGAGGCCTGCGGCCGCCACCGGCCACAGCGCCGCCGGCAACAGATCGCGCCAGCTTTGCAGCGGAAAAGCCGCGTCGTTGGGAATCGTAAGGCCGTGCATTTCCAGCATCGGCCACAGCCAGCCGCCGAGCAGGCAGAACGCCAGCAGGTGCCCGCGTGCGAGCAGACCGATGGTGCGGCGAAACTGGCCGCCCTCGAACAGCAGGAACGCCGTGGAAAACCCCACCAGCAGCAGCGGGAAACCATGCGAGAAGCCGGTCGCCGCTTCGAGCAGGGCGGGAAGCAGCCAGCCGCGTCCGGACTGCACCGCACGCAACCAGGCGATCATGGTGAGTATCGCCAGCAGCAGTCCATAGCTGTAAGCGAATTCCCCCGCCAGCGTGGAGAGCAGATTGCCGCCCCAGATCGAATTCTGTTCATGCAGCAGAAACGCAAGTGCGCCGATGCCGGCAAACAGCGCCGCCGTCCGGGACATGCCCAGCCAGCGCCGGCTCGCGACGAAGACCGCACCGGGAAGCAGCATCGCCGCGAGGAACGAGCCCCACTTGAACGCCACAGCAACGCCTACCAGCTTGGACAGCAACGCGATGACAATGAACGGAAGCGGAAAGTAGTACGACAGAAACGGCAGTCCGCCGAATACTTCCGGCACCCAGGGGAGGAATTTTCCGGACAGAAGCAGACTATCGGCGTAAAGCCAGGCGTAAAGCAGATGCGAGGCGGCGTCCCCGCCGGTGGGCCAGTTGGGCGAATTGAGAAAAGCAATGCCCAGCGTGTTCGCCACCAGAGCGCCAGCGCCCATGACGAACAAGCCCTCGAGAAACCACGCCGGCAGACGAGCGCGCGGCATCATGCTTTGGCGCGGCCTTTCTTGAATGGGCCGCTGTTTGTGCTTGGATCCGGAGGAACGGTACCGCCGGGGCGGCGCAGAAACTGCAGCACCATCGCTGCCAGCGCGATCGCCAACGCAATCAGCGCGGCGCTATAGAATTTCGCCGAGGCGTCGAGCCAGGCCGCGCGCTGCTCCCTGCCCTGCAGTCCTCCGCCCGGTAGCAGCTGCATGGCGTAGCCCTGTTCGAGTTCGTGAATCAGGATCACTGCAGGCTGACCGGCGCCGGTGTCGAGCGTGAACGGGACTTTGCCCTGGCGCGGCCAGTCGATGCGCTGCGCCGGCGGCACGCGATGCTCGAAGCGCAGCGGCAGGCGAATCGGCTTGATGCCCTCCTCCTGCGGCCAAAGCACCCAGGTTGCGCGCAGGCTGGTCGCGAGTTCCGGCGGTTCGATCTGAAGCGCGCCACCGGCATAGTGCGCCTTCAGGGTGGTTTTCGCCGCGGGCGGCGCGCGAAAAAAGGAAATCTGTCCGAAACCGACGCCGGCCTGATCGAAAAAGCGCACCATCACCGGCTGCATGTGCTCGAGCGCGGTCAGCTGCGCCAGCGGGCGCAGGTCGGGCCAGATGAACTGCGCCTGCGCTCCCGCGGGCAGTTCCGCCAGTGCACCGCCCGTTTCAAGCCGCGCCCAGTCGCCATTGTTCCGCAATGTGAAAACCGCAGGATAGAACGCCGCACTGTCGCCCTGGTTGATCACCGTCAGCTGCGGCCCGGTCAGCGACATGCGGAAGGACACACTTCCCGCAACTGCCGGTAACGAACACAACAGCACGGCGACCGCGAGCAACCGCCTAAACGAAACTACGGTCATCACCATTGTCGATAGGATATGCCATTCAATCCGATGGATTCATTAAGGGAAAAAACGTCAAACACGTCGTCGCCCTCGCGCGGTTCGTCCGGCGCGCTGGCATAGCTGCGCTTTCCCCAGCTTTCGACCGCCGCCACTCCGGATGCGGCCATCGGGTCGCGTGGAATGCGGCGCAGAAAATAGATTTTGGATTTGTTCAGATTGGGATCGCGCTGATCCTCGACGCCCTTGACAAGGTCATCCAGCGTCTTGGGGTAGCCCGACTCGCCCATCTTTTTTGCAATCCGACCCTCATCGGCCGCCCGTTTGTACGCATCGATACCCTCGCGCAACTGCCTCAGGCTGTAGCGCAGTTCCTGCTCCTTGCCGTGTTGTGTCGTCACCCTGGCCAGCGGAAACGCGGCAGCCGCCAGAATCGCCAATATTGCCAGCACGGCCATCAGTTCAATCAGACTGAAACCCGCCGCAGTCGTGCGGGAAGGCGTACGCGCCCGCAGACGGTAACGGGTGCCAGGCAGCTTATGCCTATGAACTGGGTCGGGCTGCATGAAATCGAACGAAACGCTCCGGGCGGATTCTATCACCGCCGATTACGACGGCACGCACTGCCATGCTATCATCGAAAATGACTTTAACAGCGTCTGAATCCTGACGATGGTGTGGGAACGTCTTGAGATCCTGATGACGCCGCGCCTGCTTGTTCTACGGCGGGCATCGATGAACCGGTGGCGGCAAAGCAGCGCCCGCGCAAGTTCGGATTTGATCGAACCAGCGCAGGACAGCGCCGACTGGCATCCGGCGGTGACACTGCTGGGCAAGGTGCTATCGCGCGAGGCGCGCTTCGGTACGCGCGTGCACATCGCGCTTTCGGATCTTTGGGTGCGCGCCCACCTGCTTCCTGCAACCGCGACCAGCCTGAACGAGAACGAGATGCTGCTGCTCGCCCGCACCCATTTTGCACGTCAGTATCCGGAAACCGGGCAGGACGCCTGGAATTTCCGCCTCGCCTTGCAGGGAACGCGCCTGTTGGCGGTCGGAATGGAATCGGGGCTGGTGGAGGCGATCAGGGAAGTCAACGCCGGCGCCGGCGCGCGGCTGAGCCGGATGGAACCGTTGTTTGGCCATGTATTTGATCGGTCCGAAAAAGCGTTGGCCAACACCACCGGGTGGGTGCTGCTCGACGAACCCGGAATGCTCACGCTGGCATTTGTCGAACGAGGAATGCTGACGAGCCTGCACTGCCAGCGCTGCGAAAGTGACCGCGACGAAATCGCGGCACAGCTACTGGAGCGCCAGAGCGCCCTGCTCGCGCAGTCAACGGTGGAGGTGCGCGTATTCTCGGTCGCCGGCCGCGCGCTGCGCCTGCCGCCGCCGTGGCGCGTGGTGTTGCAGCAGAGCATTTTCAACGCCGATGATCGCGCGAATTTGACGACCGCGGCCACGCCGCTTTCACGCCAGCACTAGACCTATGTCGCAACTTTCGCTCGATTTCGTTTCCGCGCAGCGCACCCTCGCCAAACCAAAGCCGTATATCGGCCTCGGCCTGCTGTTGGCAGGGGCACTGGCACTTGCAATCGCCGCATGGAGCAACGAGCAGCAAGTCGAAACCAACAATGCCCTGCGCCTTAAGCGGGACCAGCTCGCCGCGCGCGCACAACGCCGGCAGCCGCAGGAAAAAGCGCCTCCGGAACTGACCGCCCAGTTGGATCAGGCTGGCGCCGCATACGCGCAAATCCTGATTGCATGGGATGAACTGTTTCACTCGCTGGAATCAAGCAGGAACGGCGATATTGCCCTGCTTTCGCTGAATGCCGACGCGGCCAAAAGGGAGTTTGTGTTAAGCGGAGAAGCGAAAGATTTTGGCGCGTTGAGCCATTTCTCGGACACCCTGTCCGCGAGCCCGCTGTTCGCGCGCGTCGCGCTGTCCAATCACAAGTTGAGCGAAGGGGCGCCGCCGATTGTAGTGAAGTTTGAATTGACGCTCGCCTGGCGCGAGTCCGCCGGCGCGCGCCGCTGATTCGTCATGAACGCCTATAGCCGACGTTTTGCTCTCCTGCCTTCTTCGATCGGATGGGCCGGCGGCATCGGCGTCGCTTTGCTAGTCGCCGCCGCCATCCTCGGCTTGACACTGCTGCTGCCGGCGCGCGAGGAAAGCACGGAGCTAAGCAATGAAACGCAGCAACTCGAGCGAAAACTCGCCACGGTTCGACCCGGCGCAAAACCATTGGCGAGCCTGCAACAGCAGATGGACGCATTCCTTTCGAGCTTGCCCGGGCAGGACCAGATCAACGCGCAACTTACGCTGTTGCACGAAATTGCCGCACGCAATCACCTGGTGCTGCGAAACGGCGAGTACCGAACGACGAGCGTCAAGGGCGGGAGCATCGGCCGTCTGCAGATTACCGTAAGGGCTCAAGGCAGCTACACCGATGTGCGCCGCCTGCTGCAGGACGTTCCCGCGGCCCTGCCGGCGCTTTCGGTCAGCCGCCTGTCGCTGAGCCGGCAAAAGCCGTCCGAAACCGCGTTGGAGACGAATATAGAATTCGCGTTGTTCTATAGGAGAGCGGAAACGTGAGCGTCGGCAGGCGCCTGCTATGGATAGTGTTGCTGCTGACGGTGGTCGCGGCGCTGTGGCCGGTGGCGGAGAACGACAGCGTAGAGGGCGTGGCGGACAGGCCGTCAATCGGGCGAAACCGCGGCGCCAGCCTCGACCGGTCTGCGGCGCCGCAACTGCGCGCGCTGCCTCCGCAGGGTGAGACGCGGGACGCAAAGATCGTCGATCTATTTCCGAGCCAGAGTTGGACCGCGCCGGCGGTGACCGCGGCGCCGGAGAAGCCTGCGGCGCCCGCGCTTCCCTTCGTCTATGGCGGCCGCTACACTGAGGGCAGCAAGGTTTTTGTATTTCTGAGCGAAGGCACGAAAATGCACACGGTGCGCCCGGGCGATACCGTCAACTCAACCTACCGGATCGAGACGATCGCGCCTGACGCGATCACGCTGACGTATTTGCCTCTCGGTCTGAAGCAAACCCTACAAACCGGAAGTACCACACCCCCATGACCCGGCACCTGCGCAATCTATTCCAAACTTTCCTGACCTTGCTCCTCATAGGCTGTGTAGCGCACGATCCGATTCGCGATGCCGAATCGCTGGTTGCGGCGGGCCGCTACGAAGAGGGGCTGGCGCAGCTCGAGTCGGCCGCCCAAACCGGAGAGCGGCAAAAGGAAGCACACGCCGCAGTGCTGCGCAATCGCGCCATCGCCACGCAACGGATCGAAGACGAAGCGCGCGCCGCGTTGGCGGCCGAACGCCGCGAACTGGCCGAGCAGCTCTACAAGCGCATGCTCGACATCGCCCCCGACAACGAGCAAGCAAAGTCGGGGCTGAGGCGGCTGGAGTCGATGCGCGAAAGCACCGAGCGCCTGGCCAAGGCGGAAGAGCTGATGCGCAGGAACGATCTGGATGGCGCCGAACGCAAGCTGCGCGAGGTTCTGCTGGAGGCTCCCGCAAACCGCAACGCCCTTGCCCTGCTGGCGCAGATTGCCGAGCGCCAGCGCCGCGTCATGCCGCTGAATCCCGAACTCGGCCCCGAATTCCGGAAAATCATTTCGCTCGAGTTCCGCGAGGCCAACCTGAAAGCCGTGTTCGAAGCGATCTGGAGCGCATCCGGCGTGAATTTCATTCTTGATCGCGACGTGCGCAACGACGCCAAGGTATCGATCTTCGTCCACGATGTCACCGTGGCGGAGGCGGTCGACGGGCTGCTGATCACGCAGCAACTGGCGAAGAAGGTGGTGAGCGCCAAGACCCTGTTCATCTATCCAAAAACGCCGCAGAAAGTGAGCGAGTACCAGGATCTGGTGGTGCGCAACTTCTATCTTGCCCACGCCGACGCGAAGCAGGTGCAACTGATGCTGAAGACCATCCTCAAAACCAAGGATGTGTTCATCGACGAAAAACGCAATCTCGTAGTCATTCGCGACAGCCAGGAGGGCGTCGATCTCGCCGACAAACTGATCCGCGCGCACGACCAGGCGGAGCCGGAGGTCATGCTCGCGCTCGATGTGATCGAAATCAAACGTTCAAAACTCAACGAACTGGGGCTTACCTTTGCCAATCAGATCGCGTTCGGCGCCATCGCCAATCCGCTCACGGTGCAGGCGCTGAAGGACCTGAACTCGACCGGCATCAGCGTCGGTTTTGGCGGAAGCGGAACCTCTTCCGGGACGATTGCCGGACTGAACCTGACCAAAACCGCAGGCGACACCAAATTACTTGCCAACCCGCGCATCCGGGTTCGCAACCGCGAAAAGGCGAAGATCCATATAGGCGACAGGCTGCCGGTCGTCACCACTGCCGTCAGCACCGTGAGCACCTTCAGCAGCCAGACCGTCAATTATCTGGACGTCGGCTTGAAGCTGGAGGTCGAACCTCAGGTGATGCTCGATGACGACGTCATCATCAAGCTGAATCTGGAAGTGAGCTCCGCCTCGCAAAGCAAGGTCAATCCGACTTTTTACGATGTCGGAACACGCAATACCGCCACTACGCTCACGATCAGAGACGGAGAAACGCAGATTCTTGCAGGCCTGATCCGTGACGACGAAAGCGAGTCCACCAGCAAGCTGCCGGGGCTGGGCGATATTCCCATCCTGGGCCGACTCTTCTCCAACGAAAAACGCACCCAGGACAAGACCGAGATCATTCTCGCGATCACGCCGCGGGTTATACGCAATCTGGTTCGGCCCAGTGCGGACCTGGCCGAGTATGGCGCCGGAACTGAATCCGGCAGATTCGGTTCCGGATCGGCGGCGGCGGGCGTTCAGCCACGACCCGCGACCCCCACGATCCCGCCCGCACCAGCGCGCCTGCCGTTCTCCCCCGCGCCGGGCGTGACCCCTGGCGTGACTCCAGGCGCACCCGGTTTTACACCTGGCGTCACTCCAGGCACACCGACGGCGCCACCCGCGCCCGGAACAGCGGCGCCTCAAACCCCGGGCGGCGTAATCCCGTTGATCGAGTTTGAAACACCGCCGGGTGTAGGCTCCACCCGGCGCACGCCCTAGCGAGCGTACTGCAGTTTCGCCCAGCAGCATGTTTCGGCACTCATGAGAGCGAACCGAACCGCGTATCCCGCGGACCGCGCGGACGGCTTTACGCTGATCGAATTGCTGACGGTAATGACGATCATCGCCATTCTTCTGACCATCGCGGTACCGCGCTACTTCAACAGCATTGACCGCTCCAAGGAAGTCACCCTGCGCCAGGACCTGAACGTCATGCGCGACGCGATCGATAAATTCCAGGGAGACACCGGCGCGTTGCCGCAGACCCTGGATGAACTGGTAAGCAAGAAATACCTGCGCGCCGTTCCCGTCGATCCCATGACCGAAAGCCCTGCGACCTGGCAGTTGGTTGCGCCACAGGATCCGAAGAAGACCGGCGTGCAAGACGTCAGAAGCGGTGCGCCGGGCAAGGCGCAGGACGGAACGAATTTTCAGGACTGGTGAGCATGGCGTCCTTCTCTCGCCAACGCGGTTTTACCTATCTGCTGGTGCTGTTCTTCCTCGCCGTCGTCACCGCGGGCCTCGCGGCTGTAGGCGAGTTATGGTCGACCAGCAGGCAGCAGGAGCGGGAACGCGAATTGCTCTTTGCCGGAAACGCCATCCGGCAGGCGATCGGCGCCTACTATCTGGCGACGCCGGGCCCGGTGAAGCAATACCCGGCGGGCCTGGAAAACCTGCTGAAGGATCCCCGATTTCCCGATACGCGGCGTTACCTGCGGCGCGTGTACCCGGACCCGGTGGCTGACAGTCCGGAATGGGCGCTGATCAAGGCGCCGCAGGGCGGGATCATGGGCATCGCCAGCGCCTCGGAACGCGCGCCGCTGAAGCGCGCCGGATTTCTGGCGCCGAACCAGGCGTTTGAAGAACAGGCCGTGCGTCTGAAAGACAAACTGCGCTATCGCGACTGGGAATTCATCTATGAACCGATAATGCGACGGACCAGCGATCAGGGAGCGGGCATCAGCGCACCGTAGGTGCCACCTGGATCCATGCGCAAGACTGTGATTCATCGCAGGCGTTCCAGTATCCCTCCGAAACGCCCGGGTCATTGCCGATACGCAAGGTGTTTTCCCGATTGACGGACACAATAATAATTTGCTAGCCTTATTTTCGGATTCGATCTAAGAAGAATAAGAAGAAAAAGGCGCGTCGGCATACAGGCGCGATAGCGACTAGCGATGGGAGGTAGCCGTGACGAGATTCTTGTCAGCGATGCCGGGGCTCCTGCTGGCGGCTTCCGCCGCAACGGCGGCGACACCCATGGTGGCCACGAGCGGTTCCAGCTTCAGCCCGCACGCGATCGCGGTGCGAAGCAACGGCATTCTGTGGGCCTGGGGCATGAACGACTACGGGCAGCTCGGCGACGGCACCACCGTTCGGAGGAACAGCCCGGTGCAGGTCGGCGGCGGTTACACATCGGCCGTAGCCGGCCGGATTCAGTCATTCGCGTTCAAGACCGACGGCAGCCTGTGGGCCTGGGGCTATAACGGCGACGGGCGCCTGGGCGACGGCGGCTACATTAACCGCTTTAGTCCGGTGCTGATCGGCAACGGCTTTAAGGCGGTTGCCGCCGATGACCATACCCTCGCAGTCAAGACGGACGGCAGCCTGTGGTCCTGGGGCGGCAACTATTATGGGCAGCTTGGAGACGGTACGAATACCGGACGCAACAGTCCGGCGCAGATCGGTTCGGGCTATGCCGCCGTGGCGGCCGGCGGAAATTTCAGCATCGCCCTCAAAACGGACGGCAGCCTGTGGGCCTGGGGCTATAACCAGAGCGGTCAGCTCGGCGACGGCACCACCGCTGATCGGTCGAGTCCGGTTCAGATCGGTACGGGCTATGCCTCGATATCAGCCGGCTCCGGACACAGCCTCGCTTTCAAGACCGACGGCAGCTTGTGGGCCTGGGGATACAATCGCGACGGCGAACTCGGCGACGGCAGCATTAGTAATCGTTCCAGTCCGGTTCTGATCGGCTCGGACTTCGTCTCGGCGGTCGCGGGCGCGGATCACAGCCTTGCGTTAAAGGCCGACGGCAGCCTGTGGACCTGGGGCTACAACTATTACGGACAGCTCGGTGACGGCACTTCAACGGAGCGCCATGCACCGGTGCAGATCGGCTCGGGTTTCGCGTCCATCGCCGCAGGAGGCTATTATTCGATTGCAGTGAAAACCGACGGAACGATGTGGGCCTGGGGCGAGAACAATGTCGGCCAGCTCGGCGACGGCACCACGACCCGGCGCTACACCCCGGTACAGATTGGCGCAGCTCTGGACCGTGTCCCCGCTGACGTCAGCGCAACCGCCAGCGGCGGCGACGTCGTCGTGAGTTGGGGCCCGGTCGCGGGCGCCAGCAGCTACAACATCTACATGGCCAACGCGCCCGGCGTCACCGCGGCAGGCTACGCCGCACTTGCAGGCGGTCACGCGCACATAGGCGCAACCAGCCCCTTTATGCATCCGAATGCCGCAGTCGGCTCGACTTACTACGTCGTGGTTACAGCGGTCAGCGCCGCGGGCGAGAGTGTCGAGTCGTTGCAGGTCGCGGTTGCCGTACCCGCAACGCTGAGAGCGGTATCCGGCTGGAACCTGGCAGGCAATGGTTCTGCCGGCGCAATAAACGTTGCCACGGCTTTTTCCGATGCGACCAAGGTCATCACGGTCTGGAAATGGGTCCCGGCAAAAACCGCCTGGGCCTTTTACACACCGACTTTGAGCGACGGCGGGGCTGCCTTCGCCGCCAGCAAAGGCTACGAATTCCTGACTTCGGTCAGCGCCGGCGAAGGCTTCTGGGTCAATGCCAAAGCCGCGTTTGCGAGCGACCTGCCCTCGGCGACACCGGTTCCGCCGTCTGCAGTTTCAAGCATGTCCTCCGGTTGGAATCTGATCGCGATCGGTGACAACGCTACTCCGCGAGCATTCAACAATGCGCTCAGCAGCGCGACGGTTCAGCCCGGCGAAATTCTGCAAAACGTTACGACACTGTGGACGTGGGACGCGGCGCAGCTCAATTGGTACTTCTATGCGCCCAGCATGGACCTGAGCGGCGCGCTTGCAAGCTATATCGCATCGAAGTCGTATCTCGATTTCGGCAGCAGGACGCTCGCTGCGACCACCGGCTTCTGGGTCAACATGCCGCCCGCATATTGCAGCACGCATATCTGTCTGAACGCGAAGTAGGCTGCCGACCGGATCCGACTTAAGCCCGCGAAATGCGCGCCACAGTTTCGCGCACTGCGAATCCTGCGATAATCGCAGCACCGTCCGAAGTGCCTGACGCTGGAATCGCGATGAAAAAAACCCTGATCGCACTGCTCCTCCTGCTCATGATCCAGTTGCCGGTGCAAGCGCAAGCCGCAACCTTCGCCGACAAGAACCTGGCGCAGCTGGTCGTCGAGGCCGAGCAGGTATTCATCGGCACGGTGGTTTCCGCGCAATCGCGAAAACTCCCGAACGGCGCCATCGTCACCGATTTCCGCTTTTCCGATGTGCAATTGATCAAGGGCGACACCGCCGGCACGGACATCGTATTGCTCGCATTGGGCGGCGAAGTCGATGGCCTGCGACTGGAAATTCCGGGACTGCCGCAGTTTCAGCGCGACAGCCGCTATCTCGTGTTCTCCAGCGGCAACGGCAAGGACATATTCCCGGTCGTGGGCGGTCCTGCCGGAATGTTCCAGATCGCAGCGGGGGCCAGCGGCGGCAATCCGATCGTGTTGACATCCTCCGGCATGCCGCTCGGCACCGCGATCGCCGCCGAGATAGCGGGCGAAGTCGCCTCGCCTGCACTGGGCGCGGTGCAGCCGCCGGTCACGCTGGAGTCGTTCCTTGCCGCGATCAAGTCCAGACTTGGTCGTTAGAGCATTCCCGTAGTTCGGATATGACCCGGATGAAACGCGGTTCGAAACTTCTGACTGCTGCGCTGCTGGCGCAGTTGATCTCGCCGCCCGCGGCAGGTTTTGCCTTGCTGCCGGAACCTCCTGCGCATGGCTTCGTGATGAACCTCGACGTTTCTGCCGCGCCGTTTCAAAGCATCGGCTACGGGCTCACCAGTTGGAGGGCGCTGGCGGAACTGGCGCTCGCAAGATGGAATGCGGCCGGCATCGGCAGCGGGCCCGACTTCAATTTTTTCGGCACGACGAATACCGTGGTCGCCGGCAACGCCTGCGCGCGCGACGGTGTCAACGAGGTGACCTGGGCCGCCAGCAACTGCGGCTTTTCCTACGGCAGCGCGATTGCGATCACCAACCGCTGGATCGTCAACGGCGCGCGCGCCGAGGAGGACGTCCTGTTCAACAGCAATGTCGCCTACAACGCCTATCAGGGCCCGCTCGCGCGGGCGGCGAGCGGTTCGGAAACGATGAACGATTTCTTTCGCGTCGCCGTGCACGAATTCGGGCATGCAGCAGGCCTCGACCACCCGGACCAGGCCGGCCAGACGGTCACTGCCATCATGAATTCCACAGTTAGCGATATCGACGCGCTGCAGGCTGACGATGTCGCGGGCGCGCGCGCCATCGTCTGGAGTCAGGCTTCTGCAACTACGACGACAACTATCGCCACCACCACGACCACCAGCCAGATGGCGCCCGGACAGATAGCCATGCAAAGCTATTTTCCGCTTCGGCCAGGTTATGAATGGACCTACCAGGACTCGACGTCCGTGAGACCCTACAAACGCGTCATCGGCCAGACGCCAGTCTCGATCAACGGCATCCCGACCTGGGTCTGGTCCGATTCCGGCGGCGTAGCAAGATACATGACCAATGACGCCGATGGCATCGGACGGCATGCGAGCGGCTCGCAGTCCGTTGTCCCGGGCTTTGGCAACGCCACGGTGAGCACCATCTACGCCCCGCCGGATATGTACGTGCCTGCGAAGGTGACGCTGGGCGGTTCCGCCGACCTGAGCGGAACCATCGTCGAAAACGTCAGTGACGGGTCGAGCAAGAGCAATAGCTATACGCAGACGAATCGCTTCGGCGCTGAACGCGTTACCGTTCCCGCCGGTACCTACACCACAGTGCGCGCAACCAATGTGCGCGTCATGAACGGTGTCACCTCGACCAACACAATCTGGTTCGCCGATGGCGTCGGCATCGTCAAGCTGAAATACGAGGAAAGCACCGGCTACACGCAAACCTACTCGCTTTCCGCGATCAATTTCACCCCCGCGCCCGCCGGGGCCGCGCTGAACCTGCAGGCAGGCTGGAATCTCGCCGGCAACAGTTCCACCGGCACGCTCGACGTGGCTGCGACGTTCGGCGATGCGGGCAACGTGCTCACTGTCTGGA
>Ga0208566_1000307_pt1 | contig 34861 bp, 21 predicted proteins | sample PL_2010_150m_FD_184159 | JGI IMG/M metagenome (GOLD analysis project Ga0208566, IMG submission 184159) | Freshwater microbial communities from Powell Lake, British Columbia, Canada to study Microbial Dark Matter (Phase II) - PL_2010_150m... | ecosystem: Environmental > Aquatic > Freshwater >...
GACATACGCACTATAATCAGAAGGAGTCGAGTCAATGAAAAAAGTGTACATCTATGGAGGCGTTGTTGTTGTGGCGCTTGTGATCGCCGGTTATGTGTTCCTGGGGAACGGAAAGAAGGCCGACGTAGTAACGACCGGCCAGGTCCAGCGCGTGGTCAAGGTAAACCGGGGGAACCTGAATCTCACGGTCTCAGCAAACGGCGTTGTCCAACCGATTAACAAGGTGGAGATCCGCTCGAAAGCTGGCGGACAAATCCTTCAGTTGAACTTCGAAGAAGGGTCGTACGTTCAGAAAGGCGATCTGCTGGTGATCGTCGACACGACACAGACGAAGAACGACTACGAACAGGCGAAGGCCGACCTTGCTTCGGCGACGCAAGCGATTGCTCAGGCTGAAAACAACGCGCGCCGGTCGAGAGAGCTCTATGAGAAGAAGCTGATCTCGGACCAGGAAATTGACCAGTCCAAGGTTGATTTCGTCAAGGCCACAACACAGGTTGTCAGGACGAGAGCGGCACTTTCGACAGCTGAGGATCGCTTGCGAGATACGCGCGTTCTGGCGCCAATCAACGGCGTGATTCTGTCGAGGAGCGTTGACCTTGGACAGATCATTTCTTCAGCCGTGTCGAATGTGGGAGGCGGGACGGTTCTTGCCTCGGTGGCTGGAATGGAAGAGGTGTATGTCATCACGAATGTAGACGAAGTGGATATCGGCAAAGTCGTTGTCGGACAACGCGCTAAAGTGGTGGCTGATGCATATCCGGAGGACTCCTTTTTAGGGGAGGTGCTTCGGATTGCTCCGCTCGGCAAGACTCAGCAGAATGTCACGACGTTCAACGTCGTGGTGCTGGTGAAAAACCTCGGCGCGAAGCTGAAGGCAGGGATGAGCGCGTCCGTGGATATTGAGATCTTCCGTCGCCAGAGCGTTGTGCTTGTGCCAAACGAAGCGCTGAAAGATCCAAAGAGCGAACAAGGACAAGTTCTGCTGGCATCGATGCCGGCGGTTGACAGCTCCAAGAAGGCTGCTGCGCAGGGCGAGAAAACGATGGTGAAAGCCGACACGAAGAAGGAAAAAGAATTGACCATCGAGCAGATTCGGGAAAAGATGCAGACTGCTTCGGGGGAAGAACGCGACAAACTGCGACAGCAGATGCGCGAGAAGTTTCAGAAAATGACGCCGGAAGAGCGGCAGAAAATGTTTGCCCAATCCGGGCGTGGCGGGCAGGGTGGTCAGGGAGGTGGTGGCTTTGGAGGTGGAGGGATGTCGATGGGCGGCGGAGGCGGGATGTCGATGGGAGGTGGTGGAGGAATGCCGATGGGTGGTTCTGGAGGTGCTGACGGTGGGGTGCGGCAACGGCGGCAATCACAGGTGAGCGATGTGAACGAAGTCAAGGAACGAATCGTTGTTGTGAAGGATGGCGACAAATTCGTTCCAAAGATGATCAAGGTGGGACCAAGCAATTTCGACTATGCAGAGGTTCTTGAGGGATTGAAGGAAGGGGACGAAATTCAGGTCACGACGATCTCTCGTGCGAAGCTCGCGGCGGAACAGATGAACGAGCGTATGAGAAGCAACTCCGGACTGAGCGGTATGTCTGGCGGCGGACGGTCTCACTGAGGAACTCACTATGAATCTCAAAGAAAGTTTTCTCACAGCGTTGGCCGCGCTGTTCGCCAACAAATTGCGCGCCCTCTTGACGATGCTGGGCATCATCATCGGCGTTGCTGCAGTCATCACGATGATCGCGATCGGTGAAGGAGCTCAAAAGGCCGTGATCGATCGGATTCAGTCGCTTGGCACGAACCTCCTGTTCGTTTCGCCCGGAGCCCAGCGCGGCGGCGGTGTCACAGTCATTCAATTTGGCACGAGCCAGAGGTTGAAGAACCCCGACACGGAAGCTCTGAAGGAAAATGTGGCCGGAGCGGAGGCCGTTGTGCCGGAACTGAGCCAGCGGGCGCAGGTGAAGTACCTTAACCGCAATTGGAACACGCGCATCATTGGGAGCGTGCCCGAGTATGAGGACGTGAGGAGCTTCAAGGCCGTCTATGGCAGATATTTCACCCATGCAGAAGAGGTCGGCGTTGGAAAAGTCTGTGTGATCGGACAGTCCATTGTCGATAACCTGTTCCCGAATTCTGATCCACTGGGTCAAACGGTCAGGATCCAGGGGGAAAGCTTCGTGGTGGTGGGAGTCCTTGAGGCGAAAGGGCAGAGCGGATTCCAGAATCCCGATGATCAGATCATCGTCCCTCTCTCAACAGCGCAGAGGCGTCTCTATGGCGTAGACTACCTCTCTCAGATCACAGTCAAAGTTGTCAACGATCAGAAGATGGATGAGGCATTCCTGGACATCGAGCGCGTATTGCGTCGCGAGCACAAGATTAGGGAAGATCAGGACAACGACTTCACGATCCGTAATCAGGCGGACATCATCGCCACGTTTCAGGAAACGCAGCAGACGTTCACGTTCCTCCTTGCCGGAATCGCTGCCGTCTCGTTGTTGGTGGGGGGCATCGGTATCATGAATATCATGATCGTCTCCGTGACAGAGAGAACCAAGGAAATCGGTGTCCGGAAGGCAATGGGAGCACGGCGTCAGGACATCATGTGGCAGTTTCTCATCGAATCGGTGGTGATGAGCGTGACCGGTGGCCTGCTCGGAATCGGCCTTGGAATTGGGGCCTCTTTTCTCATCACAACGTATGGGAATTTAGCGTCGATTATTTCGCTTAATTCCATCGCCGTCAGCTTCCTTTTTGCGTCGTTCGTCGGAGTGTTCTTCGGCATCTATCCGGCCTGGAAAGCGGCCATATCCAACGTCATCGATGCGCTTCGCTATGAGTGAACGGGGAGCCACGGTTTCGAACTGACTCAAATATGCTCTCATCGATTTTGTAAGTCTTAGACCGCATTATGAAGGCAGCGACGGCTCTGTTGCTGCCTTTTCTATTTGGTCGGTCCGGCAGGACGCTCTTGCTTGGGAGCGCGCGACTCCTATAACCCGGCGAAGAAGGCCCTGTCTTACACTCCCGCCATCAAGATCGGCTGGCATGTCAACTTCCGGAGAAGAGTGGATCTTGCTTACGCAAGCTGAGTTTTCTATATTTCTGCGAACAGCGAACCTCTGGTTTGTCACAGTCATGCTATTCGATCAGGCGGAGAACCTATGAGCACCGACAAAGTCAAGCATCTCCTGGATGAGCGAGAACGAGCGTTACAGGGAGGGGGGGCGAAGAGAATTGAGGAGCAGCACAAGAAGGGGAAGCTGACCTCGCGGGAACGGATCGACATCTTGCTGGACGACGGGAGTTTCGAAGAAATAGGGATGTTCGTCCAGCATCACTCGTCGGACTTCGGGCTCGAGAAGCAAAAATATCTTGGAGACGGCGTTGTCACAGGGAGAGGCACCATTGATGGGCGTCAGGTTCTGGTCTTCAGTCAGGATTTCACCGTCTTCGGCGGATCGCTCGCGGAAGCGCATGCCGAGAAGATATGCAGAATCATGGATCTGTCGCTGAAAATTGGAGTTCCTGTCATCGGTCTCAATGACTCGGGAGGAGCCCGCATACAGGAGGGGGTTGTAAGCCTGGGCGGTTACGCGGACATATTCCTTCGCAATACCCTTGCGTCGGGAGTTGTTCCGCAGATTTCTGCAATTCTGGGCCCATGTGCCGGGGGAGCTGTATACTCTCCGGCAATTACCGACTTCGTGTTCATGGTAAAGAACACGAGCTACATGTTTGTTACAGGCCCGAATGTGGTAAAGACGGTCACGCATGAGGATGTCACATTCGAAGAACTGGGGGGCGCGATGACACACGCCACCAAGAGCGGTGTTGCTCACTTCGCCTGTGAGAACGAAGTGGAGTGCCTCGGCGCGATCCGAAAGCTGCTGGGCTATATTCCTCTGAACAATGTCGATGATCCGCCGCGCGTTGTCCCGACGGATGACCCCTTACGGATGGACAAGACGCTGGACTCTATCGTGCCCGAGAATCCCAACAAGCCCTATGACATGAAGGAGGTCATTCGCAAGATCATGGACAACGGGGAGTTTTTCGAAGTGCAGGAGTTGTATGCGCAGAATCTCCTTGTCGGATTTGCCCGGCTGGGCGGTTACTCGGTCGGCATCGTTGCCAATCAACCTTCAGTGCTTGCTGGTGTGCTCGACATTGACGCATCGCTCAAAGGTGCCCGGTTTGTGAGGTTCTGCGATGCTTTCAATATCCCCCTTGTCGTTCTCGAGGATGTACCGGGTTTTCTTCCGGGGACCGATCAGGAGTGGCGTGGGATCATCAAGAATGGGGCAAAACTCCTTTATGCGTTTTGCGAAGCCACAGTGCCACGACTGACTGTGATCACCCGAAAAGCCTACGGTGGGGCGTACGATGTGATGAATTCCAAGCACATACGGGGGGACGTCAACCTTGCCTGGCCAAGCGCCGAGATCGCGGTGATGGGTCCAAAAGGAGCTGTCGAAATTATCTTCCGGAAGGAGATTGATCTTGCCGCGGACAGAGAGCAGGCTACCGAGCAAAAGGTGACTGAGTACCGTGAGAAATTTGCCAATCCCTACATAGCTGCCGAACGGGGATTCATCGATGAAGTCATACTGCCGAGCGAGACAAGGCCGAAGCTCATCAAGGCCCTTCGATTTCTGGAGAACAAGGTGGATTCGAACCCGAAGAAGAAACATGGCAATATTCCCCTCTAATGTGATTCCGGTCAAAAGGAAGATATCCATCTCTCTGTTCCATTGATTTTCTCTTGATATTGTGCTATCTTCTAAGAGTTGGTTACCATTTCACTTTAGATGCGGGGCTGATGAAGAGACTAATACTGTGCCTTTTGTGCCTTCAAACTTTGAGTTGCTCTTCATCGCGTTCAGCGAGAGAAGAGGCCGTTCTTGCCCGCATCGAGAAAATTGCCAAGGACTCAGGCGCTCCTTATGATACGATTCCTCCTCCTCAACCATCTCCCCAAACTACCCCAAGACCGTTTATCCTTTCGGCGCCTGACACACAGGCTGTTGGCACGAACGGGGTAACAGACACTCTGGAAACAGAGTCCGCTTTCATTTCCAGGCAACTCGAGCTTGCACGCCAACACTATGTCGCAGCACTGAGCTCTCAGGAAACGGGAGATTCGACGCTTATTGTTGACGAATTCGAAGCCGCTATCAGCATCCTGAACGAGTTGACCTACCACGATGATATTGAAACAAACAAAGACTATGTCGATTTGAGCAAGAGTGTCATCGAAGACTACCAAAAATACATCGTCACTCATCCGATGCCCGGACGTGAAGCTTCGGTTTCGGCTTTGCATGAATGGCTCAATTCTGCCATAGAAAAGTCGGGAGTTTCCCTCGTTGAAATTCCGAAGAATGAGATCATAGGGACTGCGGTTCCTCTGCCGTTCAACGAATATGTAGAACGAGCCATCAGCTTCTTCATGAATCGGGGAAGGGAGCATCTTGAGCGCTGGTTGTATCTCTCCGGCAAGTACTTCCCGACAATGAAAAAGATCTTCCGCGAAGAGGGTGTTCCGGAAGAGTTGATATACCTGTCGATGGCAGAAAGTGGCTTGCGGGCTGACGCTCAATCCTGGGCGAAAGCCGTGGGTTTGTGGCAATTTGTCCGGGCAACTGGAGCGATGTATGGATTGCGCGTAACATTTTGGTATGACGAACGGCGTGACTTTGAGAAGTCAACCCGCGCTGCCGCGCGCCACATGAAAGACCTCTACAGGGACCTCGGGGATTGGAATCTCGTCCTTGCATCGTACAACGCCGGCGCCGGTCGTGTCTATAGGGGAATCAGGCGCAGCGGAAAAGTGGATTTCTGGGAAATGAGGAAACAGCTCCCGAGGCAGACACGCAACTACGTTCCACAGTATATTGCAGTCGCACGGATGGCGATGGAGCCGGAGAAATATGGATTCAACGTCAAACCCGCCGAACCACTCCTCTATGATATTGTTCTGGTGGATGATTGCGTAGATTTCAAAGTTTTGGCGAAGTGTGCTGAAACAGAAGTGGATATTCTCCAGGAACTCAATCCAGAGCTATTACGATTGCACACACCTTCGGGTGTCACAGGATATCGTCTGCGTATCCCGATCGGGAAGAAAGACACTTTCTCGAAAAACTATGTTGAGATCCCGGCAGACCAGAAGAAGCAATGGGTCATGCATAAGGTTCGGAAGGGGCAGACGAGCCTGGCGAAGATTGGGGCACAATATGGCGTTACGGCAACAGTCTTGAGAGAAATCAACAACATCAAGACAACCCGCCCGCTGAAGGTCGGAACAACGATCGCGATTCCTGTGTCGCCTGAGGAAGTCGAGATTGCCAAAACTCCTTTTGAGTATGATAAGAAAGTGGACAGGGTGACGTTTGGAAAAGGCGTAGGAGCCGCACTCGCTGCCGCAAAACCTGATATCACACGCAGCTCGAAAACCTCAAAACCTTCCTTGAATGCTCCCCGGGGGAAGGTACGTCTGGTCTACACCGTGAAGAGGGGAGACACAATAGGCCATCTCGCAGAATGGTACGGTGTCAGGGCAAGCGATATCCGCAACTGGAACAATATCAGCTACGGAAGTTATATCCGGACTGGCGAAGAGATAACCATCTGGGCCGATGCCGCGAAGGCAGACCGACTCGGGAAAATCGATGATATGTCGTTCGCTGAAAAGCAGGACCTGCTTCGGAAAGAGGTTGGCAGCAGTAGCGACATCGCCGCAACGACGTCACCATCGAGGGAGAAAAACCCCGATCGCGGCTGGGTTCAGCACAAAGTCCGGGAGGGAGATGCGCTGGTAACCATTGCGAAGGAATATGGTGTCAGCGTGAACGACCTCAAGACATGGAACAGCTTGAAGGGAAGCAAGATTGTTGTCGGACAGACACTAGATATGTACGGTGAACCGGAAGAGCGGGCAAAGATCATTGAGACGCCGGGATCTGTTACGATGGCCGAAGGGAAGTCGAAGCTGCAATCGATGCCGAAGGCAGAACTGAAGCCCAATACGACTTCAAAGGACAAATCCATCGAGCAAACCCACAGGGTGAAGAAAGGGGAGACCCTCTCAGATATCGCACGGCAGTTCGGCACGAGCATCAAAGAGTTGAAGCAATACAACAGCCTTCGCTCATCGAAAATCAAAGTGAATCAGGTTCTCAAGATACCGGGCTCAACTGGTGCAGCAAATAGCGGGTCCCGCTAGCGCCCGGACGTCCCTCCGACACTCCTACTTCGAAGCATCCAGTCCCACCGTCAGCACCTTCAGGCATTATCGCTTCGCACCAAGAACCTTTTCCAGTCGAAAAGGCAACGGAAGCCGCAAGCCCGCCTGTCGGAGTATCTTTTCGCGTTCAAGAATCGCGTTCGGATCGCCGCAGTAGATCATCTGACCTCGCGCAAGGACCAAGATCTTTGTTGCATACCGAAGCAGCAATCCGAGATCATGGGAAACAACGATCATTCCCCTTGCATCGTTCTTGAGCGCAGTCGTCAAACGCTCGAAGACGGTTCGTTCGACTTGCGACAGACCAGCGCTGGGTTCGTCAAATGCCAAGAAAGGAGCGCCTGAGGCGATAGCGCTCGCGATCGTCAGGAGCTTCCGTTGCGCAGTTGGCAGATCGTACGGGTGGTGTGACGACAAAGACTCGAGGGCGCACAGTGAGAGGGCCTTGTCAACGAGATGGTCGACGTTGTCCAGCCTCAGATTTCGCGGAGCGAATTCGACTTCCTTCCTGATGGTCGATGCAAAAATCTGGTCTGCCGGGTTTTGAAACGTCACGCAGATCTCTTTAGCAAGCCGTGAAGTCGGATGGTCGGCAGTATCGAGTCCGTTCACGAGCACTTGTCCGGCGATAGGCTTCAGGATTCCGTTGAGGAGCTTCAGCAGCGTGCTTTTTCCCACCCCATTCTGTCCCACCACGAGAAGAAAGTCACCAGTCCCGCTCGTGAATGACAACTCGTTGATGAGCGGCCGATTCCTGTCGTAGTGAAAGCTTACATTGCGGAATTCGATAGTCATGTGATTGCCAGGGCCCGGGTGATGCGCGATCCGCGTGTCGATGGATCATCGAGCATTTCGTCAAGTTCCGGTTTCAGATGATTCCAGCTTTCCAATGGCAGTGCTGTCGCAAAGTCCTGCATTCTGCGGAGAAACGCGGCCGGCCTGCCGTCGAACAAAATTGCCCCCTCCTTCAGAACGACGATCTGGTCGCACACTCCAAGAGCGAAGTCAAGTTGCGTGTCGGTCACAACGATTGTGGTCTTTCCCTTCATCGAGCGAAGGATGCCGCGCAGTTTCTGTTGCGCTGCCATATCAAGTGCTGTGGCCGGTTCATCGAGGAGCAAGACGGGTGGTTGAGCTATTAGGATTGTTGCCAGAGCAACACGCTGAGTTTCTCCACCTGAGAGGCTCGTTGGCTTTCTATCCGCCAGGAGGTCGATCCCCAGATTGCGAAGGAGGGGCAGTATCACGTCTGTGGGATTCTCCGGCACGGTGCCTGTGTTTTCAAGGGTAAAAAGGACCTCGCCAAAGACGGTGTCGCGCACGCTCGAAATCTGCACGTGCGGATCCTGCAACGTCAGACCGACAGTCGGGAAGAGGATTTGTGCCGGCAGCTCATCAAAAGACCGTTCCCCGATTTGGAGATGACCGGACGACACTGCCCCGGGGTGATGCCGACGCATGATCCCTGACAGGCAGTGGAGGAGAGACGTCTTTCCGGCTCCTGTTGGCCCAAGTATCGCGCAGCAAGTCCCTCCCGGAATTTCCATCGAAAGGGAGGAGATTACTCTCGGTGCAGACGGAGAGTATTGGAGCGAGAAAGATGATAGTGCTATCCGATCAGCCATTTCACAATCGAGTATGATAGGATCACGATGGCAAGGGAGAGAACGAGAACAGTCAACCAGTATGTATGGGACCTTCCCTGTTCGACCGGTTGAGACGCTTGAGGTCTGTGGAGGAACCCACGAAGCTCGAGTGCAGTCCCACGTTCTATGCTTTCAACGATCGATGAAAGGACAAGCGGAGAAAGGATTGAGAACAACGCTTTCGTCCGGGAAATCATTCCTGAATCAACCGGCGCTCCACGAGCCTGCTGAGCAAGAAAGATCTGATGAATTCTGTTCGGCAGCTGATCGAGAAAATGAAGCGTCAGTAGAAGCAGGAGGGCAAGATATGGGGGCAGTCCCTTCTCCTGAAGATACTGGATGAAATCGGGGAGCGGGGTGGAGACAAAAAAGAGCAATATGGAAAAGGAGAGCAGAAGCAGCCTGGAGGCCGTTCTCGCACCGAACAGGAGCCCTTCCTGGTGAAGTGAAATGCCGAAAATGTTGCCGACAATCGCCCCCTCCCGGATAAGGACCGCATTCAGGAGGCTGACGAGTGTTGCCACCGCGATGCTGTAGAGTATGAACCGGGAAAAGGCCCTGGCTGCGCGTGATGATCCGGGCCGGAGGGCCGGGATAGTGAATCGTCCGAGGACGAGAAGGAGGCAAAGAAAGGCTTGGATGGTCCAGGGAAGCGTGAAGGCGCAAACCCAGAGGAACGCGACGAAGGCGAGCTTCGGGGGGAGGTTCTGTCTGGCACTCACGATGGTCTGTCCGGTGTCCGCAGGTTGGACGCTCCGCGGAGCCTGCTGACGAGCCGTAGGGGGAGGTTTTTCGTCAGAAAGAAGACGATGAGATAGCTCACGAGCTTGTCGGCCGGATCCGAAGTAAGTCCCTGGTACAGCACGCTGTTGAGGAGCGTATTTCCTACCGATCGAAAATACAGGACGAGAAAGTCCGTTCCAGCCATCATCACGCCGCTGAAGAGATATGCAGAGATCGGGGCGGATGCTGCGGCCGCAAGGATTCCCTGAAGCAGGCCGCCGAGTGCCACCAGATACCATTTCCGGAACCACCCCAATCTTGCGAGGAAACCCGTGAACGCTCCAATGACGGCGACGACGGGAATGAAGAAAATCATGGAAGGATTCCCCAGAGCCGCTGCAAGAAGGTTCGCCGCGCTTCCACAAATCACAGCCGACCACGGTCCGATGAGGACTGCGACGAGGATCGTTCCAATCGAGTCGAGATAGAGCGGAATCTTGAGAGCCGCGGTGATCTGGCCAGCGGTGAGGTTGAGGGCGATGCAGAATGCGACAAACGGAAGCGCCGCACCTGTCATTTCCTCGGCGATCCTCTGACGGATAGATTTGGACATCAGGTTCTCAATTCGAGTAAACAAGAGAACCCGACGATCGGTCGGGTTCTCAGATGGGAACTGTTCGACAGCTTCGCATCTCTCACAAGACGAGTGATGCGGGGTTCTCGAGGATTTTCTTCAGATCCTGGAGGAATCGGGCAGCGACGGCGCCGTCTATGATCCGGTGATCAGACGAGAGCGTCACTTTCATCGTATGCCCGATGACAATCTGTCCGCCCTTGACCACGGGTTTCTCGACAATAGTACCGACGGCGAGAATTGCCCCTTCGGGCGGATTCACAATCGCTGCAAATTGTTCGATGCCGAACATCCCGAGATTGCTGATGGTGAATGTGGCACCAGTGTATTCTTCAGGCTTCAGCTTGCGCGTTCGTGCTCTGTCTGCGAGGTCACGCAGCTCGGCATTGATCTGCTCAAGGCGTTTCTGCTCGCAGTTCCGGAGGATCGGTGTTACGAGACCTTCCTCAAGAGCGACGGCGACGCCGATATGGGCGTAATGGTACTGGCGCATCTTGTCACCGAGATATGTTGCGTTGACCTGAGGATGCTTCATCAACGCTGTTGCAGTTGCCTTGACAACAATGTCCGTGAAGCTCAGCTTGAGCTCGGTGACGTTGTTAATTTGATCCCGGAACGTGATCGCGGGGTCCATGTCGACTTCGACCGTCTCGTAAAAGTGCGGGGCAGTCGCCTTGCTTTCCGCCATGCGCTTTGCGATCGTCTTCCGGATGAGGGAAAGGTCGACGTTTTCTGCAGTACCCGGGATAATGGGCTTTGAAGAGAACGCCGCGGACGGTGCATTGCCTGCGAGAACGCTTTCCAGGTCTCGCTTGATGACCCGTCCCTGTGGTCCGCTTCCATTCACCTTGGTCAGGTCAATCTTGTTTTCGCCAGCAAGCCTTCGCGCGAGAGGAGAAGCTTTTGTCCTGCCGTCCGCCGCGGGCCCGGCAGCCGGTTGTTCAGAGGTCTTCCCCTGGCCGGCGGTTTGAGCCGGCTTTTCCACGGCCTTTGCTGGTGCCGGAGCCGGTACACCGGAGAGCAGGGAAGAGATGTCTTCGTCGGGATCGCCGATAATGGCAATAAGGCCTCCGATGGGGGCTTTGCCTCCTTCGGGGACAACGATCTTGCGCACCACACCTGAATCGTAGGCCTCGAGCTCCATATCAGCCTTGTCCGATTCGATCTCGGCGAGGATTTCACCCTGTTTGATTTTTTCTCCCTCTTTCCGAAGCCATTTCAGAATGACACCCTCATCCATCGTGTCACTCAGCTTCGGCATCATAATTTTTGTTGCCATGGAGTAGCCTTTGTCCGATCAGTCGATGTAAAGGACCTTTTTGACGGCCGTCCTGATTTTGTCGAGGTTAGGCAATGAGAGTGTCTCGAGATTGTGAGCATAGGGCAACGGGACGTCTTCCTGAGTCACGCGCTCAACAGGTGCATCCAAGGAATCGAACGCGCGGGAGGTGACTTCGTGTGAAATTTGAGCCCCGACGCCTGCGAACGGCCAGCCTTCTTCAACAATCACCAATCGATTTGTCTTCTTGACCGACTCGACGATGAGATCGTAGTCCATCGGCTTGATGGTCCGGGGGTCAATCACTTCGATGCTGACGTTCAGCTCTTGTTGCAAAACGTCCACGGCTTTCAGCACGACGTGTGCAAGAGTCTTGGACCACGAAACGATGGTAAGGTCGTTGCCTTCTTTCTTTATTTCCCCGACTCCCAGAGGTATTGTGTATTCACCATCGGGAATCTCGCCTTTGTCGCCGTACATGACTTCGCTCTCGATAAACACGATCGGATTATCGTCCCGGATCGACGTCTTGAGCAAACCCTTGGCGTCCTTACAGTTCGAGGGCATGACAACCTTCAGCCCGGGAAAATGTGCATAGACCGATTCGAGCGCCTGCGAGTGTGTAGCCCCGAGCCCGTGTGCGGCTCCTCCGGGTCCCCGGAATACTATGGGTACATGAAAATTCCCGCCTGACATTGAAAGCATCTTGGCAGCGTTGTTGACGATCTGGTCATACGCAACAAGCGAGAAGTTCCAAGTCATGAATTCGATGATCGGCCGCAGCCCAACCATCGCCGCGCCGACCCCAACGCCGGCAAACCCAGCCTCAGCGATGGGTGTATCAATAATTCGCCTGGGCCCCCACTTCTGCAACAATCCCTGACTTACTTTGTATGCCCCTTGGTAGTTGGCGACTTCCTCGCCCATGAGAAATACCCGCTCATCACGAGCCATTTCTTCGTCTATAGCCTGATTGATCGCTTCACGCAGACTCACGATGGCCATGGTTATTCCCCCCTCCCTTCGAAGTACACGTCTTTCCAGAGCTCGTCGACGGGGGGATCCGGACTATTCTCAGCGAATTCGACGCACTCCTCAACGATTTTCTTGATCCTTTTCTCCGCTTCATCAAAATACTGATCCGTGATCATGCCCTCTTCTTTGAGCGTTTCACCGAGAAGAATGATCGGATCAGATTGCTTTCGACTCTCGACCTCGTCTTTTGAACGATAAACACCATGGACCGGATCGGACATCGAATGACCGCGGAAGCGGTACGTTTCGATTTCGAGGAGCGTGGGCTCATATGTGGCCCTGGCCCGATCGGCCGCTGCTTTCACTTTCTGATAGATCTCGAGGACATCCATCCCATTCACCACTTCGCTCGAGATGTTGTAGGCAATCGCCTTCTTGTGAAGATCCTGAACTGCAGAAGATCGCTCGACCGCCGTACCCATCGCGTACTTGTTGTTTTCAATGATAAAAATGACCGGGAGCTTCCAGAGTCCGGCCAGATTCAAGGCCTCATGAAATGCGCCGATATTGGTTGCTCCGTCCCCCATGAAACAGAGGCACACCTTCTTCTCCCCACGGTACTTGATCGCGAAGCCAACGCCGGAAGCAAGTGGTATGTGTCCACCAATGATCGCGTGCCCGCCAAGAAAGTTCGTTGCACGGTCGAAAATATGCATCGACCCGCCTTTTCCCCTCGTCGTACCGGTATACTTGCCGAGAAGCTCCGCCAGGATAGCCTTCGGGTCAACGCCTTTGGAAATGGCCTGCCCATGATCCCTGTATGCTGTGATAACGTAGTCATTCGGATTCAGGGCCCCCTTGATGGCCCCTGTTGACACCGCCTCCTGGCCGTTATAAAGGTGGCAGAATCCCATAATCTTACCCATACCATAGAGTTGGGCGCACTTTTCCTCGAATCGGCGAACAAGGAGCATATCATCGTACCAACTCAGGAGGGTTTCGCGAGACAGGCCGGGCAATCGGGAGTGATTCTGCTTGGGAGCAACAGCGGCAGTGCTTTTCATTATGCTATTTTCACTTCGAAATGACAGTAGTGAATTCTCTTGTATAATTATATAAATATACGAAGAAGTTGAGTAAAATCAAAAATGAGAACGTGGTATCAGGAGGTTGAGGAAAAACCGCTTCTCCACGCCATCCGATAAACCCCGTTCACGGGGTAAATCGGACGGCTCGCTTTTTCAAAGACGTCCCCGCCAGACCATCTTGAATCGTGGAAGGCGGGCTGGCCCGCCAGCCTTATACGATGCATCGAGGCAGGCTCGGACTTCAGTCGATGGTGCGCTTTTTCAGTAAACTCCTACACCTTGTCAGCCGAAGTCAGAGTAATTGAGAAAGATAGCCAAGGAACCGATTCTCTCTGATGACCGAACGCGTCGGAGCGGTCATTTCCGGTACCGCGAAATGAATTCCTCCACTTCCGGAATTCCCCCCTGGAAAATCAGATATCCGTTGCTTGGCTCGCGCTCTGTGATTTCACCGGCAATGGGAGTCAGCATAATCTCGCGGACCTTCGCCAGGTCGTTTGTCTGGCCGAGTGCCCAGCCGAGCTTGACGTAGGCAACTTCTGGAAGCATGTTCGCCGATGGTATCACGCCGAGTTCCATCATATCGCGCCCTGTGTCATACACGTACATCTGAACATATCCCCAGAGGGTTTGGACGGTCATGAATACGGCAATATTCTTCTCGTGCGCCCGCTTCAAGGAAGGGTAGAGCGGCTTGTTCACGTGGCCGAGCCCGGTTCCGGCGATGATGATTCCCTTATAACCGTTGTCGATCAGGGAATCGATGATGTCCGGCTTCATGTTCGGGTAGTAATAGACGATGCTGACTTTTTCTTCGAACGCCGTATTGACGACCACGTTCTTGTCAGCCCTCCTGCGTTTGTAGTCCTGCCGAAGGGGAGTAATCGTTTCGCGGCTCACCATGGCGATTGGAATATCACCGATCGTCCGGAAGGTCGAGCGGTAGCTCGAGTGCATTTTCCGAACGCGCGTTCCCCTGTGAAGTAGTCCGTACTGGTCGGAGGTGGGGCCGAACATGCAGACCATGACCTCGGCGATATCGCTTTCTGCAGCCGTTTTCACACTGTGCATCAGGTTGAGCGCGGCGTCGGACGAAGGCCGGTCGCTGGATCGCTGGGATCCGACCATAACGATCGGAACCGGCGAGTTCTGGACCATGAACGATAGGATGGCGGCAGTGTGGTGCATCGTATCAGTGCCGTGGCCGATCACGATTCCCTGGACACCTTTTTCGATTTCCTGTCCGATTGCCTGTGCGGTTCCGATCCACTGCTCGGGCCCCATGTTCTCGCTGAAAACACCATAGAGCTTCTGAGTCTCGAGGTTGCAGATGTCCGCCAGTTCCGGCACCGACCCGTACAGCTCTCCGGGGGAAAATGCAGGAATTACGGCGCCCGTGCGGTAATCAAGACGGCTTGCAATCGTGCCGCCGGTTCCGATGAGCTTCACCCGCGGCTTTGCCGGGTCGTACGGGAATTCCTTTTCCGGAATCTTGTAGTGGGCTTCTCTCCGTCCCTGGATGATGATAGATTGGACGCTCGCCGCGGCAACACCAACATTGTAGCCGCTGCGAAGCTTCAGGACGATGTGATGCGGGTCTGCGGTCTCAGACCGCGGGAGAACGATTCCGGTAAACGATCCCTGGTCCGTCTTGATCTCGACATCACTCCAGACCTGGGCGTTATAGGCCTTGAGGGTCTCAAGCGTTTCTCCCCGATAGCCCCTGTAGTTGTCGGTCGTGGTCATTGCTGTCTCTCCGTTTGGCCGCCGCCAAGCCTCTCTGATACTATTCGCCCGTCGATCCTTCCGCGCACTTTGTTCATGACAAGCCCCATCAGCACATCATGTTTTTTTCCCGCGTGACGGAGCCTGATTCCCGACAGTTCTTGCGTTGAGCGTACGAGCGCCGTGGTGAACTCTCCTTCGGTGGAACGTGCAGAAAGAGGGTGACGCGAAAACTCGCGCCCCACAGCGACCTGCATGAGCGTTGGGAGGATGCCTTCTTTCGTGAGGGTCCCTTCTTTGCAGGCGAGCAAGATCTCGCGCATCGTCTCTACAGAGAAGTTGACACGTCGGGCGAGCGTCTTGGCGACGCGTTTTGGAAGTTGAATGAGGGCCACAGCAACAAGAGTAGGGGAGAGATGCCATTCCTTCACGGCCGCCTCGAACAATGAAGTAAAGGGGGAAATGCTCAGAGGTTCGATGACATCCGCAGGGATGCCGAGCTCCCGGTACCAGACTTCATTCTCCCAAAAAAAGCGAGGGACAGATTTCCGGATGTTGGCGAGGTGTTCGTGTGTGATCCGGCGTGGAGGAAGATCGGTATCGGGGTACATGCGATCCGGGCCCGGGAGAATGCGTTCAAAACCATTTGTGCCGTCGCGGAGAGCCTGCCGGGTTTCCGAAGGAATGCCGATGGTCGCTTCCTTTGCCCGGATGATGATCTCCGATGCGCCTGTCTTTGCGTCCCGAATATCTCCCCAGACGAGCACAATCGTGTCCTCATCAGTCGCACCAACGGTCTTTTTCAACATTTGCCATTCAGATGAAGCGAGCGTCTCGCTGGGACTGTCGGAGTGAACGATGTTGGGGAGGGTAGTCAAACAGGCGACAACGCGGACGCGATCGGAGATCTCGCGGGAGAAGTAAGTGTCCGTCTGCGTCTGCCAGCGGAGAAGCCCCTTGAATCCTTGCAGGCGAACGCAACTGACTGTGAGTCCTTCCGAAATTGCAGTCTTCAGAGGTTGAAAGCGAGTCTTGCGCAGGAGCCTGGTAACCTCATCGGTTCTGGCTTGAAAGCTCTCCTGTGTAACGCCCCTGTGGTGGAGTTCGTCCCTGAGCCGGAGGAGGTTGAACTGCCGCATAGCCTCATTGTACGTCAGCAGAGGGATGTTGGGGATGCGTGGTACGCCTTTGATCTCGATGCGCGTCCCGCCCGTGACGCTGACATTGACATCCTGGCGGGCAGCTCCGGGTCCGGTCCGGACTTTTCCTGTACTCCGGACGAGCTTGCGAAGGATGTTGGCCACGTCGGCAACTTCCTGCGGCGTGCGCATCTCGGGTGCGGTAACAGTCTCGATGAGCGGCATCCCCAGCCGATCTGTAATGTAGACCCTCCGATGTCCGACGTCGCTCACCTCACGGCAGGCGTCTTCCTCGAGACCGAGCTGGATAATCCCGATGCGCCGCCCCTTAAATGGAATACTTCCATCCACCCCTACAATCGTTGTTCGCTGGAATCCTGTCGGAATGCTTCCATCAAGATATTGTTTCCGCGCGATATGGATCTCGTCGACCATTGCACAGCCGTATAACAGCCCGACCTCGAGTGCGATATCGAGAGCGTCCGTATTCAGCTCGAAGGGGGGAGTATCGTCCATTTCATAGGTGCAGACGGTCCCGTGGTTGATCTGATAGATGATCTCTTTCCTGGTCTTGAATTCCATCAGTGCGGTGCCGTCATACTCACCAAGCTCGGAAAGGGTTGGGCGCATGTGACGGAGGATTTCGGCGTTGAAGGAATCGCTGTAGAGGCCAGCAGGACAACGGCAAAACAGCTTTTTCGTTGTGAGGAGTTGCTGGTGAATCTCGAGTCCCGATTTGAAGCCGACAGCGGCGTAGTCGCTTTCGGTCATTTCACTGAACGGCTTAAACGCCATAAACTTGAGCAGTTAAGGAAGGCTATTGAGTTGAGAACGGGCTTTATCCGCATTTGGTCATTGACCCGGCAGCGTGAATTTACGAAAGAAATGGGCAAAAACAACCAAAGTACATCTGCCTTTGCGGAGGCGAGTCTCCTTTGTTTCTACTCTGAGATTCCTGGGAATTGTGATGGCTCGGTGCCCAATAAATCCCATTGCTCGGGTCCGAATCAAGGGAAAGGTCCTTTCAAGGGGTTAAACACGACTCGCCTCGTCGGCAGTGTTCCAGCACACTGCTCCGAGGCCAACGGCAAGATCATTGCACCTTCGGATGGTGACGATACGTACGCGCCGGAACGCCTGGCCGCCAGGGTTGCCCCGATCCTGCCTGGAAAAGCAGACATGACAGGTCGTGAGAACTCCTGCTTGCTTGATCGTCCATCAGCCGAGTTCTGGGCCACGAAAAAGAACTTGCACAGCCGCATGTTTGTTGGTACCGTGCACAACAGGACATTCGTTTGCAGCCGGGCAATTTCTTGATCCGGCTTGATGGTATCTCATTTCTCTCATTCACCACGTATCAAAGGGAACCACAATCCATGCCCACCGTCCTTCAGAAGAAAACCGCACAAGCAATCGTGAATATATTTGAAACGGGATCTGTCCATGGGGATTACGGACAGGTCACCGTCCAGAGAAACGACGCGGGCCATCTCACGTATGGTCGATCGCAAACCACTCTTGCGAGTGGTAACCTCCACCTGCTGGTGAAGTCCTACTGCGAAGCTCCCGGCGCGCTATTCGCTGGAGATCTGGACACATACCTCAACAGGCTGGCGGCTCGCGATCTGGCTCTAGACAACGATGCAATACTCCGAGACATCCTGCATGATGCGGGCGGCGATCCAGTCATGCATGATGTTCAGAACCAGTTCTTCGACCGCGTGTACTGGAATCCCGCTGCTCAGGCCTCCGCCAATCTGAATTTCACAGAGGCGCTGAGCGCCGCAGTTGTGTATGACAGTTGCATCCATGGATCTTGGCATAAGGTCAGAGACGTGACGACTGCGCAGCTCGGCGCGCCCAGTGTCGTAGGAGAACGCCCATGGATTGAGAACTACGTGAGGACACGGAAAAACTGGCTGGGTAGCAGCCCCAATCCGTTGCTACAACGCACAGTGTACCGTATGGAATCCTTCGAGCAAATGATCGCATCAGCACTATGGGGTCTGACTCTCCCGATGCGGGTGAGAGGAGTCACCATCGATTTAGATGCGCTCGAAGAGCGCACACCGGTGGTGGCCTCGGCGGATGACAACACACAGCGGACGCTCTATTTGACGACGCCGGTTATGAGCGGAAAGGACGTGGAGGCGATCCAAACTGCTTTGCAGAAACTCGGAATCAGTGTAGACAATGATGGAGTGTTCGGCCAGGAAACTGACACTGCCGTCAGAACATTTCAAAGGTCAAAAGGTCTCAAGGGGGATGGTGTCGTTGGACCAGCCACACGTGCGGCGTTGGGACTCTAAGCTCGGAGCAACTCACTGAACAACCTTGCCGCTTGTTCCAAGCCTCTTCGCAGTGTGGATTAGCCAGATCACTCCGATGTCGGCTCTCGTCAACGGCACACGCACCGAGCAGTGCCTCGCCGGCAATCACGCCCGAGGCCATGAGCACTCCGATGTTATCCTCAGCGTCTACTCACCTTGCTGTGCGCTCTTGAGTGGCAGCCTCACCAGAGCAAACCCTATGATCGTGATGCAAACAAGGCTCGCAAGATACCAGGGCGAATCGAATACGCGAAAGAGCCCGATCTCGGCGAACGCCATGCCGGCGAACAGGAGTCCCAGAAGTGCTTCGCCCGCGATCATCCCTGATGCGAGCAACACTCCCACATTGTCCATTGCTTCTTTCTTCTTGCCTTCGATCGATCGCTTTGCGGCGATTCTATCCACCAGGCCTTTCATCAATCCGCCGAGAAAGATCGCGAAGGTGGTGTCGATGGGGAGGTACATTCCTACACTGATCAGCATAGGGCTCTTGACCTGCATCATGATCAGAGCGCATCCCATGAACATCCCGACGATGATCAGTATCAACTCAGTCTTCGCTTCGACAATTCCCCGTCCCACGACGGCCATCAGGCTCGCCTGAGGTGCGGGAAGCTTCTCGCCGCCGAAACCGGCCTGCGTGCCCAGAATGTCGTTCTGCTGTTCAGGCTCAAGCTGCCGGATTTCATTCACTGTGTATTGTTTGCCCGCCAGCCCGGGATTGCTTCCTTTATAAGCGACGGATGTGACCTGGCCCGCTTCGAGTCTGTCCAGCTCCTCACCAACCACCCTCTTCACATCGCCCAGATGAAGGAGGGATAAGATGAGGAACATGACAGTGGCGGCGGACGCTACTCCAAAGAGTGTCCCAACCTGCATCTTCCAGGGAGTGCAGCCGAGAATGTGACCCGCCTTCAGATCCTGCATCATCTCACCGGCTACCGAGACACTTGTACAGGTGAACGCTGCAACTCCGAGCACGGCGGCGATTGCGGCTTCACCCTGAAGCCCGAATCCCACCATGAGGAACGCCACGACGATCAGCACAGAAACCGTCAATCCGCTCGTTGGGTTGTTGCTGACGCCGATAATGCCGACGAGGTACCCGGAGACGGCCGCGAAGATAAAACCGAGCACGAGCATAACAACGGCTGCAGCCGCCGCTGGTGCGGCTTCACCCGTGAAATACCCGAAGATGAAGAACATGAGTACAGTGATGACGCCGATGACAGGCAGCGACCATCTGATGCTGATATCCCTTTCCGTGCGCGGTATCTCGCCTTCTCCCGCAGCAGATTTCCTGAGGTATGAAAACGAACGGGTCATCCCGGTGAAGAGGCTTTTCCTCATTTTGTAGAGAGTGTAAAACGCTCCCACCAGCATGCCGCCGATGGCGATGTAGCGCACAATATTCTTCCAGACAAACGTCAACTCAGCGACCCAGTCCGTGACGGCGGCGGGATTGTCCCGGTGCAGAAAATACGCGATGAGCGGTGTAAGCAAACCCCAAGCGAGCACACCACCGCTGAAATTCAGCGCTCCGAGCTTTGGTCCGATGATATACCCGACCGCGAAATACGCGGGACTCACACCGGGTCCCCGGAGGAGTATGTTCCCCTTGGTGAGGGCGAGGATCTTTTGCCAACCGGCGGCAACGACCTTGAACTCCACGAGTGCCTTGAAGAAGGCTCCGATTCCCATGCCTGCGAAGAGGAATCGCGAATTCTGTGTCCCTTTTTGACCCGATTTGTGGATCTCTGAAGCGGCGATGGATTCCGGGAAGGGGAGTTCGGCATCTTCGACGAGCACGCGGCGCAAAATCGTTACGAACATGATGCCCAGAATGCCCGCGACGATGAGCACGACCGTGGATATGAGGTAATGCTCCAACGTGAAGAACTGGGGCCAGGCGGAAGAGATGAAGAATGCAGGGAGCGTAAAGATCGCCCCAGTGGCGACATTCCCGCCGATCGAGCCCACCGTCCTCGCAGTATTCTCCTCGAGCAGCGTCCCCTTCATTATCTTGAGAACGGCCATTCCTATGACGGCTGTTGTGTATGTCGCTGCGATCGTCATTCCTGCCATGAGGCCAAGGTAGGCGTTAGCTGCACCAACGACGATGGCCATGCTTACTCCAAGAATCACGGCTCGAAATGTGAATTCCGGCATCGTCGATTCGGCCGGCACAAACGGAAGGGTGCGTTTTTCTTCAGTCATGGGCTTGCTGGTGTTTGGATTGAAAGGAAGAAGGGGGCGGGGAACATTCAATCGGTCCCCGTCGTCATTTCCCGACGGGTACCCGCCACCGGCGATGGTTCGACATTATTGGGAAGAACCTACGAAAGGAAAGGGAGGATGTCAAGGAGGGGCCCGATGTCTCAAGGAGTCTCTTGTGACCGGTTCCATAAACGAGAATGAGGTCCCCTCAGTTCATTTGGCTTGAATAATATCGCGAACCTTTTCGGTGATTGTCCTGAAGTCAATTTTGCCACTCCCGGTCTTTGGCATCTCGGAAACGACAACAAACTTGCTTGGCATGGCTATGTTTGGAAGTTGCTCAGACATCTTTTTCAATGTAGCTTTTTCGTCGATAGGTTGCGTTATGGCGGCTACGATCCTGGCCCCGCGCAAGGCGTCAGGCACTTCGACAACGCAGCACTCGACATCCGGCGGGAGGAGGTGCTCGAGAACGTCCTCTACTTTAATAAGGGACACCATTTCGCCGCCGACTTTCAGGAACCGTTTGAGCCGTCCGACGTGCCAGAGATAGCCGTCAGCATCCAGAAAGCCCATATCTCCCGTATCATACCAACCGTGCCGGATACTCAGAGACGTCTGTTCGAAATCATCGAAGTATCCCTTCATGACGTTGTCACCTTTGACAAGGATCTTGCCGATATCCCCGACACCGCAAGGATCGCCGGTTTCATAGTTCTCCAGCCTGACCTGAACGCCTTCGATCGGTCGGCCGACACTTCCAGGACGATTGTGCTCAAGGGTGTTGACCGTGATCGCCGGGCTCGTTTCGGTCGTTCCGTATGCTTCCAGTAATACTTTGTTGTGTTTATCGGTGAACCCCTTTCTCAAAGCGTCGGGGCATTTGTCAGCGCCGGAAAGGAGAATGCGCGCTGTTGCGAAGTCACCCGGCTTAGAATTCCGGAGATATCCCCAGAAGAAGGTTGGTGTCCCTGCCATCAGCGTGACTTTTTCCTCTCGGACGATCTCGCAGATGGTTTTGAACTCAAGCGGATTCGCATATGTTACGAGGGTCATTCCCATTGAAAGGGGAACCCAGAGATTGGCTGTCTGTCCGAAGACGTGGAAATAGGGGAGATTGGCCAGAAAAATGTCATCCGGTGTGAAGGAGAAAGCCCTGATGAGGCTTTCGTAGTTCTGACTGATATTCCGGTGTGTCAGTTGAACGCCCTTCGGTTCCTTTTCACTTCCGCTGGTAAAGAGGATGAGCAAAGTGTCGTCTTCGTTGCCTGCGTGGATTGACTTCAACACTTGATCCACAGGCCGGCCGGCCCGGTACGCAGCTTTGATCTTGTCGAGGATGTTGACAGACTTCATCACATCTTCGAGATAGATCATTCCTTCGATGTGGCGGCAATTGATCTTCTCGCAGAGTGCTCGCGATGTGATGATGGTTTTGAAATCGCATTTTTTCTGAGCGAACTCGCAGTTCATCGCCGCGCCGGTCGAGTAGTTGATCATGACAGGAACACGGCCGCTCATGAGAGTCGCAAGAATTGTAAGTACAGATCCCGCCGAATTGGGCAGCATGATGCCAAGGAATCCCGGAGCGTATCGTTCAAATTTCTTGGACAGCATGAGAGATCCAATCAAGGCCCGCTTGTACGTAACCTTTCGATTGAGGGTTCTGTCCACGATGGCAAGTTTCGCCTCGAATTGTTTCGCAACCCGGACGAATTGGTGGTGTAGTAGCATTCAGGTCTCCAGTTGATTTGGCTGTTTTCAGCGGTGAGAGGGGACGTGCAAAAGTAAGAACCTTTAGAATGAAGGGCAAGAGGAAATGGTCAAAAAATGGAAACAGATGCAGAAACCCACGGAACGATCCCTTTGTCATGCGCGGTGAGCGAAGCGGCTCGATCCGGCGGGGCGAATCGCCTCCCGATGGCCTGACAGCTATCGGGACGACCTCCCGCAAGGAACACCTTGGCATGTCTGCCGATCAGCCTCACCTTCCATGAATCTCCTCAGCATTCCCCTTCGTTCTGAACGTCACAAGCACAGCGGGAGACATCGATCCCTTGAAGCCGCAGTCAAACTGGACCTCGTGCTTGCCTGGTTGAACTGTGGGGATCGCAGCGTTCGCCTCAACAGACTTGATCTGTCGCCCTTTTGCATCGTAAACACGCGCAGTAGTAGTGCCTTCACATAACAAAGTTTGGCCAGAAGTAAGCTCAACAGGAAAAGCAACCGAGGCTGAACGGTCCAAGTCAATTCTCGGATTGACGACGCCGCCGCTGTCTCCCACAACCCGAAGCTTGAACTGCAGGGCTTGCTTCTGGTCGGGATTCTGATATTCCATCCAAGACGATGTCGGCTCGCCGGGTTGACGGACGACTCTCTCGTGCCGGTATACTCGCGATTCATGCATTGGGTAGAGATTCCACCGACCGTCGCCAATAGCCTCCAGATGAAATTCGCTTTTCGGGTTCTTCAACAGATCGCGGCGAGCCGCGGAGAATGCACCTCGCCGTCGCGCTGATTCCCACTCGCGGATGGCATCGAGAATAGGTCCCGTATCCGGATTAGTCTTGACGGCATTGATGCTCGTTGCCAACGCGAACCCGGCATTGAATCCGGCTGCACGAGCCAGCAGCCATTCGATATCAGAAAGGCTCGTCGTCTCCGTCAGGAGGTACCATCCCAGCATGTTGGGGAGGTAATTCCGCTCGAAGAGTGCCTGATTGTTGATCCGGTACTCCTGCATGCTCTCGCGAAATCCCTCATACCACGGTTCCCCCCAATTGCAGTACGAATTGATGTGCCAGTAGAAGTGCTTCGAGTTGCTGGTGCCGTTGATCACCGTGTGGTCGAGATTGTCATAGAAGTCCTTCGGAAACAGCTCGTAGGCATAGTCCCCCTGTCCTGTGGAAGCGCAGCCTTCGTGACCGTCGAAATCCATCTGCTCCAAGCCCACAAGATTGAATGTCCTTGCCAGGTTGCGTGCAACCTCGCGCTGCAACTCCAGGTTGGGGAAGAAGACTTGATAGGGGTGATCGAGGAGCTTGCCAACTTCGGCCCCTTTGGGATGCACAGATTTCCGGGTACCAAACGCACCGCGCTGACAGTCGAGGAGTATCCAGGGTGCTGTCGAAGAAACCGCTCGATAACGAATGATCTCCTGACCGATCAGGACTGCGTGGAGCCAGTTTGCCTTTTCATTGGCAAAGTACTCGGGTGACTCAACAGGGATTTCATTTGCGACGGTATCAACGACGGCCATGAGCACACTGCTGCCAGTTTTAGCGAGGCGGGGATCCGGCATTGGTGTGACATACGGATCGTGGGTCTGGGTGAATGTCGTCAACGTGTGGGCTCCAAGCCGAATTCCAAGTCTCTTTGCCTTCTCCACGCATGAGCGCAGGCCGGCTGCGCCACTCGGAAAGATCTTCGTGCTCACTTCATAATGTCCCCAGCTCGCGAACGGTTCCATGTGATAGAGCGTCATCAGTCCCGCCCGTCTTGTGGCGGAAAGAAGCTCGTCAATCGTTTGTTCGTCGAAATCTGCAATGAGGTACGATCGTCCTTGATCCGCCGACTTCTTGAACCACACACCGTTGATCATCGGATGCGGCAATCCCTCGGCCAGCTCAATCTCGCCAATCCGGTCGAGCGCCAACGGTTCCGGGCAGCCGAACAGGGCAATCTTCGAGCCGACAACTGTTTCGCCCGGAACCGGATCTATCGGCATGTTGGGGAAATTGCCGAGCCAGACATCGGCTTTCCTCAGCTTTGTTCGATTCAGGCTGTAGCATTGAAGTATGCTTCCCCACGGTCTTGGTTCGGCCGCACGCCCACGCGACATGTCGAATCCTTCAGCATTGTCGGGATAGCTTCCGATCGTTTTCGGATTGAGGGATTGAATGCCGACTGCGAAGCTGTCATCACGAACGACGCCGACAATTTCTCCTACGGTCTTGGCGATGCTGGTCGGATACGGTCCCCAGATAGCTGCGTCGATCGCATCGACAGGTGTTGCGCTGGTGATTTCAAAAGTCAGGTGTGTGGCCTTGGCCTGCACCTTGACATCCACAGTCGCACCGCTATGCCCGAACTGAATTGTGAGTGTATTTGGTGAAGTCGAGGTAACGCCCGACGGCTCCTCGATGCGTTTTCCTATCCGTAGCGTGAGGAATGGTGATGGTTGTTTCGGTGCGAGATACTCTTGTTGATGAACGATATCGAAGAGGCTTGTCACATGTCCGGATTGGTCGATGCCCATCCGGAATTCAGAAGTGGCGTACTGCAGTTGTGCCGCGGCTGTGGGCGAGAGCAATGCGATGCAGACAAGGACAAGGGCAATTCTTTTCATCGGGCAATACCTGGGCAGATTGTTGGAAGATCTAGCGCGAAGTGTGGCGGTTCAATGGTGTGCTGGGATCCTTCCCTCCGCCATGAGCAGAAATCTGCGCAATGTTACGAAAGCACCTGGTGAAAGGCAACCGCATCGCTGAGGGAGTCTGGCTTCCGGCCTTTATCCATGGGCTGGGGGATCGAAGGATGTTATGAGGAGGTAGATGGTCGCACCGGACAAAGGGCTTCCCGATAGAAAGCATCGGGACCCAGCCACTTCAAAGTTCGAGGTTCTTAGAGATAGCTCGATCCATCCCAGCAATGAGTACACAGTTTGTCTTTCGGCAATCCAATAGCATCCACAAGATCGCAGAGCTTCTGATACCGTAACGTCGTGAGGCCCAGACGCTTCTTGATTTGCTCCACCATTGCATGATACTTGCCATTATCATGATCGGAATATTCCTTCAAATCCTTTCCCTCTTTTCCTTCGAGCTCCTTCACCGCAATGTGAGTGGCGAGATCCATATTCGATCTGGAGCGGCTGAAGTTGAGAAACTCGCAGGGATATGTGAGGGGTGGACACGCAATCCGCATGTGAACTTCCTTCATCCCTGCCTGGTGGAGGTCGCTGATGTTGTCTTTGAGCTGTGTGCCCCGGACGATGGAGTCGTCGAGGAAAATCCCTCTTCGCCCCTTAATGACCGATTCGTTTGGTATGAGCTTCATTTTCGCTACGAGGTCGCGCATCTGCTGGCTCTGAGGCATAAAACTTCGGGGCCAGGTTGGCGTGTATTTTGCGTAAGGTCGCATGAGGGGAATACGCCGGGCACTGCTGTATCCGCAGGCATGGCCGATACCGGAGTCCGGGATTCCCGCAACAAAGTCCGCCTCGGTAGTATCATTGCGTGCGAGAGTAGCGCCGCAACGGTAGCGGCACTCATCAACATTAATTCCTTCATAGGAAGAAGGTGGGTAGCCAAAGTAGACCCAGAGGAAAGCGCACACCTGCATTCTATCAAGAGGTTTTCGGAGCACTTCGCATCCGTCGGCCGTGATTCGGACTATCTCTCCGGGTCCGAGGTATTTCTCGATTTCGAAATTCATATTGGGGAATGCACACGTCTCGAAGGCGACTGCATAAGCCCCTTCTTTTTTGCCGACCACGATTGGCGTCCTTCCCAGCTTATCGCGCGCCGCAATAATGCAATCCTCAGAAAGAATCAGCATAGAGCATGATCCTTTAACGAGTTCATAGACACTTTCTATACCCGACGTGATCGTATCCCCGTCTGCAATCAACATCGCGACGAGTTCGGTAGGATTGATCGTGCCATGACTTAGTTCAGCGAACGTTCGCCGTTGTGCGAGGCACCGTTTCTCCAGCTCCGCGATATTTACAATCCGGCTCACGGTGGCGACGGCAAAGCGACCCATATGCGAGGTAACGAGGATCGGTTGGGCTTCGTTGTCGCTAATGACACCGATACCCAAGTTGCCGGAAAACGTGCTCAGGCTGGATTCAAACTTATTTCTGAAGTATCCGTCTTCAAGACTGTGGATGGCGCGCTGAAAACCTTTTTCGGGAGAGTATACCACCATACCGGCTCTCTTGGTGCCTAGATGAGAATGATAGTCAGTTCCGTAAAAGATATCGGTGACGCAACTCGTTCTTGAGACGCAGCCGAAGAATCCGCTCATACTGTTCCTATCTCTGAACTGCAGTCTAAAGGTATTGTCGAATCCGTAGTCTGCACGAAGTATCGGTGCATTCGGTGGCTGGGGAGTGAAACCAAATCGAATTGAATATAATGAAATTTGATTTGTCAATGAGATAGTATTTCAGGGCCCTGCAAGAAGAAGGAAGTTGCATCCTGAGGAGAGCAGTTTCAAGTCGTTCCAATATCGACGATCATTCGCTCGTTCAAATCCGCAGCCTCAAAGCGAATTCACTCTGAAGGTTTCCCAACGTTTGCCGGGCAATCTCGTTTCTACGAGCACATCATCCGCGATGGCCAGGATCTCGACCGTATCCGAAACTATATTGTAAACAATGTCAGTAGATGGTCCGAGGACAACGAGAATCACGAAAGCGATGCGGTGAAAGCCAGCTAGCTGTCGGCTCTCTCAGACTTGAAAGGGTGAACCAATTGAGACATTCCACCCACTTTTGAGCTTTCATCTCTGAGATACCAACAAGACACGGTCGTTATCGTCATCGGGCCAGCAAATCTACTCATGGATTCAGAGGGGCAGCTCATGGAATGCCTCATCAGTATTGCTGACATCCTGACTTGCCTTTCATCGTGAACTGCAGTAGTTTTGTGGTAGAGTATGTCCCCTCGTCGGCCACACAACTAATAACCGGAGAAACCAATGACCCGAACCTCACATGCCTTCTTTGTAGGCTTTGTGCTCCTGCTTTTGAGCCTTCCGCTTTCGGCTCAGCAGCTGAAGCCAGTTCCACCTGCAAAGGTCGCTTTGTCTTCAGACAGGCTTCAGCGACTCACGGATGTGCTCAACGGCTATGTGAATGATGGCAAGCTTTCCGGTGCTGTGGCCCTCGTCGTCCGACATGGCAAGGTAGCGTATATGAAGGCCGTGGGGTATCGGGATATCGAATCGCGGTCGCCCATGACCAACGACGCTATCTTCCGCATCGCTTCGCAATCAAAAGCGCTTGTCAGTCTCGGTGTCATGATCCTACAGGAAGAGGGAAAGCTCCTCATCTCAGACCCTGTCGGAAAGTACATTCCGCAATTTGACTCGACGACCGTCGCTGTTCCGAAAGAGGGAGGGGGATACAACGTCGTTCCGGCAAAACGGAAGATAACAATCAGAGATCTTCTCACGCACACTGCCGGGATCGGCTATGGTTCCGGTCCCGCGGCTGACAAGTGGAAAGAGGCGGGAATCCAGGGGTGGTACTTTGCCGACCGCGACGAGCCAATCGCCTCAACCGTGGAGCGGATGGCAGCTCTTCCGATGGATGCCCAACCTGGAGAGAAATTCGTGTATGGATACAACACTGACATCCTCGGGGTTGTCATCGAAAGGGCATCAGGCAAGCCTCTCGACGTGTTCCTGGGTGAAAAGGTTTTCAAACCGCTTGGAATGACCGACACGTATTTCTATCTGCCGAAAGAGAAGGCGTCACGACTTGCTACAGTGTATTCGGTGGACAAAAATGGTCCCCTGACCCGCGCTCCTGACCCGGGAAAAATGGTTGGGCAGGGGATGTACCTCGATGGACCGCGCAAGAGCTTCTCGGGAGGAGCAGGAATCCTTTCGACCGCGCGCGACTATGCCACATTCCTGACGATGATTCTCAATAAAGGTGTGCGCAACGGTAAGCGGATTCTCTCGCGAAAGAGCGTCGAACTCATGACGGTCGATCACCTGAGGAACATTCCGTACGGAGACGGCGCTGGATTTGGGCTGGGCTTCGAGGTCACTGACAAACTTGGTGACAGAGGGAGGCTCGGATCAGAAGGTGAGTTCGGCTGGGGAGGTGCGTATCACTCGACGTACTGGGTGGATCCGAAAGAGGACCTGGTAGTGGTGTACTTCACGCAACTGATCCCTGCGGGAGGAATAATAGATGATCATGGTAAACTGAGGGCGCTGGTGTACCAGGCCATCGTAGACTGAAGCGGTAGAATCGTTAGGTCGGCTTGCTTGATGAAATGACAAAAGTCCCCGTGAGGGGACTTTTTGTTGTAAGCGGGGTGAACGGGGCACCTGCAGAACCCTGATAATGTTGGTGCGTGAAGCGAATTGGTTGAACAGAGGGCCAGGAGGAAGAGCCAGGCATCGGTTCGCCGGTTTGGATTGAACTTGGTTCGGGCGTTGCCCCGTTTGTCATCGACAAAAATGCCGGCGGTTCCTTCGTCTCAAACCACGACTATGCCTGTTTGCTATTTGCAGTGAACTTATCTAGATTCAACACGCATCAAGCGTCCCTTCTCTGACAACGCTTCGTGGCTTTTTCACATTGTCCTCGAGTGCTCTCAGCAACTACTCCTAAGGGGGGTGTGTTCTTGCTCCATCCTGTCATTGTGAAGCACCCTTGAGAAAGCAGCAGTTGTCTGAAGTTCAGCCCCTGTCTTCGGTAGTTTCCCTGCAGATAAATGACCTTGCCACGTCGGAGGCAATGCCACGGGCCTCCTCTTTATGGTGTTCACTCACGACTTAGAGCTGATCTATGATCGGTCAAACAGTTTCGCACTACAGAATTCTCGAAAAACTCGGTGAAGGAGGCATGGGTGTTGTATACAAGGCCCAGGACGCCAAGCTCGATCGCATCGTTGCACTCAAATTTCTCCCCTCTCATGTCTCCGTAAATGAAGAGACCAAAGCGCGCTTCCTGCAGGAGGCAAAAGCGGCAGCCGCGCTGAACCATCCGAGCATCTGCACGATTTATGGCGTTGAGGAATCCGATGGCAAGATGTTCATTGCAATGGAGTACGTCGAGGGGGGGACCCTTAGGAAGAGACTCCCCTTCCACAAGATCAATGACGCGTTGTCCATCGCAATTCAAATTGGAGAAGCCTTGCAGGAGGCTCATTCGAAGGATATTATTCACCGGGATATCAAGGCCGACAACATCATGCTGACCTCCAAAGGTCAGGCGAAGGTGATGGATTTTGGCTTGGCGAAGCTGAAGGGTTCTCTCAAGCTCACGCGCACGTCGAGCACGGTCGGCACGCTTGCTTACATGGCGCCGGAGCAGATTCAGGGGGGAGAGGTTGACCACCGAGGTGACATTTTTTCATTCGGCGTGTTGTTGTTCGAGATGCTGACAGGAAAGCTCCCCTTCCGCGGAGAGCATGAGGCTGCGATGATGTATTCGATACTCAATGAACAGCCGTATTCGCTCCAAAATCATCTGCCGGAGGTTCCTTCTGAGCTCGTGCATGTTCTCAATCGTGCGCTGGAAAAGGATCCCGAGGACCGCTACCAGCACGCCGATGACATGGCGAGCGAGTTGCGAAGAGTGCTAAAATCCTCGAGGCGGGTTGTCCGGGCACCACTTGGAGACGTACCTGCCCAACCAATGAGCGGAAAGATCCCTAGGATCCATGACACCGAGTCCATCGCCTTCGGAGCCGAAACTGTGGCTCAGCCGCAAAAGCGAACTCGGCAATTTGTCGTGTTGGCGATCGTTACTATCGCGCTTCTTGCTGTTGTCATGGGGTACTTCTCGTTCCGCGGCAAAAATCAGTCAGTAGATTCACTCGCGGTGTTGCCGTTTGAAAATGTCGGTGCCGATCCGAACACGGAATACTTGAGCGACGGTATCACGGAAAGCCTCACGAATACAATGTCACAGCTGTCCAATCTTACCGTGATGTCGAGCAGCTCTGTGTTCCACTACAAAGGGAAAGACATCGATCCACAAAAGGCAGGCAATGAGTTGGGCGTAAAAGCTGTGCTCATAGGCAGAGTCACTCAGCGTGGTGACAATCTCCAGATCAGCACAGAGCTTGTAAACGTCTCGGACAACAGTCACATTTGGGGTCAGCAGTACAACAAGAAGCTATCGGATATCCTTGCCGTTCAGGAAGATATTACCAAAGAAATCTCCTACCAATTGAGGCTAAGATTGGTTGGCGAGGACGAGAAGAAGCTCGCAAAGCATTCCACCGAAGACACTGAAGCCTATCAGCTGTATCTCAAGGGAAGGTTCTATTGGAACAAACGCAAAGTTGCTGACCTTGATAAGGCGGTCAGCTATTTCAATCGCGCCATTGACAAGGATCCCGGCTATGCACTTGCCTACGCCGGATTGGCTTCGACCTATAGTGTTCTTCCGGAATATTCAAACAAACCGCCAAAGGATTTCATGCTGAAAGCTGAGAAGGCGGCAAGGAAAGCAATGGAATTGGACGCAATGCTGGCGGAACCTCATGCAGTGCTTGGATACAATTTTCAGAATCAATGGGACTGGGAAGGGGCCGAGAGCGAATTCAAACAAGCCATAGAGCTTAATCCGAACTATCCTACAGCTCATCAGTGGTACAGCGAGACTCTGGAGGCGCAGGGCAAATTGGAGGAGGCGTTATCTGAAAGTAAACGAGGGCAAGAACTTGATCCTATTTCGCCTATCATAGGCAATCAGGTGGGGGCAGCTCTTTTTTACATGCAGCGTTATGATCTGGCAATAGAGCAGTTCAACAGGGTCCTTGAGATCGATCAGAATTTTCACTTTGCGCACATGCTTCTTGGTAGCACATATGCCCAGCAGGGCAAATTCGTGGAAGCTATCAGTGAAATTCAGAGAGCCAGAGAGATCGTTGGCGCGGACGATCTTTTTGGAATGGGACAATTGGGCTATGCGTATGCGAGGGCAGGAAAGAAGAATGAAGCGATCAAAGTTCTCAATCAAATGCTTGAAGTCTCAAAAAAGGGCTATGCACTTTCGGTTCAAATAGCCTACGTCTATGCAGGATTGGGTGACAAGGATAAGGCATTTGAGTGGCTCGAGAAAGGATACAATGAGCAAAATCGGTGGTTCGGATTCATTAAGGTCCAGCCTATGTGGAATAGCCTCCGTTCCGATGGCCGCTTCACCGCTATGCTGAGGAAGATAAGATTGAATAGATGATCGGCCAATCCATGCTCGTCAGGAGAACTCGAAGGGGGTGGGGAAGGATGGGCCGAGTATTCAATGAAACACAAAATCCGACGTTCCTTTCAGGTAGGCGGGATTTGTTATTTTGAGCGGGCATGCGCCGACGAAGCACGAAGTGCGAAGTCGGGGGCCGACCCGCCAAAAGGATCGGCGGGCAAACGAGACTCAGTCAATTGTCTTTGGCAAAACGAAAAATGACCCGCGTGGGGGCATTTTCGTTTTGCGGAGCCGACCCCGACTGAAGGCGTCGGGGTAAACGAGACGAGAGTTCAAAGCCTGTTACGTACAACAAAAAATCCCCATGAAGGGGATTTTTTGTTGTAAGCGGGGCGAACGGGGCACCCGCAGAACCCTGATAATGCTGGTGTGCGAAGCACTGCTCGTCAAAGAAAAAAAGGTACCCCGTTCCCGGGTTTGACAATCCCCCTCGAAATCGGTATGTTTCCAGCCGTCAGCGCCGTCGAACCCACCCCCCTCTCGGGTTCACTACGTCGGAGATTTACCTACCGCAAAGCGGCATGAAGATGAATACCATGCTAAAGACCAGACCTTATCCCACACAACATTGCTGAGAAGCTCGGCATGGGCGAAGTCTAGAGGACGGCGGACGCAAAGCACGAGCGGAATGCATGGGGTTTATCCTTTAGACCTCTTTCGACCATGGAGCACTTCTCACGTCCACTCTTTCATCCCGACTGGAGGATGCTATGATAGGTATCAGAAGAAGATGTGATTCGAAGGAATGCCGTCTCTTCCTTTCTATGACGTTGGCTTTCCTGGTTGGCTGGATGTCCCAGACCGTACTAGCCCAAAGTTTATCGACTCCAAGCATCGACCAGTCCATCAGTCTTAAAAGCATCTCCAATCCGCGAATCTCACCCGATGGTCGCTATGTGGCCTATCAAGTCGCAAGGACAAACTGGGAAGAGAATGCGTATGAGACCGATATTTGGATAGGGGTCACATCGAGCGATGAGATATATCAGCTCACGTATGCGAAGAAATCGAGCACAAGTCCGACATGGTCGCCCGACGGGCAACGCCTGGCGTTTTTGTCCGATCGTGATGGAAAGAACCAAATCTATCTCATCCGACCCAACGGTGGTGAGGCCCGACAATTCACCCAATGCGAGAGTGGTGTCAACTCCCTGAAATGGTCTCCGGATGGACGCTTCATGGCATATACTTCCCCGGAGCCCGAAACCAAAGCAATGAAAGATCGAAAGGAAAAGTACGGTGATTATGAAGTGGTGCAGAGTGAATATACCATGACTCATCTTTGGATTATCCCAACACAACGTGACGACACTGCGAGGTTCGCTGTGCCAAAGCGCCTCACCAAAGGATCTAGTTTTACAGTGAACAACTTCTCGTGGTCACCAGATTCGAAGCTTATAGCGTTCTCCGCTCAGCAAGATCCTGATCTTGGCTCGTCCAGCACTGCCGATATTTATGTGTTGAATCTTGCCGATACAACTTGCCGAAAGATCGTTGACACACCTGGGCCCGATTCCAATCCCTGCTGGTCTCCCGACGGAAAAAACATCGCCTATGAGACGGCAAATGGACGTGAGTTCTTTTTCTATGTGAACGGTGTCATAGCGATTGTTTCGGCAGAAGGGGGGAAACCGCGAGTACTCTCAGAAGCGTTGGATGAGGACGCCTCGCTTCTGGGCTGGTCAAACGAGGGTATTCTTTTGTCGGCCCTGCAGAAGACAAACGCCCATCTTTTCTGCCTCAGCACGACAACGAAAAAAATTGAGCGCATCAGCGGCCCCGATGCGTTTGTGCTCTCGCAATGTTCCTTCACCAGCGACTTCAAACAGGCGGCGTTTGTAGGCGCAGAACCCAATCGATATTCCGAAATCTACGTCACCACTCTGAAACCATTTGCTCCAAAGCAACTCACCCGCTTGGGTGAACAGATTAAGGACTTCAAGGTGGCGACCCGCGAAGTTATTGAGTGGAAATCCACAGATGGCACTCTTATCCAGGGAGTTCTCATAAAACCTGCAGAATTTGATCCCTTGAGGAAATACCCTCTGCTCGTGCTCATTCACGGTGGACCGACAGGCGTCGATAGACCGACCGTGACTGCCGATCGAAACTATCCGGTTGAGCGATTTGTCGCCAAGGGTTGCATCGTATTGCGTCCAAACTACCGTGGCTCAGGCGGCTACGGAGAAAAGTTTCGCTCGCTGAATGTTCGAAACCTCGGAATAGGTGACTACTGGGATGTGATCTCGGGAGTGGACTACCTGGTCTTAAAGGGCATGGTTGATCGCGATAGGGTTGGTGCAATGGGTTGGAGTCAGGGGGGATATATCTCTGCCTACATCACGACATACAGTGATCGCTTCAGAGCTGTCTCTGTCGGTGCCGGCATTTCCGACTGGATGACATACTATGTCAACACAGACATTTACCCTTTCACGCGTCAATACCTAAAAGCAACTCCGTGGGATGATCCAGACATCTATCGCAAAACGTCTCCGATCTCGAACATCAAGAGGGCGAGAACGCCGACTCTCATTCAACATGGGGAGAACGACAAGCGCGTGCCGATTCCCAATGCCTATGAACTGTATCGAGCGCTTCGAGATCGTGATATCCCGGTGAAAATGATAGTCTACAAAGGCTTCGGCCACGGAATCACGAAGCCAAAGCAGATGCGCTCTGTCATGGAGGAGAACGAACGGTGGTTCGGCAAGTGGATATGGGGGGAGAACTAGTGTGAAGGCTTGGCAAGGATTGCAGGTCGGCTTTCCAACTTGAACGTGCACTCAATCCCGATGGCCTATCGGCCATCGGGACGACCTCCTGAGTCACGGATGAGCTTCTCAATGAAGACTCGACTCTTCATTTTCTTGATAAGTCGCTCGAAATGGAG
>Ga0208566_1000308_pt1 | contig 34836 bp, 22 predicted proteins | sample PL_2010_150m_FD_184159 | JGI IMG/M metagenome (GOLD analysis project Ga0208566, IMG submission 184159) | Freshwater microbial communities from Powell Lake, British Columbia, Canada to study Microbial Dark Matter (Phase II) - PL_2010_150m... | ecosystem: Environmental > Aquatic > Freshwater >...
GGCTTCCTCATTTCCGGCTCCTGCATGGCCCAGCGCACCCGCGCCGTGACACACAGTATCCGCGCGCAGTGGCTCACCACGTGAGCCACCAACATGATTTGCGAACACAGCCAATAAAAAAGAATTTCACCTGCCACCTTGCCAATAATGCCGCTCCACTTCGCGCCAAGCTCGCACCTGGACGCCAGTTCCCGGCGCGAAACGGAACAACAGCGCACCATCGCTATCGCTGCGGCGCAGCGCCGCACCCAAATGACGGTAGCGCTCGACGATCTCGGGATGGGGGTGACCGTAATGATTGCGGTAGCCTGCGGTGAACACCACCGTTTGCGGATGCACCTTGGCGATGAATTCTTCGCTGGAGGAAGATTTGCTGCCATGGTGTCCCGCCACCAGCACGGTGGCCGGCAACAGCTCGGGATTATTCGCCAGCATTTCCTGCTCGGAAAGCTTCTCGGCATCGGCGGGTAGCAGCACGCTACCGTAGCGCGTGGAAATTTTCAGCACGCAACTGCGGTCGTTGCTCTTGCGGCGCCCGTTTTGAAAGATTTCCAGCGATGGGTGCAGCATATCGAAGCGCACCCCGTCCCATTGCCACGACTGTCCGGCATAACACGGCAGCGCCCGCCGGGCCTGGGCGAGAATCGGGTCGTCAGCGGCCAGCGAGGATGCCAGCCAAGCCACCGGCAACGCCTGCAACACCGACATCGCACCGCCGCTGTGGTCGCTGTCGCGGTGGCTGACGATCAGTCCGTCCAACCGGCCGATCCCGGCGGCGCGCAAGAACGGCACGACAATGCGGTTGCCGCTATCGGCTTCGCTGGTGAAACGCGGCCCGGCATCGAACAGCAGACTGTGCTGTTGCGTCTGCGCCACCACCGCCAGCCCCTGGCCGACATCCAGCACGGTGAGCCACAGTTCGCCCTCCTCCGGCTGCGGCGGCAGCACCAGGAACATCGGCAACATGCCCGACAGCCCCAGCCAGCGCGCCGGAAAGCCGCGCGGCAAGAGCAGCCAGACGATCCCGAGCAAGGCTGCGGCGACCGTCCAGAAGGGCGGAATATGCTGCTGCCACACCGCGTCCGGCAAGCGGCTCATGGCTTCCAGCGCCGCCATGCACCACGCCATCAGCCAATGTGCCGCCAACAGCACGAAATCGAACGGCAGCAGCGCGCCGAGCAAGGTCAGCGGCGTGACCACCATGCCGATCAGCGGAATCGCGAACGCATTGGCCAGCGGCGAAATCAGCGAAACCTGCTGGAACAGCAGCAACAGCGCCGGCATCAGCCCGAGCGTTACCGCCCACTGTATCATGCCCCACTCGCGCAGCCAGTGCGGGCGGCGCAAGCGCCCGACACCGATAAAGAAAATCACCGCGACCGCGCCGAACGACAGCCAGAAGCCCGGCGCCAGGACGGCCCAAGGGTCGATCAACAGCACCACCAGCAACGCAATGCTCAACACCCGCGAGGGCGAACCGGCGCGCCCCAGCCATAGCGCCAGCGCAATCACCGCCAGCATGTACACCGTCCGTTGCGCGGGAACGCCATATCCCGACAGCCAGGCATAGGCCAGCGCCGCCAGCACACCGGCCAGCGCCGCCGCCTTTCGCGCAGGCAAACGCAAACCCAGCGTCTGACTGCGCCGCCACAGCGCATAGACCAGCGCGAACACCAATCCCGACAGCATAGTGACATGCGAGCCGGATATGCTCATCAAATGGGTGACGCCGGTGCGTTGGAATACCTGCCACTGCGCCTGACTGATGGCGTTTTGTTCGCCTATCGCCAGCGCTTTCAATACCCCGGCGTAAGGATGGTCGTCGCCCAGCGTCCGGCGGAAACGCGCCGATACTGCCTCGCGCGCCATTTCGATGAGGTAGCCGGGCCGATAGACGCGCGCGGCCAGCTTCACGTTGCTTTCCTCGGGACGCACGTAGCCGAGTGCGCGCAGATTGCGCTCCAGCGCCCACGCTTCGAAATCGAAGCCGTGCGGATTAGCGTTGCCATGCGGACGCTTCAAGCGCACCGTCAGGCGCCAGCGCTCACCGACATGGAGCGTCGGCGGCGGCTCAGCCGCTTTCCTGCCGTATCCCTCGGCAAACCAGGTCAACTGGATATGGGACGGCACCACCGCATCGAGCGTCACCACCTTCTCGACATCGAACTCGAAGCGCTGGCCGCGCTCCCCTTCGCCCGGCAATGCCGCCACCACCCCGACCAGACGGATGTCGCGCCCTTCCGACTGCGGCAGCAACTGGTCGGCCAGACGCACTTGGGCAAAGGAGGCCGCCCACAGGAAGCCGGCACCTGCCCAAGCCGCGGCGAACAGCACGCGACGCCATGCCAGCGGGCGGCACAAGCGGCCTGCCACCACCAGCAACGGCAACCCCAGCCACCACGTCAGCACCGGCAACGCCGCCTGCTGTTGCAGTAGCCATACCCCGACGACAAAGGCTAAGATGTTGACTTGCATTGAGAACCGATCGCCCCCATGCCGCGCAATTTCTTCAAAAAATTTCTGCCCAGTCACGACAGCATACGGGAAAACCGTGCAGTCCGACTGTTCGGACCGCTGCTCGCCCACCACAACCTGTGGCACCTGCACCGCCGCTCGGTGGCGGGGGGCGTCGCCATCGGCCTGTTCACCGGGCTGATCCCCGGCCCGTTCCAGATGCTCGGCGCGGCCATCCTCGCCATCGTGTTCCACGTCAATCTGCCGGTAGCGGTGTTCACCACCTTGTATACCAACCCGTTCACCTTCGTGCCGCTGTATCTGCTTGCCTACCGCATCGGCACGCTGATCGTCGGCCATGACGGCGCCATGCCGAATATCGTCGAAGAATTCGAAACGGAAGGATGGAGCGCATGGTTGCCGGCGTTCATCGAATGGCTTGCCAAACTCGGCAAACCCTTGCTGGTCGGGGTTCCGGTACTGGGGATGATCCTCGCGACCGTCGGCTATTTTGCGGTACGGGGATTATGGCGGCTGTATGTCGTCAGACAATGGAACAAACGGCGCAAGCGCCGCCTAATCTTCCCGCCGGATTAACCCAACACCCCATCCACCAAGCGCAACACCCGGTCGGCCTTGGCCGCCAGATCGAGGTCGTGGGTGACAATCACAAAGCTGGTGCCGAGTTGCTGATTGAGCTCCAGCATCAGGTCGAACACGCCTTGCGCGGTGACGCGGTCGAGGTTGCCGGTCGGCTCGTCGGCCAGTACGCAAGCGGGCTGGGTCACCAGCGCGCGCGCCACGGCGGCGCGCTGGCGCTCGCCGCCGGACAGTTCCCCCGGCGTATGTTTCAGGCGATGCCCCAAGCCGACTTGACCGAGCATGGCGGCGGCTTGGGCGTAGGCTTCCCCTTTTTCCATGCGGCGGATCAGCAGCGGCATCGCGACGTTTTCCAACGCACTGAATTCCGGTAGCAGGTGGTGAAACTGGTAGACGAAACCGAGCGAGCGGTTGCGCAGGTTGCCGCGTTCGACTTGGCTCAGGCTGCGGACATTGCGTCCCAGGATGGCCACTTCGCCGGCGCTGGCATCGTCCAACCCGCCCAGCAGGTGCAGCAAGGTGCTCTTGCCCGAGCCGGAAGCCCCGACGATGGCCACCCGTTCGCCATGGGCGATTTCCAGCGTGACGCCGAGCAATACCGGCACTTCCAGTTCGCCCTGGCGATAAACCTTGCACAAATCGGTGCAGCTCAACACCGGACTACTCATAGCGCAACGCCTCCGCCGGATTGGTGCGCGAGGCGCGCCAGCTTGGGTACAGCGTCGCCAGCAGGGTCAGCACGAACGACACCGCGGCGATCACGCCGACATCGCGCCATTGCAGTTCGGACGGCAGTTCGCTGATGTAATACACGTCCTTGGCGAGGAACTGGATGCCCAGGATATGTTCGATCGCCGGCACCACCACATCGATGTTCAGCGCCAGCGCCACGCCGCCGGCCACGCCGATGAAAGTGCCGATCACGCCGATCAGCGCGCCCTGGACGATAAAGATTTTCATGATGCTGCCCGGCGAGGCGCCCAGCGTGCGCAGGATGGCGATGTCGGCCTGCTTGTCGGTGACCGCCATGACCAGGGTGGAAACGATGTTGAACGCCGCCACCGCAACGATCAGCAGCAGGATGATGAACATCACGTTCTTTTCGATCTGGATGGCGCGGAAAAAATTGGCATGGGCACGCGTCCAGTCGCCGGCATGAATGCCGGCCGGCAAGGTAGCATTGAGTTCGCGCGCCACGCGCGGCGCGGCAAACAGTTCGTCGAGTTTGAGCCGCACCCCGGTGACTTTCTCGCCCATGCGATAGAGCGTGGCGGCGTCGTTCAAATGCATCAGCGCCAAGCCGTTGTCGTACTCGTACATGCCGACTTCGAAGATGCCCACCACGATGAATTGCTTCATCCGCGGCATCACGCCGGCCGGCGTCACCTGCCCTTGCGGCGCGATCAGCACCACCTTGTCGCCCTGCGACACGCGCAAGGCGCGGGCGATTTCCACGCCGAGCACAATACCGAATTCGCCGGGCTTGAGATTATCCAGGCTGCCCATTTTCATGTGCTCGCCGATGTCGGCCACCTGGTTTTCCCGTTCCGGCAAAATGCCGCGCATCATCGCGCCATGCACCGCCTGGTCGAAGGACAGCAAGCCTTGCGCCATGATGTAGGGTGCCGCGCCGCGCACCTCCCGGTGCTGTTTGGCGAATTCCGCCACCTGCGGCCAACCGGACAACCGATCGCCCTCGCCGCTGATTTCGATGTGCGCCGCCACACCCAGGATGCGCGTGCGCAACTCGGTCTGGAAACCGTTCATCACCGACAGCACCACGATCAGCGCCGCCACGCCGAGCGCGATGCCGAGCATGGAAATCAGCGAAATAAACGAGATGAAATGATTGCGGCGCTTAGCGCGGGTATAACGCAGGCCGACGAATAATTCGAAAGACTGATTCAATGGCAACTCGACATCTGGTAATTGTTGCGGCCGCCCTGCTTGGCTTGGTACATCGCCTCGTCGGCGCGTTTGATCATCACGTCCGCCTTGTCGCCATCCGACGGATAAACGCTGATGCCGATACTGGTGCTCAATTTCAACTCATGTTCTCCGAGCTTGGCCGGCACCCGCAGGGATTCGAGGATTTTTTCCGCGAGCGCGGTCAGATTGCGCAGTTGCTTGATTCTCGGCAAGAGCAGCACGAATTCGTCGCCGCCCAGCCGCGCCACGGTATCGCCCTTGCGAATGCAGGCCTTGAGCCGCTTCGCCACCTCGCACAGGAGTTTATCGCCGACTTCATGTCCCAGCGTATCGTTGACCTGCTTGAAACGATCCAGATCGAGAAACATCACCCCGAGCATCTCGCCCTCGCGACGCGCATTCAGCAATGCCTGGGTCAGGCGGTCATGGAACAGCTGGCGATTGGGCAAACCGGTCAAAATATCGTGATAGGCCTGATAGCGCACCAACTCTTCATGGCGTTTGCGCTCGGTAATATCGAACAACACCGAAACATAATGGGTGGCCTTGCCGTCGTCGTTGCGTACCGCCGAAATCGTTTGCCAAGCCAGAAAAACATCGCCGTTCTTGCGTTTGTTCCAGATTTCGCCGCGCCATTGGCCGGACTCGGAAAGCTGATGCCACATTTCCCGGAAGAAATCCGCATCGTGGAATTTCGAGCGCATCAGGCTGGGATTTTTCCCGACAATATCTTCCGCCGCATAACCGGTGATATTGGTAAAGGCGGGATTAATCGACACCACGCAAGCATTGGCGTCGGTCACCAGCACGCCTTCCAGCACATTCTCGAAGACCTTGGCGGCGAGCCGCAGCTTCTCCTCGGCAATCGCCGCCTGCTTTTCCAGTTCGCCGACTTTGAGCGCGTTGCGCAGCACCCGTTCCAGGGTGTCGGGCGAAAGCCGGGCCTTGGCCAGATAATCGGTGGCCCCGGCGCGCATCAACTCCACCACCAAGCCTTCGTCGCCCTGCCCGGTCAACATCACAATCGGCGTCTTGACGCCGTGCGCGCGTAGGGTCCGCAGTTTGTCGAGACCGTTCTCCTTGCCCAGCAGGTAGTCGAGAAAAATCACGTCAGTCGGCTGCGCGACGATTTCCTCGAAATCCGCCTCGCGCCCGCTCAGGCACACCAGTTCGCTGGCGTAACCGTTCACTTCTTCCAGATAGCGCCGCAGCAGCTCCTGATCGACCGGATCGTCATCGACGGCAAAAATTTTCAGGCTGACGGCGGACATGAGCTACTCTCCACGTGAGACAAGCGAACCGTCTCGAACCAATAAACATTGAGGCAATGGATCATGCGGATGAAATCGTCGATCGCCACCGGCTTGACGATATAGGAACTGGCGCCGTTGTCGTAGCATTGCTGGATATCGCCATCCTGTTGCGAGGTCGTCAATATCACCACCGGAATGCGCCGCAGGTTGGCATCGCTCTGAATCTGTTCCAGCACCTGCTTGCCGTTCAGCTTGGGCAGATTGAGATCCAGCAGGATCAGTTCCGGCATGGGAAAATCGCCAGGGCCGGCATAGCGGCCGCGCCGGAAAAGGTAATCCAGCGCTTCCTCGCCATCTTCCACGACCCGCATTTCATGTGGGACTTCGCCATCCTGCAACGCTCGCCGGGTCAGTTCCTGATCGCCCGGGTCATCTTCCACCAGCAGGATAACTGCGGGTTTGCTTCTGCTGCCCATTTCAACCCCCTCCTTCAACGCCCCTCCGCCACGCCGAAAACCATCGTGGCAAATGGCACCAGCATCACACCTGATTTCGGGACAAAGTATATCCCAAGACGACACATTACGGCTCGCACGGTAGCGCAAAGCGGAAATACGCGCCCTTGCCTTCTTCCGACTCGACCCAGATACGGCCATGGTGACGCTCCACCACTTTGCGGCAAATCGCCAATCCGATGCCGGTTCCCTCGAATTTACCCTGGCCGTGCAAGCGCTTGAACGGCTGGAAAATCTGCTCGGCATATTCGGGATTGATGCCGATACCGTTATCGCGCACGCCCAGCACCCATTCGCCAGCGGTTTGCATGGCGTCGAGGTGAATGCGCGGCGGCACGGCCTCGGAATATTTCAACGCATTGCCGATCAGGTTCTGGAAAAGCTGGGTCAGCAAGGTCGCGTCGCCCATCACTTCCGGCAACGACTCGCGCGTTATCACTACGCCGCTTTCCGCGATACGCAGCGCCAACGATTCCAGGGCGCTATCGGCAATCTTTTCCAGGCTGACCCATTCGGTATGCAACTCGCGATTTCCGGCGCGGGACAGATTGAGCAACTCCTGCACCAGTTCGCGCATCCGGCGCGCGGCGTCGGTGATAAAAGCGAGATCCTTGGCGGCGCGCTCCGGCACCTCGCCCAGGTCGCGCACCAACCATTCGCTGAAAATCACCAATTTGCGCAACGGTTCCTGCAAGTCGTGACTGGCGATGTAGGTAAACTCATTGAGTTCGGCATTGAGCGACTTCAACTTATCCATTTGCTGCGCCTGCGCAGCATCGCCGCGTTTGACGGCGTGCATCAGATCGTCGATGGCGCAAGCCACGCCGCTCAATTCGTCGGCACTGCCGGCGCGCGCCTCGTCCAGCGCCATCAAAACATCCGGCGTTACGGTGCGCACACGCGAAAAAGCCTGCGACGCGACACCTAATGCACCGACGCGCTGCACCACCTTGGACAACCAACGGCCCAGCACCAGCCACAGAAAAAGACCCAGCAGCATCACCATCAGGACACTGCTGAACGCGACTTCCTGGACAGTGAATGGCCGTTCCACCCGTTGCTGGATAATCAACGACAAATCCTGCTGCTTTTTTCCCTCCCACGCCAGCGCTTGCTGCTCATAGCGCTGTCCGCCCTGGTATAGGGGGCCACTGTAGTCGGGGCGAATCGCTGGTTCGCTGCTGCCGCCCAGCGAACTGGCGATCACCGTTCCGCGCCAACTGAGAAACAACCTGGCATCCGGAAAAATATTGGCATACAGCAAAGCATTATCCAGCGGTCTGAACAGATAGAGTCCGCCCATGCCGCCCGACCCAAGCCAAATGGTCTGGCGATAGACCCGATACAAGGCCGTGTGCGATGCTTCGTAATGCCAGCCGATGGAACCTTCCTGATCCAGCGTCTCCGGCAATCTCTCAGCCCCCGTGCCGTAGCGGTACAGCACCTGCCCCTGAGGCGAAGTGATCAGCATATTGGAAAAAACCGGGCTGCCGCTTTGAGCGATCAAATAGCTGTTCAGTTTTATCCAGCGCTGCTCCTGATTTTCCAGGATGCGGGTGAATTCCAAGCGGGCCTTCAGCCTGATCGCCTCGCGCTCCCATTCGTTTTCCAGTTGTCCGATGCGCGTTGCGTAATGGTCTGCCGCATCGCGGCGCTTTTGCGTTGCCGCTTTCTCGAACGAAACGCTATAAAACCAGAAAGCGGTAACCGCCGTCACCGCCATCGCCAAGGATAGCGCCAACACCAGCCGCACACTGGCCTGCCTTTTGAGCGGCAGCAATTGTCCGTTCGATCCGCTGGCTGTCATTTATTGGCTTCTTCCCGCCCACCGGCCGACGATATCGTCAACCTCGCTATTGTGTGTAATGTGTAGCAGGATGAAGCAGCCCTCGCCCCAAAAGTGGGAAAGGGCTGCTTCATCCAAGCCGCCCCCTACCCAACCGTTTTCCCCAACGTGAACTTGAAATAGGCACCCTGACCTTCTTCCGATTCCACCCAGATGCGTCCGCCATGGCGCTCCACCACCTTGCGGCAGATCGACAGGCCGATACCCGAGCCATCGAATTGTCCCCGCCCATGCAAGCGTTTGAACGGCTGGAAAATCTGGTCGATATATTTCGGATCGATGCCGATGCCGTTGTCGCGGACGCCGAACACCCACTCGCCATTGAGTTGATCCGCCGTCAGGGAAATTTCCGGGGTCGGGGAAGTGATGAATTTCAGCGCGTTGCCGATCAAATTCTGGTAAAGCTGGGAGAGCAGCGTCAGATCGCCCCTGACTGACGGCAGCGGCACGCGGCTGATAGTCGCTGCGCTTTCTACGATCTTCCATTCGAGCACTTCCAGCGCCCGGTTGACTGCGTCGTCCAGCGCCACTTTCTCGCGCGTCATGGATACTTTGCCGGTGCGCGACAGCGCCAGCAAATCCCCGACCAGGCGCTGCATCCGCTGCGCCGCATCGACGATGAAGCCCAGATCCTGCTCCGCGCGCGGCGGCAAGTCCTCCCCCATATCCTTGCGCAGCCAGTCGCTGAAAGCCATCAGTTTGCGTACCGGTTCCTGCAAGTCGTGGCTGGCGACATAAGTGAATTCGTCCAGTTCGGCATTCACCCGCGCCAACTCCACCATGTGGTGCGTCAGCGCTGCCTCCGAGGCGCGCCGGGCCGTGATGTCGCGCGCCGTGCCGACGGTGCCGACCACCTGCCCCTGCCCGTCGAAGATCGGCGATTTGATGGTTTCGATCCAGATTCTCTTGCCATCCCGGCTTACCAGCGGTTCCTCCACCCTCTTATGCACACGGCTGGTCATCACCTCGAGATCGTCGCGACGATAAAGCTCGGCGATCTCGGCCGGCCAGAAATCGAAGTCGGTTTTCCCCACTGCCTCGGCAGGGGTTACCCCGCCGGCCTGGGCGCACGGCCCATTCATGGCAATGTAGCGGCTTTCGCCGTCCTTCAGCCAAGCCAGTTCGGGAATATTGTCGAGAAGGGCCGCCTGGCGCCGCTCGGTTTCCTTGAGCTCGGTTTCCGCCTGCTTGCGCTGGGTGATGTCCTGAAACGACAGGACTGCCCCAGAAACTTTATCGTGGTCGTGGATGGGGGCGATCACCAGGCTAACCGGGAAGCGATTCCCATCGCCGCGACGGAACGACCAGTCGTCGGTCTGGAAGGTACGCCCTTCGCTAATCATTTCCCACGCCGGGCAGGTGCCATCGCTAAGCCCCCCTCCATCCGCCGTCGTCGCCTGGACGACATCGTCCAGTTTCCTGCCCTGCATTTCCGTTTCCGGCATAGCCAGAATCTTCTGGGCCTTAGGGTTGGCAAAGACGACCTGGTGCGACAAATCCACCCCGATCAAGCCCTCGCCCACCGCCTCGGCCAGCGAACGGGTCAATTCGTTGGCACGGGCGGATGCCGCTTCCTGTTCCAGGCGCTGGTGGTCGGTGATGTCGGTGGCGATGCCGGCCACGGCATAAGGCGCTCCAGCGGTATCGTGCAGTACGAACTTGACGGTAAGATAGGTATGTTCCCCGCTTTCATTAGGAACCGTTTCCACGAATTCCAGCGGGCGTCCCGCTTGCAGAACTTGTTGATCTTTAGCGCGCAACATATCGGCAAGTTCTTTGGGGAAAACATCGTAGTCGGTTTTGCCGACCATTTGCTCCCGCGAAAATCTCTTATGCAGCCTCTCGTACTCGCGATTGACCAGCAGATAGCGCCCCTCCAGATCTTTGAGAAACACCACCGAGGTGGTGTTGTCGAGTATCGCCCGCAGCCGCGCCTCGCTTTCGCCCAGCGCCTGCTCCGCCCGCTTGCGCTCGCTGATGTCCAGGATGATCGCCAGGAACACCGGGGGATTCACATCCATGAACTGAAGACGGACTTCCACCGGATAGGTCGTGCCATCCTTGCGTAAATGAATAGTCTCGAAAAGCAGCGACGGCTGTTCGCCGCTGCGCAGTGGGGCAATCAACTGTTCTAAGCGTGCGGGGGTTAACAACGGCTTGATGTCCAGCGGCGTCATCCGGCTCAGTTCATCGGCCGAGTAACCCAAATTCACCCGCGCGCCTTCGCTGGTTTGCAGGAATCGCAACGAGCCGGCGTCGAACTGATAAATTTCGTTGAGGGAGCTTTGCAGCAAGCGCCCGAACTGTTGCTGCAAATTTTCCGCCCGTTTGCGCTCGGTGATGTCGGTAGCGATGCCGAGCACATGCACCTTGCCGTCCGCTTGCGGCAGCGGTCGCTTGATCATCGACAACCACACCACCTCGCCATTTTGCAGGGTAAGCGACTCTTCCATATCGATGTGGCTGCGCTCGTCGTTAACCAAGAGATCGAAACGGGAAACACTCTCGGCATCCTCGCGTTGGGGAAACAACTCCGTCAGATTGTGTCCGATCAATTGATCGGGCGTCATGCCGAAATAAGCCGCACCCGACTGGTTAATCAGCAGGACAGTGCCGCTCGCATCCATGACGAAAACAATGCTGGGCATATTGTCGATCACTTGGCGAATAAACATTTTCTCCTGCAACAGCGCGCGCTCGGCCTTTTTCCGGTCGCCGATATCGAAGGAAAAACCCAGCAGCATGGGTTCGTCGCTGCCGGGCAAGCGGATGATTTTCTTGCCCGCGAGCAAGATTTTTTCCTGCCCGTTGCTGACCATGCTTTCCTCGCGCATCACCAGCCGCTCCTCCGCGAATACGCATTGGTCGTATTCGAGCAGCCTGGCGGCGACTTCGTGCGGAAACACGTCGAAATTGGTTTTGCCGACCGCCGCTTCCTTGGCAATACCCATGGTTTGTGCGGACTCTTCGTTGACCAGCACGAAACGGAATTCCTTATCCTTGAGGAAAACATTGACCGGCAATGCATCCAGCACTTGGGAAAACAGCGACTTCTGCCTGACCACCTCGGCCATCACCCGCTGGCGCTGGCTGACCAGCATCAGCACCAGCGCAAACAGCAGCGCACTGGTCACCACCCCTCCCAGCAAGACCACGGTGGGCAGATAACCGCCCATCGCGGAAAACCCCGGGCGGCTGCCGAAAAAGAACAACCAGTTGCGCCCCGCCACGTCGATCCCGGTTTGATGGGTAAAACGCGCAGGCATAACGGCCTGCGCGCGCAGGTCATGGTCGCCATCCACCGCGTAAAGCAGGTTTTCCAGTGTCATCCCCGGCGTTTTTTCCGCAGCACTGCCGCCATCGTAAAGTTCGAAGAACAGTTTCTCCTGCTCCCCGACACCGACAACCGCTTTGAGCAACGCCGCGAGTTCGACCCGGGCGGTGACGAAACCGACCAGCGCAGCGCGGCGCGCCGCCACCGTGGAGGGATGGCTGTCGTTACGGTAAATCGGCAGCACCATCAGGAAATATCGGGACGCATCGAGTTTTTCGACGGCACTGCGCAAGCGCCCGCTGGCGGCCAGTTGGCCGCTGTCGCGGGCGCGTTCCAGGGTCTTGCGGGTATCCGCCTCAGCGCCGCGATCCATGCCGAGCAGATTGCGATAGCTGCTTTCCGGCTCGATGTACTCGATGGGGAAATAGCCGTCGCGCTCGCCCGGCGGAGAAATTTTATAGTTGGGATAAGCCGCACCATTAGCACCGGCCTCGCTGCGCAGCCGTTTCTCGAAACCCGCTTTCTCCTGCGGTGCAACGTAACGGAGAAAAGCAAAGGTATGTACGCCGGGATGACGACCGGCCAGGCCGGTGACCGCGGTATAGCGCCGCCACTCGTCGCGCGAGACCTCATTGGAAGCGGCAAACAATCCGCGCGCACCGGACAGGATGTCGCTGTAGGCATTCAGGCGCTGCTGCACCCCGTCAACGGTATCCTTGGCGTGGACGATGAATTCCTGGCGGGCCTTTTCCTCTACCCAGGCGGAGACGGCGTACCATACCATGCCAGTCAGCGTCATGCCGGCGAGGAAAACCAGCCACGCCAGACGAGAACGCCCCAACATCTTCAACACGCTTTTTCTGGTCATTTTGTGGTTTTCATTGCGCATTTTGAATCTCCTCACCTGATTCAATCGAACCCCAAGAATAACCTACAATATCAGTCGACTTTGAGTATAGGCAGCGATTCGTCCATAATAAACCCTCACATCACAAACTGCCTGTCATCTCGCCAAATTTGCCCATGCATTGCCGCCTGCTTGTTCCCAATCTTATCCCTTCCGCGATGCCGGGTATGCCGCTCCGCCAAGTGCTGCCGGAGGGGTTGGCGACGCTGCTGAAATTCGGCCTGGTCACTAAAACCGCAGGAAACGAAATGGCGGACTGGCTGTGCGCCGCATTCGGCGTGGAACGGCAGCAAGATAACCCGGTCGCACCCTTTGCCTTGCTCGGCGATGACGGGCTACCGGGCGACGGCTATTGGCTACGCGCCGACCCTGTGACAGTACGCCTGATGCGCAATCAGCTGATCCTGTTCGCCGACAGCGCTAACGCCCCCTCGGCAGCGGAGGCAGCGGAGTTCGTCGCTGCGCTGAACCGGCATTTTGCGCCGGACGGATTACACTTCAGCGCCCCCCACCCGCACCGCTGGTATCTGCGCCTGCCCGCCGTTCCCAAGCTGCATACCCATAGCCTGGCGCGGGCCAATGGCCGCAATATCCAGCATTTCCTGCCGTCCGGTGAGGAGAGCGCACCCTGGCGCAAGCTGCTCAACGAAGCGCAGATGCTGCTGCATCAACACCCGCTCAACGCGGCCCGTGAAGCAGCCGGCTTATTGCCCGTCAACAGCATCTGGCTATGGGGCGGCGGAACGCTGTCGGCCCGTCTCTCGGCGCCGTGCAACCGACTCTATGCCGACGATCCGCTGGCGCGCGGTCTCGCCCTCGCCGCAGGGATTCCCACTGCGCCCTTGCCGCCTGCCCTGCCGGAAAATGAGGGTAAAATGACCGGAGCAACCCTGTTCGTTGCGCACCACTTGCGCGATACAATGTGGCAGGAAGAGGCATGGCGTATTGGCCTCGAACGCCTGGATGAGGAGTGGCTGGCCCCGGCGACAAACGCCTTACGCCAGGGAAAACTCCAGCGGCTAACCCTGATAGCGCCAGGCGAATCTGCTACCGCCGATCTGACGCTGACCCGCAGCGACCTGTGGAAAATCTGGCGGCGCGGCAAATCGTTGGCTGACTTATTCCAGTTCGCAATAAAAACTTGAGGGAAAATTAATTGGAGGAACACCATGGCCGGATGGATCAAATCAACCCTGAGCACTTTCGATCTTGAGCGTCTCATCCTGCGTTTGCTGGATACCGTCGAAATTTTTTCCGGCTTTACCCAGGCGGAGTTGATCGACCTGCTCGGCAGCGCCGAGAAGTGCGTGTTCAACCCCGGCGAAACCATCCTGAGCGAAGGCAGCAGCGGGACTTTCATGTACATCATCATCGACGGCGAGGTGGAAATTCGCAAAAAGCTTGCGGTCGGCGGGGAAAAAATCCTGCGCAACCTCGGCGCCGGCACCTGCTTCGGGGAAATGGCGCTGGTGGACAACGATGTACGCTCCGCCTCGGTCAGGTCGAAGTCCAAGTGCCTGTTACTGCGGCTCGGCGAAGGCGATTTCTGGAAAACCCCGTCCATCAGCGCCAAACTCTACCGCAACATCGCCCGCCTACTCTCGCGCCGCCTGCGCGACAACAATGCGATGATTGCGCTGGCCTTTCTTGAAACCGAAGCCGAAGCCGAACCCGAGCCATGCCCCGAATTCGACCCCGCAGCTACCCAGCGCAATTTTATCAGGCGCTGACCGGCGCGGGATTGCCGCCGGTACTGGCGCGCATTTACGCATCCCGCGGCATCCAGTCGACCGAGCAGCTCGACTACCAACTGGCCGGACTGCTGCCGTTCGACGAACTGAAAAATGCGCAAGACATGGCGCGCCGTCTGGCCGATGCGCTTGCCGCCGGCAAACGCCTGCTGATCGTCGCCGACTACGATTCCGACGGCGCCACCGCCTGCGCCGTGGCGGTGCGCGCCTTGCGCGGCTTCGGCGCCGAGGTGGACTACATCGTCCCCAACCGCTTCGAGTACGGCTACGGTTTGACCCCGGAAATCGTTGAACTCGCCGCCCGGCGCCGCCCCGACATCCTGATCACGGTGGATAACGGCATCGCCAGCGTAGACGGCGTCGCCGCCGCCCAACGGCTCGGCATCGCAACCCTGGTCACCGACCACCATCTGCCCGGCGACGAATTGCCGCAAGCCGCCTGCATCGTCAACCCCAACCAGGCAGGATGCGCTTTCCCGAGCAAACACCTGGCAGGCGTCGGGGTGATTTTCTACGTGATGCTGGCGTTGCGCGCCGAACTGCGCCAGCGCGGCGCGTTTGCCGGCAAAACCGAGCCGAACCTGGCGAAACTGCTCGACCTGGTCGCGCTCGGCACCGTGGCCGACGTGGTCAAGCTCGACAACAACAACCGCACCCTGGTTCATCAGGGACTCAAGCGCATCCGCGCCGGCCAGGCCTGTGCCGGCATCCGCGCGCTGTTGCACATCGCGCGGCGCGAACCGGACAAGGCGACAGCCTACGACCTCGGTTTCGTCGTCGGCCCGCGCCTGAATGCCGCCGGTCGGCTCGACGACATGCGGCTTGGCATCGAATGCCTGCTGTGCGACGACGAAACCCAGGCACTCGCCATCGCCGAACAGCTCGACGCCCTCAACCGCGAGCGGCGCGAAATCGAAACCGGGATGCAAAACAGCGCGCTGTCCGCACTGGAAAACATCGAATTTCACGACAGCTATAGCTTGAGCCTTTACGATGAAACCTGGCATCCCGGCGTGATCGGCATCCTCGCCTCGCGCCTCAAGGACAAATTTCACCGCCCAGTGATCGCCTTCGCCCCCGGCAACGACGGCGAATTGAAAGGCTCGGGGCGCTCGATCCGCAACCTGCACCTGCGCGATGCGCTGGACCTGGTGACCAAACGCCATCCCCATCTGGTGCAACGTTTCGGCGGCCATGCCGCTGCCTGCGGCCTGATCATCGCCGAGAGGCATTTCGAAGAATTTACCCGCAGCTTCGAGGCGGTGGTGCAAGCCCTGCTCACCCCTGCCGACCTGGAGCAGATCGCGGAAACCGACGGCACGCTGGCGCCGCGCGAAAACACCCTCGAACTGGCGCATCGCTTGAGAGAACAAATCTGGGGGCAAGGCTTTCCCCAGCCCAGTTTCAGCAGCGAATTCGAGGTGGAAAACCAGCGCGTGGTCGGCGAAAAACATCTGAAACTCAAGCTCGGCCAGCAAGGCCTGAGCTTCGACGCGATCCTGTTTTCCCACAGCGACCCGCTACCGGCGGCGATCCACGCCGTCTACCGCCTCGATGTCAACGAATACAAGGGCGCACAAAGCTTGCAGCTGATTATCGAGCACTGGGAAAGTGTATAATCCGTTACCGGATAAAATCCAATTTTCTCAAGACAAATGATTGTGATGAAGCCAACTTTAGGGGGGTACATATGAACCACTTTAGAAATGTACTGGATGCTCACAAACTATCGACAACAAGAAAAAAATTGTCACTGAAAAAACTAAAAAACATTCAGCAGAAATTTTCTTGTGATGAATTCCTGAAAGAAAAAAAACAAGTTTGTATTTTCACAGCAGGTTCCTTTGGTCGTCTTGATTCTGGAGAAAAATCCGACTTAGATATTTTTGTCACTGCTGATGGTGACAATGATGTTTGCCGACTAGAAGAAATTGAACTTTTTGCATCAATCTTGCGGATTAATAAAGAATTAGATTTTCCACCTTTAAGCAATGATGGCGAGTATCTAAAAGTATTTCACGTTGAAAAAAACAAAAATAGGATTGGCTCCCCCATTGATGATAAAGAAAATTGGTTCACGACACGCATGTTGCTGTTGCTCGAAAGCAATTACCTTCATCAGCAGGATGCCTATAATAGGCACATCCATGAAGTACTGAATGTATATTTCAGGGATGCCAAGGAAGGGCATAAGCCTTTCAAACCGTTATATCTACTCAACGATATTCTTCGGTTTTGGAGAACATTGTGCCTAAATTATGAGCAAGCTCGACATGATACAAATAGGCTTTGGAAGAAAAGAAATTTCAACCTCCGATTCAGCCGGATGCTGACTGTATTTGGAACGATTCTGCCATTAATTTTAGATCAGCAAATTTCCCAAATCAGGTTTGAACAGTTAACGTCCCTTAGCCCTCTAGAGCGCTTTGTAGATGGGCTAGACCTATTGTCAGAAGATACATCCTCACTCAGAGATCGGTTTGGTGATTTTCTAGATTATTATGAGAATTTCCTTGAAATCAAGGAAACTCAAGACTTCGAAAAGCTCACCTCAGAAGTAAGAGAAAGCCTGCATTCGCAATCCAGCTTTTTTTCGGAATTTATTTTTGATGCACTTACTCACCAGAGTGTGCCAAAAGAATTTAAACGATACTTGGTGATTTAACATGAAGTCCAACCTGAAAGAAGTGCTGACCCTCGAAATCCGTGACGAAGCGATAAAAAGTCTTTTCAAATCAGTAAGAACTCATTTCAACAAGGGGAAAGTCCCAAAAACCCCACATTTGACAATTCGAGGTCCATATTCAGGACACATCCCGCCTAATGTTCCTGCTGAAGTAGCCAAAACACTGGGTGGAAATGTTCGTTTTCGAGTAGGGGGCGTTGGTCGGTTTGATTCAGACTCAGAACATGTTGTGTACCTTAACATTATTGATGATAACGAGAAATTAAGAAAAGTATGGTGGAAACCTGACTTTCCTTTGAAGGATTTTGGTTTTAATCCCCACATCACAGTATTCCGTGGCTCAAAAGCAGAAGCAGATCGCGTATTTGATTTCCTAGAGAAGCAACATATTTATGTTCCAATAACAATGTATGAATTACGTGCAGACACAATTGGACAACGAGAATTGGAGTTTGCATAGACTAATGAGGATAAAACACATGGAAGCCGAACAACTCAACGCCATCGCCAACCGACTCACGGACTTGTCCGCCCGCGCCACCGATTTACGGAGGTATCTTTGACTACGATAGCAAGCAGGAACGTCTAGTCGAAGTCACCCAACTGTTGGAAGACCCGGCGATCTGGGAAGACGCCAAGCGCGCCCAGGAACTGGGGCGCGAGCGGCGCACCCTCGAATCCATCGTCTTCACGCTGAACGGGCTGGATCAGGGATTGCACGACAGCGCCGACCTGTTCGAAATGGCCAAGGAAGAAGGCGACGACGACACACTGGAAAGCGTCGGCCAGGATGCCGAAAAACTCGAGAAAACCGTGGCGGAGATGGAGTTCCGCCGCATGTTCTCGCATCCGATGGACCCCAACAACTGCTTCCTCGACATCCAGGCCGGCTCCGGCGGCACCGAGGCGCAGGACTGGGCCGCGATGCTGCTGCGCATGTACGTGCGCTATTGCGAGCGCAAGGGCTTCAGCGTGGAAATCCTCGAGGAATCCGACGGCGAGGTCGCCGGCCTGAAAAGCGCCACCATCAAGGTCAGCGGCGACTACGCCTACGGCTACCTGCGCACCGAAACCGGCGTCCACCGCCTGGTGCGCAAGTCGCCGTTCGACTCCAACGCGCGCCGCCACACCTCGTTCACCAGCGTGTTCGTGTGTCCCGAAGTGGACGATTCGATCGAAATCGAAATCAACCCCGCCGACCTGCGTATCGACACCTACCGGGCTTCAGGAGCGGGCGGCCAGCACATCAACAAGACCGATTCGGCGATCCGCATCACCCACGTCCCCACCAACACCGTGGTGCAATGCCAGAACGACCGCTCGCAGCACAAGAACCGCGCCGAAGCCATGTCGATGCTGAAAGCCCGCCTCTACGAGCTGGAACTGCGCAAGCGCAACGAAGAAAAACAGGCGATGGAAGACAGCAAAACCGACATCGGCTGGGGCCACCAGATCCGTTCCTACGTGCTGGATCAATCGCGCATCAAGGATCTGCGCACCAACTACGAGGTCGGCAATACCCAGGGAGTGCTGGACGGGGAACTGCTCGACGACTTCATTGCGGCGAGTTTGAAGCAGGGGGTGTAATGATTGCGACACGCAACGCCAGGCCAGAGGAAAATTCGCTCACCGAGTTCCTCGCCCCCGGCGTCGTGTCGCAAGACCTCCCGGAACGTTTTCCCCTCCTCGCCGCCCTTCGGTGCAAGACCGCTGCCTACCCGGCCGCGGCGCTTATCTACGTTTTGTCGCTTGTTCCCGTTTTCGCCTGCCTGCCGCTACACGCCGCCGAATTCGCCGCGCCCCCGGTGATGCTGGCCAACGTCTACCGCGGCGAGGTTGCGCTGGCGGATTACTGGGTGAGCGAAAAGCTCGACGGCGTGCGCGGTTACTGGGACGGCGAAAAGCTGCTGACGCGCGGCGGCGAGCTCATCGCCGCGCCGGCGTGGTTTGTCGCGGACTGGCCCAAAGTTCCGCTGGACGGGGAATTGTGGGTGGGACGCGGCCAGTTTTCCTCGGCGGTTTCCACCGTCAGGCAAAAAACGCCGGACGATGCCGCCTGGCGCAGGCTGCGCTTCATGCTGTTCGACTTGCCGGCGCATCCGGGCGCCTTCGACGAGCGCAACGCGGCGTTGCAGGCGGTGGTTGCACAGATCGGCCAGCCCTGGGTACGCCAGGTCGAGCAATTCAAGGTGGCGACGCCCGCCGCGCTGCAAGCACTTTTGTCCCGCACGCTCAGGCAAGGCGGCGAAGGCTTGATGCTGCATCGCGGCAGTTCGCTCTACCGCGCCGAGCGCAACGACGACCTGCTCAAGCTCAAACCTTACCGGGATGCCGAGGCGCGGGTGGTGGCGCATCTACCGGGCAAGGGCAAACATGCCGGCGTCCTCGGTGCGTTGGCGGTGGAATCGCCGCACGGATTGCGCTTCCGCCTGGGCAGCGGCCTAACCGATGCGGATCGCCGCAACCCGCCGCCGCTGGGCAGTTGGGTGACCTACCGCTACACCGGTTCGAACGAGAAAACCGGCATTCCCCGCTTCGCCCGTTTCATGCGGGTACGCGAGGACATGGTTGGCGATGGGCAAGCGGGTGGCGAAAAGCCATAAGCCGGCTTCATGGCGTCCCTGTGCAGGATGTGGCACAATTATGCAATAGTTTCACAATGAAGTTACTTCCATAAAAAACCTCAACATCCGCGAAATCCGCAAAGTTGAACGTTTTCTTTCCTTAGCCCTTACGACCATGACCGACGAAACCCAAAACACTATTCCATCCCAGGACGAAAACCAGATCATCGCCGAACGCCGCGAAAAGCTGAAAAAGCTGCGCGAGCAAGGTGTCGCCTTTCCTAACGATTTCCAGCGCGGCGAGATGGCGGGCGAGCTGCACGCCGCCCACGACGGCAAGGAAAACGACGAACTGGAAGGCACGCCGATCAACGTCAGCGTGGCCGGGCGGATGATGTTGAAACGGGTGATGGGCAAGGCCTGCTTCGCCACCATCCAGGACATGAGCGGGCGCATCCAGCTTTTCATCACCGCCGACGGCACCAGCGCGGCGACGCTCGAGGCGTTCAAGCATTACGACCTGGGCGACATCCTCGGCGCCAGCGGCACGCTGTTCAAAACCAAGACCGGCGAACTGACGGTGCGCGTCACCGAATTGCGGATGCTGACCAAATCGCTGCGCCCGCTGCCGGAAAAATTCCACGGCCTCACTGACCAGGAGCAGAAATACCGCCAGCGCTATCTCGACCTGATCACCAACGAGGAATCGCGTCGGGTGTTCACGGTACGCTCCAAGGTGATCCAGGCGATCCGCGCTTTCCTGGTGGAGCGCGGCTACCTCGAAGTGGAAACGCCGATGATGCACCCCATCCCCGGCGGCGCCTCGGCGCGCCCGTTCAGCACCCACCACAATGCGCTGGACATGGAACTGTTCCTGCGCATCGCGCCGGAGCTGTATCTCAAGCGCTTGGTGGTGGGCGGATTCGAAAAAGTGTTCGAGATCAACCGCAACTTCCGCAACGAAGGGCTGTCGACGCGCCACAACCCGGAATTCACGATGATCGAATTCTACGAGGCGTATCGCGATTACAAATACCTGATGGATCTCACCGAGGAAATGTTCCGCGAAACGGCGAAATCGGTGCTCGGCCATACGGTAGTCCAGTACCAAGGCAACACCATCAACCTGGGACAGCCCTTCGACCGCCTGACCATCGTCGAATCGATCCAGAAATACCACCCCGGCAAATTCAGCGACGAGCAATTGCACGACCGCAAGGCCCTGATCGACACCCTGAAAGGCCTGAACGCCGCCTACAAGCCGACCGACGGCGTGGGCGGGCTGCAACTGTCGCTGTTCGAGGAAACCACCGAACAACTCTTGATCCAGCCGACCTTCATCATCGACTACCCGGCCGAAGTCTCGCCGCTGGCCCGGCGCAGCGACAGCAACCCCGGCATCACCGAGCGCTTCGAGTTGTTCGTGGTCGGGCGCGAACTGGCCAACGGCTTCTCCGAGCTGAACGATGCGGAAGACCAGGCGGAACGCTTCATGGAGCAGGTCCACCAGAAGGAAGCCGGCGACGCCGAAGCGATGCACTACGATGCCGACTACATCCGCTCGCTGGAATTCGGCCTGCCGCCCACTGCCGGCGAAGGCATCGGCATCGACCGCCTGATCATGTTGCTGACCGACAGCCCGAGCATCCGCGACGTGATCCTGTTCCCGCAAATGCGGCCGGAATAATCCTTCTAGCGCCATGACACCGAGGTAAGCGCTGTTTGCGCGCACGAGTCTGTTTTTCGTCGTTCTCTAGCAGCAGAGATTACTTTAGTGTCAGGCTGACTTCGGCGAGCAGTTCCAGCGCCTTTTGGTATTCCACATCCTCAATCAGTTCGCCGATCCTGCCCAGCACGTCATTGAGGTTGGGATCGGCGATAGCCTTCCGTAGCACCAGGAAGGCATCCTCGGCAGCGGCATCGTCATCGCCAAGAAGCGCTTCGAGCTTGACCAGCAACGGCATGAGCGCTGCCGCATCGGCGCCTTGCACATTGCTCGTGGCCTGCTCTTCAGCGGGTAGCGCGTCCAGGGACAAGGTGATGCGACGCGCCGATTCGGCAAAGCTTTCCACCAGCGCGGGTAGCGCCCGCCCCTCGGCAAACGCCAATTCGAGATCCCTGGCATGGCTGGAAAGCGCCATTGCGCCGATGGTGGCGGCACAGGATTTAACCGAGTGCGCCAGGCGTCGGGCGTCGCCCAATTCGCCGCGCGCGACCAGTTCGCGCATCCGGCTATCGGCGTCGCCGAAATCGCGCCGGAAAATCCGCAGGATGCGCAGGTAAAAAGCGCCCTGCCCCATGTGGTTGCGCAGGCCCTCTCGGGCGTCTATACCGTCCAGCTGGAGAAATTCCGGCGAACCCGAGTCCGACAACGCGGTCGCCGGCATTTTCGGGGTGGCGGTGCCTAGCCACTTTTCCAGCACGTCATACAGCATCTCGGGATCGATCGGCTTGGAGATGTGGTCGTTCATGCCGGCTTCCAGGCTGCGCTCGCGGTCGCCGGCCATGGCGTGCGCAGTCATGGCGATAATGGGCAGGTCTTCGAGCGTCGGGATTTTGCGGATCGCCTGGGTGGCCTCGAAACCATCCATGATCGGCATCTGAATATCCATCAGCACCGCGTCGAAATGCTCGCGGGCGGCCAGATCGACGGCCTCCCGACCGTTGTTGGCGATGGCCACTTCCAGTCCGGCATGATGCAGCAGTTCCCGGGCGATCTGCTGGTTGATTTCGTTGTCGTCCACCACCAGGACGCGGGCATTCTGGATGCCATGCAGCGCCTTGATTCCCCATGCATCGGGAGAGCATATCTCGGCGCTGCCCGGCTTATTGAATATTCCCGCGATAGTATCGACCAGCATCGATGGCGTGACCGGCTTGACCAGGAAACCATCCAGCCCGGCACCCGCCGCCTGCTCCATGAGCATCTCCCGACCGTGCGCGGTCACCATGACGATGGTCGGAATTTCGGCCAGCCGGGGATGCATCTTGATGCGCCGCGACGCCTCGATGCCGTCCATGCCGGGCATGTTCCAATCCATCAGCACCAGGCGATAGGGATCGTCTTCGCCTGCGCTTTCGAGGGCGGCCAAGGCGGCCGGGCCAGAATCGACGCAGCTGACCCGGCAGGAAAAGGAAACCAGCATCGCCTCCAGCATCTGGCGCGCACTGTCGACGTCGTCCACGACCAGTACCTTGAGTTGTTTCAGTTCGGCGGGCAGCACGCTTTTCTTCGGCAGGTCCTGTTCCTGCGCATGGCCGAACCGGGCGCTGAAGATGAACGCCGTACCCACCCCGGGTTGGCTTTCCAGGCGGATGGTGCCGCCCATCATTTCCACCAGATGCTTGCTGATGACCAGACCCAACCCGGTGCCGCCGTACTTGCGGGTGGTCGAAGAATCCGCCTGCGAAAATGACTGGAACAGGCGGCTACATTGCTCCGCCGTCATGCCGATGCCGGTATCCTGCACCCTGAATTCGAGTTCCGCCGTATCGTCCGTGACGTGCAACGGCGTCGCGTGCACCTGGATTTCCCCCCGCTCGGTGAACTTGACGGCATTGCCCACCAGGTTGAGCAGCACCTGCCCCAGGCGCAGCGGGTCGCCCACCAGGTGGCAGGTATGCTCCGGCGGCATGTGGAATAGCAGTTCCAGGCCCTTTTCTTGCGCCTTGGCGGCGGTAAAGCTCGCCAGGTTGTCGAACACCTGATTCAGGTGGAAGGGAATGGACTCCATCTCCAGCTTGCCGGCCTCGATTTTGGAAAAATCGAGAATGTCGTTGATGATGCCGAGCAGCGACTGGCCGGCACGGTATACCTTCTCCACGTAATCGCGCTGCTGCGGCTGCAAACTGGTGCTCAGGCACAACCGAGACATGCCGATCACCGCATTCATGGGGGTGCGGATCTCGTGGCTCATATTCGCCAGGAAGTCGCTCTTGGCATGGGTGGCGGCTTCCGCATCGACTCTGGCAAGCTCGAGTTCCTGGTTGGTCGCCTGGAGTTCCAGATAGGTCTGCCGCGCCACCCCGGTAGCCCGTTCCGCTTCTTCCTTGGCTTCGCGGATGCGGCGGGCGTTCTCGCGGAACACCTCGAGGGCTTTCGCCATGCGCCCGACCTCGTCGCGGTGACCGAGCGCGGGTACCACGACATCGAGATTACCTGCGGCGAGCTGCTGCATCGCCTCCGTCATGCGGCGGATCGGCCGGGTGATCGAGCCGCCGATCAGCCAGGCCAGGACGATCGCCACGATGATCGCGGTGGTGGCCGTCACCAGCGACAGCTGCTTGAGCGCCATGATCGTGGCCACCTGCGCGGTGGTGGTATCCGCGCGCAGGCGGGCGAAATCCTGCTTCAGCGCGCCGATGACCTCGTCGAGGCTGCGCGTGGCCAAACCGAGTTCCGCTTCGGCCTCGGCCTTGGCGGCGATGGCCTTGAGCACCTCATCGGCTGCGGAGCGATAGGCGGGCGCCTTTTCCCGGATCACCCCGAGAAATTTGTCGAGCTTTGCGATGCCGGAGCGTGCCTGTGCGGCAAGCGCCGCATCGAAGAGTTCCAGTTCCTGATAGGCGCTATCGCGGTCGCTCGGCTGGAGCGTCATCACATAGCGGGCCAGGGCCGCCTTGCTCAGATGGAAACTGGATTCGAGCTTGGTCGCCGCCTGCGCCGCCTTGATGTTTCCGGCATCGAACGCGCTCTCGCCCAGCACCTGGGCGATATTTCCCACCGCGACGCTGGCGGCAAGGAATTCGTCGATACTCCGGCTCTGCCACTCGGTCGCGGCGGCAGCGATTTCCAGCGCCTTGGCGTGCCGCGCAAGACCGGAGCGGATCGCCTGTTCCCGTTGGGCGAGGACGGCCAGATTGCCGAAGCGGGCAATCGCCGCATCGAGCGCCCTGCCGGTTTCCTGCGCGGCGGCACGGGCCGCGGCAATATCGGCCAAGTCGCGCGAGCGCAGGAAACGCCGGGCCGAGCTGTTGAGCCGGTCTAGCTGGTTGCCGATCTGGCCCACCGCCGCATCGGCATCCGCTGCCTGCTCGACCGAGCGCACCCCGCTTTCGATCCTGACCAGGTGGATCCAGGAAAAGGCCGCAAGGGCGGCCAGCAGCAGCACCAGCACGGAAAAGCCGCCCAGGGTGCGGATGTTGATGCCAAACTTGGAAAGCGTCAGATCAACCCAGTTCAGCTTGCCGGCGTCATTCATGGCAGCTTACCTGGTGTCGCGGATGCGCTTGAGCAGGTCGGCGCCGAAACGCTTTTCCCACTCCGGCCACAGCGGCGCGAGAGCCACGATGAAGGCATCGCGATCGATCGTCTCGAATACCGCGACGCCTTTCTGCTTCAAGGAGATGATCGCGGCATTTTCCTTGTCGATGACCATTTGCCGGGATGCGCTTGCCGCGACCCGCGCGGCCCGCGCAAATGCCGCCCGTTCCGTTGGCTTAAGGGTCTTGTAGGTATCGGTGCTGATCAGGATGACGGCGGGCGAATAGGAATGCCCGGTCAGCGACAGGAATTTCTGCACCTGGTCGAGACGGCGCGATTCGATTATCAGGAGCGGGTTCTCCTGGCCATCGATGCGGCCTTCCCTGAGGGCGCCGAACAGTTCGGGTATGGGCATAGGGACAACTTCGGCGCCCAGCGTCTTGAAGATGGCCTCCATGACCGGATTGGGAATCACGCGAATCTTGAGGCCGACGACATCCGCCGGCTTCAGCACCGGGTGCCTGGAGTTGCTGAGGTGGCGAAAACCGCGGTCGACGAAGCCCAGAAAAACCGCGCCGCGACCGTTGATCTTCGCCCCGAGTTCATGGCCGATCGGCCCGTCGAGCACCTTGGCGGCATGTGCGGCATCCCGGAACAGGTAGGGTACGTCGAGAATACCCAGTTGCGGCACGTCGGGAGTGATACTGGTGGTGGTGACGATGGCAAGATCGAGGGCGCCCAGGCGTAGCGCTTGCCAGATGTCCTGCTCGCCGCCCATCGCGCTGCCGCCCTTCTTGCTGATCTTGAAGCGACCCGGCAGCAGGCGTTCCACTTCCTCCACGAATGCTTCGGCGGCGATCTGCTGCGGGCTGGTGCCACCTGTCGCATTCGCCATGACCAAGCCCTGCGCCGCCTGCGCAGCGGTGACACCAGCCAGTAGCAAGGCAACAGCAGCGATAAGATTCCTGAACATGGGTGCAACCTCGATCCTGGTGGCCAGCCTGGTGCGGCCGGGGTTATTTCGTTTCGGCGATGCGCTTGAGCAGATCGGCGCCGAAGCGCTTTTCCCACTCGGGTTGCAGTGGCGCCAGGGCCGCGACAAAAGCATCGCGATCGACCCTCTCGGTCACGCTAATGCCTTTTTGCTTGAAGCCGGCGATGATGGATTTCTCGTTTTCGAGCACGGCCTGGCGCGTCGCCATGGTCGCTGCCCGCGCCGCCGCCTGGATCGCGGCTTGCTCATCCGCTTTGAGCCCCTTGTAGGTATCGGCGTTGATCATGATGATCAGCGGGGTGAAGATATGGGCGGACAGGGAAACGAATTTCTGGACGCGGTCGAACTGATAGGCAACGATGGTCGGGAGGGGATTTTCCTGGCCATCGACCCGGCCGTCATCCAGTGCGCCATAGATTCCGGTGAAGGGCAACGGAACGACTTCCGCCCCCAGCGTCTTGAAGATCATTTCCATGACCGGATTCTGTATCACCCGAATCTTCAGGCCGGCGACATCGGCCGGGCTGCGGATGGGTCGCTTGGAGTTGGTGAACTGGCGGAAGCCGTAGTCGGCGAACCCCAGAAACACCACCCCCTGGCCGTTGATCTTGGCGCCCAGGTTCCTGCCGATCGGGCCGTCGAGCACCTTGGCCACATGCGCGGCATCGCGGAACAGGAATGGAACGTCCAGCACCCCGAGTTCCGGGACGGAAGGCACAATGCTCGGCGTGGCGAGGATGGCCATGTCGATGGCACCGACCTTCACGCCGTCCCAGATATTGACGTCGCCGCCGCGCGTGCTGCCGCCCCTGTCGTCGATCGCGAAACGGCCAGGCAGGCGGCGCTGGATCTCCGCCACGAACGCGTTGGCCGCGAACAGCGTTGGGCTCACGCCGACGCCGGTATGTCCCAGGGTCAGTTTTTGGCCCGCCTGCGTTCCGCTCATCCCGGCAAGCAGCAGCAAGATGGCGGCCATTACTCTTAGCATTATTCGACCTCCCGGCCAGCGATTATGTCGAGCAGACCGACCAGCCGGCGCGAACGCGGATGAACCAGAAACCGGGGCAATGCCGGTGGCGCATTTCGGAATGCGCCTGGAAAATTCTATCATGGAAAGAGAAGTCGTCTTGCTGCGCGCGTTTCAGGTTAAATTCAACGCGGCGAAATCCCCGGAAAATAACGGGAAGCGTATTGTCACTTCGGTTCCTTTTTCCGCCGAGGTTGCATAGCCGATGTCGCCGCCCATGGTCTGGATCATCAGCCGGGCGGAATAGGTTCCCAGGCCGGTGCCGCTGGATTTTCCGGCAGTCGCGTATTTTTCGAAGAAATGTTCGCGGATCGCTTCGGGAACTTCGCCCTGGTTGTGAATACAGATCGACGAACCCGTTGCATCGCGGTGCAGGTCGATGGTGATGCTGCCGTGCATCGGCGAGGCTTCCATGGCGTTTTTGGTGAGGTTGGCCAGCATCGAATAGCACAGCGGGGCTTCGCCGGGTACCGTGAAAGCCTCGTTGCTGCCCGCTTCGTGGCCGTCGATGCGCAACGCCACGCCGAGGCGGAGGGTGCGTACCAACGAGCCATTGTCGTTGATTACCCGGTTCAGGATCGGGATCAGATCGACCGGCTGTGGCGCAAAGCGGTAAAGCCCCTGCTCCATCTTGTACAGGTCGAGCGAGCGGCTGATCATATCCAGCATGGAGTAGCCGGATTTTTCGATCATTTTGGTCAACTCGATGCGCTCGTCGTCCATGAAACTGTCGCTGAGCATCATTTGGGTCGCCCCCAGAATGCCGTTGAGCGGGCTTTTGAGGTCGTGGTGCATGATCCGTTCGACATCGTCGCGCAACACCGCCGCCTCTTCCAGGGACTGTTTCTGCGCGCGCAACTGGCTCAGTGCGATGCACAGGGACAAATGGTTGCGTACCCTCGCCCGCACGATGGAGGGATGAAAAGGCTTGGAAATGTAGTCCAGCGCTCCGAGCTCCAGCCCTTTTTCCTCGTCGTCGGCAGAATCCAGCGCGGAAATGAAAATCACCGGAATATCGCGGGTCAGTTCGTCCGCCTTGAGCTCGCGGATCACCTGGTAGCCATCCATCTCCGGCATCAGCACGTCCAGCATGATCAGATCCGGGCGATGCTCGCGCGCCCGCTCCAGCGCCTGCATCCCGTTCTTGGCGAGAAAAATTTTATACTCGAGCTTGAGCAGTTCGGAAAGCAGCACCCGATTCTGCTTTTCGTCGTCCACGACCAGAATTGAATGTTTTTGCGTCATGCGGTTTTTCCCTTCAATTCGTCAAGCAATTCCAGCGCCTTTTCGTATTCCACGTCTTCGATCAGGTCGCCGATCCTGCCCAGCAAGCCGTCAAGGGCTGGGTCGGCGATAAGCTTCCGCAGCACCTGGAAGGCATCATCGGCAGCCGCATCGTCATCGGCCAGCAGCGCTTGGAGCTTACCCAGCAACGGCGCGATCTCTTCCGCGTCGGCGGCTTGCGCTGCTGCTGCGGAAGGTTGTTCTTCCGCCGGCAAGCTGTCCAGCGACTGGAGGATATGCCGCGCCGATTCAGCAAAGCGCTCCACCAGCACAGCGACCGTTCGTGCCTCGGCAAAAGCCACCTCGAGTTCCCTGGCATGGCCGGAAAGTTCCATCGCCCCGATGGTTGCAGCGCCGGATTTAACCGAGTGCGCCAGGCGTCGGGCTTCGCCCAGTTCGCCGCGCTCGACCAGATCGCGTATCCGGCTGTCGGCGTCGGCGAAATCGTGCCGGAAAATCCGCAGAATACGCAGGTAAAAAGCTTCCTTGCCCATGTGGTTGCGCAGCCCCTCGCGGGTATCGACACCCTCCAGGCGGAGGGAAAATGCCGCTGCGGAGGCTGCCCCAGATTGCACTGACGCCGGGGTTTCCGGGGTGGCGACGCCTAGCCACTTTTCCAACGCAGCATACAGCACCTCGGGATTGATCGGCTTGGTGATGTGGTCGTTCATCCCCGCTTCCAGACTGCGCTCGCGATCGCCGGCCATGGCATGGGCGGTCATGGCGATGATGGGGAGATCGCGGAAGCGCGTGTCGGAGCGTATCAGCCGGGTGGCCGTGATGCCATCCATCTCGGGCATCTGAATGTCCATCAGTACCAGCTGGTAATCGCCGGTAAAAACCTTTTCCACGGCATCGAGACCATTAACCGCCTCGTCGATGGCAAGCCCCGCTTCATTAAGAAATTCAATGGCAACCTCGCGGTTAAGCGGGCTGTCGTCGACCAGCAACACGCGTGTCCCGCGTAGCGCGCCGAAGTCGTGGCGATCCTGTGCACTGTGGCGATAGCGGCGGCCCTCACCGGCGACTTCGCCCCCCAGCAGCGACTCGACGATGGCATCGTGGAGCGTCGATTCGCTGATCGGTTTGGTCAGCAGATGGCCGATACCGGCTTGCTCGGCCTCGGAGGCGAGTTTTTCCTGACTGTAGGAGGTAATCATCAGAATCGCCGGCATCGTGCCGAGGGGATGGTCTTCCCGGCGAATCCGGCGCGCGGTTTCGATTCCGTCGATGCCCGGCATCATCCAGTCGAGCAGCACCACCCGGAAGGGATCGTTTTCCGCCTGCGCACGGCGCAGCATTTCCAGAGCCTGTTCGCCGCGCTCGGCGGTTTCCGGCCTCATGCCGAAATGCAGCAGGATTTCGCTGAACACCATGCGCGCAGTTTCGTTGTCGTCCACCACCAGCACCCGCACCCCGGCCAGCCTGTCGAGCGGCAGCGGCTGGATGTCGCTGTCGAGATGAAGCCGGAAAACGGCGTCGAAGTAGAAACTGGTTCCTTGACCAAGGCGGCTTTCCAGCCAGATGTGTCCGCCCATCAATTCGCAAAGCTGCTTGCAAATCGCCAACCCGAGGCCGGTTCCGCCGAACTTGCGGGTCATCGAATCATCGGCCTGGGTGAAGGGATCGAATAAGTTTTCCTGGAGTTCGGGGTCGATCCCGATGCCGGTATCCCGCACATGAAACCGCAACTGCGCACGCCCCTCATCCACCTGCACCGCTTCCACGCTGACCACGATCTCGCCGACTTCGGTAAACTTGACCGCATTGTTGACCAGATTGGTCAGCACTTGTCCCAGCCGAAGCGGATCGCCCACCAGATTGCGGGGAACTGCGCTACGGATATGAAACAGCAGTTCGAGATTCTTGTCCTGTGCCTTGAGCGATACCAGCGCCGAGACATTCCTGAACACGCTGTCGAGAGAAAAAGGGATTTCCTCCAGGCTCAATTTGCCGGCTTCGATCTTGGAATAGTCGAGCACGTCGTTGATCACCCCGAGCAGGGCATCTGAAGAAGCCACCACCTTTTCCAGATAATCGCGCTGTTTGGCGTCGAGGCTGGTCTTGAGGGTCAAGCGGCTCAAGCCGATGATGGCGTTCATCGGCGTGCGGATTTCGTGGCTCATGTTGGCGAGAAACTCGCTCTTCGCCCGGTTTGCCGCATCCGCCGCCTCTTTAGCCTGGCGTAGCACATCCTCGATGTGTTTGCGTTCCGTGATGTCGAGTACCGAACCGATAATTTTGGCAATCTTGCCCTCCCGGTAAACCGGTTCGGCTTTGGTGATGACAAAATTATAGGTTCCGTCTCCCCTTAAATGGCGCAACTCCAACTCGTAGCCTTCGCCGCCGGAAAGCAGACTGTTGACGCTGTCATGCAGTTTCGCCCGGTCGTCGGGGTGGACTATCTTCAAGTATTCTTCGAAATTGGGTGCTTCGGCTTGCGGCGTCATCCCGGCGATCCTGAATGTTTCGTCGCTCCAGCGAATAGTCCCCAGACCCAAGTCTAGTTCCCAGGTTCCGAGCTTGGCGATGCGTTGCGCCTCATCCTGTAGCCTCTTGGCCTCGTGGGCCGCCTCGATGGCCTGGTTGAGCGCGTGGGTGCGCTGCCGGACCTTCTCTTCGAGTTGCTCGCGGTAGCCTGCCAGTTCCAGGTCGCGCGCCTGTAGGCTATCGAGCATGTCGTTGAAGCCCCGCCCGAGTTTGCCGATTTCGTCCTCGCTTTCAACTAGGGCGCGCTCGTTCAGACTGTTACCTTCCTTCACCCGAATCATCAGGCGGCTCAGGTTCTCCAGCGGAATCGAAAACCATTTCGCCACCGCATGAGAGATCCACAAGGAAATCAGCAATGCGCCGAACAAGATCCAGCCGGTATCGCGCAGATTGCGGCGGAATACCTCGTCGAAACGCTCCAGCGAAGCCACCAGTTCGAGGGTGGCGCGCACTTTGCCCCCTTCGATCAGCGGCTGCCACACCACCAGATAGGCGTCGGTAAAACGGTGCTCCGGCGTCAGACCGGAAGGCGACGCGAAGGCGATCCGGGCGCCGCCGTGGCGACGGTATTCGGCGAACACCCCGCCATCCGGGAGCAGCACGCGGGCCTGCTGGACAGCGGGATTCTGGTCGAGGGAGGCCAGCAGACGGGCTGCTTCGCGCTTGTCCTGAAAAGCCAGCGCAGCCTGGCTGTTGGTGGCGATGATGCGGCTCTGGGCCGACAGCGATTCCACCCACTCGGTGCGCAGCAGGCGTTGCTGCTGGTAGCCTACCAGGACAAACACCAGCAGGGACGCCATGATCAGCGAACCGGCACCGAGCAACGCCAGCTTGCTGCGGATCGACATCGCGCTCAGCATTCCTGTGATTTTCATGGTTCCACCACTTTCGCCAGCCTGAGCAATTGGGCGTTGAACTCCAGCCCCTGTTTCTGGGCCGCCCTGCGATTGAGCGTCACGCCGATGCGCTCGCCGCTCACGGTCAGTTCGACCATTCCGCCCGCCTTGGCGAAACCGGGGATGTCGGAAACGGTTACCACGCGCTTGCCGGCAAATTTGCGGATGATGGTTTCCACGCTGGCGCTCTCGGAACGGCTGATGAAAATGAAATCGCAGACGATGCCGTCGCTGACTGCGGCAAGGTTGACGATTTCAACTGGGCGTCCGTCAATCGGCTCCCGCGCTAACTGCTCCAGGGCTTTCCCGAACGGATTGTTGCCGAGTATGCAAAAAATCAGGCTGCCCCGAACATTGGCGGCATCCGGCCAGTAGACGAATTGGGGCAGCTTGAAAAACAGCACTGCCTTCAAACTGTATTCGGATATGGCCGCCTGATCTGCCCGCGCATTCAGGCTGATGCCGGGCAGGGTCAGCGCCAACAGCGCGCCCAACCACCACCCGCGCCTGGATGCGGGCCAAGCCACCCGCATAGCCGTCTGAAAAAATTTATTTATTGTGCCGAAATTCAATCGTGTCGCACCATCAGAATCGGTATTCCAGGGTCAGCATCGCAGAGCGCGGCGCTTGCGGCATGTTCACGAAGGTGGTGCTGCTCGAACCGTAAGCGACATAGTAGCGGCGGTCGAACAGGTTGTAGATATCCAGATAGGCCGAGAGATTCCGGTCCATCAGCTTGTGTGCGCCGAAATGCAGATTCATCAAGGCATAGCCGGGTGTCTTGAGACGCTCGCCCGGCTGGGTTTTGTCGTTGCGCTCGGTGGTGGTGGCGCCGATCAGATACAGCTTGGGCGTGATGGTAAAACGGTCGCGATAGCGGAAGGTGGTTCCCAATTTGAGCTTGTGTTCGGCGATATAACTCTGGGCGAGTTCGATCGCAGTCGGCGACTCCTGGATATGGCCGGTGACATAGCTATAGCCGCCCCAGGTGTCGCTGCTCCAGGCGTTGCCGAACTGGTTGCGCCAGTTCAGGATCAAGTCGGCGCCCTGGTGCGTTTCCTTGCCGGCGTTGACCTTGATGGTCGACTGGGAAAGCAACGCGCCGGGAATGTACTGGGTCGGCACCGCTTCATTGCTGGTCACGATGAGATTGTCGATCTCGGCGTAATACGCGTTGGCGATGAGATTCAGGTTGGGACGCGGCCGCCAATCCCAGGTCAGCGAAAGGTTGCGCGAGGTTTCCGGTTTCAGGTCGTAATTCGGCGAACGGAAATTGCTGCCGAGGTAAAGTCCCGCACTATTCCTGGCACCGGAAAAGGTACCGAAAGTGCTGAACCCATCCTCGGGAGCAGGCGCACGGAATGCCTGGCCATAGAGCAGCTTGAGGTGGCTTTCGGGTGAGTTGTGCCAGACCAGGCCGAGACGAGGATTGACGCTGGTGCCGTAGGCGGAATGATGGTCATAGCGCGCCCCGACCATCGTGGAAATGGCCTTGTTCCACTCGCTCTGCAACTGGAAATAAGCCGAGGTATTGGTGTAACGCTCTTCAAAAATCGAGATCGGCAACAAGGTGTTGGGATGATTCAAGCCCTGCGCGCCAGCGGACAAATCCCGATTGTAAGGCTGGGGAAGATCAGGGGTTAACAGCGCATACAGTTCTTTATAACCGAATCCCGCCAGCACGGTGTTGGCATCGTTCAATTGCCAATTGAAATTCTGCTCGACGCCCCGGCGCCAGGATTTTGCATAGACGTAACCGTGATTCTGGAAGTCGGTGTAGACATTCACATATTTCGAATTCGGATCGACCTCGTAGCCCGAATAATCGACCACCAATTCGCCTTTCAGATTGGACGCCAAGTCGAAGCGGTACGATCCGTACACCGTCTCGATGGCGGTATCCCAGCGCGCGCTGTCGAGATACAGCGCGGTATCGGGACGATCGCCGGTGCTGGTGAGGCTGCGGAAATAATTGCGGTAATAGCCGAGAGTCAGATCGTTGCCCGCATCCAGCCGGGCATAGAGGCTGTCGCTGGCGGTCCCGCCGGTGTAATTCTCGCGGGCATTGGCAGGAACCGCCACCGTGCCGGCAAAAGTCTTGGCGGCCACCTTGGGAAAATCCTGCGGATAATATTGATCGAGCCGAGCGCGGTCGGAAGACTGCTTGTGTCCTCCCACCGTCAGGGCAATCCGTTCATTCAAACGCACCCCGGCCAGCAGCGAACCTTCCGTCGTTCCGAAAGAACCGCTGCCGGCCGATACCCACGCCCCTTCGGCATCTGCCGCGCGGTCGGTGATAATATTGATGACGCCAGCGGCAGCATCCGCCCCGTAAAGCGCCGCCGCTGGCCCATAGAGCACTTCTACCTGCTTGGCGTTGTAGAGGGCGAAGTTTTCCGCCACCGGTATCTTCCCGCCGACGGGATGATCGATCCGTACGCCGTCCAGCATGACCAGCATCTTGTTGTTGCCGACATACCCCTGAAAAGCCAAATTATTGTAGATAGAGGACTTGGTACCGCGCTGAAAATCCACGCCCGGCAAGTCTTCCAGCAGATCGGCGAGATTCTTGTAGCGTCGCTCGCGGATCTGGTCGCGGGTGAAAACCATGATGTGCGCCGGCGAATCGGCACGGTTTTCCTGACGGCGCGAGGCGGTCACAACCGGCGTCGCAAAAAGCTCGTCCAGGGATAACGGCAGCAAGCCCTGCACATCATTGCCAGCCGCTCCCTGAGCCGCGCTCCAGCAGCAGGCCAGCGAGACCAGGGAAAGGGTGACGTAGTTTTTTGCTCTTCCAGACATTACACTAACTCCGTTGATTTTCGGCATTTTATTGGCTTTCCTTATTCTAAAGGTATTTAAGGAAAAGCCCATCAGGCTTTCCCCTAATTCCAAAGCTGTCATTATCAGGAAATTACCCGAGCGCGTGTATCAAGACGGCCCTGCATGACAGGGCAATCGCACTACATGGTTCCCCCCTTTGAAAAAGGGGGGCGAGGGGGGATTTCTACGGTGCTTGAATATCCACCACCGCTGAAATCCCCCTCAATCCCCCTTTCTTAAGGCTATGTCGCAACTGCGCGTTGAAATTGCTGTCAAACCCGTAGACCTGTTGAGGAGGGCTATCCAATGAAAGCACGCGACTTTAAAGGTTTGCTCAAAG
>Ga0208566_1000309_pt1 | contig 34680 bp, 32 predicted proteins | sample PL_2010_150m_FD_184159 | JGI IMG/M metagenome (GOLD analysis project Ga0208566, IMG submission 184159) | Freshwater microbial communities from Powell Lake, British Columbia, Canada to study Microbial Dark Matter (Phase II) - PL_2010_150m... | ecosystem: Environmental > Aquatic > Freshwater >...
CTGTGGCTGCAGACGCAGATGGGTTACACCGCGCAGTGGGCGGGCTATGCGCTTGCGCCGGTGGGCATCTTCGCCGTGCTGCTGGCGCCGCTGATCGGCCGCGGACTGCAGCATATCGACCCGCGCCGCTTCGCCACCGCGGCTTTCATCGTGTTCGCTGTGTGCTTTTTCCTGCGCACCCGGTTCACCACCGGCACCGACTTCGCCACCATCGCCCTGCCGCAGCTGCTGCAGGGCGTGGCCGTCGCCATGTTCTTCGCGCCGCTGGTGAGCATCAACGTCGGCGGCATCGCGCCGGAGCGCATGGCCTCCGCGACGGGCACGCAGAACTTTTTGCGCACCATGTGCGGCAGCTTCGGCACATCGCTCGCAATCGCCTTCTGGACCCGGCGCGAAACGCTGCACCGCACGCAGCTTGCCGAACACATCAACGTCTATGCGCCGCAATCCACGCTGTTCTCCTCGCGCCTGGAAGCCGCCGGAATTCCAGCCGATCAGGTGCACGGAATACTCGACCGGATTCTCTCGGGACAGGCAAACATGCTCGCCACCAACGACGTTTACTGGCTGTCGTGTGCCCTGGTCATCGCGCTGATACCGGTAATCTGGCTGGCGCGGCCGCCTTTCGGCCCGCCCCGGCCGGCCCCGGCCAAGTAGCCCGATCGGGCCAGCGCATGGCCGGCCGGGCAATAGGCAGCGTGGACGATCGCTTATCCGGCATAATGTCTGCTCCAGGCAATCCCGAAGGTCACGCCCATGAATGCCCCTGCTTCCCCTGCCGCCTCCGGCAATGACTCCACCTCGGTACGCGAGCTCGCTGCCCGGATTTATGTCGAACTGGTCGGACGCGTCATGCTGACTGCCGCACAGACCAAGCCCAACCCGGTGGACCTGGCCAAGTATGCCTACAAGCTGGCCGAGGCGTTCCAGAGCATCGAGATCGACGCACAGGCCGACGCCGTCGCCAAGACGGCGAAATATGACGTCAAGGTCGACGACATGGCGAGCTGGAAGAAATAGCCCGGCCCGGGCGTCCCGCCTGCGGCGCGCCGCGCGTCACCGCTCTTCCCGGGCCCGGCCCGCCAATTCAAGGACATCGCGTGGCGCCGATCATCACTGTCAGCAAACTCACCAAGACCTACGCCTCCGGGCTGCACGCGCTCAGGGATATCAACCTTGAAATCCGCCGCGGCGAAATTTTCGCGCTCCTCGGACCCAACGGTGCCGGCAAAACCACGCTGATCAACGTCATTTGCGGGATTGTCACACCGACCAGCGGAAGCGTGGTGGCAGACGGCGACGACATCATTACCGGCTATCGCAGCGCAAGGGCCAAGATCGGCCTGGTGCCGCAGGAGCTGTTCACCGACGCCTTCGAAAGCGTATGGGCAACGGTGAATTTCAGCCGCGGGCTGTTCGGCAGGCCGCGCAATGCCGCCCTGCTGGAGAAGCTGCTGCGCGACCTGTCGCTGTGGGACAAGCGCGACAGCAAAATCATGACCCTGTCCGGCGGCATGAAGCGGCGGGTGATGATCGCCAAGGCGCTTTCGCACGAACCGCAAATCCTGTTTCTCGACGAACCCAGCGCCGGCGTCGACGTCGAGCTGCGCCGCGACATGTGGGAGATGGTGCGCGGCCTGCGCACCAGCGGCGTGACCGTGATCCTCACCACGCATTACATCGAGGAGGCCGAGCAGATCGCCGACCGCATCGGCGTGATCAACAAGGGCGAGCTGATACTGGTGGAGGAGAAGACCGCGCTGATGCAAAAACTCGGCAAGAAACAGCTGAAGCTGCGCCTGAAGAGCCCGCTTGAGCGCGTTCCGGGCGGGTTGGCCGGCATCGCACTTGAATTGTCGCCCGACGGCGAGGAGCTGGTCTATACGTTCGACACACAGGGCGAGCGCACGGGAATCGAGGCGCTGCTGCGGCGCCTGGCGGAGCACGGTATCGCGTTCAAGGACCTGCAGTCGAGCGAGAGTTCGCTCGAGGACATTTTCGTCAGTCTGGTGAGGGCAGGCGCATGAACGGCTACGCCATCCGCGCCATCTACACCTTCGAGATGGCGCGCACCTTTCGCACGCTGATGCAGAGCATCGCCTCGCCGGTGCTCTCGACATCGCTGTACTTCGTGGTGTTCGGCGCGGCGATCGGTGCGCGCATGGGCGACATCGAGGGCGTCAGCTACGGCGCCTTCATCATTCCCGGACTGATCATGCTGGCACTCCTGAACGAGAGCATTTCCAACGCCTCCTTCGGCATCTATATGCCGAAGTGGTCGGGCACGATCTACGAACTGCTGTCCGCGCCGGTGTCTTTCATTGAGGTCGTGATCGGCTACGTCGGCGCCGCGGCGACCAAGTCGGTGATGCTGGGCGTGCTGATCCTGGCGACGGCGCGCCTGTTCGTCGATTACCAGATCGCGCATCCGCTGTGGATGATCTGCTTTCTTACCCTCACCGCGATCACCTTCAGCCTGTTCGGCTTCATCATCGGCATCTGGGCGGACGGCTTCGAAAAACTGCAGATCATCCCGCTGATGATCGTCACGCCGCTCACTTTTCTGGGCGGCAGCTTCTATTCGATCAGCATGCTGCCGCCGCTGTGGCAGAAAATCACGCTGTTCAATCCGGTGGTATATCTGATCAGCGGCTTCCGCTGGAGCTTCTACGGCATTGCCGATGTCAGTGTGGCCGTCAGCCTGGGCGCGACCCTCGCCTTCATGGGTGCCTGCCTTGCGGCGGTGTGGTGGATCTTCCGCACCGGCTACCATCTGAAGAATTAGTGGCGGACGCGGCGGGCGGCGGACGCGCCGCATTTGCGCCTCGCGCAGCTTTCTCGCTTCCCTGGCTGCCGGTCGCCGCCGGTGGTCACCGGGATGTGCTCATAGGCGATACGACGCCGTTCGCGCAGAACGCTTCGGCACCGACTTCCACCGTTCCGGCCGAGCGCCGGGAGACGCAGCTCTACTTCAGCGCCCGGCGGAACTGCTCCAGCCGGCCATGGTAGTCCTCGGCGTCGCCGTAATCCAGATACCTGGCGTACCTCGCGTTGGTGCCCAGCACCTTGCGCGCGTGCTTGATCGGGCAAAAATACTGCTCGGTACGCGAGACGATTTCGGAAATGTAGGCAAGCAGCCCGCTGGCGTAGGCGCAGTACTCGCAATGAAGTCGTTCGTAGAAGTTGAGATAGCCGAGCTGGTGGCGGTCGAACACGATGTAGTCGGCGCGCGGTACCTTGGCGATGCGGTAGATCGGAAAGCTGAATGCCTGATAGAGCGTGACCGTGAGGTCGAGCAGCGCCATCGGGATCACCATGAAGTAAATGACCGGGCCGGTGATCAGGTTCTGCGGCCGGTCAGTCACCAGCCAGCGCAGGAAATGGCGCTTGAGCTTGCGGTGCGCCACGCGCACATCCTGTTCGAACTCGACGCGCTTGCCTTTCAATTGGAACACGATGCGGCTCTCCTGCTCGTGCAGCGTCGTCTCCAATTGGCCTTCTAACGCGGCGATCTGATTGAGCAGGTCGCGTATCTTGTCATTCATGGAATTCCAATTTTGTTCAATCGCCTGGGAGCCCGGTGGCGCGGCCTAACGCGCCCGCCAGTGTACGCCTATCCACGCGGCGAGCTCGCGCCATGGGCAGACGTCAGGACTCAATGGTGTCCGAATGCCGCGATCGCGCGGGCCGGCCCGGTGAGTTCGAGGATGTGCATGCCGCCGCGGGCGCGATCGACAATATAGATGTAGCCTCGGTCGTCGACTTCGACGTTGTTGGTGTAAGTCACGCCGCTGCCGCGGACAGCAGGAATGTAATAGCCGATTTCCTTCGGCTGAGCCGGATCGCGGATGTCCACCGCGCGCACGCCGGCGTTGAAGTGGGCGAAGAACACGATGCGCTTGTAATAGATGGGGCTGAAGCTTTCGTTCGACGAATGGGTGCCGAAGCGCCCGCCGCGGCGGCAGAAATCGCCGCTCGCCTCATCCACGGTCCAGTTCGCCACTATCTGCGGTCTGGCCTCTGCGCCCACATCCACCATCCACGCTTTCTGCCGCGGCTCGCGGCAGCCCTCGGCCAGCGACTCGCTGGTGACCACGACGAAATCGTGCGTTTCGCCCGGCTTTCCCGCGACCTCCATGCCCGTCAGCGGGAACGCGGTATGCGCGCCGGCGTCCCGCTCAAGATCGAGCCGGCCCCTCTGTGGATACAGCAGGTTTTCCGGCGTGGGCGCCTTCGGGCCGTTCAAGAGCTTGTCGCGATCCACGATCTGCAGGATGCCGTAGCTGCTGGTGCCGTAAGCGAAGTAGACGCGCTTCCCCCTGGGTCCTGTGGAAATCGGTCCGTGCAGTTCGGTCGGCACCGGCCCGGCCGCGCCAGGCTGCTGTCCGGGCAGACCGAAGTTGCGCATGAACACCGGTTTCGCCGGATCGGCTAGATCGTAGATCTGGGTCATGCGCGAGGTGCGCCAGCCGGGAACACCGGAAACCAGATAGGCAATGCCGCTGTCACATTCCCACCAGCTCTTGTGCGTGCCATGGAGCCCGCTAGCCACTGTGACCAGCAGCGCCGGCCTGGCCGGATCGGTGACATTCCACACTTCGTGCGCCGTGTTGCCGAAGGTGCGCAGCAGGTACACGCTTTTTTTGTCCGCGCGCGGCAGTTCGGACCCGTTGCACACGCGCACCATCTGCGCACCGCCGCCGGGCGCGCCCGGAATATGCGACAGCATTTTCGGTCGCTGCGGATCGGTCACATCGAGGATCGCCGTGCCGCTGTGCTCGCTGTTTCCGCTGAGTGCGTTTGGCAGATTGCCGCCATGCAGACCGACGTAGGCAATCCAGCGCCCGCCCTGCGCATGCACCAGCGGTTGATAGGCGCTGCGGCCCTGCAGATCGTGATGCCCGACCAACTCCATGTTGAGCTTTTCCGCCCGGTCCGGCGCCTGCGCTGATGCGGCGGCGCAGGTTGCCAGCAGGACAGTACAGGCCAGACGGCGAACACCTGCGGGTGCGCTGCAGCGAAACACATTGGGGTCGCGCAGCAAAGACATCCGCCGCCGCCTAGTACTCGCCGTCCTCGCGCAACCTGTTGATCAGCGCGTTGCTGACGATCCGTCCCTCTTTGCGAAATGGCCGGAAGCCGCAAATCGCCATCCCTTCATGTGCGCTGAATGGCTCCGCTCCGGCGAGTCCTTTGCGGGCCAGTTCGGAAATGACCTGCCCGACAGTCTTCTTTTCCCGCCGCGCCAGATCCTTGGCCGCAAACAGCACGTCTTCTTCGATGTCGAGAGTGGTACGCATCGCTGGATGCTATCGCATCAAGCATCAGCCGTCCATTTGACTTGCCTCCAATGCGGGCCCGACCGAACCGCCCCCCGCGCCGGAGCGCCATCGGACCGGCGTGGCTACATGCACACGGATTTTTCCTGCGCGCAATCTGCGAGGGTCCGTTGTCCGGGCACGCCGGCGACCTAGTGAACTGCCGCCCACGAATGGCTCCCTGAGGTAGCGGAGGAAGGCCGATAAACGCCTTTCCTACCATGGGAAGCGGCAAATTGATAGGATGGGCAGTCGCGACAATAACACCGCATCGCACGATCGATTCGGGAATCGGGAGGAGGCTCAAATGCATTCGTGCGAAAGTACAATCGAAATGTTCCTTTTGGCGAATGCAAGGAAGCGCATGCGCCGAACCGGCATGTTTCTCGCGCTGCTCATTCTGTCGCCTGCTTCATTCGCCGCTCTGAATGAAGTAAACGCGAGCAATCCGTATACGTTGAGTCCGCCGGTATCAGTCGGCAGCTACTACGATATTACGTTGCAGATAAGAAATAACGGCACGTCACTGGTCAATCTGACGAGTTTTTCGACTACTGGGCCTTTCACCCTGCAATGGAATACCTGCGGGAGTTCACTGGCGGCCGGCGCCGCTTGCAGCGGCAACATAGGATTGAGGTTCATGCCGACGGCTGCCGGGACCGCCTCCGGGTCGCTGGTGGTGGGGAACGACAGTGGCGACGGACCGTTCACACTCAACCTGGTGGCGACGGGCACCGCGCTCCTCGCGCCGACGGTGACCGCCGTCTTCAGCCCGAACAGTATTTACTCTGTCACAGGCGTGTCCACGCTGACATTGACGTTTGCGAATCCCAATAGTGTGTTCTTGACCCCTTCATTCATTAACGTGAACCTGCCAGCCGGGATCAAGACCGCGGCGAGCCCGAGCCCGGCCAGTAGCTGCGGCGGTGGCATCTGGTCCAGCCCGGGCGACCAGCCGCCGGCAAACCAGCCGTTAGTTGAGTTTCTCGGCCGGGGCACCGTGATCCCCGCCAACGGGTCCTGCGCGATCTCGATCGACGTCGTGTCCTCCAATGCCCCTGGGACCTATACTTTCAACGCGCAGCCGCTCGCCACGTCGGAAGTGTGGAGTGCTGCGCCAGCCAACGCAGCGTTGACGATCGTCGCGCCAATACCGGGTACACCCGGCGCACCGGCCATCGTTTCAGTGACTGGGGGCAATGGTCAGGCCACGGTGACGTTTGCCGCACCTACCGATACCGGCGCATCGACGATTAGCGGATACACGGTGACGTCAAGACCACCAGGTGGCGTGGACGTCAATGCCGGCAGCGCCAGTCTAAGCCATGTCATCACCGGCCTCGCCAACGGGACCGCCTACACCTTCGCAGTCACCGCCGCCAATACCGCGGGCGCGGGCGCGCCTGCGGCGCTGTCCGCCGCCGTGACCCCCGCGACGCTCCCCGGATCACCGGCAAACGCCATCGCCACCGCGGGCAACGCCCTGGCCCTCGTGACCTTCGCTCCCCCGGCCAGCAATGGCGGCAGCGCGATCACGGGCTACACAGTGACTTCGAGCCCGGCGGGCGGCGTGGACAGCAACGCCGGCAGCACAAGCCTCAGTCACAAGATCACCGGGCTTGCCAACGGCACGGACTATACCTTCACGGTTGTCGCTGCGAATGTGCTGGGCACAGGTGCGTCTTCGATCGCCTCGAACCACATCACTCCGGCGATTCCCCTGGTGCGCACGCCCCCGCAGATGACTTATCAGATCCCGCAGTCGCGTTCCATGATTACGACGCCGGTGTCGGTGATTCCTCCGGGTCCGCGCGTGTTGCCCAATTTCGAGACTGCGTATCTCGCACCGCGCTCGTTTGAATTCGCCGACTTCAACGGCGACGGCTACCTGGACATCGTCGTGGCGCCCGCTTTTGCGCAACACTTGCCGAAACTGCCGATCGCCATCTGGCTCAACCGTGGCGACGGTACCTTCTATGACGGTACCGCCGACGTCATGGAAGGGGCACCACCCTTGACTTGGAACGCCACCCAGATCCTGATTGGCGACGTCAACAACGACGGCCGGCCCGATGTATTCATTCTCTCCACCGGCGCCGAGTTTGCGGTGGCAGAAGGTCTTCCAGACTCAGGCTTCTACAACACGCTGCTGTTGAGCCAGCCGAGTGGCAAATACAAGGACGCCACAGCTCAAATCAACTCAAATGCGTCGGCGTTTAACCACATGGGTGGAATGGGTGACGCCAATGGCGACGGAAATCTCGATGTGCTGGTGAACGCAGGGGGCACCACATTGGTAAAGGTAAACGGCATCAAGTTGCTCTACGGCGATGGCAGGGGAAATTTCAGCGACGCGACAAGTGCACTTCCGCCGGAGATCCGGTGGATGCCAGACACGCAGCGCCCCGGCGATCTGGCGTTTCCCAACTTCGAATACCAGCCAACCGGATGCGCAGGGCTGGCCGATCTGGACGGTGATGGCAAGGCCGAGGTAATTACGGGAACCTACAGCACTCCGGACCGCGGCCCCAACGGCAGGAGAACCGTCCGCATTCACAAGCTCGGGACGGACGGAAGATTCGTCGAGCGTGGCCGCGTAAGCATCCCCGATGCGATCGCGAGCATCGAATATGGATACGATCCGCCGCCGCCCGTGTTCGCCGGACTTGGCTGCTCGCAGATCGTCGCCGGTGATTTTAACGGCGACGGCCGCGTCGACCTGTTGGTGCAATGGGAGGGCGCGGGAAAGTGGTATGTCGAACTGCTTCGGAATGACGGCAATTTCCAGTTCACCGACATCACCCTGGAGGCACTGGGAAAGTACGAACAAGGGTTCAAGGACTTTGGCGCGACCGTCGCGAACATGGGTCCCAGTCACTATCGCCTACTCGATATCAATGGCGACGGCACGCTGGACATCGTCAGCCAATTGGGCGGAACTTCGATCACCAATCTGATTGTGCATAGCGCTTACGTGAATGACGGCGCAGGCCACTTTACCCCGTGGATCCCACAAGGTCCCTCCGGCCCGCTCACGCCCGCGGATTTCCTGTCCGCGTCAAAATGCAGCAACTGCTCCTACGAGCCCATGGTGTTCGACACGAACAGGAGCGGGTTCGCGAGCGTTGTGCTGCTCGACTTCCAGTCCTCGGTCACCTCGTCCACCCCGTCGCAGACGTCGGCAATTTACCTGACCGCATTTACGCCTGCGGCGACCGCTCCGGTGTTACTGAATCTGGTTCAAGGCTGGAACCTCCTCGGCAACGGCGTCAATTCAGCGCTGGATGTAACTGCGATCCTCGGCGATACGGCGAAGGTATTGACGGTTTGGAAATGGATTGCCGGCAAAGCGAAATGGGCGTTTTATACTCCGTCCCTTGCCGGCCAGGCGCTGGCGGACTATGCCGCAAGCAAAGGCTACGATGTGCTCGCCGCGATCAGTGGCGGTGAGGGCTTCTGGGTCAACGCGAAAATCGCGTTCACCGCACCGCTTCCAAGTAGCACGGCAGTATCCTCTTCATCGTTCCAGGGAATGGCCTCCGGCTGGAACCTGATCGCAACAGGTGAGAGCAATTCACCAAGTCAGTTCAACGCGCTCGCCGGCGCGGCGACGCCTTTTACAACACTCTGGTCCTGGGATGCCGTCCAAACGAATTGGTACTTTTACGCACCCAGCCTCGCCGCAAAAGGCGGCACTGCGCTCGGGGATTACATCACCGGTAAGGGTTATCTCGACTTCACGACGACCGGCAAGACGCTCGGGCCCGGGCTTGGATTCTGGGTGAATAAGCCATGAGCAGGGTTACCTATCACAGGACGGACGGATAGACGCCCGCTCTCTCGTTTTCATGCATTAGAATGCGTCAATGTCCGACGCAAGCGGCGACAGCGCCATCCAGATTCACGGCGCGCGCCAGAACAATCTCAAAAACCTCTCCCTCGCAATCCCGCTGAACCAGCTCGTGGTGGTCACCGGCGTATCGGGCTCGGGCAAGAGCTCGCTCGTGTTCGACACGCTCTACGCCGAAGGCCAGCGGCGCTACGTCGAGACCTTCTCGCCCTATGCGCGCCAGTTCCTCGACCGCATGGACAAGCCGCAGGTGGACCGCATCGACGGCATTCCGCCCGCCATCGCCATCGACCAGACCAATCCGGTGCGCACGTCGCGCTCGACGGTCGGCACCATGACGGAATTGAACGATCACGTGAAGCTGCTGTTTGCGCGCGCTGCGCAGATTCATTGCCGCGGCTGCGGCGCGACAGTGGCGCGCGACACACCGGAATCGATCTACGCCGCACTTAGGGAGCTCGCGCAAGCGGCGGGGGACCCGCGCCTGATCATCACTTTTCCGGTGACGGTGCCGAAGAATTTTTCGGAGGCCGAGGTCGAGCAGCTGCTGCAGGGCCAGGGCTATACGCGCATCCATGCACGCAACGACGCCACCCTCGAGGTGGTGCAGGACCGGCTGCGTTTATCGGGCGCGGAAAAAACGCGCGTGATCGAAGCGGTTGAGGCAGCGCTGAAGATCGGGCAGGGCAAGGTGAATGTTTATGTGGAGGGCAACGCGGACACTCCCCTCACCCCAACCCTCTCCCCTCAGAAGGGGAGAGGGAGTGAAATCATCCAACATCCAGCTACTGTAGATAATGCTGGCAGAAAACATCCCCTCTCCCCCGCTCGCGGGGGAGAGGGCCAGGGTGAGGGGGCGACGGTCTGGCGCTATTCCTCCGATCTGCACTGCGCCGATTGCGACATCCACTACGCCGACCCGACGCCGTCGCTGTTCTCGTTCAATTCGCCCATCGGCGCCTGCGACACCTGCCGCGGCTTCGGCCGCGTCATCGGCATCGACTTCGGTCTGATCGTCCCGGACGAAGGCAAGACGCTGCGCGAGGGCGCAGTGCGGCCGTGGCAGACGGCGAGCTTCAAGGAATGCCAGGACGATCTGGTGAAATACGCCAACAAGCGCGGCATTCCGCTGGACACGCAGTTTCGCAGTCTCACCCAGGCACAGCGCAAGTGGGTGCTCGAAGGCGAGCCGGAATGGGTAAGCTGGCGCAAATCCTGGCCCGGCACCTGGTATGGCGCGCGAAAATTTTTCGACTGGCTGGAATCCAAAGCCTACAAAATGCACATCCGCGTGCTGCTGTCGAAATACCGCGCATATACGCCTTGCCCCGCCTGCGAGGGTGCGCGCCTCAAGCGCGACGCGCTGTTGTGGCGCCTGGGAACGAAGCAGGACGCCGACAATGTCCTCGGCGTTTATAAGCGATTCAAACCGCTCGGCGTGAATTGGAGCGAGGATCAGCTCGCCGCGCTGCCCGGTCTGACCATGCACGACCTGATGCTGTTGCCGATAGAACGCGGCCGCAGCTTTTTCGCCGGCCTGCAGCTGCCGGCGCCGCTGGATGAAGCCACCGACCTGCTGCTGACCGAAATCCGCGCGCGGCTCGACTACCTGTGCCAGGTCGGCCTCGCCTATCTGACGCTCGATCGCCAGTCACGCACGCTCTCCGGCGGTGAAGTCCAGCGCATCAATCTAACCACTGCGCTCGGCACGTCGCTGGTGAATACGCTGTTCGTGCTGGACGAGCCTTCCATCGGCCTGCACCCGCGCGACATGGGCCGGGTGATCGAAGTAATGCACCGGCTGCGCGACGCCGGCAACTCACTGGTGGTGGTCGAGCACGATCCGCAGATCATGTTCGCCGCCGATCGCATACTCGACATGGGTCCGGGCCCGGGCGAGCGCGGCGGCGAGGTTGTGTCCTTCGGCACGCCGGCGGAGTTGAAAGCGGAGCGCTCACTTACCGCCGAATACCTGTCGGGGAGAAAGCGCGCCGACGCGGGCGTCGCCCCCAGGCCGCACGACGCCAAGGGGCCGCGGCTGCGCCTGCTCGGCGCCGCCGAGCACAATCTGAAACACATCGACGTCGAGATTCCGCTGTCACGCCTGGTCTGCATTACCGGCGTGTCGGGTTCGGGAAAATCCACCCTGGTGCAAGACGTGCTTTACGCAGCGCTGTTGAAGGCCAAGGGCCGCCCCACCGAAACGCCGGGTGCGCATCGCAAGCTCGAAGGCGCCGGACTGATCGAGGATGTGGTCATGGTGAACCAGTCCCCCATCGGCAGGACCACGCGCTCCAACCCGGCCAGCTACGTCGGCGCGTTCGACGCGATCCGCGCACTGTTCGCGGCGGCGCCCGCGTCGAAAGAGCGCGGCTACACCGCCGGAACGTTCAGCTTCAACTCGGGTAACGGCCGCTGCCCGACCTGCAGCGGCAACGGCTTCGAGCACGTCGAAATGCAATTCCTGTCGGACGTGTATCTGCGCTGCCCCGACTGCAACGGCCGCCGTTTCCGCGATGAAGTGCTGGAGGTGACGCTCGCGCGCGTGCACGACAAGCGCGCGCTGTCGGTAGCCGACGTGCTCGAATTGACGGTGGCCGAAGCGCTTGCTTTCTTTTCAGATCACGCACAGGTGCAGGCGGTACTTACGCCGTTGGCCGATGTCGGCCTTGAGTATCTCAAGCTCGGCCAGCCGGTGCCCACGCTCTCCGGCGGCGAAGCGCAGCGGCTGAAACTCGCCGGTCATCTGGCACAAGCGACCAAGGCCGCCCCCGCCGCAGGCGGCCTCCTGCGCAAGGGAAAGTTGTTCCTGTTCGACGAGCCGACCACCGGTCTGCACTTCGACGACATCGCGAAGTTGCTGCGCGCATTGCGCAAGCTCATCAGCGCCGGGCACTCCGTGGTGGTGATCGAACACAACCTCGACATGATCCGCGCATCCGACTGGATCATCGACCTCGGCCCGGAAGGCGGCGATGCGGGCGGCGAGATCGTGTGCACTGGTACGCCGGCCGGCGTGCGTGCGCATGCGGACTCGCACACCGGCAGAGCGCTGCGCGAATACGACGCCGCGCTGGGGCAATCGGCCGGAGAGGCGCGTCCACTGGGCATCTCGGAGGCAGTGCCTCGGTCGGTCGCGCTGCTTGCGACGCCCGCTGCCAGGTCGAACAACTGTATCCGCATCCACAACGCGCGCGAGCACAACCTGCAAAACGTCGACGTCGATATTCCGCGCAACCAGTTCACCGTGATCACCGGAGTCTCGGGCTCGGGCAAATCCACCCTCGCCTTCGATATCCTGTTCGCCGAAGGCCAGCGGCGCTATCTGGAATCGCTCAACGCCTACGCGCGGCAGTTCGTGCAGCCTGCCTCGCGTCCCGACGTCGACGCGATTTTCGGCATCCCGCCAACCGTCGCCATCGAGCAGCGCACCAGCCGCGGCGGCAGGAAAAGCACGGTGGCGACGCTGACCGAGATCTACCACTTTCTGCGCCTCCTGTATGTCAAGCTCGGCACCCAGTATTGCCCGGACTGCAATGTCGCCATCGAGCCGCAGAGCTTCGATGCCATCGCCGCGCGCGTGCAAAAAGACTATCGTGGCCAGAGGATCGGTCTGCTCGCGCCGCTGGTGATCAGCCGCAAGGGCTACTACACCGATCTCGCCAAATGGGCCGAGGGGAAGGGATTCGACTTCCTGCGCGTCGACGGCGAGTTCCTGCCGACGGCGAAATGGCCGCGCCTAGACCGTTTTCGCGAACACACGATCGAGCTCCCGGTTTCCGATCTGCGCGTCACCCCGGCGGGGGAGGCGGCGCTGCGCGCCGCGCTCGCGCGTGCGCTCGAATTCGGCAAGGGCGTGGTACACGTGCTCGGCGACCTCGACCGGCTCGCCGATGCCGCGAAACAATCGAAGGCCGCGCGCATCGAGCTCGCATTGCCGCAGACGATATTTTCGACCAGGCGCGCCTGCCCCTCCTGCGCGCGCAGCTTTCCCGAGCTCGATCCGCGCCTGTTCTCGTTCAACTCCAAACATGGCTGGTGCGGCGGCTGCCTCGGCACCGGCGTGAAAGTTTCCGGCTATCAGGAACCGGACTACGACAAGGACCGGGATGCGAGCCGCGAGCAGGAAGACCGGCGCCTGGACAATTTTCTCGACGAACAATCGGAAGCTGATGTCGCCTGTCCCGCGTGTTCTGGCCGCCGGCTCAATCGCGAAGCGCTGGCAGTGCGCTACCGCAAGCGCTCGATCGCGGACCTGGTGGCGCTGCCGGTGGCGCAACTGGGCCGGTTCTTCGGCGAACTCGAAACCAGCGGGCGCGAAGCGGAGATTGCGCGCGACCTGGTTGCCGAGCTCAAGTCGCGTTTGAATTTCCTCGACGAAGTCGGCCTGGGCTACCTGGCGCTCGGTCGTGCCGCACCCACGCTCTCAGGCGGCGAGGCGCAGCGCATCCGCCTCGCAGCCCAGCTCGGCTCCAACCTGCGCGGCGTGTGCTACATCCTCGACGAACCCACCATAGGACTGCACCCGCGCGACAATGACATCCTGCTCGGCACGCTGGAAAAACTCCAGGCGAAGGGAAACACCCTGGTGGTGGTGGAGCACGACGAAGACACCATCCGCCGCGCCGCGCATGTACTCGATCTCGGGCCGGGCGCGGGCAGCCGCGGCGGGCGCGTCGTCGCCCAGGGCTCGGCGGCGGACCTGATGGCGCAGCCGGAGTCGGTCACCGGCCGTTTCTTGAAACACCCATTGCGGCATCCCCTGCATCCGCCGCGCACGGTGAACAACAAGACACTGTCGCTGGAACTTCTCGGCGCCGACCTGCACAACTTGCGCATCAAACGATTGCGCCTGCCGCTGGCGCGCCTGGTCGTGATCAGCGGCGTCTCCGGTTCGGGCAAGTCCACGCTGGCGCGCGACGTACTGCACGCCAACCTGTCACGCCTGGTGGCGCAGACCCGCCTTTCGCCGAAAAAGCGCGCGCAGGTGCACCTTGCCGGCTGCAGCGAAATCCGCGGCGCCGAACACATCGGCCGCGTGCTCGAAGTGGACCAGACGCCGATCGGCAAAACGCCGCGGTCGTGTCCCGCCACCTACGTCGGCTTCTGGGACACGATACGCCGCCTGTTCGCCGACACGACCGAAGCGCGCATGCGCGGCTGGAGTCCGTCGCGGTTTTCGTTTAACACCGGCGAGGGACGCTGTCCCGCGTGCGAGGGACAGGGCGTGAAGCGCATCGAAATGAGCTTTCTCCCCGACGTGAAAGTGTTGTGCGACGTTTGCCGCGGCGCGCGCTTCAACCCGGAGACGCTGAGCGTGCTGTTCAAGCAACGATCGATCGGCGATGTCCTGGCGATGAACGTGGACGAGGCGGTCGAATTTTTCTCCGCGCATCCCTCCACCCATCACGCGCTGCGTTTGCTGCAGGACGTGGGCCTGGGCTATCTGACCCTGGGCCAGCAGAGCCCGACGCTCTCGGGCGGCGAAGCACAAAGGATCAAGCTGGTCACTGAACTTTCAAAAGTCCGCATCGATGCTGAGGGTAACGCGGCCGCGCGCCCGGGCCGCGGCGGCGCGCAAAGCCACACGCTCTACGCGCTCGACGAACCCACGGTCGGCCTGCACATGGCCGACGTCGAAAGACTTATCCGCGTGCTGCACCGCCTGGTCGATGCAGGCAATTCGGTAGTGGTAATCGAGCACAACCTCGACATCATCGCCGACGCCGACTGGATCATCGACCTCGGCCCAGAAGGAGGCGACGGCGGCGGGCGCATCGCCGTCCAGGGCACACCGCAGGGCTTGGCGCGTGCGCCGGAGCGCTCGCACACCGCGCGCGTGCTGGCTGAATTTTTCGTGGGGCGCGGGTCGGACGGACCGCGAATGCAGTGAACACCCTCCGACCAAGGTCGGGGAGTGTGCGGCTCCGCCTCCAGACTCCAAAACGAATTGAACCATGGGGTATACGTGTGCCGGCCAAGGCGGAGATGAAGATGCGTGCTGGAAGCGATCAGCAATACATCCGCAATCTGCCGAATAACCGAGCGCCGGCTCTTCTATCCGGCGCAGATGGAACAAAATTCGTCAGCCGCTTGGACTATCGGAACTTGAGCGGCTTATCAAATGCCTAGATCCTTGGGGGGGGCGCTTGGCCCTCCCGAGGACCTAATCAATGCCCCGGCCATTCGGGTATTGCGGCCGTTTCCTTCTTGAAGTTGGCCTGGCAATTGGCAATCGCCCTGTCGTGACCCTCCTTCCTTCCCGTGTTTCTAACATAAGCGTCTTGCGCGCCCTTGCAATTATTGAAGCCCTCCTGTGGCTTCTTCAGTTGGTTGGAAAAGTAACCCCAGCACTTGTTCTGCAGATTGTTCGCAGTTCGGTCTTTGACGCTTTTTTGCGCTTTGAATGCCTTCTGAACAACCGGATGCGCAGCGCAGTGTTTACTTGCCTCATCGTTGTTCGTAACTCCGGGCACTGCCAGCACGAATGATGCGGCCGAGAGGGCAAACGCGCCAGCAGACCAAATGACGACAACTTTTTTCGTTTTCATAGAATCTCCTTTGGGGTTGGAAATTGCCAGTCAATCGTGGCACAGGAGTTTTAGCCTTGCCGCCCATAGCTTCACACTCATAGGCTCGTTAAATATATCAAACGCAATTTCGCCTGTGTCTGAGGAAATCTGAGGAAATCTGCGGGGATTGGATCGAATCTGCGCTGGCCAGATCTGAGAGTTGAGCAACCTTCGCGCAATGGCGCGAATACTCCGCAATCACACGTCAGAAAGCCTGCCATATCCACCAAGCCCTCGGTGCCGTCGGCGAATTTCAATTCCAGTATTAAGTCAGCCAGTAGTCGGACGTACGTTACGTGCCACGGCACAACGGTGGCCATTCCAATGGCAGGATCAGCTTGGTTGGTTTCATCTGTTCGCATAACTTCCAATCGTCCAGCAGCTCATCGCGGTGCGCCAATCCCCATTCTCTTACCAATACGGACGCGCCCCGAGGGAAATATCCACGCACGTAGAAGCGGGACCGCACCTAGGCCGTATAGATAATCGCCCCCGAACCAGTGAGACCCGAACGCAATGCCGGACGCAACTCGTGGCACAATCGGGCGCAATACGAAGAGCGGCAATCCGCCGGGTCCAGTCAGTAAAGGGAATTGTCCGTGAATGCAATCCGCGAAGCGAAACAGGCCGAACGAATAGGCGAGGTCGGAGCGCACCGCCGCGCAATCGTGCTGATGATCATCGCGCCGACGCTATGGAGCATCGCCGGCGTGGTTACGCGTCATCTCGAGTTCGCCGGACGCTGGGAAGTGACGTTCTGGCGCAGCCTGTTCGCCGCCCTGTTCGTGCTCGCTGCGATGCTCGCCACGCGCGGCCGCGGCGCCTGGGCGACGATGCGCGCCAGCGGCGGCTACGGCGTTTTGTCGGGCGCGATGTGGGCTGTCATGATGATTGCTTTCATGCTGGCGCTGATGACCACCACCACCGCGAACACGCTGATCGTCAACAGCATCACGCCGCTGGTCACGGCGCTGCTCGCGCGCGCGGTGCTGAAGGATCCGATCGCGCCGCGCACCTGGGCGGCGATCGCGCTCGCCATCGCCGGCATGCTGTGGATGTTCGGCTCCGGCTTCGTCGCCGGCGAACCGCGCCACGTCGCCGGGATGCTGATCGCGCTTGCCGTCCCGCTGGCCGCCGCGGTGAACCTGGTCACGTTGAAGCACGCCGGCAAGGCGGTGGACCTGATTCCGGCGGTGCTCCTCGGCGCCATTCTTTCCGCCGCACTCACCCTGCCGTTCGCGCTGCCGTTCCAGGCGAACGCGCACGACATCGCATTGCTCGCGCTGCTCGGCTGCCTGCAGCTCGGCCTGCCCTGCATGCTGATGCTGCGCGCCAGCCCGCACCTGTCGGCGTCTGAAATCGCACTGATGGCCATGCTCGAAGTGGTGCTCGGCCCGCTGTGGGTCTGGCTCGGCGCGGGCGAGGCGCCGGCGCTGGCTACACTGGCCGGCGGCGCGCTGGTGATCGGCGCGCTGCTGCTGAATGAATTGTCCTCATGGGGCGAGCGTGCGCGTAACGGACGATAGCGCGCCGATCCGCCGCTTCGACGTAGAATGGCGGCGCCCGGAATCCTCATGACCGACGAACAGCAATCGCTGCAGTCCTATTACGCCGCCCGCGCCGCGGAATACGACCGCATCTACCTGAAGCCCGAGCGCCAGGCCGACCTTCGCGCCATCGAGCAGTGGCTGCCGCCGAAATTCGCCGGCGCGCGCGTGATCGAAATCGCCTGCGGCACCGGCTACTGGACGCAGTTCATCGCGCCGGTCGCCGCGCAGGTCCTGGCAATCGATGCGGCGCCGGAAACCATGGCAATCGCACGACATCGCGTGGCGCATGGAAACGTCGATTTCCGCGCCGGCGACGCCTACGCGCTGCCGCAGGACGCGGGCCGATTCGGAGCGGCGTTTGCCGGGTTCTGGTTCTCGCACATCCCCAAAGCGAGGCGGCGCGAATTCATGCTTGGTCTGTCGGCGCTGCTCGAACCCGGCGCAAGCGTGGTGTTCCTCGACAACCGCTATGTCGAGGGCAGCAGCACGCCGCTGAACGCGCCCGACGCGCGCGGCGATACCTTCCAGTCGAGGCGGCTGGACGATGGCTCGACGCATGAAGTGCTGAAGAATTTTCCGACCGAATTGGAGTTGCGGGAACTGGTGTCCGGTCTGGGCCTGCACCCGGCCTATACGGCGTGGGAATATTACTGGGCATTCGAGTATGCGGTTGGCGCGCGCTAGGGCGCATTGGTCAATGGAGTAACAGATGTCGCGCAGGCTCGTCAGTTCGGGATCGACGTTCGAAGCCGAGATCGGCTATTCGCGTGCCGTGGTCGATGGCGACTGGGTGTTCGTCTCGGGCACCACCGGTTTCGATTACACGACGATGGCGATCGCCGATGACATCGTGCTTCAGGCCGAACAATGCCTGAAGAACATCGAACACGCGCTGACGCAGGCCGGCGCCAGTCTTGCCGATGTCGTGCGCGTCACCTACATTGTGCCGGTGGCAGCGGAGTTCGAATTGTGCTGGCCGGTGCTGCGCAGGCACTTCGGCGAAATTCGCCCCGCGGCGACGATGATTTCGGCGGGACTGCTCGATCCGCGAATCCGCATCGAGGTCGAAGTTACTGCAAGAAAGCGCGCCGTTGACGGGAACGCAGGCTAGTGATGGAAAGCACGCTGGAAGCTGAAACCACCCGCGACGCATACCGTTGAACTTTTCACACCTACGCGTCGTTCAACCGCTACTCGCGCCGGCCGCGATTCTGCTCGCCGCCGCGCTCGCGCTGGCCGCCGGCCCGGCACTGCCACCCACGCTCTCCGGCCTGAAGACGCTGGGTCCCTATCTGGTACTGCTGCTCGGAACCGGCATGGGGTTGTGGTTCAATCGCGGCCGCACGTTCATCGCGCTCGCGTCGCTGCTCGCCGCCTTTGCCGGCTACAGCCTCGCGCTCGATTTCGGCGCCGCCAGTTTCGCCGCGCGCGCCGTGTTCACTGCGGCGGCGGTTCTGGTTCCGCTCAATTTTCTGCTGGCGCTGGCTTTCCCCGAGCGAGGCGTATCCCACCATTTCAACTATCGCTGGCTGATGCTGGCCGTGGTGGAGATAGTGTTCGTCACCTGGATCGCCAGCGCCGGCCGCAGCAGCCTGTCAGGCACCATCTGGCAGGACCTGCTCGATCACTGGCTGTTCCGATCGCCGCCGACGCCGCCGCTGGGCCGGCTGCTGTTTGTCGCAGCGTTCGTCGCTGCCGTGGTGAGGGCATGGCCGAAAGATCCGGCGGCCGAAACACGCCCGCTGGACATCGGCCAGGCGGGCGCGCTGGTCGCATTTTTCCTCGCCTGCGAATGGATGGCGACGCCCGGCGCGTTCGGCGCATTCATGACGGCCGCGGGCGCCATCCTGCTGGTGTCGCTATTGCAGGAGTCGCACCGCCTCGCATTCCGCGACGAACTGACCGGCCTGCCCAGCCGGCGCGCGCTGGAAGAGCGGCTGCACGGGCTCGGTCCGGTGCACGCGATTGCGATGCTGGATGTCGACCATTTCAAGAAGTTCAACGATACCCACGGCCACGACATCGGTGACCAGGTGCTCAGGCTGGTCGCGGCGCGACTGGCGCAGGTGCCGGGCGGTGGCACTGCCTACCGTTATGGCGGCGAGGAGTTCTGCATCCTGTTCCCGGAACTCGGCGCGGACGCGGCTCTGGCACACGCGGAAAAACTGCGCGCCGACATCGCCGCCTACCAGATGGCCGTGCGCAGACCGGATCGGCCGACGGACGCCGAGACCGGAACCCGACTGCGCCACCTGCGCTCGCCGGAAAAGACCCTGTCGGTGACTGTCAGCATCGGGGTCGCTGCGCCGGAGGATGCGCGCGCTTCGCCCGCCGAAGTTCTGATCGCCGCGGACCGCGCGCTGTACCGTGCCAAGGAAGCCGGGCGCAACCGGGTCAGCCGTTGACACGGTCCCGGTCAGCGACGACACGGATGCCTGACGCGAGACCGGGGCATGGCGTTGGCCGGGACTAACTATTCGCACCGGAATCAGCGATACTTCGCACCATGAAACTCGTCTGGCCCTCGGCGGAATTTCTCGAAAGCTACGTCGCGGCGTTGCGCGCCGGATGGTCCGCGGACAATGTGCGCGGCGCCGTCGCGGCAGCCGAGGAGTTGGAAAAGATCGCCCTCGACCCAGCGGCGTTTCTAAACAGCCTGGTGGACCGGGAGGCCAAAGGAGCACCGGTCAAGATGCCCGATGGCTCGCTGGTCAGGCGAATTCCCGGGTTTCGCCGCTGGTTGTGGGATGGCGAGTTTTGCGGCTCCATCGGATTCCGATGGCAACCAGGCAGCGAAGCGCTGCCGCCGCATTGCCTGGGGCATATCGGCTATGCTGTCGTGCCCTGGAAGCAGGGTCGCGGCTACGCCACCATGGCACTTGCTCAAATACTGCCGCTGGCCAAGGCAGAAGGGTTGCGCTACGTCGAGGTTACAACCGATCCGGAGAACCTGGCGTCGCAGCGAACCATCGAAGCCAACGGCGGCGTGTTGCACGAAAACTTTACCAAGCCGCCGCAGTTCGGCGGCACGCCGGGTCTTCGCTACCGTATTTACCTGCGATAAGACGGGCGCACAGCCCGGCAGTTCGGGAGGATATTGAATGTATACGTTGTATTACGCGCCCAACACCTGCGCGCTGGCTTCCCACATCGCGTTGGAGCAGGTCGGCGCCGAGTATCAAACCGTGCGCGTCGATTTCTCGAAAAACGAGCAGCGCTCGCCCGATTACCTCGGCATCAATCGCAAGGGGCGCGTTCCCGCGCTGGTAACCGACAGAGGCATGCTGACCGAGACGCCGGCGATACTTATGTATATCTGCCAGAGCTTTCCCGAAGCCGGGCTGGCGCCGCTCGAGGATGCGTATGCGCTGGCGCAGGTCAACGCATTCAACAGCTACCTGTGCTCGACTGTGCACGTCGCCCATGCGCACCGCATGCGCGGCAATCGCTGGGCCGACGACCCGGCCGCGCTCGCCGCGATGCAGAAGAAAGTGCCGCAATCGGTCGCCGAAGCATTTGCGCTGATAGAGAACGAATTGTTTCAAGGCCCGTGGGTGATGGGCGAACGCTACAGCGTCTGCGATATGTATCTATTCACGCTGGCCCAGTGGCTGGAATCCGACGGCGTCGATCCTGCGCGCCTGCCGAAAATTGCCGACCACCGGCTGCGCATGGCGCAACACCCGGTTGTCAGCAAGATCGTGGCGGCGGAACTCGCCGGTCATTAGCGGAATGCAGGCGCACCGCCGAAGCCACGTGGGCGCCCAGCCGCCGCGCCCTTTTGCTTCGGTCAGGAGGAGAATACTCATCGCACTCGCACTTCTGACCTGGCACGGGACCGCAGCAAGCCAGGCGCGCGTCGACCACGCACTCGGCGAATTTGAGTCTGCCGCGACGACAAACGGTTTGCTGATCGCCGCGCCGCACGGCAGCTTCGACATCAATAGCGATGCAATCGCCAAGGAGGTGGCGCGCGAGCTCGGCGCGGGCTACGTGCTGGCGCGGAAATTCGCCCCGGACAAAGTACGGCTGAACGTCAATCGCCCGACCGAAGGCGCGTCGCTTGCCTGTGCGCAGGAGCAACGCTCGGAGCGGGCGGGCGAGGTATACACGATCTATTCGCGGCTGGTCGCCGCCGCCTCGGACAAGCCGTTGCGCCTGTTTGTTGAAATCCACGGCAATTCACTTGCGCGAAGCGCGCAGCATGTTGAAGTCGCGACTGTAGGCATTTCCGCCGCGCAGGCGCGGCGCGTGAAGGACGGCTACCCGGCGATGCTCAGTCGCGCGATCGAACACTCGCCCGCGTATCCGGAACTCAATCTGCTGATCGAGCCGCTCGACTCAATGTACTTTACGGCCTCATGCGCCAAGAGCATCGGAATCTTTGCCACGAAGTTCGGGCAGCCGGCAATCCATATCGAGTTTCCGCGCGCCGCAAGGGAAAGCCGAAACCTGCAAGGCTCCGCGTCGCTCGCCGCCGATATAGTGCGTAGTATCATGCAACGCGAGTAGGCACGACGGCGAACTCGGAGCGTAAATGGCGACCCTGCAACAACTCCTCGGAATAGACCTGCCGATCATCCAGGCGCCGATGGCCGGCGCCCAGGGCAGCGCGCTGGCGGTGGCGGTGTCCAACGCAGGCGCCCTGGGTTCACTCCCCTGTGCGATGCTCGGCCTCGATGCCATGCGCGAGGAGCTGCGCGCGATCACGGCACAGACGCGCAAGCCGTATAACGTGAATTTCTTCTGTCACGCGCCGCCCAGGGTGAACGCCGATCAAGAACGCGCCTGGCGGGCAGCGCTGTCGCCGTACTACAGAGAATTCGGCATCGACGCCGACAATATCTCCGCCGGGCCGGGACGCGCGCCGTTCAGCGCCGGGGCCGCGGACGTGCTCGGCGAATTCAGACCCGCAGTCGTGAGTTTTCATTTCGGACTGCCGTCGCCTGATTTGCTGGCGCAGGTGAAAGGCTGGGGAGCGAAGGTCCTGTCCTCGGCGACCACGCTGGAGGAGGCGCGGTGGCTCGAAGCGCATGGCGTCGATGCCATTATTGCGCAGGGCCTCGAGGCGGGTGGACACCGCGGCAATTTCCTGTCGCATGACCTGAATGCCCAGGCCGGTACGTTCGCTTTGCTGCCGCAGGTCGTGCGCGCGGTGCGAGTGCCGGTCATCGCTGCCGGCGGCATCGCGGATGCGCGCGGTGTCGCCGCCGCCATGGCGCTCGGCGCGGCCGGGGTGCAGATCGGCACCGCCTATCTCCTCTGCCCAGAATCCAGCATTAGCGCAATCCATCGTGCGGCGCTGAAAAGTGAGGCGGCGCACCGCACCGCGCTCACCAATCTGTTCAGCGGCCGGCCCGCCCGCGGAATCATGAACCGCATCATGCAAGAGCTTGGTCCGATGAGTGCGCTTGCGCCCGCGTTCCCGTTGGCCGCGTCCGCCATCGCACCATTGCGTGCGAAGGCGGAAAGCCAAGGCAGCGGCGATTTCTCGCCGCTGTGGTCCGGCCAGAATGCGAGCGGATGCAAAGAGATACCGGCCGCCCAGCTGACGCGGGAACTGGCCGCTGTCCCATGACTTCGACCGCTGGCGTTAGTGCCACACTTTGATAAGGAACAGGGAATGGATATTCGCTCGATATGGTTGGTGACCCTGGTGCTGGCGACGCACACGATCGTCGCTCAGGCGCAGTCGCCCGCGGCCGATTCGGCGGCGGCTACCGCGGCGGTCGGCAGCTTTCATGCGGCGCTGGCCCGTGGGGACGCGGGCGCAGCGCTGCAGCTGCTGGCGCCCGACGCAGTGATACTGGAGAGCGGCAGTGTCGAAACGCGCGAGGAGTATCGTTCGCATCACCTGCCCGCGGACATGGAGTTTGCCCAGGCCGTGCCGGCGCGTCAGGGCGCGATGCAGGCGACGGTGAGCGGAGACGTCGCCTGGGTCAACTCGAGCAGCGTGACGCAAGGCACGTTTCGCGGACGCGCCATCAATTCGGCGGGCGCCGAACTGATGGTGCTGTCGAGAACCGCGGCCGGATGGGTGATACGTGCGATCCACTGGTCGTCGCGGACGCTGCGTTCTGGAGGATGAGTTCGGGCAACGTGGTACAACAAACAGAAGGAGGAAATCGGCAATGAACAAGAAATTCTTCGTCGCGTGGGCTGTTGTTTTCGTGGTGTGGATGCTTGGGAGCTTCGTTGTCCACGGCGTGCTGCTGAATGCGGACTACGCGAGTCTACCGAACATGTTCCGGCAGGAGACAGACGCGCAAAAGTACTTTCCGTTTATGCTTCTCGCGCACGTAATCCTGGCCGGCGCGTTTGTCTGGATCTATGCGCGCGGCGCCGAGGCAAAACCGTGGTTGGGGCAGGGCCTGCGCTTCGGCGCGGCGGTCGCGTTCCTGACCGTCATTCCCACCTACACGATTTACTATGCGGTTCAGCCGATGCCGGGCGTCGCTGTCGTCAAGCAGATCGTGTTTGACGGAATTCTGCTGCTCATCCTCGGCGCCGTCGTCGCGTTTCTCCAGCGCAACCCAAATCGTGCCTGATTTTCGCCGGAAGGTCCCGCGGGATCCTGCACGCATCCCGACGCCGCCCCGGGATGCCGGAGAATAGTGTCGTGGGCGCTTCCGGAAAATGTCTATGCGGGGCTGTCTCGTTCTCGATGGAGTTCCCGACGAAATGGGTTGCGCACTGCCATTGCACTCAATGCCAGAGGGCGCACGGGGCGGCCTTCGTAACCTGGGTCGGGGTCGTGGACTCCCAGGTGACCATCGTCGACAGGGACAGTCTGCTCAATTGGCATTCGTCCTCGGAGAAAGCGGAGCGCGGATTCTGTTCCCGCTGCGGCAGCAGTTTGTTCTTTCGCTCGGCGAAATGGCCGGGGGAGTTGCATATCGCGCGCGCCAACTTCACCGGCCCGATAGACCGGGAACCGCAGGCTCACGCCTATTTCGATACACACGCAAGCTGGTTCGCGGTCTCTGACGGCTTGCCGCGCAAGAACGATCCCGATGCGTGAAGCGACGCACGCGGAGGGGCTGACGTATCGGAACAGTTCCCGGAGCGCGACGCGCGCGGCGGAATTCGTACTCCGCGCAAGGCAAGACTATCGTTCACTGGTCAGGTTAGTCAGGGAGAAATATTCCATGCAGTGGTATGCACTCGAAGCGCTCACGCTTTGCGCCATGCTCGTCGGCTGCGCCGTCGCGCCGGCGCAACCGACGATCGCCGATGCGCGAGAGCAGGTGCGAGCGACCGAGCGGGCATTCGCAAAAACCATGGCGGACAGGGATCTTGCGGCGTTCGCCGCATTGATTGCCGAGGACGCAGTATTTTTTTCCGGCCCCAACCCGCTCCATGGGAAGCAGCAGATTGTAGACTGGTGGAAGCGCTACTACACTGGCCCGGCCGCGCCTTTCTCGTGGGAGCCGGAACAGGTGGAAGTCCTCGAGTCTGGATCGCTGGCGCTGAGTTCCGGTCCGGTGCGCGATCCGCAGGGCAAGTTGATCGCCCGGTTTACCTCGATCTGGCGGCGCGACGCGTCCGGCGCATGGCGCATCGTATTCGACAAAGGCAGCGAAGTGTGTAACTGCCCTCCCGGCTAGGGTCGGCGTCGACGCGGGACCGGCCCGTTCGCGCGACCGGTCAATCGGCGGCACCGACGCCGGGCATCAATCCTTCAGCCCGGGCATGGAAAAACCGCATTCCGTCAGCGCGGCCAGCAGCGCTGTCGCCTGATCCGCGCCCAGTTCCACCAGCGGCGGACGCACCGTGGCCCACGCGGCGTGGCCGCTCCAGTGCGCGATTGCGCGCTTCATCGCCGCGATCATCGGGTATTTCTGGAAGATGCCGCGTATGCGGTCCAGGCGCTGCTGCTGTTCGTCCGCGCTGACCGACTGCCATTCCGCGTAGAGCTTGTGGATTGCCGCCGGATTGACGTTGGCAGTGGCACTGATGCAGCCCTTGCCGCCCGCGCGCAATCCGGCGAGCAGAAAGGTTTCGCTGCCGGGAAACACGTCGAAACCGTCCTTGGCAAAGTTGTCCAGCATCGCCTTGGTATTGGTCCAGTCGCCGGACGAATCCTTGGCGCCGGCGATATTCTTCGGATAGGCCTTGAGCAGACGTTCGATCAGTTTCAGACTGATGCCCACCTGGCTCACGGGCGGGATGTGATACAGGTAAATCTGCAGCCGTGCGTCACCGACGCGTTCGATGATCTCGGCGTAATTGCGGAACAGGCCTTCGTCGGTCACGCCTTTGTAATAGAACGGCGGCAGCATCAGCGCGCCGGCGCAGCCTAGCTTCACCGCGTGCGCGGTGAGGCGCACCGAATCGGTAAGCGCGGAGCAGCCGGTGCCGGGCATCATGCGCGCCGGATCGACGCCGGCTTGCACCAGTTTCTCCAGCAGATCCATGCGCTCGTCCGCGGCGAGGGAGTTCGCCTCGGAATTGGTGCCGAACACCGCCAGGCCGACGTTGTTCGCTACCAGCCACTTGCACTGGCGCACGAAACGCGGGGTGTCCGGGCTGTAGTCGGCGTTGAACGGGGTGACGACGGGCGAGAGTACGCCGGTAATGCGCTTGGTCATGGTGTTTGCTCCAGATTGATTTGCAGTCGTTCGTAGGGTGCCGCACTTCCCCTCACCCTGGCCCTCTCCCCGCATGCGGGGAGAGGGAACATTCCTGTCTCACGCCTTTCTGAGAAAGTCGAAATCGCAGCCCTGCTCGGCCTGCAGCACGCTCTGCATGTACAACTTGGCGTAGCCACGCGCGGCCGGAAGTGTAATCGGCCGGTGCGCCTTGCGCCGGCGCGCGAGTTCCGCAGCACTTACGAGCAGGTCGAGTCTGCGCGCGGAAACCGACAAGCGGATGCGGTCGCCGTTCTTCACCAGCGCGAGCGGCCCGCCGATCGCGGATTCGGGTGACACGTGCAGAATTACGGTGCCGAAGGCGGTGCCGCTCATGCGTGCGTCGGAGATGCGCACCATGTCCTTCACGCCGGCGCGCGACAGCTTCATCGGAATCGGCAGGTAGCCCGCCTCGGGCATGGCGTAGCCGCTTTTCGGACCGGCGTTCTGCAGTACCAGAAAATCGTCCGCGGTCACATCCAGATCGGGCGAGTCGATGCGTGCGGCAAGATCGTCCAGCGATTCGAACACCACCGCGCGGCCCTCGCGTTCGAACAGTTTCGGGTCGGCGGCGGAGCGCTTGATGATGGCGCCGTTCGGCGCCAGCGTGCCGAACAATGCCGCGAGGCCGCCCTGCTTCTGGAACGGCTGCTCGAAACTGCGCACTACGCTGCGGTCGACCCAGCCGGCGTCGGCGGCGAGGCGCTCGCCCAGTGTGTCGCCGGTCACAGTCAGGCAATCCAGGTGCAGCAGCGGCTTCAGTTCGCGCAGCACCGCGCCCATGCCGCCTGCCGCATGCAGATCGGACATGTAGTGTTGGCCAGTTGGCTTCAGGTCCACCAGCACCGGCGTGGAATCGGAGAGTTCGTTCAGGCGATCGAGCGACACCGCGATGCCCAGGCGCCCGGCAATCGCGGTAAGGTGGATCAGCGCATTGGTCGAGCCGCCGATGGCGAGCAGCACGCGCAGGGCATTCTCCACCGACCTTTTGGTGATCACCTGGCTCGGTTTGATCTTCGAGGCGATCAGCGCCACGGCCGCGCGCCCAGACGCTTCGGCCGCGCGCAGACGGTCGGCGTGCACCGCCGGGATCGCCGCCGTTCCCGGCAGCGTCATGCCCAACGCTTCCGCCAGCGCCGCCATGGTGCTGGCCGTTCCCATCACGGCGCAGCTGCCGGCGGTGGTGACCAGATTACCCTCGATCTCGGCGATTTCGCCGGCCGAGATGTCCTTGGCGCGAAACCTGGCCCAGAAGCGGCGGCAGTCGGTGCAGGCGCCCAGGCGCTCGCCCTTGTATGAGCTTGGAAGCATCGGTCCGCCGACCAGCTGGATCGCCGGCAGGTCGGCCGAAGCCGCACCCATCAGTTGCGCCGGCACGGTCTTGTCGCAACCGCCGATCAGCACCACCGCGTCCATCGGCTGCGCGCGGATCATTTCCTCCACGTCCATCGCCATCAGGTTGCGAAACATCATGCTGGTCGGGGACAGAAACACTTCGCCCAGGGAGATCGTGGGGAAGTCGAGCGGCAGGCCGCCGGCGGCGATGACGCCGCGCTTCACCGCCTCGACCAGTTCGGGAAAATGGCGATGGCAGTTGTTGAAGCCGCTTGCCGTCTGCGCGATGCCGACCACCGGTCGCGCAAGCATTTCTGGCGAAAATCCCATCGACTTGGCAAACGAGCGGCGCAGATAGAGTGAAAAATCGGCGTCGCCGTAGTTGGTGAGGCCTTTCGCGAGCCCTATGGCCTGCGCTTTTCCGGGACCGGGGCTGCGTTTCTTGGTCTTCAACTGTGTTCCAGTGTGTGTTTCATCTTGTCTCCGCCGAAGGTACGCAGTTTACTCCAGGTACGGCTCGGTCATGCCCCCGCGCAGATCGCGGTCGGCAGGGATGGCTATGTGATATCATGATATCACCATAGTTCGCAAGGGAGCAATCAATGGTCCAGTTGGTGGTTCGCCAGATTGAAGAAGAGGTGAAGACGCGCCTGAAGCGCCGCGCGGCGAGCCACGGGCGCAGTATGGAAGAGGAAGTGCGGCAGATTCTGCGCAATGCAGTGAAGGATGGCAACCGGCCGATCACCAGGCTGGGATCGCGCATCGCCGCGCGCTTCGGTCCGGACGGATTGACGGCGGATCTGCCCGAATTGCGCGGACAGCAGGTACGCGCCGCGAATTTCGGCAAATGATCATCCTCGACACCAACGTGCTTTCGGCGCTGATGCGCAATCCACCGGACGCTGCGGTCGTGGCGTGGCTGGATCTCCAGGCGGCTGAATCGATCTGGATAACCAGCGTTACCCTGTTCGAGACACAGCTCGGCCTCGCATTGCTTCCAAAAGGCCGAAGGCGGAAAGCCCTGGAAGCTGCGTTTGCGCGAACGCTGTCAGAGGACCTGGAGAACCGCGTGCTGGATTTCGACAGCGCCGCCGCGGCCGAAGCCGCCGCGCTGGCGGCCATGCGCCAGAAAGCCGGACGCCCGGTGGATGTGCGCGACACGCTGATCGCGGGCATCGCACTTGCGCGCCGCGCCACGCTCGCCACCCGCAACGAGCGGCATTTTCAGGGCCTGAAGCTGCGGCTGGTCAACCCGTGGAAACATCCGGCCGGGTAACCGACGGCGCCGCCACGGCGGGACCCTGGCCGGTAATGCCGTCAGCCTCAAGGGCACCGACTGTCTAACGCTAGTCACGACTCGATCTGGCAGGCGACGCCCGCTTGCGACGGTAGACAACCGGCAGACCCATCAGCCGCGCCGGGCTTTGGCGAGCACCTCGTCTCGAGAAATCACATCGTCGGGACTGCGCTCATGCTCGGCTAGGCGCTCGTCAATCATCGCGCGATGGGCGTCCCCCAATGGCACAGACGATGATTCTTTGACTAGGCTCGCCCAAATGATTTCGACTATGCGCAGGCGCGCTTCAGCAGGAAGCTTAAGGATTTCGGCAACGTCGGTATCACTCATGATGGTTAGCCTGCAACTATTGATCCGAGCGCGCTAAGGTCTGCGCTCAGGCGACGGCCGGCACGCTCGACGCAAAGCACACTGCTGGCGGCCGGTCGCCTGCAGCGCGCGGTTATTCTTCAACACGAATCAACTGCCCAGGTCGGACGGTCGCGATCGCGGTCAACCCAGCGGGAACAAGAGGCAGCAGGTCTTCGAGCGCATTACTCGCCGCGCAAAGCACGACCACACCAAGACGCCGCTTCGAGATGTTCTGCTGAAACCCGAGATTCTGGTCACCGGTCAAAAACACGGAGAACCCGGCGTCCTCGGCTTGCGTGAGCAATGCACCGTTCTTGAGACCTGCCCACGATTCTTGCTGCACCGTACGAGCGTCGTGGCCGACCAAGTACGGCGCTAGCTGCCGAAAAAGCTGCTCATCAAGCAGAATGCGCAAGAGTACTGACGGCTTCGTGAGCCGCTTCCAACGACGCGACCGCTTGCTCTCGGGAAACACTCGGAAACGAGTCGAGAAACTCGTCGAGACTGTGGTTTCGTTCGAGGTAGTCGATCAGGTTGCGGAACGGCACGCGCGTCCCGACAAACACGGGCGTGCCGCCCAGAATATCTGGATCACTGTGAACAACCGGCACGGTGTTTGGCATCTCGATCTCTCTGTTTGTCGATTCTAGCTCAGTGCCCGCGTTGAGGCATAACAAGAAGTCGCCCCCCTAAACGGGGCCTTATAAGACCCCACCATTGGGGCCTGGCACAGCCAGATTACGCTCAAGTCGTAGTTTCCTCAATCACCTTGAGCGAGACAGGCACCACCTGGGAATATCATGCCGTAACGGTGCAACGAGCGACTTCTATCGAGGAAAATTGCAATGGCCGGTTCTTGGCCGGTTGCGCCCCACAAGTCCTGATCGGATCGAATACCTTTCATGTCCCAACTAGCGCAACTGACGCAAGTCGACCACTTGGTCGGTGACATCAACTCGGCAATCGAAAAACATTTTCAAATTCCCGCAGGGCGACAACTCGAAACTATTCAGAAAGTCCGCAGTCCGCTCTAAGCCTGCTCAGCATACAACTCCGCCATCATCTCGCGCAGCCAGCGGTTGGCCGGGTCCTGGTGGAAACGCTGGTGCCAGTGCAGCCTCACTTCGAAGCTGGGCATGTGTAACGGCAGCTTCAGCACCTTGAAGCTGCCCAGCCCGGCGAACACCGCGGCGACGCGCGAGGGCACGGTGACGATGAGGTCGGTGCGCGCCAGGATCATCGGCACCACCAGGAAGTGCGGCACGCGCGCCGCGATGCGTGCGCTCAGGCGTTCCCTCACAAACGTCTCCTCGATCACCTGGTGGCCGGTACCGGCGTAGGACACCAGCACATGCGACGCGGCGCGGAACTGTTTCGCGCTGATGCCGGCGCCGGTCAGCGGGTGGTCGGCGCGCAGCATGCAAACGTAATGCTCGCGGAACAACGTCTGCGCACGCATGCCCTTGGTCAGCCCGGGAAGGAAGCCGACCGCCAGATCGAGCTCGCCCGACTCCAGCGCCGCGTGCACCTCCTTGATCGGAATCCGCACCACCTCGATCCTGACACCGGGTGCATCGCGCTTGACGCGCTCGAGCAGGTCCGGCAGAAACACCATCTCCCCGATGTCCGACATGTAAAAACGAAATGTAGTGCCGGAACTGCGCGGATCGAAACCGGCGTGCTGCGCCAGCGCGCCCTGGATCAGCCGCAGCGATTCGCGCACCGGCTGTGCCAGCTGCAGCGCGAAGGGCGTCGGGCGCATGCCGCGCGGGGTGCGCACAAACAGCGGGTCGTCGAACAGCTGCCGCAGCCGCGCGAGCGCATTGCTCATCGCCGGCTGCGACAGCCCGACGCGCTCGCCGGCGATGGTAACGCTGCCCTCGGTCGCGATCGCGTCGAACACGCGCAGCAGGTTCAGGTCGAGGTCTGTTATATTCATAATCGATATGTATATCATATTCTTCATCAATTTGACAAATGGCTGCTCCACGCCTAATCTCGTTTTACAGGAGGCTTGCAACGGCCTGGGTCGTTGCGGGCGCCACGAGGAGAAATCATGTACGAAATCCGCATCCACGGCCGCGGCGGCCAGGGCGCCGTAATGGCGGGCGGCATCCTCGCCACCGCGCTGGTGCTCGAAGGCAAGTACGTAGTCGCGGTGCCGTCTTTTGGTTTCGAGCGCCGCGGCGCCCCGGTATCGAGCTTCCTGCGCTTCGACGAGCGCGAAATCCGCCAGATGACCAACATCTATCGCCCCGACTGCGTGCTGTGCATCGATCCGACCGTGGCGCGCGCGGTAAACGTGTTCGAAGGCGTCAGGGACGGCGCCGTGCTGGTGCAGACCACGGGCAAGCCGCTCGGCGATTTTCAGCTGCCGCCGCAGGTCGCGACAGTCGGGTTGTGCGATGCGGTTGCTATCGCCCTCGATATTTTCAAGCGCTCGATCACCAACACCATCATGCTCGGGGCGTTTGCGCGCACCACCGGCCTGGTGTCGCTGGAATCGCTGCAGGCGGCGATCCGGAAGTCGGATTTTCGCGACGCCGGACTGAAACAGAACATGGCTGCACTCGAGCGCGGCTTCGAGGCGACCGAGGTGCACCAGATTGAACGAATGGCGGCGGCATGAGCACGAGCCAGCAAGCCTACCCGATGTTCGACGCGTCGACGATTCCGGACGACCTGTGCCCGATCGCGACCAAACCCACGCCGATGCTCCCCGGGGACTGGCGCAGCATGCGCCCGGTGGTGGACCGCGCCAAATGCGTCAAATGCGCCGTCTGCTGGCTCTATTGCCCGGTGCAGTGCGTGGTGGAGAAGCGCGCCTGGTTCGACTTCAATCTCGCAACCTGCAAAGGCTGCGGCATCTGCGCCACCGAATGCCCGCAGCGCGCCATCGCCATGATCCTGGAGACTGCATGAGCGCCATTCTGAAACCGAAATCGAAACTCATCGTCTGCGACGGCAACGAAGCCGCCGCCTGGGCGGTGTCGCTCGCCAATGTGGACATGGTCGCGGTGTATCCGATCACGCCGCAGTCCTCGCTGGTCGAGTACCTGGCCAAATTCATCGCCGACGGGAGGCTTGGCGCCGAAATCGTCGACGTCGAAGGCGAGCATTCGGTGCTGTCGGTGCTGCAGGGCGCCTGCCTCGCCGGCGCACGCACCTACACCGCGAGCTGCGGGCCGGGCCTCGCCTTCATGTTCGAGCCCTATTTGCGCACGCCGGGCCTGCGCCTGCCGCTGGTGATGACCATCGTCACGCGCGACACACTCACGCCGCAAAGCGTCTGGGGCGGACACCAGGACGCGATGTCGGTGCGCGAGGTCGGCTGGGTGCAGATGTACTGCGAATCGGTGCAGGAGGTGCTCGACACCACCATCATGGCCTACAGGATCGCCGAGCACTCGGACGTCATGCTGCCGGTGAACATCTGCCACGACGGCAATTACCTGTCGTTCGGCGCCGCGCGTTGCGAGCTCCCTGAACAGGCCGAGGTCAACGATTTCCTCGGCGAAAAAAACGTCAACTGGCATGTAGCGCTTGATCCGCGGCGGCCGATGGCGGTCGATCCGCTCACCGGCGGCGCCGGCGGCCCCGGCCCGTCGACCTTCGTGCGTTACCGCAAGGGCCAGTGCAGCGGCATGCAGAACTCGCTGCGGGTGATCACCGAGGTGCATGAGGACTGGGGGCGGCGCTTCGGACGCAGCCACGCGCCGCTGGTCGAATCCTATCGCATGGAAGGCGCCGATTACGCCATGGTTACCATCGGCAGCATGACCGGCGCCGCCAAGGACGCAGTGGACGAAGCGCGCGCACGCGGCGAAAAAGTGGGCCTGGTCAAAGTCAAAACCTACCGCCCGTTCCCGGCCGAGGCGCTGGTGGCAGCGCTGGCCGAAGTCAAAGCCGCGGGCGTGGTCGATCGCTCGGTTTCCTTCGGCTGGAATTGCGGCCCGCTGTACCAGGACGCCATCACCGCGATGTACGACGCGCCGAAGCGCGTGCCGATGATGAGTTTCATCGGCGGGCTCGCCGGCGCCGACCTGACCGTCGGGCATTTCGAGCGCGTGATCGGCCGCGTCAGGGAACTCGCACGCGACGGCCGGCCGGCCGGGACCGTGTGGCTAAACGAAAAGGACTGACCAGGAGCATTTCGTAGCATGACTATCCTGTCATTCCGAGCGTAGCGAGGAATCTGCTTTTTTGTGAAGAGCGAAAAGCAGATTCCTCGGCCCCTGGCCTCGGAATGACAATTTATAGAGAGCGGCTCAAATGCAACATACCCATTACCTGATTGTCGGCGCCAGCCACGCAGCACTGTCGGCATTGCATGCCATCCGGCTGCACGATGCGGAGCAGGAAGTTACCGTTCTCACGCGAGACGACAGCCTACCCTATTCCCCCACGGTCCTTCCCTACGTGGTTTCGGGCCGCTCGCAGCCCGCCCGCGTATTTCTGCGCGACGAAGCTTATTTCGCCGAGCACAAAGTGAACTACCTGCGCGGCGCCAGGTTGCAGAAGGTTAACCCCGGCCAAAACGCAGTCGAACTCGCCGACGGCAGTCAGATCGGCTTTGACAAGCTGCTGCTCGCAACCGGCGCCGCACCGCTCCTGCCGCCCATCCCCGGACTCGCCGGTGTGCGCTTTCATGTGCTGCGCACTCTGGCTGACGCAGTCGCGTTGCGGGAAGCGCTGCCACAGGTCAGGCGCGCGCTGGTATTGGGCGGCGGCCTGATCGGCATGCACGCCGCGGAAAATCTGGCCAAGGGCGGCGTCGGGGTAAGCGTGGTCGAACTGCAGACCCACGTCCTGTCCGGCTATTTCGACGCCGAAGCTTCGACCATGATCGAACAGGTTTTCGCCGCCAACGGCGTGCACCTGCTGACCGGCGCCAGCGTGGCGAAGCTGGAAGCCGAGGGCGAAGGCTGTCGCGCCACGCTCGCAGACGGCTCCACGCTCGACGCGGACCTGCTGCTCGTTGCCGCGGGCGTTGCGCCGGTGACCGATTTCCTCGACGGCAGCGGCGTCGCCGTCGAGCGCGGTGTACTGGTCGACGAACGCATGCGCACCAATGTCGCCAACATCTGGGCCGCGGGGGATGTGGCGCAGGCGCGCGGTTTTTTCACACGGGACCGGATCATCAACGGCATCCTTCCCGATGCCGTTGACCAGGGACGCATCGCGGGCATGGCAATGGCTGAAGACCCGGGCAGCCTGGGCTACGCCGGCGGCGTTCCGCTCAACACCTACAGCTTTTTCGGCCAGCAGGCAGTTTCGGTCGGGGTGCATGAGAGCGCAATCGACCCGGCGGGCGTCGAAGTGCAAAAACAGACGGACGCCGCGCACCAGCGCTATCTCAAGATCGTGCTCAGGGACAACCGTCTCGCCGGGATTTTCGGCGTCAATGCCGCGTTCGACCCGGGAATCATGTGGGAATTGATTCTGCGCGCAACCGACCTGGGTGAAGAAAAGCTCGCGTTCCTGCGCTCGCCGCAGCAGACGGCGCGCGCACTGATGTCGAAGAACTGGAGATAGGGATCGCCATGGGCGCTGCGTACGAGACCATCAACTTCAAGCCGGAACTCTGCGACGGCTGCCTCGACTGCATGACGGTGTGCGCGCAGGCGAAAGCGCGGACAGACGATCATCTGCAATCGCGCATCCAGATCGTGCCCTCCGGCGACGGCTTCGAACTGGCGATCTGCCGCCAGTGCGGCGATCCGGAATGCGTGCTCAACTGCCCCGCAGCGGCGCTGTCGAAAAACGCCGGCAGCGGC
>Ga0208566_1000310_pt1 | contig 34598 bp, 33 predicted proteins | sample PL_2010_150m_FD_184159 | JGI IMG/M metagenome (GOLD analysis project Ga0208566, IMG submission 184159) | Freshwater microbial communities from Powell Lake, British Columbia, Canada to study Microbial Dark Matter (Phase II) - PL_2010_150m... | ecosystem: Environmental > Aquatic > Freshwater >...
TTGCAGTATTTGGAGATGCGATTTTGAAAGACGGCGAGATAGACCGACGAGCGTTAGGCGAAATAATATTTAAAGACCCATCCAGGAAAGTTGCACTAGAAGCGATTATTCATCCGTGGGTGCGTGGTATGTTCGAAGCAATTGTCCTATCGCTTAGGGAAAATCAAACTTTGGTCTATGAGATTCCGCTTCTCTTTGAAACAGGTGGAGCCGATCGCTTTGAGACTGTCATTACAGTTGAAGCAGATTTGGATAAACGCATAGAGCGGCTGCGGGAGAAAGGTCTGCACCCTTCCGAGATAGAGGCCCGTATGGCGGCGCAAGCCTCACGCGAAGAGAGGGTCTCCATCGCCGACTTTGTCATAGAAAACAACGGCTCTAAGGATGATTTACTGCGACAAGTCGAAAATATTTGGGAGGCTTTAGCCACCTCTTCAAAGTAGAGTTGAGCAATGCGCCCAATATCCGATTTGCAACGACGGGTCGAGCCATTTGAAGTAGTAAGCGAGTTTGTTCCGGCGGGGGATCAGCCCGAAGCAATCGCTGAAATCGCCCGTCGCTTTGAGGCAGGTGAACAAGATGTAGTTTTATTGGGAGCAACTGGAACTGGAAAATCTGCAACGACTGCCTGGCTGATTGAAAAACTACAACGTCCAACGCTGGTATTAGCTCCTAATAAACTCCTTGCTGCCCAGTTAGCCAATGAGTTTCGCGAACTACTGCCCAATAACGCCGTTGAATACTTTGTCTCTTACTACGATTATTACCAGCCTGAGGCCTATGTTCCACAGACCGATACTTTTATTGAAAAAGACTCCAGTGTTAACGATGAAGTCGAACGCCTACGCCACTCAGCAACTAACTCATTGCTCACCCGCCGCGATGTAATTGTCGTTGCCACTGTCTCCTGTATCTACGGTCTTGGTACTCCGCAGGAATATATCGATCGGATGGTTACATTGAGAGTAGGGGAGGAGATCGAGCGAAATGCTCTCCTTCGACGATTTGTAGATATCCAATACAAGCGAAACGATGTTGCCTTTGAGCGGGGCACATTTCGAGTACGTGGAGACACAATCGAAATTATCCCGATGTATGAAGAGTTGGCAATTCGCATCGAGATGTTTGGCGATGAGATCGAGAAGATTTCTACACTTCACCCGCTAACGGGTGAGATCATGCGCGATGAGACTGAGATGTATATCTTTCCGGCAACTCATTACGCGGCTGGCCCTGAAACCATTAAACGAGCAGTTGGCGATATTGAGGATGAACTTCAGATCCAATTAAATCTCTTTGAAAAGCAGGGCAAGTTGCTTGAAGCTCAACGCCTTCGGATGCGCACAACTTTTGACGTAGAGATGATGGAACAGATCGGTTTCTGTAGCGGAATTGAGAACTATTCACGGCACTTAGATGGTCGCGGATCAGGCTCTGCCCCGAACTGCTTGTTGGATTATTTCCCAGAGGATTTCCTCGTTGTTATCGATGAAAGCCATGTGACTGTGCCTCAGCTCGGTGCAATGTATGAAGGCGATGCATCCCGAAAGCGCACCTTGGTCGAACATGGTTTCCGTCTGCCAAGTGCGCTAGATAACCGACCTCTGAAGTTTCCTGAATTTCTAGAGCGTACGGGGCAGAAGCTCTACTTATCGGCGACGCCGGGCAAATATGAGATGGCTAAGGTCGAAGGCGATGTTGTCGAGCAGGTTATTCGCCCAACTGGCTTAATAGATCCGCAGATCGTCATTAAGCCCATTAAGGGTCAGATAGATGATCTCTTGAACGAGATTAGTATCCGTGCCGAAAAGAATGAGCGCGTTCTTGTTACAACTCTGACTAAGAAGATGTCCGAGGATTTAACTGAGTACATGCAGGAAAAAGGCGTTCGCGTGCGTTACTTACACTCTGAGGTCGATACGTTGCGTCGAGTTGAGCTACTGCGCGAACTTCGCATGGGTGATTACGATGTTTTGATTGGAATTAACTTACTTCGAGAGGGCTTGGACCTTCCAGAGGTTTCTCTCGTTGCGATTTTAGATGCCGACAAAGAGGGCTTCTTGCGCTCTGCAACTTCTCTTATTCAAACTATTGGACGAGCAGCTCGAAATGTTTCAGGTGAAGTGCATATGTATGCCGATAACATCACTGATTCAATGGCGAAGGCGATCGATGAGACCAACCGGCGCCGCGCAAAACAAGTTGCCTACAACCTAGAACGCGGTGTTGATCCTCAGCCTCTTCGCAAGAAAATAGCCGATATCACTGATTTGATAAACCGTGAATCTGAGGACACTGAAGCGATTTTGGCAACGAGTAAGAAGGCAAACCAAAAAACCCTTGCCACCGCAGGTATCTTCACGAAAAACTCAGTTACTCTGCCACGCCAAGAGTTGATAGCGTTGATAGGCTCACTCACTGATCAGATGAAGAATGCCGCCGCTGAACTCCAGTTCGAGGTCGCTGCGCGTCTAAGAGATGAAATCAAGATTTTGAAGCGTGAACTTCGTTCAATGGAAGAGGCTGGGGTTTAGTGAGTATCGATAAGTTAGTAGTTCGTGGTGCCCGTGAGCACAACCTCAAGGACGTCTCAATTGAACTGCCACGCAACGCGCTCATCGTCTTTACTGGACTCTCGGGCTCGGGAAAATCATCGCTAGCTTTTGACACAATCTTTGCCGAAGGACAACGCAGATACGTTGAATCTCTCTCAGCCTACGCACGTCAGTTCTTAGGACAGATGGACAAGCCCGATGTCGATTTCATCGAGGGTCTATCTCCCGCAGTCTCTATCGATCAGAAATCTACGAACCGAAATCCTCGCTCTACTGTGGGCACAATTACCGAGGTCTATGACTATCTCCGCCTCCTCTTTGCCCGTGCAGGACGACCGCACTGCCCTAACTGCGGCAAGGCCGTTTCTCGCCAATCACCCCAGCAGATAGTCGATCAAATTGTGGCAATGCCTGCGACAACAAAGTTTCAAGTTCTAGCACCCGTTATACGTGCTCGAAAAGGTGAGTTCGTTGATTTATTTGCCGAATTAATTACGCAAGGCTATTCACGTGCCCGAATCGATGGCACGGTCGTAGCGCTGACTGAAGCACCAAAGTTAAAAAAGCAGGAGAAGCACACCATTGAAGTTGTGGTTGATCGTTTGACAGCCAAAGTAGAGAGCAAGACGCGCCTTACCGATTCAATCGAAACTGCTTTGCGATTGGCATCAGGAATCGTCATTCTAGATTTCGTAGATTCAAAGTCTGCCGACAAAGAGCGCACCTTCAGTGAGCACTTGGCGTGCCATGACTGCAACTTGTCCTTTGAAGAGTTAGAGCCTCGATCTTTTTCCTTTAACTCGCCCTTTGGAGCCTGTCCTGAATGCTCTGGTATAGGCACAAAGCTAGAGGTCGATGAGGATCTAATCATCCCTGATGACTCGATCTCCATAAATGATGGTGCAATCGCGCCCTGGTCAGGTGGCCAATCCTCGGATTACTTCATCCGTTTATTAGAGGCTCTTGCCAAAGATATGCCTTTCTCGCTGGATACCCCGTGGAAGAAGATTTCTGTGAAGGCCCGCGAGGCGATTATTAACGGCTACGAGTACGAAATTAAGATGAAGTACAAGGGTCGCTATGGAACAAAGAACTACACGACCGGTTTTGAGGGCGTTGTTCCTTTTATCCACCGCCGCCACAGTGAGACCGATAGCGATTACAGCCGCGATAAATATGAAGCTTATATGCGACAGATTCCTTGTCATGTCTGTGCAGGAGCGCGCTTGAAACCCGAAGTACTTGCAGTGACAATTGGTAATAAAAATATCTCCGAAATAACCGAATTGTCTATATCCGAGTGCGCCGAGTTTCTAAAAAACATTAAATTAAATAAGCGCGAGGCTCAGATTGCAGAGCGCGTAATGAAAGAGGTCCACGCCCGCTTGGGATTTCTCCTCGATGTGGGCCTAGATTACTTATCCCTTGCTCGCCCCGCAGCCACACTCTCTGGCGGAGAGGCACAGCGAATCCGATTAGCAACACAGATTGGTAGTGGTCTAGTTGGCGTTCTATACGTCCTCGATGAACCCAGCATTGGTCTACATCAGCGCGATAACCGTCGCTTAATTGAAACACTTACACACTTGCGCGATCTTGGAAATACTTTAATCGTTGTAGAACACGATGAAGAGACCATTCGTACCGCCGATTGGATCGTAGATATTGGCCCGGGGGCGGGGGAGCATGGAGGTCATGTCGTTGTCTCCGGAAGTTATGAAGAGCTCATTGCATCGAAAGACTCGATTACCGGTGCCTATCTATCTGGCCGTAAATCAATTGCCATTCCAGATTCTCGTCGTCCTATAGATACTAAGCGTATGTTGGTCGTCAAAGGGGCAAAAGAGAATAACTTACAGAATATCGATGTTGAGATTCCACTCGGCGTATTTGTCTCAGTTACCGGTGTAAGCGGTTCGGGTAAATCAACACTCGTGAATGATATTTTGTACACGACTCTTGCCAACAAACTTAACGGTGCTCGCTTGGTGCCAGGTCGCCACCGAAGTGTGACCGGTGTCGATCTGCTCGACAAAGTTGTGCACGTTGATCAATCTCCTATTGGTCGCACACCACGTTCTAACCCGGCTACGTACACAGGTCTCTTCGACAAAGTTCGCGCCCTCTTCTCTGAAACAACCGAGGCAAAGATTCGCGGCTATCAGCAGGGACGCTTCTCATTTAACGTTAAAGGCGGCCGATGCGAGAACTGCTCGGGCGATGGAACGATCACAATTGAAATGAACTTTCTGCCCGATGTCTATGTGCCATGCGAGGTCTGCCATGGCGCTCGATATAACCGCGAAACTTTAGAGGTTCATTACAAAGGTAAGACAATTGCCGATGTTTTAAATATGCCGATTGAGGAGGCGAATGCATTCTTCGAATCCGTACCAACCATTGCTAGGTTCCTAAAAACCCTCAACGACGTAGGTCTTGGATACGTGCGTTTAGGTCAGTCTGCGCCAACGCTTTCAGGTGGTGAGGCCCAACGAGTAAAGCTTGCAACTGAGCTTCAGCGCCGCTCCACTGGGCGAACAATTTATGTACTCGATGAACCAACAACAGGACTTCACTTTGAAGATGTCAGCAAGCTCCTTATTGTTCTTAATCGCTTAGTAGATACCGGCAATACCGTTGTCGTTATTGAGCACAACTTAGATGTCATTAAATGCTCAGACTGGGTTATTGATATGGGACCTGAGGGAGGATTCCGAGGGGGATTGGTCGTTGCTGAAGGTACGCCAGAGCAAGTTGCTTTAGTTAAGGCAAGTTATACAGGTCAATATTTAGCACCGATGCTGGCCACAAATCGAAAAGTAGCAGTTAAGAAGTAAGGCGATGGCAGATCCTCAAAGTTATCGGCCAACCAACATTCCCGAACACCCTGGCGTGTACCGCTTTTATAACAAACAAGACAAAGTGATTTACGTTGGCAAGGCAAAGAATCTAAAAAATCGCCTCAGTAATTACTTCCAGGCAAATTTGGCCACCAAGACGCATCGCATGGTTCATGAAGCGATTCGAGTCGATTGGACAATTGTCAGTACCGAGCTAGAGGCGTTGGCCTTGGAGTTTAGTTGGATCAAGCAGTATCAACCCAAGTACAACGTTCAATTCAAAGATGACAAGTCTTATCCTTATTTGGCCTTGTCGCTCAATGATGAATATCCACTGATTTTCATTACCCGCAAAGATAAGCGACCTGGCTTAAAGTACTTCGGTCCGTATACAAATGCGTGGGCGCTTCGAAACACATTCGAAGTCCTACTCAAGGTTTTTCCGGTCAGATCATGTTCCTCTTCAAATTTCACACGTGCACAACGCAGCAAAAGGCAGTGCCTACTAGGCGACATTGGTAAATGTGCTGCACCATGTGTTGGCTGGATTTCCAAAGAGGACCACAAAAAATTAGCTGAACAACTTAATGAGTTCATGGAGTCCGGGATGGAAAATATCCTGCCCAAGTTGCATGAGGAGATGAGTGCAGCGGCAGCCAATGAGGAGTTTGAAAGAGCGGCGCGACTTAGAGATCAGATCGAATCATTTGAGAAGGCACAAAAATCAACGGAGGGTAATTTCTCCGATGATCTAGATGGGGATTTCATCTCTATCTATCACGATGGATTCCACGCCGCAGGCTCTATCTTTTCAATGCAGCGCGGATCAGTGAAGGGTTCCAGATCTTGGATAGTTGATCAAGAGTTGGCCCTTGAAGGCCAAGATGAATTAACCGCACTGTTGTACTCAATCTATGGAACTGGAGCAATCCCGGTTCCACGCAATATTTATATCAACGCAGACCCAGCTGATAAGGAAGGGTTAGAGCTGTGGCTTGGTGGAATCGGTTCAACTAAGGTTGATATCAAAGTTCCACAGCGCGGAGAAAAGGTTGAGCTCCTAGCAACCGTTAAACGTAACGCTCAATATTCGCTAATCCAGTTTTTAAGCAAGCGCTCAACCGATGTCGCAGTCAGTGGTAAAGCTTTGATCGAGATAGAGCAGGCTCTGAATCTTACAAAAACTCCGCTTCGCATAGAGTGCTTTGATATCTCCAACATTTCAGGTACATCCGTTGTGGCATCTATGGTTGTTTTCGAAGATGGATTGGCGAAAAAGAGCGAATACCGTCGCTTCATTATTAATACCGACGAAGGTTTTGATGACACTCGTGCGATGCATCAAGTGATTACACGCAGATTAAAACGCCTCATAGAAGATCGATCGGTAGATTCGGCGGAGGTGGCAGAACTTGGTGGAAAGTTAAGTAAGTTTTCATATCCACCGCAGCTCATCGTTGTCGATGGCGGTGCGCCGCAGGTTAACGCCGCGGCCCGCGCACTCAGTGAACTTGGGATTACAGATATTGCCTTGTGCGGATTAGCGAAGCGGCTTGAAGAGGTTTGGCTTCCCGGCTCACCCGATCCATTAATCCTGCCTAGATCTAGTGAGGGTCTCTATTTACTGCAACGTATTCGCGATGAGGCACACCGTTTTGCAATTACTTTCCACCGTTCACGCCGTTCAAAAGTAATGCTCGAATCAATCCTTGATGAAGTTCCTCAACTTGGAGAGAGCCGTCGCAACTCGCTTCTCAAACGCTTTGGTTCAGTGGCTGCAATTCGTAAGGCAAGCCGAGACGATATCGCTGCGACTCCTGGTATCGGCCCAAAGATTGCAGAGTTAATAAGTAAGCACCTTGAAACAATAGGAAGTGAAAAAATAGATGTTCAAACCGGTGAAATCACGCGTGATTAGCAGGTTCTTGACAGGTATAAGAGGATAGGACCATGAGCAGCAGCGAGATATTGATATTAACCGGCATGTCTGGTGCTGGCCGATCTACCGCAGCCCATGCCCTGGAAGATCTGGGTTGGTATGTCGTTGATAACTTGCCACCGTCACTGTTGCCACAGTTAGTTGGAAAAGGCACTGGGCCAGAAGGTAAAGAGTATGCAGTCGTTGTCGATGTACGCGGAGGTCACTTTTTTGATGAGCTCGTGGCGGCTCTAGATGAATTGAAGAGGAATGGATCGGCATATCGCTTAGTTTTTCTCGATGCTACAGATCAAATGCTGGTTCAGCGCTTTGAATCTACTCGTAGACCTCATCCATTGCAGGGTACTGATCGAATAGTTGATGGCATCGCCCGTGAGCGCGAGAAGTTAGATGAAGTGCGATCTCAATGCGACATAGCTATCGACACGACTAACTTGAATGTACATCAGTTAGAAAAGAGAATCGGTGAGATTTTTGGTGGTGGAAAAGTTCAAGGTATTCGCATCAATGTTTTATCCTTTGGTTATAAATATGGAATTCCGGTTGACTCTGATTTAGTTTTAGATTGTCGCTTTATTCCAAACCCCCATTGGATCCCTGAGCTGCGACCGCTAACCGGATTAGCTCCACAGGTGAGTGAAAAAGTTTTGAGCAACGGAGGAGTTAAAGAGTTCGTAGAATCCTATGTAGATCTTGTTGCATCGATGGTACCTGGCTACATGCAAGAGGGTAAGAAGTACTTAACTATTGCAGTCGGTTGTACAGGTGGGCGTCACCGAAGTGTTGCAGTAACCCAAGAGATCGCTAAGCAACTTAATGCAATCGACAATGGAATCTCTGCATACCCAACGCACCGTGATGTGGGGCGCGAATAGCGTGAACAAAGTTGTTGCCTTAGGTGGCGGTCACGGACTAGCTGCAACATTGTCGTCGCTGCGCGAAATCACTTCCGAAATCACAGCCATTGTGACCGTTGCCGATAATGGTGGTTCAAGCGGACGGCTACGAGAAGAGTTTTCGATCTTTCCACCTGGAGATTTACGGATGGCATTGGCCGCCCTTTGCGCCGATGATGAGTGGGGTCGAACATGGGCCGACATCATGCAACATCGTTTCGTTAGTGAGGGCCCTTTAGATGGACATGCAATGGGGAATTTACTGTTGGCATCGCTGTGGAGTGAGGACGAGGATCCAGTAATAGGTCTTGATCGAGTTGGCTCTTTGTTAAAAGTTATTGGACGAGTACTTCCGATGGCGGCCGTTCCCTTAGATATTGAAGGAACATTTAATACATCTACTGGGCGAATTGTGGTTCGCGGACAGAAAGAAGTTGCAACGGCAAAGGGTCGAATAGAGTCGCTACGAGTCATTCCACAAAATCCACCTGCACGCATGGAGGCTTTGACGGCAATTCGTGTAGCCGACTGGATAACGATGGGTCCTGGATCATGGTTTTCAAGTGTGATGCCACATTTACTAGTTCCGATGCAGCTAGATGCACTTGAAAGAACTAAGGCAAAAAAGATTTTGATTCTTAATCTAGATGCACATTCCAATACCACTGGTGAAGAGTTCGCGGGTTCAACACCTGAAGAGCACCTAGAGCTCTTTGCCGAATACGCCCCAAATCTTTCAATCGACTACTTTTTGGTCGATAAATCAGTTGTGAGAAATGAGAATACATTGGCCCACATGGCTCGAAAACTCGGAGGTCAGGTAGTTGCCGTCGATATTCGCAAAGCACCAGGCAGTATCCATCACGATGTCACACAATTAGCCCTTCATTTGGGCCACATTATGCGCCAAAGTTTGGTTGGATAAGCACATGGCAATGACAGCATCGGTTAAAGACGAACTCAGTCGAATCTCGGTTACAAAACCATGTTGCCGCAAGGCCGAGGTTTCATCACTTCTTAGATTTGCTGGTGGCTTACACATCGCCGCGGGCAAAATCCTGATCGAAGTAGAGCTCGATACTTCTCAAAGCGCCAGACGTCTGAGAAAAGATATTGCAGATATTTATGGACATGACTCTGATTTAGCCGTTTTATCATCGAGTGGTTTACGTAAAGGTTCGCGTTATGTTGTCCGCGTTATTGAAGCCGGTGATTCACTCGCTCGCCAAACAGGACTCGTTGATTCACATGGCCGTCCAGTTCGCGGGCTACCCCCTCAAGTTGTCTCTGCTGCGATCTGTGACTCTGAAGCGGCATGGCGTGGTGCATTTATCGCGCATGGCTCATTAACTGAACCAGGGCGCTCATCTTCTTTAGAGATTACCTGTCCAGGACCTGAGGCAGCACTCGCACTTGTAGGCGCTGCACGCCGTATGGGAATCGTCGCTAAAGCGCGCGAAGTCCGCGGTGTTGATCGCGTAGTGATTAGAGATGGCGATGCAATCGGCGTACTACTGACGCGCTTGGGAGCTCATGAATCAGTTCTTGCATGGGAAGAGCGCCGAATGCGCCGCGAAGTTCGCGCAACGGCTAATCGCCTAGCTAACTTTGATGATGCAAATCTTCGCCGCTCTGCACGCGCAGCTGTTGCAGCATCTGCCCGCGTCGCACGCGCAATGGAGATCCTTGGTGCCACGATTCCTGATCACTTAAAAGAGGCGGGGGAGTTACGCATCAATCACGGGCAGGCGTCCCTAGAAGAGCTTGGCTCACTCGCAGTTCCACCTATGACTAAGGATGCAATTGCAGGCCGCATCCGTCGATTGCTTGCAATGGCCGATAAACGCGCCAGCGAACTTGGAATTCCCGATACCGAGAGCGGACTTTCACCTGATTTGTTGAATTAAACACTCTTTTCAAGCAAGAGCGAGCTCTATGGCCACTGATAGGATTCACCCCAAGGTCCCAACGTTGTGGCAGCAATACAAACCACCATCCGTTGGGCTTTTCTAATTGAAAGCCCCCACTGAGTAGCAAGGACACTTTTCATGATTAATGTCGGAATCAATGGCTTTGGGCGCATCGGTCGTAACTTCTTCCGCGCCAGCCTTACAAACCCAAATATCAACATCGTCGGAATCAACGACCTCACTCCTAACGAGACTCTTGCCCACCTTTTAAAGTACGACTCAATCTTGGGTCGCCTAGGTCTTGAAGTTACCTACACCGATGATTCAATCACTGTCGCCGGAAAGACCATCAAAGTTTTCTCAGAGCGCGATCCCGCAAACCTTCCGTGGGCAGCGGTTAAGGCAGATGTTGTTATCGAATCAACAGGAATTTTCACAAAGGCTGCCGATGCTCAGAAGCACATCACAGCAGGGGCTAAAAAGGTAATCATCTCTGCTCCTGCATCTGATGAGGATATTACGATCGTCATGGGTGTTAACCATGAAAAATACGATCCAGCTAACCACCACATTATTTCAAATGCATCATGCACGACAAACTGCTTAGCTCCAATGGCAAAGGTTCTAAACGACAATTGGGGAATTGTTAAGGGCTTAATGACAACGATTCACGCCTACACAAATGACCAGCCAATTCTCGACTTCCCGCACAAGGATCTACGTCGCGGACGTGCCGCTGCAATCAACATGATTCCAACATCAACGGGTGCCGCCAAAGCTATCGCACTTGTATTGCCAGAACTTAAGGGCAAGCTAGATGGTTATGCCATGCGTGTTCCAGTTCCTACGGGCTCTGCAACTGATTTAACCGTTGAACTTGCTAAAGAGGCAACGGCTGCAGAGATTAACGCTGCGATGAAGGCCGCTGCAGATGGTCCACTTAAGGGATACCTGACATACACCGAAGATCCAATCGTCTCATCAGATATCGTTACTGATCCATCCTCATGTATCTTCGATTCAGGACTTACAAAGGTTATTGGCAATCAGGTAAAGGTTGTCGGCTGGTATGACAACGAGTGGGGTTACTCAAACCGTCTCGTCGATTTGATCAGTTATGTTGGCAAGTCGCTTTAATGCCAACACTTGCAGATTTTGATGTAGCTGGAAAGCGAGTATTTCTTCGTTGTGATCTCAATGTGCCATTGAAAGATGGCATCATTAAAGATGATGGTCGAATCAAAGCCTCGCTTCCAACTATTCAACTTTTGTTAAAGAAGGGCGCATCGATAGTTATTGCTGCGCACTTAGGTCGACCAAAAGGCGTTCCAACTGCGGAGTTTTCACTAGCTCCAGTGGCTAAGCGTCTCAGTGATTTACTAGGACAAGAGATTATCTTTACCGGCGAACTCACGGGGGAGTCGATTGTGCAAAGTGCAAGAGCTCTCATGCCGGGACAAATTCTCTTGCTTGAAAATATTCGCTTTAGCGCCGCAGAAACAAGTAAGGACGAGGCCGAGCGTTTAGCTTTTGCCAAGCAACTAGCTGACTTGGCCGACGTATACGTCGGCGATGGCTTTGGCGCAGTGCATCGCAAACATGCATCTGTCTTTGATTTACCTAAATTAATGCCACATGCAGCTGGTCTCCTAGTTGCCGCAGAAGTTGAAGTTCTAAAGAAACTGACGCACAATCCCGCCCGCCCTTTTGGAGTCGTACTAGGTGGAGCGAAAGTATCGGACAAGCTTGCAGTAATTGAAAACCTTCTTGGCAAGGTCGATGTCTTGGCAATTGGTGGGGGAATGGTATTTACATTCCTTGCAGCCCAAGGCAAAGAGATCGGTACCTCGCTAGTTGAGATCGAGATGATTGATACGGTCAAAGGATTAATTCAAAGCGCAGCAGAGAAAGGCGTAAAACTTGTTTTGCCTACAGATATCGTTGTAGCGCCAAGCTTTAGCGCCGACGCACAACCAACACTGGTTTCAGTCGATGCGATTCCAGCTAATCAAATGGGGCTCGATATTGGTCCTGTTTCTGCCGCCGCCTTTGCATGTGAGATTGAAAAATGCGCAACAGTATTTTGGAATGGGCCGATGGGAGTCTTTGAATTTCCTAACTTTGCAGCCGGAACTAAAGTAGTTGCCACAGCTTTAACGAAGGTCTCCGGTATCTCAGTTGTTGGTGGCGGAGACTCGGCCGCAGCTGTTAGAGCGCTCGGTTTTGCAGACACAGATTTCGGTTATATTTCAACTGGTGGTGGAGCATCACTGGAGTACTTAGAGGGCAAGGAACTTCCTGGCCTAGTGGCTTTAGGAATATAAGGGGTATGGCGATGCGTAAACCATTAATGGCTGGCAACTGGAAGATGAACTTGAATCACCTTGAGGCAATTGCCGTTGCACAGAAACTGGTTTACTCACTCGATGATAAAGATTTCGACGCAGTAGATGTCGCAATCATTCCTCCCTTTACCGATATCAGATCAATCCAAACTCTCATCGATGGCGATCGCCTGCGTTTAACATATGGAGCACAGGATCTCTCACCCGAGGCAAGCGGGGCATTCACCGGAGATATCTCTGGTTCAATGCTTCACAAACTTGGCTGCACATATGTCTTAGTTGGACACTCTGAGCGTCGTGCAATTCACGGAGAGAGTGATGCGCTAGTAAATCGCAAAGTTAAAGCGGCTCTGGCTCATGAAATGATTCCGATTTTCTGCGTTGGCGAAGAGTTATCAGTGCGCGAATCAGGTGCGCATGTAAGTCATGTGATTCGACAGATTCGTGGCGGGTTAGAGGGATTGACTAAGCCTGAGCTCAAGAAAATTGTTATCGCCTATGAACCTGTGTGGGCGATCGGAACAGGCAAAGTTGCTACACCTGAAGATGCCCAAGAGGTATGTGCGGCGATTCGCGAAGAGGTTGAAAATATCGGTTCACCTGAAATCGCTGCCGCCATGCGCATCCTTTACGGAGGCTCAGTGAAGTCGTCAAATGTGGCTGAAATTATGGCCAAGCCCGATGTAGATGGAGCCCTTATCGGCGGTGCGAGCCTAGATCCTGAAGAGTTAGCCAAGATTGTGAAGTTTTACGCGCAAGGCTAAGTAAGAGCCCCGGCCCTTTTAAAGGTATCCTTACCCTCTACGAAACAAGGAGTTTACGAACCGTGAAACTAGCTCTCTCAATCTTGCTCATCATTACTAGCGTTTTGATGATTCTTCTCGTCCTATTACACAAGGGCAAGGGAAGCGGACTCTCCGATCTATTCGGTGGTGGTGTCTCATCAAACTACGGTGGTTCATCTGTTGTAGAGCGCAACCTCGACCGCATCACAATCGTCGTGGGTGGACTTTGGTTCGCCTTTGTTGTCGCACTCAGTCTTGTTCTTAAGTAATTTCTAATCTCATTTAATTCTTTTTAGGGAGTAATACATGGCAAGTGCAATTCGCGGTAGCCGAGTCGGCGCCGGACCAATGGGGGAGGCAGAGCGCGGCGATTCAATCGCTCGTGCCTATGTCTCGTACTTCTGTGCCAATGGCCATGAAGTCCGTCCATCGTTTGCCGTTGAAGAGACCGTAGTAATTCCAGCTGAATGGGACTGCCCTAAGTGCGGTTATCCAGCAGGTCGCGATCGCAACAATCCGCCTAATCCAGTTAAGAATGAGCCATACAAGACTCACCTTGCCTATGTAAAGGAGCGTCGTACTGATGCAGAGGGCGAACGTCTACTCGAGGAAGCGCTTCGTAAGATGCGCGGTGATGATTAAAGAGTTTTTAATGCGTTAAGAAGTTCGTCAATACCCACGCTTCGGTTGGTTAAATTCAATCGCAGCATTGGGTATTTTCTTTTCTCAAGGGCGGCAGCATCACCAAGGGCTTGAGCCATGATGAGAGTTTTAAATCCAAAGTCCTGACCCGGAATTTCGAAATCTTGAGAGACATCGCCTGTAATCTGAAGGAAGGCACCATTTTGCTGTCCGCCTTTGTGAAACTGTCCAGTTGAGTGCAGAAAACGTGGACCCCAACCGAAGGTAACAGGGCGATGAGATTTCTCTGAAAGTAATTCTCGAAGTTGAACAATCTTCGAATCAGAGATTCGATCTAGATATGCCATGACGGCGACGTATCCATCATTCGGAATTTCGTTTATAAAGTTTTTAATCGACGAAACTAATGAATCTCCAGCACCAAAAATCTCTACCGCGCCGTCGACTAGGTCAGGGGAGAACATGGGCAGAACTCCAGACCATGCATCCAATAGCGTTGCTGTTGCCGCTTTAGCTTCGGTCACGTTGGGTTGATTGAATGGATCTATTCCAAGAGCAACTCCAACGAGGGCTGTGACCCACTCCCAAATAATAAACTGCGATGCCAGATCACTTTCGATAACTAGATCAGCGTCACCGGAGTAGGTAACTGAAAAAACTCTGTCGTTCATATCTCTTTCAATCACAATCGGTAGGCGGCCAACTTGGTTTTTGCCAGTTGATTCAGCGACTAACTGCTCTACCCAATCACTTAAACCTGGCATTCCCGAATCGCCATCGCAGTAAGTCATGTATTGATCGGCCTTATACGAAATGGCATATGCCATATCAACAACGATTGTTGGATCCTTTAAAAAGGCGGCCTTAGTCTCGCTGGCGTTATCGAGTAAGACGGAGACGTCAACGCCGATGAGCGCACTCGGTACCAATCCAAAGGCACTCAAGACACTGAAACGTCCACCGACATGTGGGTCGGCGTTAATAACACTATAGCCATCGGCTCTGGCAGCGATATCTAATGGAGAGCCAGGATCGGTAACAATAACAATGTGATCCTGTGGGGCGAGGTTGGCATCTGTAAATAGTTTTTGAAAGAAAGCGCGTTGCGAGGCGGTTTCAATCGTTGCTCCGGATTTAGAACTAACAACTACTAACATTTTTGCTGTATCACCATTAGCAATATGTGAAATGTATTCCGGGTCGGTGGAATCAAGAATAAATAGTTCGCGATTATAAGTGCGCGCTATTACCTCTGGTCCGAGAGATGAGCCGCCCATGCCACACAGAACTATCTGTGACTTATCACGATGTTTGGCCGATAGAGCATCTAGGGCGGGCAGTAGTTCACGAGAGGCTTCAGGTAGGTCGATCCAATTTAAGCGAACTGCCGCCTCGATTGCCGCCTCAGGACCCCACAGAGTTGCATCCTTGCGGGCCAAACGTTCGTGGGCTGCGAGAAGGGCGAGATATCTCGCATCTGTTCTATCGATTGTAGAGATTGAGTTGCCACTTAACTTGGTCATTGTTTTTGAGCTACCTCTACATTAGCCAGTAACTCTCCCCAAGCTTGGGCGAACTTCTTTACTCCATCGATTTCCAACTCGGTGGTGACGGCGTTGAGCGAAATGTTGAGCGCCGAGAGTGATTTGAATACATCAACGGCCGCTGAATAATTTTGCGTAATAGTGTCACCGCGAACTACACCGTGATCAATGAGTGCATCCAGTGTGCCCTGAGGCATTGTGTTAACGGTGTGTGGTGCAATTAATTCAACGACATAGCGCGTGTCATCGTAGGCCGGGTCTTTCACTCCGGTAGATGCCCAGAGTGGACGTTGCACGTGTGCTCCGCGCTCTACTTGTGCTAACCAGCGCGGGGCTGCAAATTTCTCTTCAAATAGTTGGTAGGCAAGGTGGGCATTGGCGATAGCCGCCTTGCCCAGTAGCTCAAGGGCTTCGGGAGTTCCATCTTTTTTAAGCAATGCATCAACGGCGGAATCAATTCGGCTGACGAAGAATGATGCTACCGAATGAACATGAGAGGGATTGGTCGCAGCCTCAATGCCCGCGATGTATGCATCAATAACTGCACCGTAACGCTTGACTGAAAAAATGAGAGTGACATTGACACTGATGCCGGCTGCAATAAGGGCAGTAACGGCAGGAAGACCTTCGAGAGTGGCAGGAACTTTTATCATCAGGTTGGGGCGATCGATAATCTCCCACAACTCTTTACCTGCGGCAATAGTTGCGGCCGTATCACCCGCCAATCGTGGATCAACCTCAATGCTCACGCGCCCATCCACACCTTTACTGGCTGAGTAGATATCTCGAAAGAGATCGCAGGCATTTCGCACATCGTCGGTAGTTAACTTCTTTACACAGTCATCTACGCTGACGTTCTTTAACACCGCTATATCGCTGGAATATTCATCGGCACCCGCAATAGCTGCAGCGAAAATACTTGGATTAGTGGTTACTCCTACAACACCAGAGTGGGCGATACGAGAGGGGAGTGAGTGGGGATCGGTTCCAGTGATCTTTGCTCGTGATAAATCATCGAGCCAGATTGAGGTTCCTTCCTTAGCTACCTCGCTAACGCTCATTTCAACGCTGCTTTAATGCGGCTGACAATGCTCTCGACGCTGAAACCAAACTCATTGAATAAGCGCTTGGCATCGGCAGAGGCACCATAATGTTCAAGAGAGATCGATATCCCAGAGTCACCGATTAATTCGCGCCAACCTTGAGCAATTCCAACCTCAATGCTCACCTTTAACTTAATTGATGCTGGAAGAACCGATTGCTTGTAAGCATTATCTTGTTCGGCAAACCATTCAAGGCATGGAGCGCTCACAACACGAACATTGATCGACTCGGCAGCAAGTGTGCTTTGCACATCCAAAGCCAGAGAGACTTCAGATCCAGTTGCAATCAAAATCGCTACCGGGTTATCGCAATCCTTGAGTACGTAAGCACCGCGTGCCGTACCGGATGCCAGCGCACAAACCGTACGATCAAAAACGGGCAGGTTTTGACGTGAGAGGAGAATTCCAGCAGCCCGGTTTCGAATAATTATCTGCTTCCACGCCTCGGCAACTTCATTGGCATCGCCAGGTCTAATGACATCTAATCCAGGAATTGCACGCAGTGCTGCGAAATGCTCGATTGGCTGATGTGTTGGACCATCTTCGCCAACACCAATTGAGTCATGCGTCCATACAAAAGTCGATGCAATATTCATGAGTGCTGCTAATCGAACAGCAGGACGCATGTAGTCGCTAAAGACTGCAAAAGTTCCACCAAAAGATCGAGTCAGACCATGTAGTGCGATTCCGTTAAGGATCGATCCCATCGCATGCTCGCGAATTCCGAAGTGAATTATCCGTCCATAAGGATGAGCGCCTTTGATTGCGCTAGTAAGTGGAAGAAATGATCCGCCGCCTTCAATGCTTGTGTTGTTGGATCCAGCTAAATCAGCTGAACCTCCCCAAAGTTCAGGCAAAGTTTTCGCAATCGCATTAATTACATCCCCGGATGCTGCTCGAGTCGCAATATCTTTCCCTGGCGCAAAAATGGGAACTTCATCGGCCCAGTTGTCGGGAAGTGCTCGAGTGCGAAGTCTTTGTAGCAATGCTGCCTCTGTCGCATTAGACGATGACCACTTAGAAAACTCTAAATCCCATGTAGCACGAAGAGCGGCTCCACGTGCCTTCACTTGACGAACGTGGGCAAGAACTTCATCTGGCATGGCAAATTTTTCTTCTGGGTTTAAACCTAAAAGAGTTTTAGTTGCGGCAATTTCTTCATCTCCCAGGGCCGAACCATGTGACTTACCGGTTCCACGAAGATTTGGCGCAGGCCATGCAATCACGGTCTTTAAGCGTATGAGAGTGGGCTTGCTAGTCTGCGTTTTAGCTTCAAGCATCGCTGAATCCAGGGCCGCTATGTCTACGTTTCCATCAGCGGCAGCGGCAACATCAATAACGTGCCAGCCGTATGCCCGGTAGCGCATTGAGACATCTTCAGTGAATGCGTTGTGCGTATCGCCTTCAATCGAAATTCGATTGTCATCGTAGATAATCTTGAGATTTCCGAGTTCCTGTGTTCCAGCAAGGGATGATGCTTCGGCACTGACGCCCTCCTGCAAATCTCCATCAGAACATATAACCCAGATTTTGTGATCAAAGATTGATGTAGCGGCAGATGGATCTAATAATCCACGCTCATACCGTGCTGCCATTGCCATTCCTACAGCCGTTGCAACACCCTGGCCGAGAGGTCCAGTAGTCATTTCAACTCCGGCAGTATGTCCAAACTCTGGGTGTCCTGGTGTTAGCGAACCCCACGTTCTAAAACTCTGTAAATCTTTCATCTCAAGGCCGTAGCCACTGTAGAAGAGTTGGGTGTACAACGTAAGTGATGAATGTCCGCAGGAGAGAATAAAGCGATCGCGACCAAGCCACTGTGGATCAGCTGGGTCATGAACTAAATGGCGTTGAAATAGGAGATAGGCAACTGGTGCCAGCGACATTGCAGTACCGGGGTGGCCATTGCCAACCTTTTGAACGGCATCGGCCGCCAGAGCTCGAGCGTATGCGATTGCGCGATTATCGAGTTCGGTCCAACCTACAACTGAGTTCATTTGCTTAGTTCCATTTCTTCTCGTTGTACCGATAACCAGATTTTCCATGCAGCGATCCATACCACAGTTGAACCAGCCAAGTGCGATGCCACGAGTAGTTCGGGAACGCCTTGAATATATTGAATCAAGCCAATTGCACCCTGAGCAATCGTGAGTAGCGCAAAGATTGCAAGTAGTTTTCGGGTTTGCTCACTTGTCTGTTGCGCTAAAAAGAAAGCGAGAGTCAGTGCTATCAGAACTGCTACTGCAATTCCGTGCAGTAGGGCAGCGCTTTGAATACGAATATGTAATCTTGGCGCATCAATATCACCGGCATGCGGACCAGCACCCGTGACAATTGTTCCAAGGATTATTACGAGTGCAGAGAGAGTTATGTGAAGACGAGAAAAAACATCGGGTTGCAAGGGGGAGATTTTTTTGACTGCAGGTTTATGTCGCCTTGTGAATAAAGAGGTAGCAGCTGCTATAAGAATCGTTGACAATAGGTAGTGGCTTGCAACTGAGATTGGGTTCAAGTTGGTTAGTACGGTAATCCCACCCAAAACTCCCTGCCCAAATATGCCTAAGAACTGTCCTACGGCGAGAATGCGCAGATCTTTTCTGCCACTTCGCAGAACTGCAACGAGAGTTACTAGAGCTGCTAAAACAAGTATGAAAGTTAGTAATCTATTTCCAAACTCAATCCATGCGTGCAGCTGACCCTCGACCTGGCCCGCAACAGGGATGTAGGAGCCTGGAGTGCACTCTGGCCATGTGGGACAGCCCAGGCCCGAACCCGTCAGGCGGACCGCGCCACCTGTAACGACAAGGGCGGCCTGGAGAAAGAGGAGGATGGCAGCTGCCGGGGAGAGAATCCGGTTAGCTATCGTGCCGGATTTGCTCATGGCCATACCCTATTGCCCAGCGTGGCCTTGGCGTTGAAGTGGCCAATTGTGTCGAATTACGACACAATACTGTTGTGAAAATCGATGGGCAGCCAAGAGCTATGAAGAGTGAGGATCCGCGCACGCGCGACCTCGTTGCCCGCTCAATCCTTGAAAATGGGCCATCAAGTGCCGCCACCCTCGCCTCGCGTTTGGGGCTGACGCCGGCCGGTATCCGTCGCCATTTAGATCTACTTGTCGCCGACGGAGTTCTTGAAGCCCGCGAACCACATGCCGCCTTGACTAGAGGTAGAGGCCGACCATCAAAAGTATTTCTGATGTCGGATTCAGGGCGTCAGAAATTCGAACATTCATACGATGATTTAGCTGTTTCGGCTCTTAAATTTATGTCAGCGCAGATGGGTGATCATTTAGTAAATGCTTTTGCAAACAATCGCGCCGAAGATATCGAACGACAAGCCGCTATCGCGATCTCTAAGAAAGCCAAGAAGAGCGTTGCATTGGCCGAATTTTTAACTCAACAGGGTTATGCCGCCAGTATTGAATCCCGCCCACTCGGCGAAGAGTTATGTCAGCATCACTGTCCAATTGCACATGTCGCTTCTGAGTTCCCGCAATTGTGTGAGGCTGAAACTGAGGCGCTCTCACGTTTACTTGGAACACATGTCCAACGGCTTGCGACAATCGCACATGGCGATGGCGTTTGTACAACTTTTATTCCAACACCACAAACTAGCTCCAACAATGGAAAGGTACGTGCATGACAATCGCGCATCCAGAACTCGAAGGCCTCGGAAATTACGAATACGGCTGGTCGGATAAGAGTGAAGTTGGTACTAATGCACGTCGCGGTATTAACGAGGATGTCGTTCGAGACATCTCAGAGAAGAAGTCCGAACCACAGTGGATGCTCGACTTACGCTTAAAGGGTCTAGCTCTCTTTGAAAAGAAACCTATGCCAACATGGGGTTCAGATCTATCAGGTATTTTCTTTGACACGATCAAGTACTTCGTGCGCTCCACCGAAAAGCAGGCCGCAACTTGGGATGACCTGCCAGAAGAGATTAAAAATACATACGATCGTCTTGGTATCCCAGAGGCTGAAAAGCAAAGATTAGTTTCTGGCGTTGCCGCTCAGTATGAATCAGAGGTTGTCTACCACTCAATTCGCGAAGATTTAGCGGCACAAGGCGTCATATTTCTAGATACCGATACCGCTCTCAAAGAGCACCCAGAGCTATTTAAAGAGTATTTCGCAACAGTGATTCCAGTTGGTGATAACAAGTTTGCAGCTCTCAACACATCTGTATGGTCTGGCGGTTCATTTATCTATGTGCCTAAGGGTGTCCACGTAGAGATTCCATTGCAGGCATACTTCCGTATTAATACGGAGAACATGGGTCAGTTCGAGCGAACACTAATCATCGCTGATGAGGATTCATATATTCACTATGTAGAGGGTTGTACTGCTCCGATCTATAAGTCGGATTCGCTTCACTCTGCTGTCGTTGAAATCATTGTTAAAAAGGGCGCACGAGTGCGTTACACAACGATTCAAAATTGGTCTAATAATGTTTATAACTTGGTTACCAAGCGCGCTACCTGCGCTGAAGGTGCAACCATGGAGTGGGTAGATGGAAACATCGGCTCAAAGGTAACAATGAAGTACCCAGCAATCTTTTTGATGGGCCCACATGCAAAGGGGGAGACCTTGTCTCTGGCTTTTGCGGGAGAGGGTCAGCATCAAGACTCAGGCGCAAAAATGGTTCACGCCGCGCCTTACACATCATCCTCTGTAATCTCTAAATCAGTTGCTCGTAATGGTGGCCGCACCTCATATCGTGGACTTGTCCAAGTTCAAGAAGGTGCGCATCACTCAAAGAGCACAGTGAAGTGTGACGCACTTCTTGTCGACACGATTTCTAGATCTGACACATATCCATACGTTGATATTCGTGAAGATGACGTATCGATGGGTCACGAAGCGACGGTCTCCAAGATCAGCGATGATCAACTTTTCTATCTCATGTCACGGGGATTAACTGAGGATGAGGCTATGGCAATGATTGTCCGCGGCTTCATCGAACCTATCGCGCGCGAACTACCTATGGAGTACGCGTTAGAGCTCAATCGCCTTATTGAACTTCAAATGGAAGGCGCTGTTGGTTAATGTCTCTTTTAACAACAAATTATTTAACACCAACAGGGCGAGAAGAGTCCTGGCGTTTCACGCCGCTCAAACGCTTGCGTGGTTTGCATGACGGTCAAGCCGTTATTGGAGAGCGTTCTTCTTTGGTTACCAAAGGCGCACTACCTCAAGGCGTTACTTTCATCCGTGAAAACCTCGAGCCTCTTGCAAGCAGTGATGATGTAATCATTGAACGCATTCGCGGATTATCGGGCGAAGTTGCGCATCTCTCTATTTCTGCAAATACCGAACTATCGGAGCCAATTTTTCTAGGGCGCAGCAACGGCGCACTCGATACGGCCGAACTCTCGCGAGTTCGTATCTCCCTGGGGGTTCACGCTGCAGCAACCGTTGTTGTTGAAAATACTGGCGATACCGTCTTGGCCGAGGATTTAGAGATCTCGCTAGCACCCGGAGCGTCGTTAAAGTTCATCACTCTTCAAGAGTTTGATTCAAAGAGTGTCTACACCGCTCGCCATCATGCAGTCATTGATAAGGACGCAAACTATAAATCAATCACTGTCACAGTTGGCGGCGACGTAGTTCGCATCCTTCCAACGGTCGAATTCATAGCCCCTGGTGGTTCAGTTGAACTTCTCGGTGTCTACTTCGCAACGGCTGGTCAATTCTTTGAACACCGGATGCATGTAGATCACGCCGTTCCTAATGCTAAATCACGAGTCAATTTTAAAGGCGCACTTGCTGGAAGAGATGCTCACACAGTATGGATAGGTGATGTATTAATACGTGCGATTGCCGAAGGTACTGATACATACGAGCTTAATCGCAACTTACTTTTAAGTGATGGCGCTCGTGCTGACTCAGTCCCTAACCTAGAGATTGAAACTGGAGAAATCGTTGGCGCAGGTCATGCAAGTACTACAGGGCGATTCGATGACGAGCAGCTTTTCTACTTAATGTCACGTGGAATTACTCTCGAGGATGCTCGACGATTAGTAGTCCGCGGCTTCTTCAACGAGATTATCACTGAGATCGGCAATGAGACCATTCAAGAGAGATTGATGAATCGTATTGATGCTGAACTAGAAAAAGCTGGTGCTTGAGTGTCAGATTTCCAGCTAGATCAACTCGTGAGCGGCAAGCCCGTTAAGTTTGAAAAGGGCGACAAAACTATTTGCGTCACCCGCATAGGCGATGAAGTCTTTGCTATTGATGACGTCTGTACACATTCTGAGGCATCGCTCTCTGAGGGCGATGTCAGCGATCACAAAATAGAATGCTGGTTACATGGCGCAGAGTTCGATTTGCGTACAGGTGCAGCTCTTACGTTGCCAGCAAATATTGCAATCCAAACATATCCAGTAACAATCGTTGCAAATTCCGTCACGGTAGAGATTTAAGAGAGAAGAGAAAACAATGAGCACACTAGAAATTCGCAACCTACAAGTTAGCGTCAATACTGAAAATGGCGCGGTAGATATTCTTAAAGGCGTAGATCTGACAATCAAGTCCGGAGAAACTCACGCAATCATGGGCCCAAATGGTTCAGGTAAGTCAACGCTGGCTTATTCAATTGCAGGTCATCCAAAGTACACAATCGTAGGCGGCTCAGTAACACTCGATGGAGCAGATGTTTTAGCGATGACCGTTGACGAGCGAGCTAAGGCTGGACTTTTTCTAGCAATGCAGTACCCAGTTGAAGTACCTGGAGTTTCTGTCTCGAACTTCCTACGAACAGCTGCAACGGCTCTTCGCGGAGAAGCACCGAAACTACGCACATGGGTTGGCGAAGTAAAGGAGGCCATGGAGGCGTTGAATATGGATCCAGCTTTCGCATCTAGAAATGTAAATGAAGGTTTTTCTGGTGGCGAGAAGAAACGCCACGAGATTATGCAGCTCGAACTTCTAAAGCCAAAAATTGCAATCTTGGATGAGACCGACTCAGGTTTAGACGTTGATGCTCTGCGTATCGTCTCTGAAGGAGTTAAGCGCGCTAAAGATAACAATAACTTGGGCGTACTTTTGATTACTCACTACACACGCATTCTGAAATACATCAAACCAGATTTCGTTCACGTTTTTGCCAATGGTCACATCGTTGAAGAGGGTGGACCAGATTTGGCCGATAAGTTAGAGGCCAATGGCTATGCAGATTATGTAAGTAAGTAATTATGTCGTTTTCCGCCACACAAGTACGCAAAGATTTCCCAATCTTTGAACGTACTGTTCGCGACGGAAAAAAGCTAATTTACTTGGATAGTGGTGCCACCAGCCAGAAACCAAACGCGGTTATTGAAGCTGAAAGTAATTTTTATAGATTTCATAACGCTGCAGTCCACCGTGGGGCGCACCAGCTGGCAGAAGAGGCGACCGATGCCTATGAAGGTGCGCGTGAAATCGTTGCGAAATTCTTAGCCGCACCTGGTGGGGCAAGTGAAATAGTTTTCACGAAGAGTGCTACCGAATCCCTGAACTTGTTGGCATATGCAATGGGCAATGCCCCATTGGGCAATCGCTTTGCTTTAGCTGCTGGAGATCGCATTGTGGTTACAGAGATGGAGCACCACTCAAATTTGGTTCCATGGCAACAGTTGGCCGCTCGAACGGGGGCGGAGTTATCTTGGTTTACTGTTACACCCGATAGTCGCTTGGATTTAGCATCAATCAAAGATGTGATTACTACCAAAACTAAAATTGTCGCGCTCACTCATCAATCCAACGTTCTTGGAACTATTAATCCGCTCGAAGATATTGTCGCAAGGGCACATGAAGTTGGCGCTGTTGTAGTTTTAGATGCCTGCCAATCGGCACCACATATGGCGATAGATGTAGAGGCTCTCGGAATAGATTTCTTGGTTTTCTCAGGACATAAAGCGTTGGGTCCCACCGGAATTGGTGTTCTTTGGGGACGCTCTGAACTCTTAAACGAACTTCCACCATTTCTCTTCGGTGGCTCAATGATTGAAATGGTGACGATGACTACGGCGACGTGGGCACCGGTTCCACAGAAATTCGAAGCCGGTGTCCCCAATATGGCACAAGCCGTTGGTCTGGGTGCAGCCTTGGAATACTTAACAGAGTTGGGCATGGATAAAGTCCACGCACATGAGCGGGTCCTTACTGGCTACCTGCTAGAGAGATTGAAATCCATTAAAGAGGTAAGAATTGTTGGACCCTCGGACACACGCGATCGTGGCAGTGCGGTCTCGTTTACTGTGGCCGATATTCATCCGCACGATGTGGGTCAATTTTTAGATAGCCAAGGCATTGCCGTTCGCACCGGGCAACACTGTGCATGGCCACTTGCTAAGCGTATGGATGTTCCGGCGACTACACGAGCCTCTCTCTATCTCTACAACGACGAAAGCGATTGCGATGCTTTAGTAGATGGAATAATTGCCGCACAGAAATATTTTGGAAGGTTTTAATGTGGAATTAGACTCGCTTTATCAAGAGGTGATTCTCGATCATTATAAGCACCCACAACACAAGGGATTGAGCCCTACGTTTGATGCACAAGTTCATCACGTTAATACAAGCTGTGGCGATGAAATCACGCTAAATATTAACTTGGAGAATGATCGAATTACCTCGCTGACGTGGGATGGGCAGGGATGTTCAATTTCACAGGCGAGCGTCTCAATGATGAGCGATCTATTAACGGGAAAGAGTTTAGAAGAGGCTTCCATTGTCGTTGATTCTTTCTCGCAGCTCATGGCTAGTAAAGGCACCTCGGCAGGAGATTCTGAAATATTAGAGGATGCAGTTTCATTTGCCGGAGTTTCAAAGTTTCCAGGTCGTGTAAAGTGCGCACTTCTTGGTTGGATGGCATTTAAAGATGTATCAATTCAAGCGCAGGCAAAGTAAGTAAATAGATCAAGGGGAGAGCGATGACTACAAGCGTAGATGATGTAACTGAGGCGATGAAGGATGTGGTTGACCCCGAACTTGGAATAAATGTCGTTGACCTCGGTTTGATTTATGACGTGATGGTCGATGAAGCCAACATTGCAATTCTCAATATGACCTTAACTTCTGCCGCCTGCCCGCTGCAAGATGTTATTGAAGATCAAACGCGACAAGCTTTGGCCGGTATGACGAGTGACGTGAAAATAAACTGGGTTTGGATGCCACCTTGGGGTCCGGACAAAATCTCTGATGACGGTCGCGATCAACTACGCGCCTTAGGATTTACGGTTTAGTGCCAAACTGCTTAAGGTAGAGCCATGTCTAACCACGCTATTTGGATGACCCATAGGTCAATGACGGCCGACCAATCGGTCAAGGAGATCAAGTTAAAGCCAGGAACTGTTAAGCGGATTTTAACTTTTGCAAGACCCTACCGAAAAGCTATCTTGATTTTTCTTGGCACGGTTGTTGTCGATGCCGGACTCATAGTTACAACGCCACTCCTTTTGTTACGTCTGATCGATGATGGAGTTATCCCTAAAAACGGTGACCTCATTACCAAGCTGGCAGTCATTGTTGGCTTACTTGCAATAGCCGATGCTGGAGTAAGTTTGTTAGGGCGTTACTTTTCCTCCCGCATCGGGGAGGGGCTAATTTATGATTTACGTTCACTCGTATTCGCTCACGTTCAGCGACAATCGATCGCCTTCTTTACTAGAACACAAACTGGTGCGCTCATATCGCGTATCAATTCGGATGTGATGGGAGCCCAGCAGGCTTTTACTGCCACGCTTTCAGGCGTCGTTAGTAACGTTGTTTCACTTGTCCTAGTTGGTGTGACCATGATGGTTCTATCGTGGCAAATTACAATCTTCTCTCTTGCATTACTCCCAGTCTTTCTAATTCCTACCAAATGGGTAGGCCGTAAACTCCAAGCCCTTACTCGCGAGTCCTTTAATGTCAATGCAGAGATGTCTAGCACGATGACTGAGCGTTTTAATGTTTCGGGTGCAATGTTGGTAGCCCTCTATGGTCAACCAAAGCGCGAGGAAGAGTTCTTTCGCTCACGCGCAAGAAGAGTCGCCGACATTGGAATCAAATCGGCGATGCTCAACCGTCTCTTTTTTATCGCCCTTACAAGCGTGGCAGCAATTGCTACAGCCTTTGCATATGGCATTGGTGGTCATTTAGCGATTAACGGGGGAGTCACAGTTGGAACTTTGCTTGCAATAACTGCATTGTTAGCTCGCCTATATGGACCTTTGACCGCTCTCTCCAATATAAGAATCGATGTAATGACTTCTCTAGTCTCTTTCGAACGCGTCTTCGAAGTTCTCGATTTGCAGCCCATGGTTGAAGATCGAGAGGGGGCAATTGCCTACCACGCTAAGAATCCACGAATTGAATTCGCAAATGTTGGTTTTGCCTATCCCAAAGCAAATGAGATTTCACTTGCCTCGTTAGAGTCTGCAGCAAAACCTGAAACAGTTGAAACTGGCGAAGTTCTTAAGGCGCTCTCATTTATCGCAGAACCTGGAACTCTCACCGCACTTGTTGGGCCATCTGGGGCCGGTAAAACTACTATCAGTGCCCTGATTCCAAGACTCTATGATGTCACTTCAGGATCGATCTCAATCGACGGTCATGACATACGTGACTTAACCTTAGAGTCGCTCCGAAATTCGATAGGTGTTGTAATGCAAGACGCCCACCTTTTCCACGAAACGATCGCTGAGAACCTACGCTATGCAAAGTCGGATGCAACCGTAGAAGAGATGCAGGCCGCATGCGAGGCTGCACAGATTTGGAAACTTATCGAGTCATTGCCTAATGGTTTTGACACGATGGTTGGAGAGCGCGGACATCGACTATCTGGCGGCGAAAAACAAAGGCTTGCAATTGCTCGGCTGCTTCTTAAATCTCCCGCACTGGTCATTCTTGATGAGGCTACTGCGCATTTAGATTCGGAAAATGAGTCGCTCGTTCATGCAGCCTTAGAAAATGCATTAAAAGGTCGGACGAGTATTGTGATTGCGCACCGTTTGAGTACGGTCAGAGATGCCGATCAGATTCTTGTTTTGGAGAATGGATCAATAATTGAACGGGGAAAGCATGAAGAGCTAGTCGCTCTTGGAGGACTCTATGCCGATCTTTATAACCGTCAAGACTTAACGGGTTCGTCGAATTAAGATTCTTCCATAAATAACAAGAGCTCCAAAAAATATCCATTGAAGGGCGTAGGCCATATGAGGTCCATCGCTTAGTTCAGGAAGTTGTGCGCTGACTTCAGGGGTCAGAGATTCATCCGAACCACTGAGTAAGTCAATATAGAAGTTCTCCGTTTGCAGACGCGACTGCGCATTGAGTTCGGCTACTAATCCCTTGCCACTTGCAGGTAATGCAAAAAACGAGCCATGCGGAAGCGAAGAATCAAGTCGAAGTCGTCCCACTATCTGTACAACACCTTGTGGGACTTTGGTAACGGTTGGTGCAGTGGTAGCTGTAACTCCAGCTTTAACCCAACCGCGATCTACCCAGAATCGCTTGCCTTGCGTTGATGTAAAGAGTGTTAATACTTCGAAGCCGTAAACACCCTCTGAATATCTGTTGCGCAAAAGTATTTGCTCGTCTGAATTGAATTCCCCGCTAGTACTGACGCTTTGCCATTCATATTGGCTGGGAGATGAATCAATTTTTGAGAGGGGTGTTGAAGAGAGGGCTATGTGATTGACGATAAGAGTGTTTCGCGCATGTCGATCAACTCCACGTTGATACTGCCATTGTGCCGCCCATAAACATAAAACGATAAGAGCGAGGGCTACCAATGATTTAAATATGGCCCAAGGCTCTCTTTGCATGGCTCTACTTTAGATTAAGAAAGCGAGCGTGGATTCTCATCCTGCACGTTTACCCCACGAACAAAGGTTTCGCGGCCAGCATTTGCAATAACGACGGCAAAGTAAGGTAGCGCGACAGCGCCAAGAAGGGCGACCCACCTATATGGGCTGGGCAGAATCACGGTCAAGATGAAACAAGCCGTTCTAATCATCATCGAAATGAAGTAGCGTTTTTGTCGAGATGCTTGATCGGCACTTAACGCTTTAGGCGCGCTGGTAATATCAAAGACTTCCTTTTCATCGCCCATACAGGTAAGCCTACTACCAGCCACGCGCTGTTGCATCTTTTGAATACTTATCAGTACCCACTAGATTTACATTCATGAGTTCATTAGCCCTGGTCACTGGTGGAAATCGTGGAATCGGCTTAGCGATTGCTCACGCTCTCAAAGCCGCTGGGCACGATGTTGTTGTGACCTATCGTTCAGGTGCGGCTCCAGGTGAGTTCAAATCCGTAGTGATGGATGTGACATCGACCGAGAGCGTAGATTCGGCCTTTGAATCCATTGAGGCACAGTGGGGCTTGCCAGAAATTATCGTTGCCAACGCCGGAATCACTAAAGATGGCCTGGTTATGCGAATGAGTGATGCCGACTTTGAAGATGTCATTAATGCAAATTTAACGGGTGCATTTCGCGTTGCACGGCGAGCAACAATGGGTTTATTGAAATTGAAACGCGGGCGATTAATATTTGTTGGTTCAGTTGTCGCAACAACGGGATCGGCAGGGCAAGTGAACTATGCATCCAGTAAATCGGGCTTGATAGGGATGGCTAGATCTTTTGCCCGTGAAATCGGTAGCCGAGGCATTACATCCAATGTCGTGGCACCGGGCTTTGTCGAAACCGATATGACCTCTGAATTAAATGAAAAACGCCGCACCGAGATAGCAGCCTCTGTTCCGTTGGGACGTTTCTGCACGGCGCAAGAGATAGCCGAAGTAGTTGCATTCATCGCATCACCACAAGCAAGCTATATAACTGGGGCGCTAATCCCTGTTGATGGCGGATTAGGCATGGGACACTAAATGGGAATACTTGACGGCAAAAAAATACTTGTTACCGGAGTATTAACCGATGCGTCGATTGCATTTCACATCGCGCGAATTGCCCAAGAACAAGGAGCAGATGTTGTTCTCTCCTCGTACGGACGAGTGCTCTCTTTAACGACGCGCATTGCTGGACGTTTACCAAAGCCTGCCCCCATCGTTCAATTGGATGTGACAAACACCGACGATCTCGCTGCGCTCGAATCTCGCGTACGCGAACATTTCCCAGATGGCCTTGATGGCGTTGTGCATTCAATCGGTTTTGCTCCAGAGGCGGCCCTTGGTGGAAATTTTCTTAACACATCGTGGGAGGATGTTTCAACGGCGCTGCATGTTTCAGCTTTTTCGCTTAAAGCGCTCACGATGGCTGCGCGTCCGCTATTTAATGGCGGTGGATCAGTAGTCGGTTTAGATTTCGATGCTGCAGTTGCTTGGCCAAAGTATGACTGGATGGGTGTTGCTAAGGCCGCTCTTGAATCCACATCTCGCTACCTGGCGCGCGATTTAGGGGCAGAGAACATTCGAGTTAATTTAATTGCAGCGGGACCGATTCGCACGATGGCAGCGAAATCGATTCCTGGCTTTGAAGAGTTTGAAAAAGTATGGAATGAGCGCTCACCATTGTTCTGGGATGTAACAGATCCGATCCCAGCGGCCCAGGCCACGGTCGCTCTTCTATCCGACTGGTTTCCTAAGACCACGGCTGAAATCATCCATGTCGATGGCGGCCTGCATGCGATGGGCGCTTAAAAACTCGCTCGATTTCGCGCTTTCCAACCCCTCGGGTATCCTTTCCCACAGACCAGTGGCCTAACAGCTCACTGCAAGAGGAGTTACCGCTCCCACCTAAATCGGGCATTAGCACGATCTGGTTCGTCGGATTTAGGGATTATTTTCCCTTTCTCCTTGCGGTTTTCTTTTTTTGCAGACGCTGTAACACCAAAGCGTTTGACTAAACCGAAGGAGCACACAGTCAGCACTGAACCGCGCATTAATGATCGAATTCGCACACCCCAAATCCGTTTGATCGGACATACCGGCGAACAAGTTGGGGTAGTCGATATCGATACCGCGTTAAGAATGGCAGATGAAGTAGGTCTGGACTTAGTCGAGATCGCAGCAGAGGCCAATCCACCCGTATGCAAGATCATGGACTTCGGAAAATATAAGTACGAAGTTGCACAGAAGGCTCGGGAAGCGCGACAGAACCAGACCCACATTGTGGTGAAGGAAGTGCGTTTAACACCAAAGATCGAGACCCACGATTACGAAACAAAGCGTAATCAAGTTGAGAAGTTTCTCAAGGGTGGCGACAAGGTGAAGGTGACGATGAAGTTCCGCGGTCGCGAGCAAACGAGGCCAGAGCTTGGATACAAAATGCTGCAGCGTTTGGCAACAGACATTGCAGAGTTTGGATTCATTGAATTCGCCCCAAAGCAAGAGGGTCGAAATATGACAATGGTTATTGGACCGACGAAGAAGAAAACGGAAGCAGTTGCAGAAGCAAAGGCGGCACGTAAAGCCAAAGCAGATGCAGCGGCAGAGACAATGGATGGAGCATAAAGATGCCAAAGATGAAAACGCACAGCGGAGCTAAGAAGACTTTCCGCGTTACAGGTACCGGAAAGATCATGCACGAGCGCGCTGGTAAGCGACATTTGCTCGAGCGTAAATCTTCACGCGTCACACGCCGTCTCTCAACCGAGCAGTCAGCTAAGCCAACCGTCACAATGACAGCCAAGCGCATGCTTGGCTTGAAGTAAGGAACGTGGATTAAATGAGAGTAAAACGCGGAGTTCACGCAGCTAAGAAGCGCCGTACAACTTTAGAGCGTGCCAGCGGTTACCGCGGTCAACGTTCACGTCTTTTCACAAAGGCGAAGGAGCAAGTTACGCACTCTATGGTCTATGCATTCAATGACCGTAAAGATAAGAAAGGCGATTTCCGTCGTCTATGGATCCAGCGCATCAATGCTGGTTGCCGTGCACATGGATTAACGTACAACCGCTTTATCCAGGGCCTTAAGGCTGCAGGTGTTGAAGTAGATCGTCGTGTTCTATCTGATCTTGCAACTAATGATCCAGCAACATTTAAAACTCTTGTAGATGTTGCTCGTAAGAGCCTCATCGCACTGTAAATAGCCAATGATTGAGAGCCTTAATTCGCCGCATGTTGGGCGGGTTAAGGCCCTAATTGGTTCCAAGGGTTCGCGTGAGCGAAGAGCTGCTGGTGCTTTTGTCGCAGAGGGCATGCAATGTTTCAGAGAAGCCATCAATTCAAATCAAGGGCCACGAATCACTACGTTGTATTTAACGGCCAGCGCTCGAGTTAAACTCGATGAATTTACCGATCTATCCTTACTCGACATCTTTGATGTTTCCGATGAAGTTATGCGAGCAATGTCCGAGACGATTACACCACAGGGCATTCTTGCAATATGTGAAATCCCGAAGAACTCATTGGATTCAATTCCACTTGATGGCTCCAGAAAATTTATATATCTCTCAGAGGTTCAAGACCCTGGAAATGCTGGAACAATTTTACGCTCTGCCGATGCCTTTGGGATGGATGCCGTCATTACATCCCCAGGAAGCGTAGATATGTATTCACCGAAAGTAGTTCGAAGCACTGCCGGATCGCTTTGGCATATCCCAGTCTTTGAATCGATTGAGCTCGCCGAACTGCTTTCCTCAAAGGCTTTACAAGCATTTACTTTAGGTGCGGGTGGTTCAAAGCCACTCTCGCAATTTGTTAGCACTAGAGATTGCATCGCCATTTTCGGTAATGAAGCACGTGGGTTATCAAGTAAGCAATCAATGGTAGATATCGAATCTGTACATATCCCTATGCCCGGATCTGCCGAGAGCCTTAATCTTTCAGCGGCGGCATCAATTCTGATGTACCACCTAGCAAATATGCGCCCCTTATAAAGTTCGACCCGATAGACTCGCCCCCATGCGCGAGGACGAGGTACGTACGTGGGTTAGCGATGCTCGCACAGCATTCAACGCCGCCACTGATTTGGATATCCTCAAAACCGCTCGCTTAACCCACGCGGGGGATAAGTCCCCGATAGCCCTGGCTTCAAGAGCCCTCGGTGCAATGTCACCCGAAGATAAAGCAAATTTCGGGAAAATAATCGGTGAGGCCAAAGCTGAAATTGCTCTGGCGCTTTTTAATGCCACATCACTCCTAGAAGTTGAGCGCGATAGAAAAGTATTGCTCGAAGAGGTTGTCGATATAACTTTGCCAGTTAACCGTGCACATCGTGGCGGCCTCCACCCCATTTCGATTATTAAGAATGAGGTCTCTGATTTCTTTATCGAGCAGGGTTATGCCGTTGAAGAGGGTCCAGAGCTCGAATCCGGTTGGCTTAACTTTGATGCGTTAAATATTCCGGCAGATCACCCTGCACGAACAATGCAAGATACATTCTTTATTGAACCAGTTGAATCTGGAATGGTCTTGCGCACTCATACATCACCAGTACAGATTCGAACGATGCTTACACAGGAGCCACCGATTTATGTCATCTGCCCTGGTCGAACTTTCAGAGCAGATGAACTCGATGCCACACACAGTCCAGTCTTTCACCAGGTTGAGGGATTGGTAATTGATAAAGGCATCACGATGGCTCACCTAAAGGGAACCCTTGATAATTTTGCAAGCCATATGTTTGGTCCAGGGGTTACAACGCGGTTGCGTCCATCATTCTTTCCATTCACCGAGCCAAGTGCTGAAGTAGATATTTTCTTCAACAACCGCTGGATCGAGTGGGGCGGTTGTGGAATGGTGAATCCAAGAGTTCTCGAAACATGTGGAATTGATACTGACGTCTATAGCGGTTTTGCTTTCGGAATGGGTCTTGAAAGAACACTTATGGTCCGCCACGGCATTACCGATATGCACGATATTGTCGAAGGCGATCTTCGTTTTACCCGCCAGTTTGGAGTTGGTCTGTAATGCTAACGCCATTGTCGTGGATTAAAGAGTTTGTTGATATTCCTGCCTCGGTGACTGCAGTTGAAATATCCGATGCCCTTATTAGAGTCGGATTTGAAGTTGAGGAGATCATCGAGAAAGGGTCAGATCTGACTGGCCCGCTGGTATTTGCAAAAGTTCTATCGATTGAAGAAATAGTTGAGTTTAAGAAGCCGATTCGTTACGTGGGTCTTGATTGCGGTGAAGGCACTACACGTTTTGTGATTTGCGGCGCAACAAACTTCACCGTGGGGGATGTAGTTGTTGCAGCCCTGCCTGGTGCAGTGCTGCCAGGGGATTTCACAATCGGTGCACGAGAGACTTATGGCAAGACATCCAATGGAATGATCTGCTCTGCCCGCGAATTAGGCATAAGTGATGACCATGCCGGGATTATGGTTTTAAATGAGGAAGAAGTTGAGATTGGCGCCGATGCAATTCGGGATTTGCAGATTAACGATGTAATTTTTGATATAGCTATCAACCCAGATCGTGGATATGCCCTCAGTATTCGTGGAATGGCACGTGAAGTAGCGGGTTCACTTGGTCTTAAATTTAGCGATCCTGTTGATGCACTTCGCACTCTTAAATTCAAAGAGATGGGAAAGGGCGTTAGCGCAAAGATTGCCGATCCTTCCGCTGCATCTGTTTTCTACTTACGTACACTTACTAACTTTGATCCAAAAGCAACTACACCTCTGTGGATGCGTCGACGGATTGAAAAAATGGGAATGCGTTCTATTTCATTGGTTGTCGATGTTTCAAACTATGTCATGCTAGAACTGGGTCAACCGTTGCATGCCTTCGATAAATCAAAGATTAAAGGCGGCTTAACAATTAAGCGCGCCGGCAAAGCTCAACCCTTCACGACTTTAGATGGTCAGATACGCCAGTTGGATCCCGATGATTTAATGGTCTGCGATGATGAAAAACCTCTAGCGCTAGCTGGAACCATGGGCGGGGCTTGTTCTGAAATCTCCGAAACCACAACTGAAATCGCACTCGAGGCGGTTCGTTTTGATCCAACGTCGATTGCAAAGAATTCCCGTCGTCACAAACTCTCCTCAGAGGCATCACGCCGACTAGAGCGAAGTGTCGATCCATCGTTGGCCGAGTTCGCCTCTGCTCGATTTGTACAACTTCTAACCTCACACAGTTCGGCACAGCATGTAGC
>Ga0208566_1000311_pt1 | contig 34587 bp, 20 predicted proteins | sample PL_2010_150m_FD_184159 | JGI IMG/M metagenome (GOLD analysis project Ga0208566, IMG submission 184159) | Freshwater microbial communities from Powell Lake, British Columbia, Canada to study Microbial Dark Matter (Phase II) - PL_2010_150m... | ecosystem: Environmental > Aquatic > Freshwater >...
TCGCCAAAGTAGGCCAGCGCCTGTCTGGCTGTTGATTCGAGCGCTTCTGCCAGTTCCTTTTCTTCATGAACGATCTGCATTCCTTTTCCACCGCCGCCTGCAGCTGCCTTTAACAAAACAGGAAACCCGAGCTTGCTTTTGGCTTGCAATAATGTCTCCCGTTTCCCGGTCAGGCCTTCGGTTACCGGAACACCTGCTTTCTTTACGAAGGCACGGGCTTCGATTTTGTTTCCCATGGTCCACATGACATTCGACCGGGGGCCTATAAAGATGATTCCCGCTGCATCACATGCCTCAACGAAAAGCGGATTCTCTGCCAGGAACCCGTAACCCGGGTGGATGGCATTGCACCCCGTTTCCTTTGCAACGGCAATGATCTTTGCAATATTCAGGTAGGTTTCACTGAGTTCCACCTCCCCGATGCACCTTGCTTCATGTGCTTCCTGAATATGAAGGGAATGGCGGTCAGCCTCAGCATAAACGGCAACGGTGGCGATGCCCATTTTCTTTGCTGTATGTATGATGCGGACGGCGATCTCGCCACGGTTGGCAATCAGTATTTTTGTAATCTTTGTCATTCGGTCAGTTTAGTGTACCCAGTTCGGTTTTCGTTTTTCCAGAAAAGCATTCATGCCTTCCTGGCCTTCTTCTGAAGCCCGGATATCAGCGATCATCCGTGCCGTATAGTCATATGCTTCTTTCATCGTAAGATGATTGCAGACCTCGTGGATGAGCGTCTTGCAATGGTTCATGGCGTATGGCCCGCTGGTGCGAAGATTTGCAATGGTCTCGGCTACGGTTTCTTCGATCAGTTCCGGTGGCACCGATTTATTCACCAGCCGGAATTTTTCGGCTTCCTTTCCATTGATCCTGCGTCCTGTAAGCATGAGCTCCCGTGCGCCATACTCGCCGATCCGCTTGATCACATAAGGGGAAATGGTCGCCGGTACGATCCCGATCTTGACCTCGCTCAACGAGAAAACAGAAGTGTCGGTGCAATAGGCCAGGTCACAGGCAGATAGCAACCCATTGGCTCCGCCGAGCGCCGCTCCATGCACAATGGCAATTGTAGGCTTGGGGCAGGTATAAATGGACTCAAAACATTTTGAAAGAAGGAGACTTTCCTGGTAATTCTGTTCATGGCTGTTCCGGGAAACCGCCTTCATCCATTGCAGGTCAACCCCGGCGCAAAAGGATTTACCCTTCCCTCGCAGCACGACACAAAGGATCTCCGGTTTATCAACATCTTCGAAAATTCCGGTCAGTTCCTTTAACATGGTTTCGTTAAAGGCATTATGAATCTCAGGCCGGTTCAGGGAAACGGTCAGAATCCCATGATCAAGGTTAAATTCCAGGGTTTCAAACTTTCTCATAGCTTACATTCTGAATACTCCGTATTTAGTTTTTTCATATTTCCTGTTCTGGGAGATGGCAATGGATAGTCCCAGGATTTTCCGGGTATCTATGGGATCAATGATGCCATCATCCCATAACCTTGCGGTACTGAAATAAGCAGACCCCTCATCTTCGTATTTTTTCAGAATGGTCTGCCGCATTTTTTCACGTTCCTCCCCGGACAAGGTTTTACCCTGTGCATGCAGCTGGTCTTCCTTCACGGTGATCAGGACATTTGCTGCCTGTTCGCCTCCCATAACTGATATCTTGGAATTCGGATACATAAACAAAAACCTCGGCTCATAGGCTCTCCCGGCCATGGCATAGTTTCCGGCGCCAAACGATCCTCCGAAGATGATCGTGAACTTGGGAACATCGGCATTTGCGACGGCATGCACGAATTTTGCGCCATCGCGGGCAATTCCTCCGCGTTCGTATTCCTTGCCAACGATAAATCCTGTGACATTTTGCAGGAACAGGATGGGAATGTTCCGGTTGGTGCAAAGCTGCACAAAATGAGCCCCTTTCAGGGCAGTTTCCCCGAACAATACACCATTGTTCGCAAGAATTCCTACCGGGTAGCCCATGATGTGTGCAAAACCGGTGACCAGGGTAGGGGCGTACCGTTCCTTGAATTCATGGAATTTGCTCCCATCCACGATACGTGCAAGAATCTCGCGCGAATCCACCGGTTTCTTCAGGTCGACAGGGAGGATACCATAAAGTTCTTCCGGGTTATAAAAGGGTTCTTCCACAGGAATGGTTTCCAAAGCCTGATATTCATGGCGCTGGATGGATTCAAAGATGTTCCTGCAGATCTGGATGGCATGCACATCATTTTCTGCCATGTGGTCGGCAACACCGGAAATGGATGTATGCACATCGGCGCCACCCAGTTCTTCTGCTGTAACTTCCGCACCGGTAGCCGCCTTCACAAGTGGCGGGCCTCCGATAAAAATAGTTCCCTGGTTCCTTACTATGATCGTTTCATCGCTCATGGCGGGTACATAAGCGCCCCCTGCCGTGCAGGACCCCATGACCACGGCAATCTGCGGGATCCCTTTGGCTGATAACCTTGCCTGGTTGAAGAAGAATCGTCCGAAATCGTATTTATCAGGAAAAACATTTGCCTGTTCCGGTAAAAAAACACCTCCGGAATCCACAAGATAAACACAGGGAAGATGATTCTCCATTGCAATTTCCTGTGCCCTCACATGTTTCTTAATGGTTTCCTTTATATAGGTTCCTCCCTTTACCGTGGCATCATTGGCAATGATCATGGTTTCCTTTCCATGGATCACCCCGATCCCGGTCACGATCCCGGCCGAAGGAAATTCATTGTTGTATAGGTCGTAAGCTGCCAGGGTCGACAGTTCAATGAATGGTGTATTCTTATCCACCAATAAATCGATCCGTTCCCGGGCCAGCAGTTTCCCCCGCTCCTTGTGCCTTGCCACTGACTGCGGAGGCCCACCCTGCCTGACTTTCGACAGGGTATCTTTGAATTTTGCGAGGATGGGAAGGTATTCATCCCTGTTTCTGAGGAATTCAGCCCCTTTGGTGTTAATCTTGCTTTCCAGTCTGAACATTTGTTCGGTCGATAGGTGAAAAAATATAAGAAAAAATGAAAAAAGCGATTCATCCCGTCTCATCCGGTACACAATACCGGCAGATGCAGGTCGTTCAGCAACAATGCTTCTTTGTCTGCTGCGGCAAAGTAGTAATAGTCATCAGAGGGTGTCGACATCACCGAGATCAGGTCGGCACCTGCAGAGCCGGCATAGAGAAGCGTTTGTTTGGCATAGCCCTGGGCGAAGACTTCCTGTTCCTCTTTCACCCTTTTCATGCGAACCCCATTCAATTCAAAAGTAGCCTTCGCATCTTCGATGTTTTTCAACGTTTGTTCCGGCCATTCATAGCCTGGTTTATAGATGGAATAAAGATGAACCTCCGTACCAAAAAGTGCAGTAAAAAGAAGAACGGAATCAATCTCTTTATGAAAATCCACATGACTGCTGACAGGCATTACGAGCGTGCGGAAGTTCTCAATGAGCGGGGAATCCTTCTGGACGACCAGCACAGGAGTATGGATCCTGCAGACCAGTTTCAGGATGTTTGCACCCATGAAATGCTGTTTGATTCCATGAACTCCGTGAGTTCCGATCACCATAAGATCAAAACCCTGATCGCCGGTAACCTGGGGAACCACTTCGAAGATCGAACCTTCCATCAGAAGTATCTCACATTCCTTACCTGTCAATTCTTTGACACGCTCAGCCTCAATTTTAAGTAGTTTCTCTGCATCTTCCCTTGAGGGTGATTTTTCATTGAGGACATGCAGAAGGGATACGGAGGTACCGGCTTTTTTGGCGATGATCCCTGCCTGATGAATGGCTTTTGATGCCACATCAGTAAGGTCGGTTGGGACGAGAACAGGCTTTTTCATGCAACTGTTTTATCATGAATGAGAAACAAAAATAATACAAATTGTCAGAACATGGTTATCAGTAAAATTTTAATGTCTTTTCACTTTTTTCTATTCTTTCGGATTAAATACATTTTTTAGTTTTTAGGTATTGATTTCAATAATATATCGATGAAATATTGCATTATTAAATATTTATGAGTATGTTTGTATTAACTTATTTACCAGGAATCCGTCTTCCTGAAGCACCGGTAGACGTAAACATCAACCTAAAAAATAAATGTTATGAAGAAGATGAACTCACGTTATGGTTGGCAGCCCGATCTTCCCGACCACAGGGACTTCAGCTATGCATCTACCCGGGCGGCTATTCGTAAATTACCCGACCGTATCGACCTCCGGGCAACCTGTCCGCCGGTTTATGACCAGGGGATGTTGGGCAGTTGTACCGCGAATGCCATTGGAGCCGCATTCGAATTTGGTATGATAAAACAGAAAACCGCCGCGTTCATGCCGTCACGCCTTTTTATATACTACAATGAAAGGGTCATAGAGCATAGTATCGACAGCGATAACGGCGCACAGATCAGGGATGGCATTAAATCGGTGAACAAACAGGGCGTTTGCCCGGAAACTATTTGGAAATATGATATCAACGCATTTGCAAAAAAGCCGGGCACTAAATGTTATTCAGAGGCACTCAAACACCAGGTCCTTTCATATCAGCGTGTGGTGAGGGATATCAGCTCCATGAAAGGTTGCCTCGCCGCAGGATATCCGTTCATTCTTGGGTTTACGGTTTACGATGCCTTTGAGAGTGCAACCGTTGCAAAGACCGGCAAGCTGGATATGCCAAAGAAGAACGAAGGTATAAAAGGCGGCCATGCTGTAGTCGCCGTTGGCTACGATGATACAAAAAAACGTTTTATCATCCGCAACAGCTGGGGCACCGGATGGGGTTTGAAAGGCTATTTTACTATGCCGTATCAGTACCTGGAAGAAGAAAATCTTTCAGATGATTTCTGGACGATCAGGGTGGTGGAAGTGTAATTCGTAACGCGTAACGCGTAACGCGTTACGCGTTACGATCTATACCTTGAGCCTGATTATCTCACCCCTGATTGTACCTTCGACACAGTTTACATATGCATCTACAACCTTTTTCATTGGAACGGGCCTATGTCCCGGAAAGTATTCTTTATATCTTTCAAACGAATCTTCAACGACGTCAGAACAGACGACATTCACCCGGATTGTTTCTAATTCCAGGTTAACGGCTTTTACAAAGCTGTGAAGTGCCCCATCGACCATGGCGGCAATAGTTGACATAAATTCCGGTTCGTCGGCCAGGATTCCGGAAGTCAATGTGATTGATCCTCCCTGATTGAGATAGTCCCTGCCGATTCTGACAAGGTTCACCTGTCCCATCAGCTTACTCCTGATGCCGGTATTATAGTCATCCTCTGTTAAGTTTTCAAACCTGTCCCATTTCGCATCGCCTGCAACAGCGATGATGGCATCCAGCGGCCCAATTTTCTCAAATAATTCCCGGATTGACGAACTGCTTTCCAGGTCGAATTTCAGGTCGCCTGAGTTTTTCCCGGCCACAACAACTTCATGATTGGCTTGTAACCGTTCCTTTACCCGCTTCCCGATTGTTCCATTTCCTCCGATTATAAGGATCTTCATGTTTCTAGAATATTGTAACCCCTGCGGGTTTAAGTGGAATATTTTTTTTTATTTCGTTATTTCGCCATTTCGCTACTTCGCTATTTTACTAATTAGCCATTCTAATCTTAAGAAGAACATCATTCAACCTGGAACAACAGGTAATCCATCAGCAGCGGTAAGTCTTCCCCGCTGATCCCGTTTTTCAGGAGGTAGGGGGTATCTTCCTCAAAGGCCGACTGGAAAGAATTCGTTGCAAAGAAAAGGTCGGATTTGCTTTTCTTATACATCTTAAGCGCTTCCTTTCTTTTATTATGGCAGAGCAGGACATGCCCGGCATTCATAAGATCAAACGGCCCGGGGGAGTCGGAGCCTGAGAGTATCTGCTGGTAGGATTCTTCAGCATGGTCAAGTTTCCCGAGAACAAACTGGCAGTAAGCGATCGGGCGGAGCACCTTAAGGTTTCCGGGCTGGAAGTAAAGAACTTTTGAATAACTGTTCATGGCTTCTTCGAAATTCTTCAGGCTCAGATGACATTGACCGATCTGCGCCTGGATGGTGAGGTCGTCCGGCTGAATCTGTGCACATCCTTCAAAATATTTCAGGGCACTTGCATAATCCTTCAGCTTCAGGGAACACCAGCCCAGTTTCTTCAGAATCCAGAGGCGGTCACTATCGAATAATTCTGCTTTTTTATAGAATTCAATGGCTTCGGGAAACTTTCCCATTTTTTGGTACGAATAGCCGATCTTCTCATAATATTCACCTTTTGGCCCTTCTTTTTCAACCAGGTATTTGTTCATCTCAATGGCTTCTGGATAATGATTTTTATCAAAATAGAATGCAGCAAGCCGGACAGTAAAGTTGTCGCGTTCAAAGAAAGTCTTGTAGAAATAGAGTTCCGTGAACCGGATTTTTTTCTGGAAGATATCATAAAACTCGTTGTGGAAGGGATAGAGTTTGAAGAACCTGTAAAGATCCTGGATATATTGGATAAAGATCGCATTCGATGCTGCTGTTGGACTCAGGATATCCTCTTCCGAAGCCATTTCCTTCATCTGTTCCAGTTCGGCTTCGAAATAGGTCATAATCATCGATCGCTGTTGCTGAGGAACAGCATTGAAATTCAGGGCAAAGGAATACTTGTCGGAGTTGCAGAGATAAAAAGCCCTTCCAAGGCCTTCCAGCAACCGGCTGAAAAATTGTTCTTCGTCACTCTCGTTGTTTTTCAAGTCGGGATTATCGGCATAGAAGGGAACAAACCAGTTGCTCATCCGGGTGAAGAAGTCAAACCGTTTCAGCTGGGAAAAGGTGCTCAGGAAAACATCGCCTCCCTCCATCTGCATACGGGTGAATTTTTCGATCCGCTCGAAAAGCCCGGGAACCTCATCGATCATCTCTTTCCAGTCAGGGTTTTTCCCTTCCAGGTCTTCTTCCCCGAAGATCTTATCCAATTGAAGCTTATCTTCGAATTTCGGCATCATTTTCTTCATGTCAGGAAGTACCTCTTCTTCAAATGCCTTGACGATGGATTCTGTTTCCTGGGCCATGAGCAACTGGAGCAGCAACGCTTCCATGTCCTGTTGAATGCCTTCATCCTGGCTCATTTCATCAAGCCTCACCATGATTTCCGGGTAAAAACTGATCCGCCGGTCGTACCATACCAAAACAAGCCCAAGGCCCGTGAGGGCGCGCTGGTAGACTTCCATCTCATGTTCGCTGACGAACTCCATCAGCAAAAGGATCTTCCGGGGATCAAAAAAATCGAGCAGGCTGAGGGTAAGCGCAGAAACGACCAGGCATTTTTCGTGGTTCTCGAAAATCGTTGAATGAGCGATCGGGCGGATCTTTTCAACGGAAGTATCTTTCATCTTATGCGTTAACCAGATTAGCCGGAAAATATTTTCAATGGGCTTGGCTTCGGATGAAGATGTTCCTGTTTCCTTCAACATCCGTTGCAGGTTATTTTCAGACAGGAATTCTTCCAGCCGGTCGGATACCGCCTGCGGATCATCTCCGAGGAGACGTACCATCAGAGCTTTTTCCATGTTTTTCCGGGGATAGTCTTTCGCCAATAAGGCATCCTTGACCTCATCCGCCAGTGAAAGAACAGAAGCAGAGATCTTCTTCAGGATCTCCTTCCGTTCCGGGTCTTTCGCCCCTTCGAATGCATAGTTCAGCAGGCTCTGGTAGTTTTCGGTTATATTTTCCAGGTCGAAGAAAAAATCTGACCGGTTAACATTGCGGAGCAATGCTCTCAGGGCATCGAGGGCAGATTTGATACGCCCCTGGTAAATATCATTGCATACCTTCTGGTACCTTCTGTCAATATCCGTTTTTTCCATACTATTAATGCATTAACATCCTTTTGGTTTTAAGATCAGCCGCAATGACGTGTCATAGGTCAGATAGTTCCAGAACCAGTTGATCAGGATAAGGAAACGGTTCCGGATGCCAACGATCGACATCAGATGCACGAACATCCATACAAACCAGGCAAAGGTTCCGTAAAACCGGGCATTGGGCAGTTCCACAATGGCCAGATTCCGGCCGACCGTAGCCATAGTGCCTTTATCTTTATAGGAAAAAGGAATCCTTTCTTGTTGATTGCGCATCCTTACCAGGTTTTTTGCCAGGAGTCTTGCCTGCTGCATCGCAACCGGAGCTAACTGCGGGTGACCATTGGGGAAACGGGGTTCTTCCATAAATGCCACATCTCCCAATGCATAAATATTTGAATATCCTTTTACCTGGTTAAAACGATCAACCAAAAGCCTGTTGTTTTTTCCGAATGAGCTTTCCCTCAGTCCCCCGATCCGGGTCCCGGTAATACCTGCAGTCCAAATGACCAGGTTCGTCCGGATCTTTTTTCCATCAGAAGTTTCTATATTTTTTCCGTCGAAATTCCTGACCCGGGTATTCAATATTACGGTTACGCCCAGGCGTTCGAGGAATTCTTTGGCCTTCTCTGACGACCGTTCCGAAAGCGTCCGGAGTAATCTGTCCGTCCCTTGTATCAGGTATATGTGAATTTTTTCTCTGTTTATTTCCGGGTAATCCTTCCAGAGCACATATTTCCGCATATCAGCAAGTGCCCCGGAAATTTCAACTCCGGTAGATCCTCCGCCCACCACGACCAGATTCAGGAACCCTTCCTGGTCTTCCTCCGTTGTGGCAGCCAGTGCATTCTCAAAATTCTGCAGCAGGTTGTTCCTCAGATCGAGCGCTTCGGAAACAGATTTCATGGGTTTGGAAAGGGATTCCATGGTTTTCATTCCGAAAAAGAAATTGGATGCGCCCTGGGTAAGGACAAGGTAATCGTACCGTATGATTCCTAACGTGGTCCAGAGTTGCTGTTTCTCCGTATCGATATTCTGTACTTCAGCAATCCGGATGTAAAAATCTTTATAATCCTGAAAGATCTTCCGCAAGGGAAACGAGATCGCACTGGGTTCAAGACCTGCCGTAGCAACCTGGTAAAAAAGTGGCTGAAACTGGTGGTAATTGCGTTTATCAACGATTACCACCTGGTACCCTGAATGCCTGAGCTTCCGGGCCAGTTTCAGTCCGGCAAATCCGCAGCCCACGATCACCACCCTTTTCTTCTCCGACGCCGGTATATTGATCATAATTTCATTTTTAAATGAAAGAACCCGCTAACAGGTCAAAAGGCGTACCAATAAATTCTACATGACAGATTTACAGTTCAGAAAGGAAAAATCCGGACCGGCTTCAAACACATTGTGGCAATTGTGTACTTTTGGAAATCCAAAATCCACGGCTTTGTCCCGACTTAGAATTCTGTACTTACTCCTTTTCTTCCTGTTTTGGTCTTCAGCATTGGTTGCTCAGAAAAGCGCCTGTTCGTTTTCTTCTCCTGTCCATTTCACCTTCGGATACATGGCAAAGGAGTCAACTTTATCAGGAATTTCCAATGAGATGATTGCCGTGATTGCCGAAGATGCAATTAAAAACCGCCGCAGGGTTTCTTTTACCCTGAATACGGTACTGCAGATCCGGATAGAAACATCGGAAGGCAGAGATCCTATGGTCGGGATCTCTTTTGGACTGCAGAAACTCAGTGGGAACATCCGTTTCCGGAAGTTTTCTATGGCCTCTGTGATGATACCTGACCGGGTTGCTTTTGGCTGTCGAATCGAAAAAAAAGACACCTCTGCCTTCTTCGATCTACCCGAAGCCATCGACCTGAAATTTACAGAAAATGACACTGCGCTTCTGCAATACCAGGTCCCTCATTTTTCATGTGATTCAGATACAATGGTGATGCATCGCCTTCGTTTTTATTTTGATGAAGATGGCCTTGCACGTTTCCGGGAACGGGTGACCCTGATCAATGATTATTATGCTGCAAATGCAATTCTGGATTCCCTGGAGAATGAAGTCCATGAGATCGACCTGGGAGAAATAAACCGTTATCCCGGCTATTTTATCATCCTGGAAGAGCTGAATAAGATCCTGACAATTTTAAAGGAGAAAAACTTTTCACAACGCCTTGAACTGGATTCACTTGATCCGACGGGATACCAGGTGAAATTTAACCGCCTTTCACGTTTTTCGCTCAGCGCAACAATGACCTTCCAGGAGAACCTGAAAACACCAGGAATCCTGAATTCCGCTTTTCCCCCAGATTCGCTGATCCGGCAATTTCTTGCCAGAATGGATTGCTATATCCGCTGGTCGATGCTGGTCACCGAACGAAACAGTGAGATCTATCACGAATTCCTTGAAAGGTATTTCCGTTTGAATGCTTTTGAAGATGACAGTGAAGTGATCCGGAATTTGGTTGGGAAGATGTTCCCGGGCCAGGACCCCGATTCAGCGCTGGCAATGATCTCCGGGAAAATCAACAAAGCATACCATGACCGGGCAGATGAACTGATGAAGAACCAGCAATATGCCGACGCGGTCGAATTGCTTGGGAATGCCCGTAATTTCAGTGAAGTAAATCCTTTTTTAAAAGGAACCGACAACGACCGGGAGATCATTACAAAAGCGGCCAATGGCATTTATGATTCCTATCTTGGCGTGGCCGATGGCGCCATCCGGAACGGAAAACAGGAGATGGCCCGTTTCTATATGATACGGGCGCAAAATTACCGGAAGGAACATGCCACAATTGTCACCTCCGATTCTTTGTTTACTAAGGTCTTTGGAAAATTGGTTGAAGAAACGCTTTCCCGGTGCGATACCCTGTATGCCTCTGCTCAGTATCCTGAAGCGCTCGACTGTTACCATGAATTTGAGAAGGGGTTTGATTCCCTTACCCTTTCTTTGATCCATCGCAGGCTTGAACCAAAAATGCAGTTTTGCAGGTATAAGATTTTGATTGAAGAGGGAGAGAAAAACCTGGCAAAGTTTGATAAACCTGAGGCCGGGCGGAATTTTTTTCTTGCCAGGCAAATGTCGGAAGAAGAAAAGTATGCTTCCAATCTACTGCTTGATTCACTTTGTAAGGTTACCTATCCTTTTTACCTGATTCACATACTCTATGCGGGAGAAGGCAGGATCTGGACAAACAGGGTGGAGAGCGCCCGCAGGTGGGCGGATTCCATCGCCTTTATCCAGCGAACCACCGGTGTGGGAAGTTCCCGGGAACTATCGGATGCACTGGCAGGATACCGGAGGAAAGTGGAAGAACGGATCTGCTGGAATGCAAATGAGGCGGTGGACGTCTTTCTCCTGCGTGCACAGCGCGAGAGGGAATTAAAAGATTTCACGATGGCCGCTGCGTTAACCGATTCAGCTGTTTCACTTGCAAAACAATTGAGTGATTGTGAGATCCCATTGAAAGGTGTTGTCGATACCACCAACAAATACCGGGAAGCCTTGGAATTTCAACGAATGCTGAAACAGATTGAGGTCCGCGTTATTACTGGCCAGTTTAAAGATGCTGTCACCGGTTTCCTGGAACTGGAGAACTACAACAGATTTCATGATATTGGACGGTTCGGGTTTGCCATCCTTCCGATGTTCGACTACATAAGTAACCGGTCAATTCAAGATCTGACCCTGCAGGCACTTTTGTATTTCAAAGGAAAGCATGACCTGGACCAGACATTCAGGTACCTAAAGTTGATATGTCTACAGGATTATCCACGAAAATCAGCCAAAGAGTCGCTTGAATGGTTGGGTAGGGAACTTGCAAGGAAGGATTTTACAGACCGGCCAGACCAGGATCCTGTCCGCCTCGTAAGGAATTATACAGGAAGGGACAAATGGATGAAAAGGTTCGGGGTGGAATACTACCAGGAGGCAGCCTTGTTAAGGCATCAGCCTTCCGTTAAATATCTTTTCAGGAAATATTTCCCGTGAGTTTTTCCGGTCGGGTTCCGTTAAAAAATCTTGCCAGTCCGCCTTTCCTTTGGATGAAAGTGTTACTTTTTGATGAATTTCGAGGTGGTATAGCCATTGTCAGGCCTGCAGAATTTCAGCAGGTAGATCCCTTTGCTAAGCCCGGAGACATCCAGGCTAACTTGGTTCAGATTCAGGGTTTTCAGTATTGCAACTTTCTGCCCGGAAATGCTGTAAACCTCGATCCACGCTGTATTCCCGAGATGATCAAATGTGATCTGGTCCGAACCCGGATTGGGGAAGAAGTGTACCCGGTTCATTTCCAGATTACTGATCCCGACTCCTCCGATCTTTCCCGTCCAGGCTCTGACCGGTTTTCCGATCAGTGAATCACCGGTTCCTGAGGCGATAGGTATAACTTCAAAGGCGAGGTATTTCCCGGCATTCAGCGAATCAACGACATAGTTTATGGTGGAATCGCCGACCGGAACCAGGTTTACCTGTGTGGGTGAATCGGCAAGATACCACCGGTAGAGGGAGTTGCCTTCCGGCAAAAGGTTATAATCTTCGTATGAATAGGAGCCGGTAAGGATTTGCTTTGCAGCATAATTTCCCTGTATATACACGTTGTATGCGACAGGTGGAGCGGGAATTGCAGGGTTTTTGTTGTCGTACCAGACATCAATCAGGTTTTGAACTCCCCCGGTGGTGTCCTGAAGAAAATAGGAGCGGAACGGACCCCCGTTCGGGAGTTCTGATGTATTCCAGTTCCCGTTTATCCTGAATTTGAATAAAATGGGTATGACAGGGCTGATCAGGGTCTTCGGCAAGTTGAGCGTGACCTGGTAAATGCTGTCATGTCCGCGGTCAAAAAGAAGGTCGTAGGCGCCAAGGTCGTTGAATGTCCCGGCTACATCGAGGTAGTCCTGTTGCGGGAAAGGGTTAAAATGGAAGGCTTTGATCTGGTAAAACATATGACATTTGAAGGTAATAGGAACCGTGGATGTATCGTAATCACTGTACATGTATTTCACCGTCGTCGTGTCATTTGGCACCCGGTACATGTGGCTGATCAGTTCGGCATTGTTCGTATCACGGTTGATCCTGAATCTGAATTCCTGGACCGTGGCAGCATTCATTCTTAGGACAATCTGGTAAACCAGGGTGGTGTCGATTTTTTGCAGGAGAGCTGAACCGGTCCAGTTGTTCATGGTTCCTGGCATATCAATTATATCGGTGGAAGGATGGAACAGCCCTCTTGCCGTCCATTGTGACATATCTACCTGGAAGGTGATCAAGCCGGAATCCGCAACGGGAAAGCTGGTTACGACGTTTTGCCCGGCAGCGGTCCATGAAAGAACAAAGGAGAAAAACAAGCAGTACAAGAAAAAAGAAAATTGCTTCATATAATAAGATTGAGAGATGCAAAGATAGAAAAAATCATCTTATGACAATCTTATGCAGGGCTTTGTTCTCAACCGCTTTGATCCTGATCATGAAAACGCCCTTTGTGAAAGTGTATCCACGGCCATCGATCCGGATAACCTTATATCCGCTGACTTTTTCTGAGAACCCGCTAACGTTCTGGCCCAAATTGTTATACAACTCAAATTCGACAGCCGTCTCGCTTTGTGATCCGAGGTTGATGGCTGCATAGACAGCTCCGGATGAAGGGTTCGGATAGACGGTACTGAACCCGGTAATCGCAGGTGCTCGAACCGCCCATGTTGTATCAATGAAATCAGGATTCCCGATCTTTTTATCGGTATAGAGATGGTATTCGCCGGCAGCAAACTTCAGGGTTGCATTAACGTTATCAATTTGCACCGAATCGCCGGTAAGGTATTCATACCATTGCCCCGTATGGGGGAAAGCGGGATTTACATCCTGGGGAGTGACAGCGAAATTCCCAAGCACAAGGGCGTACAGGTCGGTTTTATGCAGTTGAATTCTTTTGAAAGAAGATTGAACATCCAGCTGGAAATCGCCGGTTGAGAAAACGGGCTCTCTTTGTTTCAGCTTTATCAGTGCGCTGTAAAACCGGTTGAGGTTGCGACGCCCCGGTTCGGAATAATAATCCCATCTGATAGGCTTTTCGCCGGTGCGGCCGTTGTAATCGATGGTATAGTCATATCCAAGTTCGCCGAACTGCCACATTATTTTCGGGCCCGGGATCGTTAGGAAGAACAGGGCATCCAGGCGCATCCGCAACAGGGCCGTTTCGGGGTTCTTGATATCGTATTTGGCTGAACTGTTTCCCCATTGGAGGCATTTGTACATCAGGCGTTCTTCGTCATGGCTTTCCATGTATCCTACAAGGTTGGTGTTCGACCAGCCACGCTCCTTGTAGGATACTGCGGAAAAATCGGAATTACTCCCGTTGTTATAACCCATCGCAGCTTCAGCATACGCATTGTTCGAGTTGCCCCAGAGCATCATACCCTGGTTGGATAACTCCTTCTCTTCGGTATTCTCTGCAAAATGTTCCAGGATCACGAACGCCTGCGGATTTACTTTCCATACTGTATCAGCATATGCCGCCAGGATGGCAATCCTTGAGGGATCATACATTCCCCATTCGGCAGTGTTCCCGAGCGTGTTCTTCTGCGTAAACCCTTTCGAGAGGTCAAAACGGAAACCGTCGACCCTGAATTCCCGGAGCCAGAACTTAAGGGCACTGCTGATATACTGCTTGGTGGATGGAGATTCATGGTTCATGTCATTCCCGACATTGTAATCATGTTTCGGAACCGGATTGTAGAAAGGACTGTTGGCGGCAGGACGATTATTCAGCTTATCCCAGTAAAGCAACACATAGGGCGAAGTGCCGAAGGCATGGTTGTATACCACGTCCAGGATCACCGCTATACCGTTCTGGTGGCAGGTATCGATCAGTTTCTTGAGGTCGTTTTTTGGGCCATAGTATTTGTCCACTGCAAAATAATAGCTGGTGTTATACCCCCAGCTACTGTTTCCTTCAAATTCGTTTACGGGCATCAGCTCAATGGCATTGATGCCAAGATGCTTCAGGTATTTAATCGTATCGATGACTGCCTGGAATGAATGCTTATCCGTGAAATCCCGTATCAACAGCTCATAAACAACCATTGTTGTCCTGGCTGGTGGAGTGAAGGCAGTTGTTTTCCAGGAATAGGATGGAGCATTGATCTGCAGGACGGTGGCGATCCCGTTTGTTTTCCCTTTCGGGTAAGGAAGCATCCCGGGATAGGTGGCGCTGGTTATGTAACTGTCGTTCCACGGATCGCTCACCTTTTCCGCATAGGGATCACCGATCCGGATTTCACCATCAACGAAGTATTGGTATATGTACTCTTTCCCAGGTTCCAGGTTATGGATCACAATCCAGAAATAGTTACTGTCAGGCGATACCTTCATATACGCCGAGGAATCGAGCTGCCAATCGTTAAAATCACCCAGCACAAAACAATAGGATTTTTGCGGAGCATAGAGGCAGAGTGTCACATCCGCCGAACCGGTATAGTTGATTCCGGGTTTGATCCCGGCAGGAAGCGCTTCGACCGTTACCGGTTTCCTTACAAAGAAATAAAAGGAGTCGGCGGCAGAAGCGGTCGAATTCCGTGCAAGCCCTTTCACCCAGAATTTTCCATAGTCGTTGGCGATGATCCGGAACGACAAGGTGTCTCCCGCTGCCTTTTCGACTTCGATATTGTTGATATAGAGAAATACAGAGTCGGCAAAAATGGAATTCAGACTTACGCCGAGCGTGTCTTGGAGGCTGAGAATGGCGATTCCCCCGGAGGGCTTATCCAGGGCGATCTGGATGCCAGGTTTGAATATGGTGACAAATATGTCGCTGCCATCTGCCGTTTTTCCCTGGAGAAAATTGCCGCCCACTGCGGTTGCGCTGCGGAAGACAAATGCCATTTTAAGGATGGTGTCGCTTGCAACGACTCCGTAATAGGACCTGATGGAAGGTTTGATCTTTAAAGAATAAAGGTCCTGGCCGATCCTGGTCAGTTTTGTATCTGGAGTATTCTGTCCCCAAGTAGTTTTTACATATTTCCAGTCGGTAGGGGAAACACTGGTATTGGTTATGACTCCGGTATGTGCATAAACATCTCCGGTATAACCGGCCAATCCTCCGGAGCCTTCAGTTGCATTGAAGATGACGGTAACCGAATCAGTTTCCTGGGGAAAAACAGGTACTGTTGTTACAACCTGTGCCTTTGAGAGGAATGTGAGGTTGAGCAGCACCAAAAGTAAAAATGGCGATCGATAGAATAGATGATTCATTCAGGGAATATCAAAGAATATAAACGCAAAAATAGAAAAATGTTATACCGCATTCCGCTTTTCATTTGTTTTATTATATTTGTATAAATTTACAAGGCAGAGTGCGGGATTTATGATTATTCATCAATTCGCTATTCACTAATATCTTATATCTAATAAATTAAAACCATTACTTATGAAAGAGTCTATACGAATGAAGATCCGGAACACCATTCTTCTCTTCATCTTCCTGCTTGGCTCAGTGAGTTTGATGGCTCAGAATGTCGACATCAACGGGACGATCACAGAGGTTTCTACCGGAATGACGATCATCGGAGCGACCATCGTTCAAAAGGGAACGACAAACGGAACAGTCAGCGATATCAATGGAAAATATAAAATTACGGTTCCCAAGGGTGTGACCATAGTCATTTCTTTTGTAGGATACCAGACAAAGGAAATTACCGCAAAGGAGAGCGGTGAAATGAATATCGCCCTGGCTGAGGAAATCAGCAACCTGAATGAACTGATCGTGATCGGATACAGCACCCAGAAGAAGACGGATAAAACCGGTGCAGTGAGTATGGTGAAATCAGAGGAACTGAATGGAGGAGTTCTCACCGATCCGATCCAGGCCTTACAGGGAAAAGCTGCCGGTGTTTCTGTGACAAAGAAAGGCGGGGACCCGAATGCAGGTTTCTCGGTTCGTGTCCGTGGCGCTTCGGGGTATGATGCCAGTACACAACCACTTTATGTGATCGACGGGATCCCGAATGCCGACCCTACCATCGTATCACCCGATGACATCGAATCATACAACATCCTTAAAGATGCTGCCTCTTCTGCCATTTACGGATCCCAAGGTTCCAACGGCGTCATTCTGATCACCACAAAAAAGGGAAACAGAGGTCCAAAAACCAGAGAAGCCAAGGTGGATGAATCATACAGTAATGTGGAGTTCACCAGTCAGTTTTCCATTGAGAAAATCGCAAAAAAACTCCGGGTTCTCAATGCGGCTGAAATGAGGGATTTTGCAAATGTCCTGCTCGAGGCGAAAAGAAAAGCTAACCCGGACTCTACCTATACAATGAAAGATGTTTTTCTTGATGGTGGAGCCACCACTGACTGGCAGGACCAGATTTACCGGGTAGGTTTTTCTACTACCAACAACCTGAGTGTTTCCGGCGGCAATAAGCGCGGTTCTTACCTGGGGTCAGTCGGCCAGTCAAACTGGGATGGGATCATGAAAGGAACCTCGAAAAAACGTACAACGGCGCATATAAATATTACCCACAAAGCGCTGAACGATCATCTTACCATTACCGGGAATATGATGGGGGCCATTGAAAAGAACAATTACCAAAGTTACGGTGGTTGGGGCCAGGACGATATCATCTATCAGGCGATCTCTAGAAATCCTACCGATCCGGTTTATAATCCCGATGGCTCCTACTATAAATCATCGAGGGTATTCAACTACGAAAATCCCATTTCCATCATTGACCAGGAGACCAATAACCGGGATGCCAAACATTTTCTGGGTGGTCTGAAATTTGACCTGGAGATCATCAAGGGACTTACCGGAACCGTTAACCTGGGATATACCCGTGATGACCAGACTACCAATTATTTCCGTCCGGCCAACCTATATCAATCAGCCGATAATGGTTTTGGTAAAAAACAATATGACAACAATGTCAAAAAGCTGATGGAAATCACTGGTACTTACGCAAAATCTTTTAAAGATATTCACAACATCAACGTCCTTCTGGGTTATTCCTGGTCGCGAGAAGACCTCAGCGGCTTTTATGCACAAGGTCATGATGCTCAATCTCCCTATAGCGGCCCGGATAATCTTGCCACATTGAACGATGTGAAATATGGGGATGTTGCGTCCTGGAAAGGACAATCGACCCTGATCGGGTTCTTTGGACGGGCACAATACAACTATAAGAGCAAATATTATTTTTCCGGATCATTGCGCAGGGATGGTTCTTCAAGGTTCGGGTCCAACCACAAGTGGGGATGGTTCCCGACTGCTTCCATCGGTTGGAGCATTGAGAAAGAATATTTTATGAAATCCATTAAATGGCTGGATCAACTGAAACTGAGGGCAAGCTATGGGGTTTCCGGGAATGATAAAATAGGGAATTACCACAGCCTTTTAATATGGGAGCCGGTCGGGCAATCACCTAACCCTGAAACCGGCGGGCAGGTCATCATCTATAGACCCGCATGGAACCCAAATCCGAATTTGAAATGGGAAGAAACCTCGGAAGTTAACATCGGTCTTGATTTTGCATTTCTAAACCAGAAGATCAGCGGGAGCATTGAAGTGTACAGTAAAAAGACAACTGACCTGCTGGGTGTTTACAGTGTACCGGTTCCGCCAAACCGTGCTTACACCACTTTTGCAAATTCCGGGTCATTGTCGAACAAAGGGATAGAACTCTTTCTTCAGGTATACATTCTCAATATGAAGAATCTCTCCTGGAAGACTACATTGACCGCTGCACACAACCAGACAAAGATCCTTGATCTTGGAACTTACGTCAACGGTTCGCTGAGAAAAATGGGGCAGATATCGGGCAGGGGAATGGTGGGTGAGGAATATTATGTCACCGGAATTATGGTGGGACAGGATATCGGGGCCTTTTACCTTCCCAAATACGCTACAATTAAAAATGGATTATTTATTTATGAATCTGAATCCGGTGGATATACCGATAAACTCTCTGATGCAAAAAGAACTATTGTTGGTACCCCGACGCCGAAAGTCGAACTTGGATGGTCGAACACCTTTACTTTTTTTAAGCGCTGGAACCTTGATTTTTCTTTCAGGGCATGGCTCGGGAATCATATTTACAATGCTACGCGTATGTTCTTTGACAGCCCAAACATTTTGCAGGGTGGGCTCAATGCTGTGCCTTCGGCAATCGACTGGTACAATCAGGGAAGAACTTCCGGGGCCAGCATTGCCGATATCTACGTGGAGAATGCGTCATTCCTGAAGCTGGACTATATTTCGCTCTCCTATGATTTTAATGTTTCAAAAATTAAATGGATCAGCAAATTCAACCTGTTTATTTCGGCAAACAATGTATTTACCATTACGGGATACACCGGGGTCGATCCTGAAACGGAAATAAAAGGATTATCTTTTGGTATCGATCAATACAATGTTTATCCAAAAACCCGTTCTTATACGATTGGTTTGAAAGCAACCTTTTAATCCCTGTTAAATATGAAAACTAAAAATTTGATCTTTATAGCGATTGTAGCGGCCACTCTATCGTGTACAAAACTTGATGAGAAGGTTTATGATAGAATTCCCGGCAACCTTTACCCCGAAACACCTGAACAGGTTGCAAGCCTGAGTGTTGCAACATACCAGAATCTGCAACCCATGGCCGACGATAACGGATGGTGGTTCCTGGCCCAGGAAATTTCTTCCGACGAACTTTGCGGACCAACCCGTGGCGCCGACTGGTACGATGGCGGAAAATGGCTCAACATGCACCGGCATACCTGGTCCAACGATGACGAAGGTGTGAACAGGATGTGGGGAGCTTTCTGGACCGGTATTACCACCTGTAACCAGATCCTCGACCTGATGAACAGTCTCCCGCAAAATCCTGCCCTGGTCGCGAAAAAGAAGGAAGTCGAAGTGGTCCGTTCGTTCTATTATTATTTGTTGATTGATAACTATGGCGATGCACCTTATATCACTAGTGCATTAAACGCACCAGCAATGCCTTATAAAATAAAACGGAATGCCATTTACGACAGCCTGGTTAAAACGGTTACACGTGCACTTCCCAGCCTTATAATGTCTGACAGGAAATACATGATGACCAGGAATGCGGCATTTGCACTTTTGGCAAAGCTTTACCTGAATGCGCAAGAATATTCCGGTACAACGCAATGGCAGAAAGCGAGTGATTATTGCGACAGTGTCATGAAAGGTCCATACAGCCTGGCCAGTGACCTGTCGGAACCATTCAAGACCAACAATGAGAACTCCAGTGAAATTATTTTCTCAATTCCCTACGACGAGAATACTTTTACAGGATTCCGGCTGCACATGAGGACCCTGCATTACCAGATGAACCTGAAATACAACATGACGGTTGGCCCGTGGAACGGTTTCTGCATTGTACCCACCTTCTGGGATACGTATCAGTCAACCGACAAGAGGCGTGCAGCCTATAACCTATACGGACTTCAGTATTCGGCAGCCGGACCCGTCATCCTGGACGGGCAGACACATCAGCCTCTTAACATTGATCCACATGTTCCTGCTTTGTATATGCAACCACCCGACTTTACACCGACACAGATCCGGACAACCGGCGCACGGGTTGGTAAATATGAGATCAAGATGGGAGCCAAAGAAAACCTGAGCAACGATTTTCCGCTTTTCCGTCTTACGGATTTTTACCTGATGAAAGCTGAAGCACAGATACATTTGGGCAATAGCGGAGATCAATGGATCAATCCCATCCGGTTGCGTGCTGGTGTTGCAGCATGGAGCGGAGCGACGCTTGACACGCTTCTGGCTGAACGTGGAAGGGAATTGTATTGTGAAGGACACCGGAGGCAGGACCTGATCCGGTTCGGTGTTTGGGAACAATCGTGGTGGGAAAAGGCCGCACACGGCCCGGAATTGCGGACATTCCCGATCCCCAAATGGGCAACTGATGCCAACTCAAACCTTCTCCTCCCACCTCAATAACCGGAATTCACAGCAATAAAGATAAATCACCGTGAGGGGTTTATTTTATTAGACAACATTAAATTTGATTTTTCGTTAAATATTAATATATTTGCAGTAACAAACAAAACAACCCCCTTAATCTTAAAACGTATGAAAAAAACATTTCAGAAGTTGGCAATCATGTTATCAGTTATAGCACTGATAGCAATGGTGTTTACACTAAATTCATGTAAGAAGTCGAGCGATACTCCTGCCCCCATTGTAATCGTTCTCGATGGCTACTATGTTAAAGGCGCAGGTACAGCCTATGCCGATTTTAATGAAAAGGCTATGATGAAGATCACGCGGAATGAAGTTACCCAGACCGACCGTGCTTCTCTTCTCGAGCTTTATATCCCGGTCAAAGCCGGTGCTGCCGGATTCAATATCGTTAAGGTGGCTGGTTCCACCAGAACGGTATATGGTCCCGGAACAGGATTTACTACTATTACAACCGGTACCACCGACGAACCCAAAGTACCGTTCCAGCGTGGTCCTGTGGCTGCAACAGCTACTGTTTTCACGGTTCCTGCCGATGGTATGTATCATGTTGTTATCGATTATGAACTGATGAAAGTTGTTGTCGCTCCTGTGCATTGGGGAATGATCGGTGCTGCCACCCCTCTTGGCTGGGGCAGTTCAACAGCCCTTACCGAATCGGCATTTAACCTGACAACCATGTCATGGACAATCGATAACCTGACACTGTTAGTCGGCCAATGGAAATTTCGCTATTCCAATGGTTGGAAAATAGAACTGGACACTGTTCTCGATGTTGGTGGCGGTAAGATAGGTGTGAAAGTTAACACCAATTACGGCGGTGCTGTTGCTGCTCTCATACCCGGTGGTGATAATATAGCAAACGCAGATGCGGGTATTTACACTGTCCTGATCAGCAAAACTGTAGGATCTCCTTATGCTGCAACCCTGACCAAGACCGGTAACATTCCTCCGATTGATTATTCTGCCTATCAGATGGGTATTATCGGGAATTGTTACCTGAAACTTGACGGTACCCAAGCAGCCTGGGATGAGAATTTTGGTACATCCTTACCAGTCGTAACCGGTGGTACTAACTACACCTGGACATACACAATAAACATCAACGCTGCCGGGGAATTTAAATTCAGGCAGGGAACTGACTGGACAGGTAAATCGATTGGTTATACTGATGTAACCATGGCAGGACCTGCAGCCGGAAATTTTGTTGATAATGGTGGCAATTTTAAAGTTGATATAGTAGGAAACTATACCCTCGTGTTACTAATTGACGCTGTTACTGAACATTATACCGTTACTGCAACGAAAAATTAAATTGTAACAGAAAAACGGCTTATCTGAAAAAACCGATTATAACGGTTTAAACATCAGATTTAAAAAAAAGAGGTTGTCTCAAAAGTATGAGGCAGTCTCTTTTTTTTAATGCAGGAATGAAGAATGAAAAATGAAGAATATTTTTCTAATCCCTAATGTCTACTCAATTTTTAATTTTTAATTCTTAATTCTTCATTATTTAACGTAGACCCGGTATTCCCACGGTTTCAGGTTAACCGCCAGGGATCCGTCAATATGGATGTCTTTATTTTCAAACAGGCTTTTGTAATCTCCTGCATAGCTGTTCTCTTTCAATTTTGCCTTTTGTTCGACTGCTGAAAGATTCAGGATGACAAAAACAGTGTTGTTATCCTTCTTCCGTAAAAATGAATAAACATTTTTATCATTATCAGAAGCCACTTTGATCATATCTCCTCCTGTAGAACCGTTAGATAAAGCCAGGTTTTCTTTTTTTAGTTTATTCAGGGTAGTATAAAAACCAGCAAGCGGGAAGTTGCCCCAATCAATGATATCTTTATCAAAGAATTTCAAACGCCGGTTGAATGCCGATTCCTGTCCGCTGTAGATCAATGGCATCCCGGGGAGGGTATAACACAACACGGCAAATGTTTTCGCAGCATCGCCCATCCGTTCAGTTTCCGTTCCGTTCCAGGAGTTCTCATCATGGTTGGTAGTGAACCGCATGCGGTAGGCATCGGCCGGGTATTTGGCCGATTCTTTGATCCAAAGCGAATCCAGCATATCTGCAGTTTTTTTCCCTTGGGCGATATCATTCATCAGATGATACACATCCCATGAATAAGTCATATCAAATGCCGTATCATGCATCTCAGGCGTTTCCCATTCTGCAAGCATGAACATAGTCTTTACCGCCTTGATTTTCGGAACTGCTTCATTCCAGAAACTAACGGGTATCATCCCTGCAACATCGCACCGGAAGCCATCAATATCAGCTTCTTTAACCCAGTAGATTAAAGCATTGGTCATGTATTCCCGCAATTCTTTTTTATCATAATTGAGGTCGGCAACATCTGTCCAGTCCGGAACCGGGGGCACGATCTTCCCGGTTGAATCGTGTATGTACCAATCAGGGTGTTCCATGATCAGGTTGTTATCCCAGGAGGTATGATTGGCAACCCAGTCGATGATCACATGCATCCCCAGTTCATGCGCCTTTTTTACCAACGCCCTGAAATCATCCTTCGTGCCGAATTCCGGGTTTATAGCAAGGTAGTCTTTAACTGAATAGTAGCTGCCGAGTGTGCCTTTCCGGTTTTTGATCCCGATCGGGTTGACCGGCATCAGCCACAGTATATTTACTCCCAAGGCTTTCAGGCGTGGAAGATCCTGCTCAAAAGCATTGAAGGTACCTTCCGGCGTATATTGCCGCACGTTCACCTCGTATATGACGGCATTCCTGGTCCATTCGGGATGAACAATCCCTTTAGCCAGAGCTTCCTTTTTGCGGCCTGTACACGACCAGATCACTATCCCTGCTCCAACAAGCACAATAACAGCAAAGATCTTCGGTAAATGCTGAATGAAGTCTGTCTTAGTCATAAAGTTTATAAAGTTTATAAAGTTCATAAAGTCACAAAGTCACAGGGTCACAAAGTCATAAAGGTTCCAGTTTGCATTCTGAATTCCCGCATTCTGCATTCCTGCATTTCAATTACTAATTATCTCAAACGAATTCCCTTTCAGACTTACCGTGATTCGGTTCTTTTCAACTTTTGCATCGGATCCGAACTGGTTGACCGGCTTGATCCCTGTGAACCTGTCGGGGATTTCAAAATCGATCTTCCGGGATGATTTGTCCTTGTTGAAGATGACGAATACAACCTTGTCAAAGTAGGTTCTCATGTAAACATAGGTCTTGTCGCCGGTTTCGATGGTTTTAAAATCGCCGTACAGCAAGGGCATGGAACTGCTGCGAAGATGGGTCAGTTTTTCGACGGTACCCTTCATCCGTTTTTCCTGTGGTGTAAGGTTGTCGAAACGCATCATCCTGCGGTTATCCGGGTCACCTGCTCCGGGCATACCAAATTCATCCCCATAATAGATGATAGGAATTCCCGGGATGGTCATATTAAATGCGATGAGGGATGCCAGCCTGCCGTATCCTGCGGTATCTTTTACTTCAATATCCCTTTCCCATCCTGCTTTCTGATCATTTTCAGAAAAACTGATCGCCCTGCTCGCAAACGAGATAAACCGAGCGAGGTCCTGGTTCCCGGTGATATTTCCCATGAGCGAATGTTCCCCAAAATAGCTGAAACTCTCCTGCAGGGAATAGTTCAGGTCCTTAAAAGAAGCGTTTTCCCTGGCAAATGTGTTACGGGCATCAAAATACACTCCGAAATCAAACTGGGCATCAAGTTCTCCCGGGTTGATATAACTGCCGATAAGATCACGGCTGCCAAAGGTTTCACCGATTTGATAAATCGGCCGGTTGTCGGGGATAATGACCTGGTTCTTGAGTTTTTTTGTAAGTGTTCTCCAGTAGATTTCCGGGATGTGCTTGGTGGCATCATGACGGAACCCGTCAAGTTCGTAAGTTTTGATCCAGAAGAGGGCAGAATCGGACATCATGCTGCAGACTTCCGGTTTGGTGAGATCAAGGGTCGGAAGGAATTCGTCAAACCAGGTGGTGAGACGTTGCTCCTCCCAAAGCCGGATATTCTTCTTTTTATTCGGGAGGATGAGCGGCGTTGTCCAATCGGGATGGTCTTTGTAAATTTTACAGTCCTGGTGAACATGATTTGAAACAAAATCGAGGATGACGTTCATGTTGCTGCCGTGAGCCTGCTTAACCAGCTCTTTCAGGTCATCCGGTGTTCCGAAGCGGGTGTCAATAGTTGTAAGGGTGAGTGGCCAGTAACCATGATAGCCGGAGAACTTCCGGTGAGGCGCCGGGTATTCATTCCAGGCATCTTTCGGATTCTGGGTGATCGGGGAGATCCAGATGGTATTAATGCCCAGTTCCTTGAAATACCCGTTTTCGATCGCCTGGTCAATTCCTTTAAGATCACCTCCCTGGAAATTCAGTCTTTTATTAACGTCCTTATCTTTTAAAGGGGCATCGTTTTTCGGATCACCATTGCGGAACCGGTCGACCATCAGGAAATACATGATCATGGCCTGCTTGTCTTCCCGTATGAGTTTCGCGGCATCAGTAATAACGCGGCCTTCATCCAACGGAACAAGGATCTCATTCGAGGAACCGGCAGCATTGAAGGCCCATACCCTAAGGAACGAACGATCCATGTTTCTTGCCTTCCAGGGGATCGTGATCTTCAATCCGGTGCTGTCCACTTTCCAGAATTTTTCGTCCAGCTGGTAATTTTGCCAGAAGACGAGGATCGCCTTGATCTTGTTTTTAATCCCGATGGTGATCTTGTCTTTTTCAGCTTTTGCTGTAAATAAATAAGGCGTTCCGGAAGGATTGACGGCCCCGACCCGAAGCACCGAATTCATTCCGCCTATGTTGTTGTCTACACTTTCAGAATTTCCCGGATCCAATTCCCATTTTTTATCCAGTACCAACTTGTATTGATATTTCCCGGGGAATAAAAGGAGGTCGGTCTGCCAGGTGCCATTCTTCAGGTGCATCGGCGTCCGGCCGGTTGTCCATTCGTTCATCTCACCGGCTATTTCTACGTTTTTATACTTTTTGTCCTTTGGGTCGAAGGAAATGTGCTGCCATATCTTCCGCGATTTTTCCAGGAGGAGGGAATAGCAATATCCATTTATCCATACCTTCATTACAGATAAACGCGGAACCGATTTTCCTTGCGGAGTCAGCGTCAGTTCCGTTGAATCAGCGGAGATCCGCCAGGAAAGGCTTTTATCCGTGATGATGGAATCGATCAATTTGGGATGAAGAAAATAATCTCCCAGGATCAGGGTGGTCGAATCAGGCTGCATTACAACAGGAATTGCAACTCCTGTGATCTCAGGCTTATCAGGTAATGCGATATCTTCATGGCTGGTGCATCCTTGAATAAGTGCGAAGCATGACAGAAAAAGGATTCCTGTGATGAATTTTAAACTCGTATGCATAATCATTGATTTGAATTAATTACAGATATTCATTTTCTTCGAAAGCATATATTGATCTACCCGGAGGGAATAAAAATAAACTCCCCCGGCATGATCCGGGTTGGTGAAAGAGATCGAATTGTTCTCAGTAAAAAGCATTCCTTTACAAAGTGTCTGAATTATTTTTCCGGATGCATCATACACTGTCAGTTCAACCTGACTCCTCGCAGGTACGGTAAAATTGATTCTTGTAATGGTTTTAAACGGATTTGGAAAATTCTGGTACAACCTGATCTTATCAGGAATGATGATCTCATTAAGTCCTGTCTCAGGAGGGAAGAATTGCCGCAGCGCAAGACTCAGGTGTCCTTTCCAGTTACCCCAGGAATGGCCTTCATGCCATTGTTTAAATTGGTAGACATAATTTTTATTCTGAAGGATCTGAATAAAATTATTGACCATGGGAATCAATACAGGGATGTCGTAGGTGCCGATATCCATGTAGAATTCCAGGTTCATTTTAGCTGAGTTTTGGAAAGTTGTAGATATATCAGTCTGCACATCGCTCGACTGTGCCCCAATCTTCCCGAATGTTTCCGGATGTTTCATGCCGAGGTAGAGCGCAATGTTTCCGCCATCGGAAGCGCCCAGGGTTGCTCTTTTCCGCGGATCCTTGCTCGTAGCATACTTCTGGTCGATCACCGGTATAAGTTCGTTCACGATAAACGCGGTGAATGCATCTTTCTTACTGCCTGCATATTCATTTTGACGGTCGACGGGGGGAACAAATACACCAATAACAGGTTCTATTTCATGATGTGCGATCAGGTAATCGAAGATGTTATTGGTATTTGCAAGCGAAACATATTCTAATCCGTCGTGAAATACGATGACGGGATATTGTTTCTGAACAGAATAACCCGGCGGTAAATAGATCTTCACGGCCCGTGTATTGTTTAGATTACTGCTGTAAAATGAAGTATCGCGGATGATGCCATGCGGAATATTGGAATACCAGGATATTTCCGGAGGAACAACATAGGCAGGCATCCGTAACTCAGAATTAGGGCCAAAACCTCCTGTGCAGGTAAAGGGATTTTTTGGATCGAGGATCCAATTGCTGTTAATGACAAATTTATAATCCAGACGGGCATCCCCTTCAAAATGAGCGGAACTGTAATAAAAGTTTGTTCCATTGATTCCTGTCATGGGCATTGAAGGGGACCAATTGGTGAAATCTCCAGCAATCTTAAGACTTACAGCAGTTCCCTGGTAAATAAAAAATACTGCGGTATCGTCTTCAAAATAGGGCAAGATTGGATTTGCATTCATGAAACTGTCAATTTTTGCCTGCCTTTCATTCAATGGCAATAGATTCACATAATTGATGAATTGCTCGAAATTCCCTGCCTGGATTGTTTGAGAGATCAGGATACCGATAATCAGAATTAATTTTTTCATGGGAACTGAATATTTTATTTTATCCTTTTCAATACCAATGCCGTTCTGTTTGTATTATAGATCTTCAGCCGGTTGACCTTCTTATCCTCATCATATTGTGTGATAAAAATAGTCTTCTCCTCGATCCTTCCATGTCCGCCGTAAACAGGACTGTCGGTATTGAGAATGATCTTATAATTCCCCGGGTCACTGACGATAAAGTCATAATCAGGAAGGGAATGATTCACATGAAAGTTGAAGATGAAGACCAGGTCGTTCTTTGCAAAGACGAGGGTCTTGTTCCAGTCGTCCAGGTGAAGCTGAATTCCGAATTCGAGGTTCAAAAGCGAATGTTTTTTGGCCAGCTTCAGCATGTCCTTATCGAAAGCGCCCAGGAAATGGTATTTGAGGTCCGGGTTTTGCTCCAGCGACCATAACCTGCGCGCATACTGGTATGACCAGTTGTTCCCTTCCCTGGGGAAATCGATCCAGTCGGGATGGCCGAATTCGTTGCCCATGAAGTTGAGGTATGCCTGGCCTCCTAAGGCAATGGTGAAGAGCCGGATCATCTTATGCAAGGCAATTCCACGATCGATTGCAATGTTTTTATCCTCCTTCTGCATGTGAAAATAGATGTCGCTTTGCATGAGGCGGAAGGCGATGGTCTGGTCACCGACCAAAGCCTGGTCATGCGATTCGCAGTAGGCCACGGTTTTGACATCCGGAAGGCGGTTGGTCATCACCTGGAACATCTCTTGCAGGTCCCATGCTTCATCGACCTTTTCCTTTAATACCCTGATCCAGAAATCAGGCATGGCCATTCCGAGGCGGTAATCGAATCCGATGCCTCCCTCTGCAACCGGCCTCGCAACGCCGGGCATCCCGCTGACATCCTCGGCGATAGTGACAGCATGCGGGTTCAGGGTGTGTACAAGTTTATTGGCTAATTGAAGGTAAGTGATGGCATCCCATTCCACGCCTTCCTTGAAATAGCCGTCCAGGTTCCAGTTATCGCGAAACCCGTGATCAAAATAAAGCATGGAGGTTACCCCGTCGAAACGGAATCCATCGAAATGAAATTCCTGCATCCAGAATTTGACGTTGGACAGGAGGAACCGGAGAACTTCCGTTTTCCCGTAATCAAAACATTTTGAATCCCAGTAAGGATGATTGCCACGTTCACCGGGATGAAAATACTGGTTATCCGATCCGTCGAACATATTCAACCCTTCAGCCACATTCTTGACCGTATGGGAATGGACAAGATCCATGATAACTGCCAGGCCCTGCTCATGCGCTTTACGGATGAGGTACTTCAGGTCGGTGGGAGAGCCGAAACGGGAGGATACAGCGAAAAAGTTGGAAACGTGGTAGCCAAAGGAGGCATAATAGGGATGCTCAGCGATGGCCATCAACTGGATGGTGTTATATCCCGAGTTTTTTATGTAAGGTATCAGGGTATCGGCAAACTCGATGAACGTTCCCACTTTCTCCGCTTCCTGCGCCATTCCCACATGACATTCATAAATGAATAACTCCCCGAGTTGACCGATATCAAAGTTATTGCCTTCCCAATCGAATTTATTGGGAGGCAGCCATACCTGTCCGGAGAAGTCCAGTGTAACCGGATCCTGTATAACGCGGCGGATATAGGCAGGGATTCTTTCCTGGAAGCCAAGCTCGGAATGTACCATCACCTTCACGCGGCTTTCATGGGTGAAGCGGTCTTTGTAGGTTTCTCTGTCGAGGAAGATCTCCCAGACGCCATATTGATTCCGGGTCATCCGGTTCGAATAGCGTTGCCAGTCGTTGAAGTCGCCAAATAAATAGAGATCCTGGGCTTTTGGTGCCCATTCGCGGTATACCCAGCCTTTGCGGGCTTTATCGTAATGGATCCCGAAATAGTTGTGTGCATCGGCGAATTTCAGCAAACTGCCCCAGGTTCCTTTGAGTTCATCGAAAGTACTCTTGTACCGGTCATACCGGTCGCGAATCTCAGCTTCGGCCGGTTCGAGCCAGGGATCTTTTGCAACCAGTCCGATCTTCCGGTTTTTTTTCATAATTTCTTTCTTGATTCGTCTTTCACCAGGAGCCACAACATCGCAGAGATGGCAAGTGAAAATCCGCTGATGATAAAGATAAGGCTTTTATCCGGTATGAGCTTGATTACCCTGCCTAACAAAAGGCTTGACACCAATTGGGGGAGTACCACGGAAAGATTGAAGATCCCCATGAAGAAGCCCATCCGGGCTTTGTCGACTTTTTCGGACATTATGGCAAACGGCAAACTTACGACTGCAGCCCATCCAAAGGTCAGGATCATCATCATTGCATAGAGTGACCATGTATTACGTGCAAAGAATACAATCCCGAAATATCCAGCCGACATTAATGCCACCATCAGGATGTGGGTATGCACACGCCCAATACGTTTGCTGAGCGGCCCAAGAAGAAATACCGGCCAGATGGACCCAACCGCATTCAGGATGAAAAATGACCACCCGATAATCTGACCCAGCAATGCGTCCCTTTCTGGTTTTGCAAGATGCGAAAGGGGGGTCATTTTCTGTTCAAGGAATGCGAAGGAATAAACGAACATAGTTTGAATTCCAAGCCAGGAAAATCCATGGGCAAAATAAAGTTTAAATAATTCGCCCCATTTGGTCTTTGTTGCCTGGATCTCGTCTCCTGCCGCGTCAAGATCGCGTTTCAGTTCCCTGGATTCGGTAATGAAAAAGAGGGGGCCGATTGAAAAAAGAAAAACAATGAACACACCGGCATAGATCAGGAAATAATTGTTGATAAGGGTTCCCATCAGATAAGCCCCGCTGCCAAAAAGGTTGGAGATGGATTGCATCCAGGTATAGCCTTTGGTCCGTTGTGTTCCGGCCGGTGTTACATCCGCGATGATAGAACGGGTAGGATTGAAGCTGATATTAATGGCCAGGTCAAGGGTAAGGGCAACCGTGATCGCCACGGCCATCAGGCTTCCGATCCCAAAGAAACTGTTGATCCGGCCGAGGTTTGGCAGGGCAAAGATCATCATTGCGGCAAAGATACCCCCGATGATTATGAATGGTCTTCTGCGTCCGCCCCAGAACCAGGCCTTGTCGCTGATCAGCCCGATGATGGGCTGCGCAAGGATACCTGCAATAGGGCCAGCTGCCCAAACGATCCCGATCTGGTCGATTTCCAGGTTGTATTTTGTGTGAAGGATCCAACTTAGCACCATAATCTGGATCGATAATGCAAAACCCATGGCGGTCGAGGGAAGTCCCAGTACAACGTAAAAGAGGTTCGTCAGTTTTTTCTGGATTGTAATCATTTCAGATCTGTTGTTTAAGAAAAAAATAACCACAATAGACACATAGGACACAATAGAGAAAAAACCTACTGTGATCTATTGTGCCTAAGGTGGTAAAAAATGTTCATTTATTTTTTTAATTCAAGGATCAATGCAGATTTAGGTTGAATAATAATGTTGGATAGATCATTAATCATTTGACCAGTAATCACATCCTTCCCGCTTTGGAATTTGTCTAAGAATTCGCCGTACCGTTTCCTGTCAAGCGTCTTCGGATCATTCTCATTGTTGTTCAGGGCAACCATAACGGTTTCTTTTTCGTTATGACGGAAATACACATATACGCCATCGCGTGGGATGAACTGCGTCAGTTTCCCGGTATGAATAACCTCCTTGGTTTTACGCCAGTTCAGCAGGGTGTGCAGGTAATTGAACATGTCATTTTGCTGAGGAGTCCGCCCGGAGGCGGAAAAGAAATTGACAGAATCGCTGGGCCATCCGCCGGGAAAGTCTTTCCTCTTTTCACCATCGCCATTCTTAACCCCGGTGGTCAGAAGGATCTCAGTTCCGTAATAGATCTCGGGAATACCGCGACTGGTAAGGATAAAGGCCATGGCTATCTTCAATTTGCGGATATCGTCCTTCTGGGAATTCAGGTAACGGTCAACATCGTGGTTATCGGCAAAGACGACAATGTGCGACGGGTCATGGTAAAGATAATCCTGGGCGAGGATATCGTACAGACGGATGATGCCGTTGCCCCACCCGTCATTCTCCATGAAACCGAGGCGCAGTGCATCGTATATGGCGAAGTCGAATACGCTGGGAAGGTATGAATTGTACCCGTCCAGGTTCGGTGCATCTTTTTGCCAGTAGGAGATCCCTCCGGGAGTGGTGAGCCAGCATTCACCCAAGATATTGAAATTCGGGTATTCAGCCAGGACAGCTTTGTCCCATTCGGCCATAAAGTTCTTATCACAATAAGGGTAGGTATCCTGGCGGATCCCATCAAGGCCGGCAAATTCGATCCACCAGATACTGTTCTGGATCAGGTATTTTGCCACGAACGGATTGGTCTGGTTGAGATCGGGCATGGTAACGTCAAACCATCCCTTTACGAATTGATTGTAATCCGAAGCTGAGATATACGGATCCGAGGCAGTAGCGGCGCGATAGGAAGTACGTTTAAATTCCGGCCACTGGTTGAACCAGTCCTTCGTTGGGGGATCGGCCATCCACCAATGCTGTGACCCGCAATGGTTGAACACCATATCCATGATCAGCTTCATTCCTTTCTGATGAATATAATAGGAAAGCGTCAGGTAATCGTCGTTGCTGCCAAACCGGGGATCGGTCTTATAATAATCGGTGGTGGAATACCCATGATAGGAATATTGCACCATGTTGTTTTCCAGCAACGGATTGATCCAGATCGCCGTTGCACCCAGGTCTTTAATATAATTGAGGTGGTTCAGGATACCTTTGATATCGCCTCCATGCCTTCCATCCGGGTTTGACCGGTCGGTTTTTTCCAGGAATCCCAGTGGGTTATCATTTACAGGATCGCCATTGGAAAAACGGTCAGGCATGATCAGGTAGATCACATCCGATGCGTCAAAGCTTTTTCGTGCGGCTGATCCTTCCTCCCTTCCCCTGAGTTCGAAAAGATATTCCGTGACTTTTTTTCCCTCCTTGTAAAAGGAAATAGGAAAAGAACCGGGCTCCGCATTTTTGGAGATAATAAGATCCAGGAAAAGATAGTCCGGATTTTCCATCACATGCACAAGTTCGAGTTCTATCCCCGGCGAATAAACGGACGGATCGGTTTTTCCGATGTTCTTGCCGTAGAACAGCAACTGTAGTTCAGGATTTTTAAATCCTGCCCACCAGAAGGGCGGCTCAACGCGTGTAAGTGTTATTTCCTGGCTGAATGAAGACCAGGAAGTGATAAAATAAAAAAAGATCAGAATAAAGGTCTTTTTCATGGTAATGTCTAACGTGTTATTTTCCCTTGTGCGTCCTCCCGTAAAGGACTGTCAGGTGTGCCAGCTTCTGTGCCAACTTATTTGAGAAATCACGACTTTTTGCCCGCCACATCCAATTGTTTATGGTTGTTCCCGGCAGGTTCATACGGGCTTCATTTCCCAGTTCCAGGAGATCCTGCATCGGAACGATGGCTGTATGTGCAACCGAAGCCCAGGCAAGCCTGAGGAAATCCGTGCAGATCTCATTTTCCGTGGAATCCAGGTAATCGAGCACATATTTCCGGTCTTCCTGTTTCGCTCTACCGAACCAACCTTTTATGGTATCATTGTCGTGTGTACCGGTATAAACGATGCAGTTTTTTATGAAATTATGCGGTAGGTAATCATTGGCTTCACTTGAATCAAAAGCGAACTGAAGTATCTTCATCCCAGGTAATCCGAATGAATCCCTTAAATCTTCAACATCTTGGGTGATCACCCCGAGATCTTCGGCGATGATGGGGATCTCGCCAAGTTCCTTCCTGATTTGCTCAAAAAGTTCCTTTCCCGGACAAGGGATCCATTTCCCGTTAACGGCAGTCTTCTCACCATAGGGAACGGCCCAGTAAGCTGCAAAACCCCGGAAGTGGTCGATCCGGATGATATCGTAAAGTACCAGGTTTGATTTGATCCGCTCGATCCACCAACGGTAATGATCTTTGTGCAGCACATCCCAACGGTACAAAGGATTTCCCCACAACTGCCCGGTTGAACTGAAGTAATCGGGAGGAACTCCGCCGACCACGATAGGGTTCTTATCTGCATCGAACTGGAACAGATCCGTATTTACCCAGGCATCAACACTGTCGAGGGCTACGTAAAGCGGGATGTCGCCAATGATCCGGATGTTTTTCTGATGTGCATAATCCTTTATTGCTAACCATTGCCGGAAAAACAGGTACTGTATGAATTTGTGGAATTCGATGTGATCCGACAGAAGGGAATGGAACGGTTTTAGCGCAGTTTTTTTCCTCATTTTTAGAGGTTTTGCCCACTGGTACCACGGCTTTTGGTTGAAATGTTCCTTCAGCGACATAAAGAGTGTATAATCCTCCAGCCACTTTTTATTGTTCACTGTGAATTCATAAAAATCCTTTTTGTGTTCCTTTCCCGCATGTTCCCTGAATGCTTGCATGGCTTTCCTCAGGAGAGGATATTTCGTTTGGATCACTCTTCCATAATCAACTGGGCCGTCGTCAAAAGTATCCAGTCCGGCCAGGTCTTTTTTATCCAGCAGGCCTTCTTTGACAAGGATATCCAGGTCGATAAGCAAAGGATTACCGGCTGCAGATGAAAAGCATTGGTAAGGCGAATCGGCAAAACCGGTCGGGCCGAGTGGCAGGATCTGCCATAGTTTTTGTTTCGATTTCGCAAGAAAATCGATGAAATGGAATGATTCTTTTCCGAGTGTCCCGATACCATATTTCCCCGGCAGGGATGTCGGGTGTAGTAAAATGCCGCTTGATCGTTCAGTGTTCATTCTAAATTTTTAATGAACTCACCCCCGCCTTCGGCTTCCCCCTCTCTTGGTAAGAGAGGGGGATTGAGGGGGTGAGTTTTTTGGGTTAAATTCCCCGGGGCTTGCCCCGGAATTTGGGTCCAGGGCTCTGCCCTGGGGTTCATACCATTTGAT
>Ga0208566_1000312_pt1 | contig 34368 bp, 32 predicted proteins | sample PL_2010_150m_FD_184159 | JGI IMG/M metagenome (GOLD analysis project Ga0208566, IMG submission 184159) | Freshwater microbial communities from Powell Lake, British Columbia, Canada to study Microbial Dark Matter (Phase II) - PL_2010_150m... | ecosystem: Environmental > Aquatic > Freshwater >...
CGTGCGGGAAAAATTCCTCGCCGATGATTTCTCTGGCCCGTCTGGAGAAGTCGGCGTTGGCGAGACGGCGCTTGGCGCTGGCGTTGTGACTCAGGGTGAAGGCAACATCGGGCCGCGCCAGCGCCATGCGGCGCACGACTTCGTCGCAATGGGCGAATTCGGTGGCCTCGGTCTTGAGAAACTTGCGTCGCGCCGGAGTGTTGAAATACAGGTCGGCAACCTCGACCACAGTGCCGCCGGCCAGCGCCGCCGGTTCCACTGCGCTGGCATCGCTGCGCAGGCGGAAGGCATGCGACTGTGAGGCGTGACGACTTGTTATTGCGACGTTAGCCACCGAGGCAATTGAGGCCAGCGCCTCGCCACGGAAACCGTAGCTGCCTACCCGTTCGAGGTCGGCGAGACTCGCTATCTTGCTCGTGGCGTGGCGCGCCAGCGCCAGCGGCAGGTCTTCCGGGACTATGCCGCCACCGTCATCGACAACGCGAATCAGGCGTACGCCGCCTTCTTCCAGTTGCACGTCGATCCGCGTCGCGCCGGCATCGAGGCTGTTTTCGAGCAGTTCCTTGAGCACCGACGCCGGGCGCTCGACCACTTCGCCGGCGGCGATCTGGCTGATCAGGAGTTCCGGCAGTGGCTTGATGATTCCCATAGGGGAAGGATTATAGCTTCCGGTAAAATCACCTCTTTGCCATCACGAGCGCCGCCACGTGGAATTTCTCGCCCAGTTCATCGACATTGTTTTGCACGTGGACGTGTATCTGGCCAGGCTCCTGGCGGAATACGGGATATGGATTTACGGGATTCTCTTTGCCATCGTATTTTGCGAGACCGGCTTGGTGGTTACGCCGTTTTTGCCTGGCGACTCGCTGCTTTTTGTCGCCGGGGCACTGGCGGCAACCAGCGGCGGCAGCTTTGACATCGGCATCGTTATTGCGGTACTGCTGAGTGCGGCGATTCTGGGCGACAACACCAATTACTGGGTCGGGCGCTGGGCCGGCAAGCGCATCCTGGCCTGGGGCGAGAATTCGCGCTTTTTCAATCGCAAGGCTTTCGACGCGACCCACGCCTTCTACGAGACGCATGGTGGCAAGACCATGCTGGTGGCGCGTTTCATGCCCTTCGTGCGGACCTTCGCGCCCTTTGTTGCCGGGGTCGCCAACATGACCTATGTGCGCTATTTTCTTTTTGACTTGTGCGGTGCCGTGCTGTGGGTTTTCTCGCTATGCCTTGCCGGTTACTGGTTCGGCAATCTGCCATGGGTCAAGGCGAATCTGTCGCTTATCGTCTTCGGCACCATCGGCTTGTCTCTGGCGCCTCTGGTCCTGGCGTGGCTGCGCCAGCGCGTCGCGACGAAGGCGTCGTGAGCATGCGTCGTGCGCTGGCAGTCGTCATCGTGCTGCTGGCCGGGTGCGCGCATAGCGTCGACAGGGGCCGTACGGCCGGCAAAACGGCGGGCAACCTGGCGGGAAACACGGGTGACAACTCGGCGAGCAACGCCGTGGCGACATTCGATCCGAAGCAGATCGGCAAGACCGATATCGACCGCGTCGCCGACATTCATCGGCGTGAAATATTTGCCAGCGTGCGGGTGCTGGCGGAAAAGCTCTATCGCCGCAATCCCCGCGAGTGGAAGAAAGGCGGCCACGCCAGCATCGAGGAGGCGCTCGATCGCCTGCTTGATCCGCGCACCGGCTGGCGGTCAACTGAAACAGGCGGCAAACGCGGTACCGATGCGATTCTGCTGGCCCTGCGGGGCGAGTTCGAAGGCGATCGGGTGGCCGCCTTCATCGCCGGCATGGGCTCCATGCTGAATGCCGCGTTCGAGGAAAAGACGGAATTTTTCATACTCGATGAACTGGAGCCGCAGAAGCTTTACAACAGTGCCCGCAACCTTGAAATTGCCGCCTGGAAACTCGCCAGCGCGCGCGACGCCGGCGGCGCCTTGCTGCTGCTCAGCAACGAGACGGCACAGGCGTCACAGCCGGCGAATCTCAGCTTCGAGCGCGAATTCGGCAAGATGATCGGCAATCTCGATCTCCTTTCCGGCCTGATCGCCGACAAGGGCCACCGTACCATCTCCCGGGTGGCCCAAAGCCTGGCCACGGCGGTGTTTCTCCCGGTCATGGCGCTGCGGTGAAACGCTACGTCATACTCATTTCCGGCCGCGGCAGCAACATGGTGTCGCTGCTGGATGCCGGTCTGCCCGGGGTCTGTGCCGCAGTCATCAGCAATCGCGCCGATGCCGCCGGCCTGGCCGCCGCTGCCGACCGCGGCGTTGCCACTGCGGCGATCGATCATCGCGGCTTCGCTTCACGCGAGGAATTCGATGTCGCGCTCGCGGCCGAAATCGGGCGGCACGAGCCGGACCTGGTGTTGCTCGCCGGCTTCATGCGCATCCTGACCGACGGCTTCGTGCGCCGCTTTGAAGGTCGCCTGCTGAATATTCACCCTTCGCTGCTGCCGGCTTTTCCCGGCATCAAGACCCACGCCCAGGCGCTGGCGGCCGGGGTGCGGCTGCATGGTTGCAGCGTGCACTTCGTTACGCCGGCACTGGACGGCGGGCCGATCATCGCGCAGGCGGCGGTGCCGGTGCGGGCCGGTGATGATGTGGCCAGCCTGGGTGGCCGCGTCCTGGTCGAGGAGCATCTGCTTTACCCGCGCGTTGCGCGCTGGTTTCTCGACGGCCGTTTGCGTCTGGTTGCCGGCCGGGTGCAACTGGCCGGCGAGATCGCGGTGGGCGGTTCGCTGCATGCTCCGCAAGCCGCTTGAGATGCCCGCTTGAGATGCCCGTTTGAGATGCCCGTTTGAGATGCCAATAGCGCTCGCCCTTGTTGCGTCTGCCCTGATCCATGCTGCCGCGCTGCTGGGGCCGGGCTGGGAGTTGCCCGGCGTCAACGCCGCCGAACCTCCGCCAACCATCGATGCGGTGCTGGTCAAGCCGGTGATGCGCGCGGACGCGGCGCCTGTCGCCAGGCCGGCGCCAAAACCGCCTGCGGACAAGCCGCGGCCGCGGCCGGCGGCCGCCGCCGAACCGATGTTCACCACGCCACCCGCTGCGGTTGCGCCGAGCGCCGCGCCAGCCGGGGCGCCTGCGGTACAGCCGATCGCCGTACCGCTAGCGCCGTCCGCAGGGGATACCGCCCCCGGCTCCGCCAGGGGCATAACTCCTGAGCCGGTCGTTGCGCCGCCAGTGCCAGTCCGCATTTCGTTGCCGGCGAAGGGACGCATGCGCTACGTCATCACGCGTGGCGAGGGCGGCTTCGTGGTCGGTCAGGCGGTGCATACCTGGGAGCAGGACGGCTTCACCTACAAGCTGCAAAGCGTGACCGAAACCACCGGGCTGGCCGCCATTTTCAAGCCGGCGCGCGTGGTGCAGACCAGTCAGGGCGAGGTAACGGCAGAGGGGCTCAGGCCGCTCGAGTTTCGCCACGAGCGTGTCGGCGGGGTGGATACGGCACGTTTCGACTGGTCACGTCACACGGTCGCCTATGCCGGACGCGAGGACAGTATTGCCGCCGGCGCGCAGGATATGCTGTCGATGTATTACCAGCTGGTGTTGCTGGCACCGGCCGGCGGTGTGCTGGACATAGCCATCGCTACCGGGCGCAAGCTGGAAAACTATCGCTTCGAAATTCTCGGCGAAGAAGTCGTAACGCTGCCGGCACGCGAACGCCGGGCGATGCGCGTGAGGATTAGAAGCGGCAATGACATGATAGAACTGTGGCTGGATGTCGGCAAAGGTGCCGACATGCGCGGCCTGCCGCTGAAAATCCGCTTCACGGACCGCAAGGGCGAAATCTTCGATCAAGTCGCGGACGACATGAACACTCAGGAAATCCAATGACAATTCCCACGAGGCCCCCCTTCAAGAACCGGCGCGGCAGCATCAACGACGACCGGAAGCAGGGCAAACCGCGCGGTGCGAGCGAAGCGCCGGCAGTTGCGGACGGTCTCGCCGCCGATTTAATGAACGCAGCGGTGGCAGCCACCGCCCAGCTATTGACGTTTGTACTGCCGGCCGATGCGGCCTTGTCGGCCTTTTTCCGGGCGCGCAAGAGCGGTGGGAAGGACCGCGCCTTCATCGCCGAGACGGCCTATGCCGTATTGCGCCGCAAGCGCCTGCTGGAACGCTTGGCCGCATGCGGACCGAATTTGGAACCGGCCTTCCTCGCTCCCGGCGCGACGCCGAAGCGTGTGCCGAAAGTGGCCGGCCCGCGGCGCATCTCGCCGCGTGAATTGGTCATGCTGTCGCTGTCGCGCGTACGCGGCATGTCTCAGCGCCAGTTGGAAGGCGCGCTGCTGCCCGGCGAGGCGGAATGGCTGGCGGACATCCGCCGTCAGCCGGAACCGGAACTGACGCTGGCCGAACAACTGGATTTTCCAGACTGGCTGGTCGAACGTCTGGCGTCGCGCATGTCGGCGGAAGAACTGCTGGCATTGGCGCGCGCATTGAACACGCCTGCACCGCTCGATCTGCGGGTGAATACGCTGAAGGCCGAGCGCGATGGCGTGATCAAGCGTCTCGCCGCCGACGGTATCGTCGCCGTGCCCTGTCCGTATTCGCCGCTGGGTCTGAGGCTGAAGACCAAGCCCTACCTGCAGAAACATCCGGCCTACCTCGACGGCAGCATCGAAGTGCAGGACGAAGGCTCGCAGTTGCTGGGCTTCCTGCTGGCGCCGAAACGCAGCGAGATGGTGGTGGATTTCTGCGCCGGTGCCGGCGGCAAGACGCTTATCCTGGGTGCGCTGATGCGTTCCACCGGACGCCTGTATGCGTTTGACGTATCGGACAAGCGGCTGGCCAAGCTCAAGCCGCGCGCCGCCCGCGCAGGATTGTCGAATGTGCATCCGGCCTGTCTGTCCGGCGAGAACGACACGCGGGTGAAGCGGCTGCAGGGCAAGGCGGATCGCGTGCTGGTCGATGCGCCATGCTCCGGGCTGGGCACCTTGCGACGCAATCCTGATCTCAAGTGGCGGCAGTCGCCGCGGAGCGTGGATGAACTGACCGTCAAGCAGGCTGCGATACTCGCCGCCGCGGCAAAGCTGCTGCGGCCCGGTGGCCGGCTGGTGTATGCCACCTGCAGCATTCTGGCGGAAGAGAACGAAGGCATCGTCGATGCCTTCCTCGCCAGCCATGCCGACTTTCATCGCCTGTCGGCGCGGGAGGTGCTGGCGGCGCAGGGCATCGTCATCGACTGCGGCGAGGACATGCGCCTGTCGCCGCAGAAGCACGGCACCGACGCGTTCTACGCCGCCGTACTCGAGCGGGTGAAATGAAAGGGCTGCTCGCCGCGCTGCTGCTGTGCCTGACAGTCGGCGTTGGCGCCACGCCGCTACCGGCGGCGGGGACGGTGGAGGTGCTGTTTACGCCCTGGGACGACGCCGAGGGCGCCATTGTGCGGGCGTTGGGCGAAGCGAAAAAGACCATTCATGTCCAGGCCTACCTGCTCAGCAGCCGGTCGATTGCCCGGGCGCTGCAGGACGCCCAGGCGCGTGGTGTCGCGGTCGAGGTGCTGGCCGATCGCGAGATGGTTACCAAAGGCGACAAGTCACTGGTTCCCAAGCTCGCTGCCGAGGGTATCCCGGTCTGGCTGGAAACGCGCTATGCCATTGCGCACAACAAGGTGCTCCTGATCGACGCTCTCGGTGCCCATGGCGTCGTCATTACCGGCAGCTACAATTTCACCTGGTCGGCGCAGGCGCGCAATGCTGAAAATTTGCTGATTCTGCGCGACAATCCGGCGCTGGTGAGGCGCTATCTGGAGAATTGGCGGCGCCATCGGGACGAGGCCGAAAAGATGAGCCGAGAAAATTGACATGACGCAAAACGAACTGGCCAGTTTGTGGCACAGGGTTCTTTCCGATTTGCGCGAACCGGACCTGGTCTGGCAACTGCTGGCGCTGGCGTTATGCATGCTGCTGGCCAAGCTTGGCCAACGATTGTTGCGGGGCCGGCCGGTTGGCGAAAGCCGCGCCTGGGAACTCGGCCACGGCGGATTGAAGCGCATCGCCTTTCCCTTGCTGGCGCTGATTCTGGTGTCGCTGGCGCGACCCCTGGCGCAGCAATGGATTCACGTCAGCCTGTTCACGCTGGCCTTGCCGCTGTTGACCTCGCTGGCAGTGATTCGCGTGGTGTTCTACGTGCTGCGCCTGACCTTTGTCGATGCCACCTGGCTGGTCCAGTTCGAGCGCGCCTTTGCCGGGCTGGTCTGGGCGATAGTTGCCTTGCACATCACCGGTCTGCTGCCCGATGCGATCGACGTGCTGGAATCGGTAACGTTTCATGCCGGCAAGCAGCAACTGACATTGTGGAATGTGTTGCAGGGGCTGGCAGCGGTATTGAGTACCCTTCTGCTCGCACTCTGGCTCTCCAGCGCGATCGAAACGCGGCTGCATGCGGCGGTCGGGCTGGACAACAATCTGCGCGTGGTGCTGGCGCGTTTGTCCAGGGCGTTGCTGATACTGCTGGCGGTGCTGATCGGTTTGCCGATGGTCGGCATCGATCTCACCACGCTTTCGGTGTTCGGCGGTGCGCTGGGTGTCGGGCTCGGGTTCGGCCTGCAGAAGATCGCCAGCAACTATGTTTCGGGCTTCATCCTGCTGCTCGACAATTCGATCCGCATCGGCAATCTCATCACGGTCGGCGGTGACCGCGGCGAAGTGACGCGCATTACCACGCGTTATACCGTGCTGAAAAACCTGACCGGCGTCGAGGCGCTGGTGCCCAACGAACTGCTGGTCGGTTCGGTTGTGCTGAACGAGTCCTACAGCGATCCGCAAGTGCGGCTGGCATTGCCGGTCCAGGTCAGTTACGACAGTGATCTGGAACGCGCCATGGTCATCATGACTTCGGCGGCACAGGCGCAAGAGCGCGTGCTGGCCGATCCGCCGCCCGTGGTATTTCTCACGAATTTCGCGGATTCCGGCATCAACCTCGAACTCGGTTGCTGGGTGGCCGATCCCGAAAAAGGCGTCGGCACCCTGCGTTCCGACATCAATCTGGCGATCTGGCGCGACTTCAAGCAGGCCGGCATTGCGATTCCCTTTCCGCAGCGCGAAGTTCGAATTCTTGGTGGAGCAGACCATGACTGACACCCGACTGATCCACGGCTTTCATGCGATCACTGCCAAGCTGCGCAATGCCGCCGATGACGTCAAGGAAATCAGCGTCGCCGAGGGGCGTCAGGACGGCCGCATGCGTGACCTGTTGCGCCTGGCGGAAGCCCATGACGTGCGCGTGATCATGTCCGATGCAAAACGGCTGGACGGCATGACCGGCGGCACGCAGCATCAGGGCGTGGTGGCGCGCATCGCCGCGCAGGCGAAGCATGTGACGCTGGACGACGTGCTCGACGGGCTGAGCGAGCCGGCATTGCTGCTGGTGCTGGACGGCATCACCGATCCGCACAATCTCGGCGCCTGCCTGCGCGTTGCCGATGCGGCCGGGGCGCACGCGGTGGTGGCGCCGAAGGACAAGGCCTGCGGCCTTAATGCGACGGTAATCAAGGTCGCCAGCGGCGCTGCCGACACGGTGCCCTACATCGTGGTGACGAATCTGGCACGCAGCCTGCGCGAGATGCAGGAGCGAGGCATCTGGGTCATCGGCGCCGCCGGCGAGGCCGAGCGCGAACTCTATGCCACAGACCAGAAAGTTCCCTGCGCCTGGGTGCTCGGCGCCGAGGGCGACGGCATGCGCCGCCTGACGCGCGAGACCTGCGACGAACTGGCGCGGATTCCGATGCACGGCAGCGTGGAAAGCCTCAACGTTTCGGTCTCGGCCGGCATCTGCCTGTTCGAGGCGCGGCGGCAGCGGGGCGTCTGAGACCGGCCTGGCCGGGATAACACCCTGCCCGCCGGATTGTCGGCCCTGTCCTGCGGCCGCAGACGGCTGTTTGCGCGAAAGTCCGGTCACCGGGCCCGTCCAAAACCCGGCAACCAAGCGAACGTACGCAAGTCTGGAAGTGTCGGGGTACGGCGACACTAGGCGTGGATCCCGCGATGATGAAAACTTTGCCCATCCGAATATCGCAACGCAGCGGGAGGCGGGCAATGAGCAATCAATACCAGTTGTACATCACGACGGTAGATGCGCCGCGCCTTGTCCGCCGACGTTCCTACGATGGCGACGATTGTCTTGACGTTCGGGACCTCACTAGCCGCGCAACCATACAGGTCCGCGTTCGGGAAGTTTCGCTGTATCGGCATACGCTGTTGCTGGAGGGAACCGAGTACCAGATAGTGAATGTAACCGGACCGTCGGTGAATGGGCGGCCAAGCCATGCGTAAGGATGCCGGTCTAATCACTGTCCTGGCCGTTTTTGCGGCCGTTCTGTTTTCATTCGTCGCTCCCGGCGGAGCGTCAATCCGTCACGGAGGTGACGGTCTTGAGCAAGTATTGAATCCGTTTGGCGGAACAAGGGCTCAGTGGAATGCGCTGGCAGAAGATGGCGGAGTGCAGAAACACGACCGCTGGAATGGCTTGCCCGTCGGCAAGGCCAATGTTCGTTTCGACCCGGCCGGCAAGGTTGTGGAAATCTTGATCAGCACAAGTCAAACCATGGCCACTGTCAGGGAAATCAGGGATCCGATCAACAGGATATGCGGATTCAAGGAGAAAGATTGGGACACGACTACCAGCGGCAGCTTCCTGTCCGGCACCGCTGAAAATTCCCGCTGCAGCGCCAAATACTTGCCGGAGGGCGAAAAGTATTGGACATACTCGATCAGGCGGCAAGGAAGGGCCGCGAAGTAGACACGGCGCGCTGTCGCGATTTCATCCGGAAAAACACGGGCCCCGGCGTTGTCGCTTGACATTTGAAATAATAATACCTAACTTGTATTCGGTCAGCGGCCGATGTGACCTGCGGAACGCGGAGCGCAGTCCGTTGCAACTTTCGCCATGGCCTGGCGAAACCAATCCGACAAGGCGTTGCTCTCATGAATGCCACCAACGGGAGAAGATGACATGAATACCGGTTTTGGCAGATTGCCGCAGGTGCTTGGAGCGCTGGTTTTTGGAATGTTCGTTGCCTGCTCGACAGGAACCCTGGCCGCCGACGATAGTGCTGCCCTGGCGGGACTCAAGGAAGGCAAGATTGCATTCGATATCCATGAAGGCAACCCCAAGCTTCTGCTGGCCAGGCTCGATGTCATCGACGAGACCCGGCAATCGCTGATCCAGCAGGGCGTGAAGCCGCATTTCATCCTGGCCTTCCGCGGCCCCGCAACAAAGCTCGTGCAGACCGATCAGGAAAAGATCAAGCCTGAAGACCGCGAACTGGCCGCGAAAGTCGCTACCCGGATCAAGGAAATGAGCAAAGCCCCGGGAGTTGAAGGATTTGAGCAGTGTGCCGTCGCATCCCGGACACAGCAAACCAATACCGAACTCGTCCTGCCCGAGATTCGCGTCGTCGGCAATGGCTTCATTTCGCTGATGGCATACCAGGCCAGGGGATACGCCTACATCGCTCCTTGAGCGCCGGGCGGAACGCGCCGGTTTACTTCTTCTTGTAGGTGTCCAGCTGGATACCTTCACGCGCAATGGCGGCAGCGACCGGCGGCACCGCCGCGAGACGGCCGACGTAAGCCTGGTAAGCCGGCAAGGATGCCGGATCGATACCGGCGAGACCACCCCAGCGCAGGAAAACCAGCGCATAGGCATCGATGAAGGAAAGCTTGTCGCCCGACAGGAAAGGGGCGGCCTTTTCCAGCATTTCCTGAATACGCTCCAGCTGGCCGCGGAACATGCCCTGGGCGGTTTGCTTGACTTCCGCCTGCGCGGCTTCACCGGCGGCGAAATTCTGGGAACGGAAGATGCGCGTGAACGTCGGATGGACGGTGTTGTTCATCCAGGCGAAGGTGGACATCGCTTGCGCGCGCTGCCAGGGATCGGCCGGCAAGAGCCCGGCCTGCGGATAACGGCGGTCGAGATAGTCGCAGATCGCCACGATCTGGCTCAAGGGTTTGCCATCGACCACCAGAAGCGGTACCAGGCCCAGGGGATTCAGTGTCAGGTATTCGGGCGACTGCTGCTCTCCCTTGTGCAGCTTCAGCGGCCGGGGCTCAAAGGAGTCTCCGGTGGCGGCCCGAATCGCCTCGAGGCCGACGTGGGGGACGAACGAACAGGCACCGGGACCGTAGTAAAGCTCAATCATGAAATGTCTCCTTTGTCATGGCGGAAGGAATGCGTTGCACATCGTATCGCGCGGAGTGGGGTTAAGCCACCGCGAATGTTTCAGCTGGCCCGCAACTTGACCGGCGGGCGCTTCTTCTTTCCGGCGCGGACCATGTGCCAGGCTTGCTTGGCAAACACCCAAAGGCCCGATTCCTTCGGCCTCGGCGCTTGCCCTTTGCCGATGCGCCTGAGCTGCCCTGCATACCAGCTGATCTCCAGCAGGCCCAGCTTGTCGATGGCCTTGATGCCCGTCGTGATGGGCTTGACCTGCTGTGTCGGTTCCTTGCCGGACAGCAGTCGATTGGGCAGGTCCGGCTCGATGGCCAGGATGCGGGCCAGGCCCACCAGATCGACGGCGCCCGAGCTAATGGCCGCGGCCATGCCCCGCGCCGAGCGGAAGCCGCCGGTGACCACCAGCGGCGTTTTGACAGCCTTGCGGGCCTTCTCGGCGAACTCCAGAAAGTAGGCCTCGCGCTGCCGGGTGCTTTCCTTGACCGGCGCTTTGCCGACCTTGACGCCGGTCATGGCCGGAGCTTCATAAGTACCACCGGAGATTTCGATCAAGTCGATTCCGGCGGCGGCCAGGGCGCGAATGGTCTCAAGGGATTCTTCCTCGCTGAAGCCGCCGCGCTGAAAGTCGGCTGAATTGAGCTTGATGCTCACCGCGAAGCCCGGGCCCACCGCTTCGCGTATGGCGCGATAAACCTGAAGCACGAAGTGGCGCCGCTTTTCCGCGGTGCCACCCCAGTCATCGGTACGGCAATTGTGATGCGGCGACAGGAACTGGCTGACCAGGTAGCCGTGCGCACCGTGGATCTGTACCCCCGAGAAGCCCGCCTGCTTGACGATGCCGGCTGCATTGCCGAAACGGTGGATCATTTCCCGTATCTCGGCATCGGCGAGTTCGCGCGGGGTGTCAAAAAAGGCCGCCATGTCGGCCCGGAAAGGTATGGCGGAAGGCGCGACAGTCTCTGCGTTCAGTCCTTTGGGCGACTGTTTGCCCGGGTGGTTGAGCTGCACCCAGCATTGCGTACCGTTGCCGGTGGCGGCCTGCGCCCATGCTTGAAGCGCGGCCATGTCACGCTCGTCTTCTATGATGACGTTGCCCGGTTCGCCAATGGCGCGCCGGTCGATCATGACATTGCCGGTAACGCACACGCCGATACCGCCGTCGGCCCAGGCCTCGTAGAGACGGGCGAGCTCCGGCGTGGGGGCTCCGCCGGAAGCGCCCAGGGTCTCGGACATGGCCGACTTCAGCATCCGGTTCTTGATCAGCACGCCGTTGGGCAGCGTGAACGGTTGGGTCAGCACGGCACGAGGTGTCATCCATGGACCCCTGAAAATGCTGCGATTATCTCTCTTGCCGATCGGTCGCTGCCGGTCGCCGGAACGCAAGGCGCGGCCCGTGTTTCGAAGCGGGTTTCACTCGTCGCCGATGAAAATCTTGCCGAGAACGCTGCCCTCTTCGCCGCCCTTGCCGCCGCCTCCCTTGCTTACCGGCGCCGCGGCGAAAATGCGGGATGCCAGACGGGCGAATGGCAGGGACTGCATCCATACCGTGCCCGGGCCGCGCAGCACGGCAAAGAAGAGCCCCTCGCCGCCGAACAGGGTGGTCTTGATGCCGCCGACAAACTGGATGTCGAAATCCACGCCTGGCGTGTAGGCCACTACGCACCCGGTATCGATCCGCAGCACCTCCCCGGGCGCCAGATTGCGTTCGATTACGGTGCCGCCGGCGTGCGCAAAGGCCATGCCGTCGCCTTCGAGCTTCTCCATGATGAAACCCTCGCCGCCGAAGAAACCGGCGCGCAACTTCTTCTGAAAGGCGATCCCGAGTGAGACGCCTTTTGCCGCACACAGGAAAGCGTCCTTCTGGCAGATCATCGTGCCGCCATGCTTTCTCAGGTCGAAGGGAATGATCTTGCCGCTGTAGGGTGCGGCGAAGGCGACGCGCTTCTTGCCCTGGCCCTTGTGCGTATAGACCGTGATGAACAGCGATTCGCCGGTGAGCAGGCGCTTGCCGGCGCCGACCAGCTTGCCGAACAGGCCGGACTGCTGCGCCGATGCATCACCGAACACGGTATCCATTTCGATGCCGTCTTCCATGTACATCATGCTGCCGGCCTCGCCGATGGCGGCTTCGCCCGGATCGAGTTCGATTTCGACGAATTGCATGTCGTCACCGTGAATGAAATAGTCAATGACATCCATAGCCATGGTGTGTTCAACCTCCTGCTTCGTAGTTTTCGATTGCCTGGCGGAGTTTTTCCGGCAGGCGCCGTGATGTCCTGCTTTCCGGGTCGGCGTTGACATAGACCACTTCGCCGCTGATCAGGCATTCGCCGTCGCGAAAGATGCCTATCTCGAATGTCATGCTCGAATTGCCTAGCTTGGCCGCACACACGGCGATATCGAGGAACTCGTCGAAGCGAGCGGAGGCGTGATAGTTGATCACGCTGCGCACCGCGAACAGATCGCCGCCGGTGCCGGCGATGCTCTCCGGATACGGCAGGCCGATGGCGCGCCAGTATTCGGTGATGCCGATGTCGAAGTAGGTCAGGTAGTGGCCGTTGAAGACGATGTTCTGCGCATCGACTTCGGCCCAGCGCACGCGCAACGTGTGGCGCAATCGGAAGCCGGCAAGCTCCGGGGTGTCCTTCATGTTCAGGCTTCCTCGGTGAGCAGCGAAACGCCGAGCAGGGCGCGACGCTTCAACCATGGGCTGGGGCGGTAGCGCGGGTCGCCGTAGAAATCCTGCATGGCTTCGAGGACCGCCAGCACGTTTCTGGCGCCCAGCGCATCGCCGAAGGCCAGTGGCCCCTTGGGGTAGCCGAGACCGAGCGTGACCGCGCGATCGATGTCGGCCGGGCTGGCGACGCGTTGCTGGGCGATGTCGCAGCCGATGTTGACGATGCAGGCGACGATGCGCTGGGCGACGAAGCCGGCACTGTCGCGGATCACGCTGACGGGCGCTCCGTCGGCGGCAAAGAGGGCATGCGCCGCATCGCGCATCGCGGCGGTGGTCAGCGGCGTGGTCATCAGAGTGCGCCGCGCCGTACTGCCGGCGCCGACTTTCAAAAAGCAGTCGATGGCGACGGTGCGTCCGGGGTCGAGGCCCTGTTCGACGCAGGACGTGGTGGTATCGATGCCCAGCGGGGTGACGATGCACAAGGCCGCATCACCGGGCGTGTAGTCGGTTTCGACCGCGATGCCCGCTGCTGCGGCGATTCCGCGCACGGCTTCGGCCCATTCCGGATGGGTCTGGCTGACCCAGACGCTGGCAGGCATGGCGGCCGGCACATCGGCCACCGGCATCGATGCCGGTGCGCCGCCGCTGTAGGTATAGAAGCCGCGGCCCGTCTTGCGCCCCAGCAATCCGCCGGCCAGTCGCTGCGCCGCCAGCGCCGAGGGACGATAGCGCGGTTCCTGATAGTACTGGTTGTAGATCGATTCCATTACCGGCTGCGACACGTCGAGGCCGGTGAGGTCCATCAGTTCGAAGGGGCCCATGCGGAAGCCGGCCGCCTCGCGCATGACGCGGTCGATTTCCCAAAAATCGCAGATGCCTTCACCGAGCACGCGCAGCGCTTCGGTGACAAAACCTCGGCCGGCATGGTTGACGATGAAGCCCGGAGTATCCCTCGCTCGCACAGCCGTGTGGCCCATGCGCTGTCCCAACGCCAGCAGCGCCGCGGATACCCACGGCGCAGTGACGAGGCCGTCGATGACCTCGACGATTTTCATCAGCGGCACCGGGTTGAAGAAGTGAAAACCGCCGACGCGTTCCGGTTGCTTGCAGGCGGCAGCAATCGACGTTACCGATAGCGATGAGGTATTGGTGGCGAGAATGCAGTCGGCGGCAATGATGTCTTCCAGTTGCTGGAACAATTGTTTCTTGACCTCGAGATTTTCGACGATGGCCTCGATGATGATCTGTGCCGAAGCCAGTTCCTCGAGTCGGGGCACGACTTCCAGTTTGGCGGATGCGGCGGCGAGCGCCGCGGCGGAGATCTTGCCTTTTTCCGCCAGTTTGCCCAGCGTGCCGACCACTGTTTCGCGTGCATTGGCCGCCGCGCCATGCAGGGCGTCGAAAAGCAGCACGCGGATGCCCGCCTGCGCGGCGATCTGGGCAATGCCTCGACCCATGGCACCGGTACCGACGATGCCGATGCAAAGCGAGGACGACTGGGTGTCGACGGACATAAGGAGTTCTCCTGAAGTGTTGCGCGTCCGGTCCGTCTCGAATGCGGACCGGGTCAAGAGTGTCGCTCAGCGGCTTACCACAGCCGCCACCAGGGTAGTGTCTGGTTGAGGCCGCGCACATAGTACGCGCTGTTCGGAAAGTTCTTGCGCATCACGCGCTCGGCATCGTCGCGCAGGTCGTTCATGCCCAGATGGTCGTAGGCCTTGACCATGATGAACAGGGCTTCTTCGTTGGCGGGTGCATCGGGGTAGGTCTTGATGGCGGTCTGCGCGCGGTTGACCGCGGCGACGTAGGCTTCCCGCTTCATGTAGTAAACGGCTACGTGCACTTCATGCGAAGCCAGTGCATTGACCAGGTACTTCATCCGCGCCGTGGCATCAGGCGTGTAACGGCTTTCGGGATACTTGTTTACCAGCACCTTGAAGGCATCGAATGATTCGCGCGCCGCCTTGGGATCTCGCTCGGTGAGATCCTGCAGGCTGACGTAGCCCAGCAGTCCGAGATCCTCGTTGAAGTTGGTCAGTCCCTTCAGGTAGTAGGCGTAGTCGACGTTGGGATGGTTCGGATGCAGGCGGATGAAGCGATCGCAGGCGGCAATGGCGGATGCCGCCTCGCTCTGGCGGTAATAGGCGTAGGCAACCTCGAGTTGCGCCTGCTGCGCATAGCGGCCATACGGAAAGCGCGCTTCGAGCTTTTCAAAATACTTGATGGCCTTGTCGTAGGCGCCTTCGTTCAAGGCGTCCTTGGCTTCTGCGTAGAGTTTGTTGGGCGTCCAGCCGGCAGTTTCATCGATTTCGCCAGGCAGAAGGCTGCAACCGCCGAGCAGGGTTGTGCCGAGACTGGCGCCAATGACGACGATGGGGGCGATCGCCCGGAGGAATGCCGCTAAACTACGCATGGTGAAAACCTCGCATGAACATCCGACGGATTATAGCCGAAGCCCCAGTCCGCCCCCGAGCACCGAAATCCCTGCGGAATGCGCCGGCTGGCGGCTTGACGCGGCATTGGCGAAGCTCTTTCCGGAGCACTCGCGCAACCGCTTGCAGGGCTGGCTCAAGCAGGGCCTGATTCGCCTCGACGGGAGCGCGGCAGAGTCCAAACGCAAGGTGTATGGCGGTGAGCGCATCGAGTTCGACGCGAGTGCCGCAACGTCAGCGCCGTCCGCAGGGGATACCGTGTCCGGCTTCGCCGGACACATAACTCTTGCCAATGCCGCCGAGGATATTGCGCTGAGCGTGGCGTTCGAGGACGAGCACCTGATCGTGATCGACAAGCCGGCCGGCCTGGTGGTGCATCCGGGCAATGGCAATGCGTCGGGCACGCTGATGAATGCGCTGCTGCACCATGAGCCGCAATTGGCTGCGATACCCCGCGCCGGCATAGTGCATCGGCTCGACAAGGACACCAGCGGCCTGCTGGTGGTGGCCAGGACGCTGACGGCGCAGACCGACCTGGTGCGCCAGATGCAGGCGCGTTCGGTGCAGCGGCATTATCTCGCTCTGGCGCTGGGTACGGTCGAGCGCGACGGCATCGTCGATGCCCCGCTCGGGCGCCATGCCGTGCAGCGCACGAAAATGGCCATCGTACGGGCCGGCGGCAGGGAGGCGCGCACGCATTACGCGGTGTGCGAGCGCTTCGCCAAGGCCACCTTGCTCGAATGCCGGCTGGAGACAGGACGCACGCATCAGATCCGCGTCCATCTGGCATCGATCAAGCATCCCCTCGCCGGCGATTCCGTGTACGGCAAGAAAAGGAGCGGCGATGCCCGGCTCGACGCATTTCCGCGGCAGGCGCTGCATGCGTGGCGGCTGGCTTTGCGGCATCCGGAAACGGGCATCGAAATGGCCTGGGAATCGCCGCTGCCCGCCGACTTCGCGCAACTGCTGGGAGATCTGCGGCGTGAGTAGTTTCATCCTGCCCGACTGGCCGGCGCCGCCCGGCGTGCGTGCGCTGGCGACGACGCGCTGCGGCGGCGTCAGCCGTGCCCCGTGGCACGGCTTCAATCTGAGTGTCCGCGCCGGCGACGATCCGCAGGCGGTGGTGGCGAACCGGGCACTGCTGCGCCGCGAACTGCCCGCCGGGCCCGTGTGGCTGGCGCAGGTGCATGGCGCGCGCTGCGTCGATGCGGCCCTGGCGGCCCCCGAAGCGGAAGCCGATGCAAGTTTCACGCGGGAGCGCGGCGTGGTCTGCGCGGTACTCACCGCCGACTGCCTGCCGGTTCTGCTCTGCGATGATCAGGCCAGCGTGGTGGCGATTGCCCATGCGGGCTGGCGCGGCCTGGCGGCGGGAGTGATCGAGGCAACGGTCGCCGCGCTGGGCGAGCCGGGGGTGCGTCTCATGGCGTGGCTCGGGCCGGCCATCGGGCCGCAGGCCTTCGAAGTCGGCGACGAGGTGCGCAAGATATTTGTCGATCGCGACGCGCAGGCTGCGAGCGCGTTTGCAGCTTCCGCCAACGGCAAATGGCTGTGCGACATTTATCTACTGGCGCGCCAGCGGCTAGAGGTACTGGACATTCACCGTATCACCGGCGCCGACTCCTGCACCAGGAATGATGCGGCAAGATTCTTTTCCTATCGGCGCGACGGCGTCACCGGGCGCATGGCCAGCCTGATCTGGCTGGAATAGCGCCTATAATTTCACGCCCATGTCAGTACTTTCCTGGATCATCCTCATGTCGTTGGCGGGCGGCGCGCTGAGCGTTCTCGCCGCGGCGGCATTCGCCTTCAGGGCGCGTACGCAATGGGTATCCCTGCTTATCAGCTATGCCATCGGCGCATTGCTCGGGGCGTCCTTCCTCGAAGTGCTGCCGCATGCGATCATCGCCGGTGGCGACGCGTCGACCACCATGGCGACGGTGCTTGGCGGCATCCTGGCTTTCTTCGTGCTGGAAAAGCTCGTGCTGTGGCGGCATTGCCACATAGAGTCCTGCGAAGGGCACGAGCCGTTGGTGCACAGTCACGGGCATGAGCACGACCACGGCCGCAGCGGCATGATGATCCTGGTCGGCGACACCTTCCACAACACGGTCGATGGCGTGCTGATCGCTGCGGCTTTCATGGAGGACGTGCGCCTCGGCATCGTTACGGCGCTGGCGATGATCGCGCACGAGATTCCGCAGGAGGTAGGCGACTTCGTCATCCTGCTGCATTCAGGCTATTCAAAGGGTCGCGCGCTGGCGTTCAACCTGCTCTCCAGCTTGGCGACACTGGTGGGGGGGCTGCTGGCCTATGTTGCGCTGGGCCAGGTGCAAAGCGCCGTGCCGGTACTGCTGGCACTGGCGGCGGCGAGCATGATTTACGTGGCCGTGGCCGACCTGATCCCGGGATTGCACAAGCGCACGGAAATTCGCGCCACGGTGCAGCAGGTGCTATTGATCGCGGCGGGAATCGGCACCATCGTTCTCACTGACCGCATTGTCGATCGCTTCGCGGGATAGGCTCATGCCGTTTCGCTGCAGCCTTGCTTGACACCGGTTATTGTGCAGTGCAAAATAAACCCCGTTTCAGTTCGGGCGGCTTCGCTTGACCCTCGCTGTCCTCGGCTTGGCCTGCGCTGAAACTTCGTCTTCAGGAGTCATGGATGTCCGTCCCCCCCGATCAGAATGCCGCGCTTCAAGCCATGTTTCAGGCTGGGAACGCCATGGCTCAAGGCTTTAACCAGTTTCTTGCCGAACAGCACAAGCTGGCAACAACGTCTCCCGGCGCTAATCCGGCGGCGTGGAGTACCGAGTCGGAAGAACTCAAGACACTGCAGCAGGAGTGGATGGGGCGGCACGCTCAACTCTGGCAAGGCATGCTGGGCAAGGCGGCCGATCAGCCGGCGCCCCGGGTTGCCAGTGCGGCAACCGGAGACAAGCGGTTCGATCATCCGGCCTGGGGCGAAAGCCCGGTCTATGACTATCTGCGCCAGGCCTACCTGATCAATTCCGAGTACATGAAGCGCATGGCCGAGGCGGCGCCACTGGCTGACGGCCAGGCGAAGAACCGTATGCGCTTTCTGACGCGGCAGATGGTCGACGCGATGGCGCCTTCGAATTTTCTGGCAACCAATCCCGAGTTCGTCCAGAAGGCGTTGGAAACCAAGGGCGAGAGCATCCAGCAGGGCATTCAGAACCTGCTCGGCGACCTGGAGAAGGGCCGCATCTCGATGACCGACGACAGCGCTTTCGAGGTCGGTCGCAATCTGGCGATCACTCCGGGCGCGGTGGTGTTCGAAAACGAGGTGATGCAACTCATCCAGTATTCGCCGACGACCGAGAGAGTTGCCGAGCGGCCTTTCCTGATGGTGCCGCCGTGCATCAACAAGTATTACATCCTCGATCTGCAACCGGAAAACTCGCTGGTGCGCTATGCCGTGGAGCAGGGCAACACGGTATTTCTGGTTTCCTGGCGCAACGTGCAGGCCGATCTCGGGCACCTGACCTGGGATGACTATATCGAGAAGGGCGCGCTGACCGCAATCAAGGTGGTGCAGGATATCTGCAAGGTCAAGCAGATCAACGCCCTGGGTTTCTGCGTCGGCGGCACGATACTCGGCTCGGCACTCTCCGTGGCGCGCATTCGCGGTGAGAACCCCGTTGCGTCGCTGACCCTGCTGACCACGCTGCTGGATTTTTCGGACACCGGGGAGATCGGTTACTTCATTGACGAGAAAGCGGTTCAGGCACGCGAGGCAGGCATCGGCAAGGGCGGCCTGCTGCGCGGCAGCGAACTGGCGACGGTGTTTTCGGCGCTGCGCGCCAACGACCTGATCTGGCAATACGTGGTGGGCAATTACCTCAAGGGCAACAAGCCGCCGGCGTTCGACCTGCTCTACTGGAATTCCGACGCGACCAATCTGCCCGGCCCGTTCCTCGCCTGGTATCTGCGCAACATGTATCTGGAAAACAATCTGCGGGTTCCGGGCAAACTGGAAATGTGCGGGGTGAAGGCCGATCTCGGCCGGGTGGACATGCCCGCTTTCCTCTACGCCAGTCGCGAAGATCATATCGTGCCGTGGAAGACCTCATATCAAACGCGAAGCCTGCTCGGCGGCGAGACGACTTTTGTTCTCGGCGCATCGGGACATATTGCCGGCGTCATCAATCCGGCGGCGAAGAACAAGCGCAATTACTGGTTGAACGACAGCAAGACCGCCAATGCCGATGAATGGTTCGATGCGGCGACGGAAGTCAAGGGCAGCTGGTGGCCGGCGTGGGCGAAGTGGCTCAAGAGTCATGGCGGCAAGGAAATTGCGGCGCGCGCGCACCTCGGCAGCAAGACCTGTCGGCCCGGTGAGCCGGCCCCGGGGCGCTACGTCAAGGAAAAGGCATAATGAAAGAGCCGGGTGTCTGCGAGGGGCGCAGCGTCCGGCGCGGTAATGCAATGGCCCCTTCCCAACAAGAACGATAGGAGAACAAAATGCAAAGAGTGGCACTGGTAACGGGTGGCATGGGCGGTCTGGGTGAGGCAATCTGCATCAAGCTGGCGGCGCTTGGCTACAAGGTGGTAACGACCCACAGCCCCACCAACACCAAGGCGCACGAATGGCTGCGTGCCATGAACGACATGGGCTACGGTTTCAAGGCCTACCCATGTGACGTCGGCGACTATGAATCGTGCAAGGCCTGCGTCGCGCAGGTGGTCAAGGATATTGGTACCGTGGATGTGCTGGTGAACAACGCCGGCATCACCCGCGACATGACCTTCAAGAAGATGACCAAGGCAGACTGGGATGCGGTGATGCACACCAATCTCGACTCAGTATTCAACATGACCAAGCAGGTGATGGACGGCATGTCGGAGCGGGGTTGGGGCCGCGTCATCAACATCTCCTCGGTGAACGGACAGAAGGGCGCTTTCGGCCAGACCAACTACTCGGCAGCCAAGGCCGGCATGCACGGTTTCACCAAGGCGCTGGCGCTGGAAGTGGCGAAGAAAGGCGTTACGGTGAATACCATTTCGCCGGGCTACATCGGCACCAAGATGGTCATGGCGATCCCTCAGGAAGTGCTCGACAGCAAGATCCTGCCGCTGATTGCGCAGTCGCGCCTGGGCAAGCCGGAAGAAGTCGCCGGCCTGGTGGCCTACCTGTCGTCCGAAGAGGCTGCCTTTGTTACCGGCGCCAACATTTCAATCAACGGTGGTCAGCACATGTACTGATCCACCGCGAGCCGAAGGCTGCGGCTTGCAGCGCGCCTTCCGCTCGCAAGGTTTTCATAGTCGTTATAGGAAGTCGCAAAAATGGCAAAGAGAATTGCATTGGTAACGGGCGCGATGGGGGGTCTGGGCACGGCGATCTGCAAGGCGCTGTCGCAAAGCGGTTTCACGGTGGTGGCGAACTGTCTGCCGAATTTTCCGCCCAGGGACGAGTGGCTGGCAAAGATGAAGGCGGAAGGTTTCGATTTCATCGTCGCCGAGGCGGATGTCACCGACGACGAGGCCTGCGCGGTGATGGTCAAGAAAGTCGAATCCGAAATCGGCCCCATCGACGTGCTGGTCAATAACGCCGGCATTACGCGCGACTCCGTATTCAAGAAAATGGACAAGGGTCAGTGGGACGCCGTGTTGTCGACCAACCTCGACTCGGTGTTCAACATGACGCATCAGGTGCTCGGCGGCATGGCTGACAGAGGCTGGGGCCGCGTCATCAACATGTCGTCGGTGAATGGCATCAAGGGTCAGTTTGGCCAGGCCAATTACTCGGCGGCCAAGGCCGGCATCCTCGGCTTCACCCGCGCGATTGCGGCCGAAGTCGCAAAGAAGGGCGTTACCGTCAACGCCATCGCCCCCGGCTATATCGGCACCGACATGGTCATGGCGATCAAGCAGGAAGTGCGCGACTCGATCGTGTCGACAATACCGGTCGGTCGTCTGGGCAAGCCGGAAGAAATCGGCGCCTTGTGCTCTTATCTGGTATCGGATCTGGCCGGGTACATGACGGGCGCCACGCTGAATATCAACGGGGGATTGCATTACTGCTGATTCCGCCGGATTTGAAGATACCCCCGCCAGTCGCGGGGCGTCTGCTACCCTGGTAGTAAAACGGTTTCATGGAGGGAAACACAATGGCCGCACAGAGCCGACTGATAAAGAAATACCCGAATCGCCGTCTGTATGACACGCGTACCAGCACCTACATCACGCTGGCCGACATAAAGCAGCTGGTGTTGGCTCATGAAGGCTTCCAGGTGGTTGACGCGAAATCCGGCGACGATCTGACGCGCGCCATCCTGTTGCAGGTGATCCTCGAAGAGGAAGCCGGCGGTGCGCCGATGTTCTCCTCGGAACTGTTGTCGCAGATGATCCGCTTTTATGGCAATGCCATGCAGGGCATGATGGGCGCCTATATCGGGGACAACATCAAGTCCTTCACCGAGGTTCAGGCCAAGCTCAAGGAACAGGCCAAGGGTCTTTATGGCGAAGGTGCGGGCGACAGCCAGGATCTGTGGGCGCAGTTCCTCAAGTTTCAGGGGCCGGCCATGCAGCACATGATGGGTACCTACGTCGAGCAGAGCCAGAAGATGTTCCAGCAGATGCAGGACACCATGCAGGAACAGACGCGCAAGATATTCCCCGGCATTTACGTCAAGCCCGAAGAAAAAGCCGAGAAGAAGTAGTTTTGGCAACGCGACGCAAGACCAGGGCGCCGACCGTCGGCTTCGTGTCGCTGGGGTGCCCCAAGGCGGCGTCCGATGCGGAACAGATACTCACCCGGCTGCGCGCCGAGGGCTACGAAATCTCCGGCAGCTACACCGGCGCCGATCTGGTGGTGGTCAACACCTGCGGTTTCATCGATGCGGCGGTCGAGGAATCGCTCGATGCCATCGGCGAGGCCCTTGCCGAAAATGGCAGGGTCATCGTCACCGGGTGTCTGGGCGCGAAAAAAGATGCGGCGGGCAATGACGTGGTTCGCGCGGTGCACCCGAAGGTGCTGGCGGTCACCGGGCCGCACGCCTTGCAGGAAGTCATGGCGGCCGTGCATCTCCACCTGCCGCCGCTGCATGATCCCTTCGTCGATCTGGTGCCGCCGCAGGGCATACGCCTGACCCCCGACCACTACGCCTATCTGAAGATATCCGAAGGCTGCAACCATCGCTGTACCTTCTGCATCATTCCCTCGCTGCGCGGCGATCTCGTCTCACGTCCGATCGGCGAGGTGTTGCGCGAAGCGGAAGTCCTGGCGAATGCCGGGGTGAAGGAATTGTTGGTGATTTCCCAGGACACCAGCGCTTATGGCGTCGATGTGAAATACCGCACCGGGTTCTGGGGCGGCAAGCCGGTGAAGACACGGCTGTTCGAGCTGTGCAGCGAACTCGGCGAACTCGGATTGTGGGTGCGCCTGCACTATGTCTATCCCTACCCTGACGTCGATGATCTTATTCCGCTGATGGTCGAGGGCAAGATACTTTCCTATCTCGACGTGCCGTTTCAGCATGCCAGCCAGCGCATTTTGAAACTGATGAAGCGCCCGGCGTCGGCGGAGAAGGTGCTCGACCGCATCACTGCCTGGCGCAGGGAAGTGCCTGATCTGACCATCCGCAGCACCTTCATCACCGGCTTTCCCGGCGAGACCGAAGCCGAGTTCAACGAACTGCTGGATTTTCTCGACGAGGCCCAGCTGGATCGCGTCGGCGCCTTCTCCTACTCGCCCGTCGCAGGCGCCACTGCCAACCAGTTGTCTGGAGCCCTGCCGGAGGAGGTGCGAGAAGAACGCAAGGGGCGCTTGCTGCGGCATCAGGAAGATATTTCGACGCAGCGGCTCGAAAGAAAGATCGGCCGCCGCATCAAGGTGCTGGTCGACGACATCGACGAAGACGGCGCCATCGCCCGTTCGGAGGGCGACGCACCGGATGTCGATGGCCTGGTCTACATCACGGATGGGCACGATCTGGAGATTGGCGAGTTTGCCGAGGTCAGCGTCATCGACTGCGATGTCCATGATCTCTACGCGACGCTGGCGCAGCCATGATTGCTGAGTTGCGCCGCCTGCTGGGCGAACGCCATGTACTCACGGCAGCCGACGATGTCGCTCCGTATTGCACCGACTGGCGCGGCCGCTATTCGGGCAGCGCTTTGTGCGTGGTCCTGCCGGGTAGCACGGAAGAGGTGGCTGCCGTGGTGCGCGCCTGCGTCGCCGTCGGCGTGGCCGGGGTGGCTATAGTGCCGCAGGGCGGCAACACGGGGCTTTGCGGCGGAGCGACACCGGTGGGCGGTGAAGTGGTAGTCAGCCTGCGGCGCATGAATCGAATCCGCGTCGTCGATACCGACAACAACTCGATGACCGTCGAGGCGGGCTGCACGCTGCACGCGGTGCAGGAAGCTGCGCGAGAGGCGGATCGCCTGTTTCCGCTGTCGCTGGCGGCGGAGGGCAGCGCCACTATTGGCGGCAACTTGTCCACCAATGCCGGTGGCGTGCAGGTGCTGCGCTATGGCAACGCCCGCGAACTGACGCTGGGTCTCGAGGTGGTGCTTGCCGACGGCCGCATCTGGAACGGTTTGCGCGCCTTGCGCAAGGACAACACCGGTTACGACCTCAAGCATCTGTTCATCGGCGCCGAAGGTACGCTGGGACTGATTACGGCGGCGACGCTGAAGCTGTTTCCGCGCCCGCGCAAGCATGCCACCGCATGGGTTGCCGTCCCCGATCCGGCAGCGGCGGTGCGGCTCCTGGCCCGACTGCGCGATGCAGCCGGCGACAACGTGACGGCATTCGAGATTGTCGGTCGTCAGGCCCTTGAACTGGTTCTCAGGCATATTCCGAATGCGCGCGACCCGCTCGCCGGCAAGCCCGCGTGGCAGGTCCTGATCGAACTGAGCGGCGCGCGCGATGACTTGGCGACTCTCTTGGAGCAGGAACTGCAACATGCTGCGGAGGGCGGTCTGGTCGACGATGCGGCCGTTGCCGCCAGCGAGGCACAGACGGCAGCATTGTGGGCGCTGCGCGAAAATGTTTCGGAGGCGCAGAAGATCGAGGGTGTTTCGATCAAGCACGACATCGCCGTACCCGTATCGCGCATTGCCGAGTTCATCGTGCGCGCCGACGCCGCTTTGCTTGCCGCATTCCCGGAAGTGCGCATCGTCTGCTTCGGCCACATAGGCGACGGCAATCTGCATTACAACCAGTCCCGGCCCGATGTGCAGTCCAACAGTGCGTTCATCGCGCAGACCGGAACGGTCAATCGCCTCGTGCATGATCTGGTTCACGAACTCGGCGGCTCGATTTCCGCCGAACACGGGCTGGGACAGTTGAAGCGCGAGGAGGTGCTGCGCTACAAGAGCGCAACAGAGATGGAAATGATGCGCGCGGTCAAACAGGCCCTTGACCCCCGTGGCTTGATGAATCCCGGCAAACTGCTGTGAGAAATCAGGACGGGGGCTTTACAGGCAGACCCCGCCTACCTATAATGCGCGCTCTCTTGTGGGGGTATAGCTCAGCTGGGAGAGCGCTTGCATGGCATGCAAGAGGTCCGCGGTTCGATCCCGCGTACCTCCACCAAACGATCAGTCCCTATCGTCTAGAGGCCTAGGACATTACCCTTTCACGGTAAGTACCGGGGTTCGAATCCCCGTGGGGACGCCAAGCTGCAAATGAAAACGGGTGCCTGTAATCAGGCACCCGTTTTTGTTTCATATTCATGCTCAGGATTGTGACGCTTGATGCCGATCACCGGACGTCCGGGTTGGCGAACAGTTCCGTCATCAGCGCGGTCTCGCGCTCGATCACGATCTCAAGGAATTCGTCGGCGCCCTTCATGAAGCTGAAGGCGTCGAATCCCCGCTGCAGGAAAGAGTGCAGGGCGCCGAGTCCGGCGAGATGGGCGGGGCCGCTCATCATCTTCAGCGAGAAATGGATCAGCGGCATGCGCGTCAGGCGATCCAGAGTCTTGCCGATCTTGTCGATCAGGGCAATCTGTAGTTCGCGGTCTTTCTTTCTCCCGCAGGTGCGATAGGCCGCGACGTAGGCGGGCCAGTCGATTGCCCGGGCTTTCCCTGCACGGCGCAGGGCCAATACCATTCCCGTGTCCAGCGACTCCGACAGCGTGTCCATTTTCACCGCCTCGAGGAGAGTCGCCAACGCGCGGGCAGGCAGCATGCGCGTCATGATCGGTACAACGCGCGCCAGTTCCTCGTCGCGCGTACGGAAGTCCTTGGAACCGTACAGGTCGCTGAGGAAGAATTCCGCCGCCGGGTTGTGGCGCTGGCTGGCCAGCAGGTCGGCATAGGTGCGCGCAAGCCGTGCCGCCTGCCACTCCTTGAGTCGCGGAAAATCATCGGGTTCAGGATCGCTGGCGCGGGCGGCGCGCAGGTCGCGCGCCTCGACGATGCAGGCGGCCAGTTCGTGGCCGATGGCGTCCTTGTCGAGTTCCTCATCCATGGGGTGGATTATCCATCTGCCGATGCGGACTCGTTAGAGTGCCTTGCCTAAATAGCGGGCCGGCCCGCGCATAAACTGACAAAATACGACGTGCTCATCCAGGAGGAGCCTTGGCATGAATGCTATTCAACCGGCAGCACATCACGTGGCAGACACTGAAGCATTCAAGCGCGTGTTCGAGCGCATGCACGCCGCGACCCGGCGCACTGCGCTGGTGGAACGCGCCAGCCGGCTAGCGCGGCTGGACGCGCTGGCGACGCTGGTGCACGAAAATGCCGAGAGCTTCGTCACGGCCATTGCGGCCGACTTCGGCCATCGGTCGGCGCATGAAACCCGGCTGCTGGAACTGTTTCCCAGCCTCGAGGCGATTCGCCATACCCGCTCGCACTTCGGCAGATGGATGAGGCCGCAGCGCAAGGCGGCGTCGATCTGGTTCCGTCCGGGACGGGCGCGAATCATCCCGCAGCCGCTGGGCGTGGTCGGCATCATCGTGCCGTGGAACTACCCGCTGTTTCTGGCGGTTTCGCCGTTGGCGGCAGCTTTGGCGGCTGGCAACCGGGTGATGATCAAGATGTCGGAGTTCACCCCGCGCACGGGTGAGTTGCTGGCGGAACTGGTCACCAGATATTTCGCCGCGGACGATGTTTCGGTGGTGCTGGGCGATGCAGCGGTCGGCGCCGATTTCGCCCGCCTGCCCTTCGACCACCTGCTGTTTACCGGCTCGACCAAGGTCGGCCACGACATCATGCGCATGGCGGCGGACAACCTGACGCCGGTGACGCTGGAACTCGGCGGCAAGTCCCCGGCAATCGTCGGCCCCGCCTATTCGATGGAAAAGGCGGCCGAGCGCATCATGGTCGGCAAGCTGCTGAATGCCGGGCAAACCTGCATCGCGCCCGACTACGTGCTGGTGCCGGCCGGCCGCGAGCAGGCTTTCATCGACGCGGCGCGCGCGGTGGTGGCGAAGTGCTTCCCGGCAATGGCGACCACGCCGGACTACACCTCGATTGTCAGTGACCGCCACTATCAGCGCCTGCAAGGGTACGTCACCGACGCGCAGGCGCGTGGCGCGCAGATTGAGCCGCTGTCGACGGCAACGGCGGATGAAGAGAGGCGCAAACTGCCGCCGCTGGCCCTGCTGAATGTCGATGAAGACATGCGCGTGATGCAGGACGAGATCTTCGGCCCGCTGCTGCCGGTGCTGCCCTACAACGACCTCGACGCGGCAATCGCTTACGTCAACCAGCATCCGCGCCCGCTGGCCCTGTACTGCTTCGAGAACGATGCCGGGCGGCGCGACCGGGTTTTGAATGAGACGGTGGCCGGCGGCGTCACGGTCAACGACACCATCCTGCACATCGCGCAGGAAGATCTGCCCTTCGGCGGCGTCGGCCCCAGCGGCATGGGACATTACCATGGCATCGAAGGTTTCAAGACCTTCTCCAAGCAGAAGGCCGTGTTCTATCAATCCTGGCTCAACGGCATGTCGCTGTTCAATCCGCCGTATGGCGGGCTGTTCGAGCGCTTGACTAAACTTCTGATTCGGTGATGATCATGCCGGGTCGACGTCAATCCAGCAAGACCGCGATCGCCGGTGGCTTGCTGCCGGCGCTGCCCTGAAAGTCGGCGATGGCGGCACGGCAAATGCGGTGGATTCTGCTGGCTGAACTGCTGGTGTATTCGGCACTGGGCGGGTGGCTGGTTTCGCGCGCCGGATGGACGCCGCTGCAGGCGACGGGCCTCGCGCTGGCGAGCTTCCTCGGACTGCGCCTGCTCATCGTCGCGATAACTTTCAGCCTGATGCTCAATCACTCCAGTGTCGTGCCGGACGGATTGCGTCTCGACCTCGCCCAGGCGGCACGCATGGTGCTCGAAGAATATCTCGCACTGATTCTGATGTTCGTCGCGCTGGTGCCCTTTGAAGGCTTCTGGCTGGGGCCGGATCGATTGACAAAAACGCCCGGCAGCCGCCTGCCGCTGCTGCTGATTCATGGTTATCAGTGCAATCGTGGTTTCTGGTTCTGGCTGCGCCCGAGGCTGGAAGCTGCCGGCCGGACCGTGGCGACGCACAGCATGGAGCCGGTGTATGCGGATATCGACCACTATGCGGAAGGCATCGCCCGGCGGATCGATGAGGTGCTGGCAGCGACCGGCGCACCACGGGTGATTCTGGTTGGCCACAGCATGGGCGGGCTGGCCTCCCGCGCCTATCTGCGGCGCCATGGCAGGGACAAGGTGGGGCGCCTGATCACGCTCGGCTCGCCGCATCATGGCAGCCGGCTGGCGTGCCTGGGCCTGGGGACGAACGCCCGCCAGATGTGCATCGGCAGCCAATGGCTGAGCGCGCTCGGCGTGCCCGGCGCGGTGCCGCTGCCGCCGGGATCCGTGTCGATCTACAGTTGCCACGACAACTATGTCGTTCCGCAACAGGCCGGCTCTACACTGGAAGGCGCCGCCAACGTCGCCATTAGCGGCGTCGGCCACATAGCGATGGCCTTTTCGCCCTTGGTGCTGGACCAGTTGCTGGAGGCACTGGCGTCACCGTCGCCATGAGGCAGGCGCGGGCGACACTCGAACTATCGGTTTGCATTTAAAGGATCGGGAAAGTCATGAAGGAATTCGATTACATCGTAATAGGCGGCGGCGCGGGGGGCTGTGCCGTGGCGGGGCGTCTTTCGGAGGATCCCGGCATCAGCGTATGCCTTCTGGAAGCAGGGAAGAGCGACGACCAGATGCTGATAAAGGTGCCCGTCGCCGCTGCCGTGATGCTGCCTACCAGGATCAATAACTGGGCCTTCGAAACCGTTCCTCAGCCAGGTCTCAATGGCAGGCGGGGCTATGCGCCGCGAGGCAAGGCGCTGGGCGGTTCAAGTTCCCTGAATGCGATGATATACAACCGCGGTCATCCATCCGATTACGATCATTGGGCCGCATTGGGTAATGACGGCTGGTCCTGGCGGGAGGTTCTGGCCTATTTCAAGAAGTCGGAACACAACGAGAATTTCCGTGACGAATATCACGGACAGGGCGGGCCGCTCAATGTCGCCATTTTGCAATCAATGAATCCTTTCCAGGAAATTTATCTTGAGGCCGCCAGGCAGGCGGGATTCAAGGTGATTGCTGATTTCAATGGCGCTGATCAGGAAGGAATCGGCCTTCATCAGGTTACCCAAAAGAACGGTGAGCGCTGGAATGCGGCGCGCGCCTATCTGGGTCCGCATCTGGCCAATCGTCCCAACTTGACCGTGATCACGCAGGCGTTGGCGCGGCGCATCTTGTTCACCGGCAAACGCGCCAGCGGCGTGGAATTCCTGCAAGGTGGCGAACTCCAAGTGTTTCGGGCAAGGCGGGAACTGATACTTAGTGCCGGCGCCTTGCAAACTCCTCAACTCTTGCAACTCTCGGGAGTCGGCGCTGGCGCGGAGTTGCAGGAATTCGGCGTTCCGGTCATTCACGATCTGCCTGGTGTCGGCAAGAACCTGCAGGACCATCCCGACTATATTTTTGTCTACCGGGCCAAGTCTCTTGATCTGCTCGGCTTCTCGCCGGGTGGCTCACTGCACACGATCAAGGAAATCCTTCGTTACCGGAAACATCGCACCGGCTTGATGGCAACGAATGGCGCCGAGGGCGGAGGTTTCCTGCGGCGATTCCCGGATTCGCCGGCGCCCGATTTCCAACTGCATTTCGTCGTCGGCATGATTGACAACCATCTTCGCAAACTGCATTGGGGGCACGGTTATTCCTGCCACGTCTGCCTGTTGCGGCCGAAGAGCATCGGCACGGTGAGTCTCGCCGCCGCCGATCCGGCGGCGGCCCCGAAGATTGATCCGAAATTCTTCGACCATCCCGACGATCTCGACGCCATGGTCGATGGCTTCAAGCTGGCTCGGAAAATCATGGATGCGCCCGCCCTGGCCAATATCCGCAGCGGCGAGCTGTACACCGAGGGGATACATTCGGACGACGAAATACGCGAAGAGCTGAGGAATCGTTCGGACACCATCTATCACCCGGTCGGGACCTGCAAGATGGGAACCGATCCGATGGCGGTGGTCGATTCGCGCTTGCGCGTGCACGGCCTTAAAGGCCTGCGCGTGGTGGATGCTTCAATCATGCCCACGCTGATCGGCGGCAACACCAACGCACCGACAATGATGATCGGCGAAAAGGCGGCCGAGATGATTCGCATCGACGCCGTTCACGCCACCTGAGTCGGTACCGGACGGAAAGTGCCACGCCGACGTTCCGTACCGGCCTGGCGGAGGCCGCGAGTCGAGCGCAGCCCGATGTTGGGTGATACAGTTGAGACTGAGGGGATGGGCGAGGTATTGCCTGTTGCCATGAGCATAATGAATGACCCGTATCCCGCGTGAAGGAGCCATGCGCGGCGGGCTGTCGTTATAAAGGAGAATTCTCTTGATATCTGAATTGCTGAGCCAGTCACTTCGCACCACGGCACTGAGTGCCGCCATGCGCGGCGCCGGGCTGGCCGTGCGCTTCCTGCCCATACCGCAGCCTACGATACTGGTAGGTCCGGGCGCCAGTGGCCGGCTGGGACAAACAATCGCGGGGTTTGGTCACGGCAAGATCCTTATCGTCACCGACAGCATCATCTCCAAACTGGGCCTGCTCGACGACCTGACCAAGGCCCTGACCTCGGGTGGTTCAGAGTATGTGATATTTGACGCCATCACGCCTGATGCACCGATCCCGCTGATTGAAGAAGGGATTGAGTTCTATCTGGCACACGGCTGCGACGCCATCGTGGCGTTCGGGGGCGGTTCTTCAATGGATGCCTCCAAAGCCATTGCAGCGGCAGTCTCCAATCCCGGCAAGACGCTGCGCGAGTTGGCCGGCTATTTCAAGGGCCTGAATACGCCGGTCAAAATCTACGCCGTTCCCACCACCGCCGGCACTGGCTCGGAGGTGACCGTTGCCGCCGTCATTTCGGATCCGGAACGCCATGCCAAGCTGGTGATCGTCGATACGCGCCTGGTGCCAAAGATGGCGGCGCTCGATCCTTGCCTGATGACCGGGCTGCCTCCACATATCACAGCAGCGACAGGCATTGACGCACTGACACACGCCATTGAAGCCTTTGTCGGGAAGTGGGCCAATCCCTACACGGATGACATGGCCTTGTCAGCGACCGGGCTGATATTCGAGAACCTGCGAGTGGCGTACAGCGATGGAAAGAACCTTGAAGCGAGAGAGAAAATGGCGCTGGCCGCGACCTACGCAGGACTTGCCTTTACCCGCGCCAATGTCGGCTATGTGCATGCCATTGCGCATCAGTTTGGTGGCAAATACCACACCCCTCACGGCCTTGCCAATGCCATCATGCTACCGTTGGTTCTGAAGTATTCGCTCCCGGCCATTACGGACAGGCTGGCCTTGCTGGCGGTGCGCGCCAAACTCGGCCGCGCGAACGAGTCGGACGAGGTGTTGGCGAAGAAGTTTCTCGATGCTGTGGTGCAGCTCAATCTCGATCTGGGAATCCCGACCTTCCTGGCGGCACTGAAGGAGTCCGATATTCCCCAACTGGCCGAAGCTGCTTGCCATGAAGCTCACACCGGATATCCGGTACCTCGCTATATGACGCAAGCCGTTTGCGAAGACATCATTCGCCAGGTGTTGCCGTCCGTTGCTTCAGAAAAAAAGCCGACTCGGCGCCGGAAGAAAATGGGCTAATGCCCGGCATTCCGCTCCAAAAACGGGTTGGTGTTCAATCAAATTGACGAGGTTAGAGATTATGAAGAAAGTGGTTACCGTGACGTTGGGATCATCCAAGAAGGATTTTGAATTCAAGACAAAGTTTCTGGGTCAGGAGTTTTCTGTCCGACGTTTGGGTGCCGACAAGGACAGCAGCAAGGCCTGGGAGTTGATGCGCCGCCAGCAAGCCAATGCGGATGCCATCGCGTTGAGCGATATGGCCGATCACTATCACGTCGGATTGCGCACGATCGTCAACAAGGAATCGCAACGCCTGATGCAGGTCGTCACGCGAATACCGGTCACCACGGGGGCGAGCTTGCGCCGGCTGCTGCAGGTGCGTGCCATACGTTATGTGCAGAAGGAGTTAGGTCACTACTTCAACAACAATCTGGTTCTGTTTCTATCCGGCATGCGCAATTACGACATGGCGGTCGCTCTGTCCGATTACACCAAGAATCTGAGCTTTGCCGATCCGGTATTTCAGGCGGGTTCTCCCCTTCTGTTGGGTTCGCTGGACCAGCTTGAACTCTACGCCAAGGGCAAGGAGCTACTTCCCGACATCGTGCCCGGAAAATTGCTGAAATCCGTATTGAGCATCCTGAAGAACAAGATCGTTGCCAATGCCGTCGCCAAATCCCACGTTATTGTCGGTACCTTTCGAGAAATAGAGGCGGTTACCTCACGCGGTAATCTGGAGGGCAAGACCCTCATCACCTCGGCCGTGGATGACGATCGACTTGCATTTTTCACGAGGCACAAAGTCAATCTGGTGGTGGATGTTTCGCCAAAACTGTTTGACAAAGTGGTGGGTATCAGCACTATCTCTGCCATGATCCTTGCAGCGCTGGAAAAGCCGGAATCAGAACTGGCCGACCACGATTTTGAAGAAATAATCAACGAACTCGACATCAAGCCGCGCTTGCTCCACCCCACAGGGCATTTCCGCAACATCCGCCGTTTTGCCTTTGTCGTACATCCGCTAAGCCAGGAGTACATCAAAAAGGGTTTCCCGCTTCCCAAGGCTACGCCCAAGGTAATCATGGATGGGGTGGAGACACTTGCCGCCTACCTGCCCCCGATGGTCTATTGCAAGATGAGCAACATCATCTCGCCCACGGGCGCCGAAGCCGAAGGCTGGTTGATTTCAGTGGGTGGAACGCCCAAGGAAATGCTGTCGCACAGTCCCGAATTTACATATCGGCGTTTGCTGCATGCGGCAAGGATTGCGGAAGGGCTGGGGGCCCAGATCATGGGTTTGGGCGCGTTCACCAAAGTCGTCGGCGACGCAGGGATTACCGTGGCGCGACGCGCCAGCATTCCAATCACCACCGGCAACAGCTACTCCGCATCGGGCGCTCTGTGGGCGGCGGCTGACGCCATGCGACGCATGGGGCTGATTTCGGTGAAGAAGGGTGCCAAGAAAGTGCCGGCCAAGACCATGGTGATTGGTGCAACCGGCTCCATCGGGTCGGTCAGCGCGCGTCTGCTGGCAATGGCCTTCGACGAAGTCGTAATCGCCGGTCGCGATATCAGGAAACTCAATGAACTGAGGGATTCGATTTTGCTGGACACGCCGGACGCCAAGGTCACCTCATCGACTGATTATGACAGCCTGCTGGGTGACATGGACATGATCGTGACGTCCACCTCGGGGGCAGGCAAGAAGATTCTGGACATCACCAAGGTCAAGCCGGGTTGCGTCATTACCGATGTCGCCCGTCCGCTGGATCTGCCGGCCGAGGAGGTGGCCAAACGACCCGATGTGCTGGTGATCGAATCAGGCGAGATCGAACTGCCAACCCCGGTCAAAGGCCTGAAGTCCATCGGCCTGCCAAAGAACGTCATCTATGCCTGCCTGGCGGAAACCATCGTGCTGGCACTGGAAGGTCGATTCGAGGTATTCACCATCGGCCGCGACACCGAGTGGGAAAAGGTCAAGGAGATCTACAAGCTCGGTATAAAGCACGGCATGAAACTGTCAGCCATATCGGGTGTCAAGGGTGTGTACACCGATGAAGATATTGCCAAGGTAGTGGCCCTCGCAAGAAAGGCACGCCTGACATGGAAGCGATCGGGCAGCACTACGGCGGCAAAGGCACTGTCGAAGAAGGCCGTGGCAAAGAAGGCTCCCGCGAGAACCGCGGTTAAGCCGAAGAAGCCCGCCTCAAAACAAGCGCCGGCAAAGAAAGCGGCGGGCAAGACGATAGTGAAGAAGAAGACAAAGGCATAGCAATAACTTCCTGATCCGGTACGAGGGTTGAAGCCATGAATTCCGTTCGTCTTAATCCACTGGATTCCGCCTGGTTGTTCACCGAGGCACGCGCTACCCCAAACCATGTCGGTGGCCTGTTGCAGTTCCGGCTGCCCGAGGGCGCACCCAGGGACTTCATGCGCGAGTTGATGGCCGAGTTTCGCGGCCACCGGGAATTCAGCCCGCCCTGGAACCGACGCCTGAAATATGCGTTCAACAAGAACCCCATGCCCGTGTGGATAGAGGACGACGACATCGACCTCGAATACCATGTGCGGCATGCGGCGCTACCCTGGCCGGGCGGCGAGCGGGAACTCGGCGAACTGGTCGGCCGCCTGCAAAGCACGCCGCTGGATCTGAGCCGCCCGCCCTGGGAATGCACCATAATCGAGGGACTCGAGGGCGACCGCTTTGCCCTGTTCATCAAGATGCACCACTCCCTGATCGACGGCGTGAGCGGAATGAAGCTGCTGCAGCGGGCGATGTCGCCCGACCGCGCGAAAAGCGTTGGACTCCCGCCGTTCTGGGACGCCGGCCTCGAGTCGGGTGCGAGGCGGGAACGCGACACCCTGCTGCCGACTGTAGCCAATGCAGCGGCCGCGGCGGTACAGGCCTTGCGTGGTCAGGCGCAGACGGTTCCGCAACTGGTCGCGGCTTTCGCCACGA
>Ga0208566_1000313_pt1 | contig 34294 bp, 31 predicted proteins | sample PL_2010_150m_FD_184159 | JGI IMG/M metagenome (GOLD analysis project Ga0208566, IMG submission 184159) | Freshwater microbial communities from Powell Lake, British Columbia, Canada to study Microbial Dark Matter (Phase II) - PL_2010_150m... | ecosystem: Environmental > Aquatic > Freshwater >...
GCGATATGCACGGCGCCGACAATCAGCAGGCGCGGCGACGGCACATAGGCGCGGGCAAACAGCGTGTCCGGGCCGGACAGCGACGTGCTGCGACCGCTGGCGAGCAGGGTCGCAGCCTCGGCCGCATGCGCCGGCGCCAGCGTCAGTTCGCCGCTGCGACCCGCCGCATCGACCACGCACTGCGCGCCATCGGCCAGGCGCGTGACGACGACCAGAGCCTCGCGCTTCTGCTGCGCTTGAGCAATGCGGGCGAGCGTGGCGGCCTTCATTCCACCGGTTCCACAAACACCTGCACGCGTCCGCCGCAGGCCAACCCGACCCGCCAGGCCTGCTCGTCGCTGACTCCGAACTCGAGCAGTTGCGGGCGGCCGGAGGCCATGACCTGAGCGGCGGCATCGATCACGGCACCTTCGATACAACCGCCGGAGACGGATCCGACAAAGTGTCCGGCGTCATCGACCGCAAGGTGGCTGCCCTCGGGCCGCGGCGACGAACCCCAGGTGCTGACCACGGTAGCCAGCGCTGCCGGCTTGCCTTCTGCCCGCCATTTGCGGAGGGTTTCAAAGAGGGATTCGGTGTCTGTCTGCACGTTTGCTTTCGGTTTCCAACGCCAGCGCCAACTGTACTACTTCAGGTAATGAATGCATGCCGAATCAGAAGGTCGAAAAAACCATGGCAAAGAGATTGACATCACGCGGTTAGTTTGCATACAGTGTACCGTATCCGGTATTTGACGTTTCCGCGAACGACGAATGAAAACCAGAATCCGTCTTCGAGTCGTCCCTGATCCAGGATTGAGAAGTAGTATTCGGTGTTGCTTGAACAGCCCAAAATAATTATCGAGGAGACAAGACATGAGCCAAACCCGCATCGTGCTTGACGAAAGTGAAATCCCGACGCACTGGTACAACATCGCAGCCGACCTGAAAAATCCACCCTTCCCGCCCTTGGGGCCGGACGGCAATCCGGTAACTCCCGACAAGATGCTGGCCATCTTCCCCGGCCCCGTGCTGGAGCAGGAGATGTCGGCCGAACGCTGGATCGAGATTCCCGAAGAAGTACGCAAGATCTACGCACTGTGGCGGCCAAGCCCCCTATGCCGTGCCGAGCGGCTGGAAAAGATGCTGGGCACGCCGGCCAAGATTTTCTACAAGTACGAGGGCGTTTCTCCCGCCGGCTCGCACAAGCCCAATTCAGCCGTACCGCAGGCCTATCTCAACAAGATCGCCGGCACCAAGCGCCTGGTGACCGAAACCGGCGCCGGGCAGTGGGGTTCATCGCTTGCCTTCGCCGGCCAGATCTTCGGTCTGCCGGTCGAGATTTTCATGGTCAAAGTGAGCTACAACCAGAAGCCTTACCGTCGCCTGATGATGCAGACTTGGGGCGGCGATGTGGTTGCCAGCCCGTCCGTCCGGACCAAGACCGGCCGCGACCTGCTGGCCACCGATCCGGATAACCCGGGCAGCCTCGGCTTTGCGATTTCCGAAGCCATTGAATCAGTGGTGACGAATCCGGGCAGCAAGTACGCGCTGGGCTCGGTGCTTAACCACGTGCTCTTGCACCAGACCGTGATCGGGCTGGAAGCCAAGAAGCAGTTCGAGAAATTCGGCGAATATCCGGACATGATTTTCGCACCCTGCGGCGGCGGTTGCAATTTTGCCGGCGTCAGCTTCCCCTTCCTCGCCGATGCGGCTGCGGGTGACAAACGCGCGCAGAAGATCCGCTTTGTCGCGGTCGAGCCGGCCTCCTGCCCGACGCTGACCAAGGGCGTGTATGCCTATGACTACGGCGATGCCTCCGGCTACACGCCGATAATGAAGATGTACACGCTGGGCCACGATTTCATGCCTCCCGGTATTCATGCCGGCGGCCTGCGCTATCACGGCGACTCGCCGCTGATTTCGCAGCTCTATCACGAGAAGCTGATCGAGGCGGTAGCGGTGCATCAGACGGCCACCTTCGAGGCTGGCGTAATGTTCGCACGGGCCGAGGGCATTATCCCCGCACCCGAATCGGCCCATGGCATTCGCGCCTGTATCGACGAAGCGCTGCGCTGCAAGGCCAGCGGCGAACCGAAGACGCTGTTCTTCAACCTGTCCGGCCACGGCCATTTCGACATGAGCGCCTACGAAGACTATTTCGCCGGCAAGCTCACCGACTACGAGTATCCGGCCGAGGCGATTCAGGCCTCGCTAAAGAATCTGCCGCAGGTCGACTGGCCGCCAAAAGCTGCTTAGTTCGTACACGAGATAGCGTTACACTCGGAGGGAAGAGGGCGTAAGCTCTCTTCCTTCTGTTTTTTATCGATCGCCAATCGCTCTACCTGAGGACATCGCCGTGACGACAACCGCTTTTGAAACCGACAAGCTGATTCGTTTCCATCATTGCGATCCGGCCGGCATTGTTTTCTATCCGCAGTATTTCGTGCTCTTCAACGAGTTGGTCGAGGACTGGTTCAATCAGGGCCTCGGCATCGACTTCGCGAAATTCCATGTCGAGCAGGGCATGGGCGTGCCGATGGGCAGCATCGTCTGCAGGTTTCTTTCGCCGAGCAAGGTCGGCGAAATGTTGCGTCTGTCGCTGTCGATCAAACGCATCGGGACGAGTTCTCTGGAACTGAACGTGACCGGACGGTACGCTGGCGAGACCCGCGTTCAGGCAACGCTGACCATCGTGCTAGCCTCGTTGAAAACAGGGCGTTCAATGCCAATTCCGGACGACATGCGAACCCGGCTGGAACCTTATCTGGTGGTGAAGCCCGGCTGAAGATGTTTCGCCGCAAACTCCTGCAGTGCTCGCTGGAATTCGGCGATTGACGCAGCGGTAATTTCCTCGCCGCATTCGTAGCAGTGCGCGCCGTTGGTGCGGTCGACCCAGCGACAGCCGCATTCGTCGCAGGCCAGTTCCGGCGCCCCCTGTGGATTGGTGAAGATCATCGGCAGGCACCCAGGAAGGCCAGCCCGAGCGAATCGAGAAAGTCCTCGTAGCCGGCGTCCTGCAACTGGGCCTTGTTCTTGAACACGAAGAACATCATGCGGCCGCGCCGGATCAGGCGCTTGATCGCGGTCGGCATGTCGCCGTCCAGTTGGTCGAGCATGGTCGCCATGGCCTCTGCATCGGCGACCAGCAACAGATCCACCTGGGTCGAGGACATGCCCGCAAAACGCTCGATGCGCGCCGACATGCCCTCGTTCTCCAGTTCCCATGCCAGCATCGACACTTCTGTCGCCACTTGCACGCCTTCCAGGCGCTTGCCGGGAAGGATGCCGGAGGCCTCGCGCGAAACGAAACCAATGCGCGAGCCCTGCTGCATTTCGACGAACAACTCGCGATAGCGATCCAGCATGCATTGCCATCGAGCAATCTCGCCGAATGTTTGATCCGCAGTGGCAGTCATCAGTGCTTGGGCGTCGCCAGCTCAAGGGTTTCGATGAAGTCCAGAATTGCGGCTTCTTCCAGCGCGCTTCTCTGCTGCAGGAGAAAAGGCTTGATCTGAAGCCGGCGCACCAGACCCGCCATGCACGATTCTCCTTCGGCGCACACCTTCTGCAGCGCAACTTCACTCATGACAAGCAGCATGCCCCATTCCGCGGGAAACCGTCCGTCGAAGTCGCAGCGCGAGGCCGGCTGGCTGCCGTCCGGCCACCACAGCCATGCCGAACCGCTCTTCGCCGCGTAGTCATCCGAATCGACAAAGGCAACCGCCAGCGCTGCGCTCGCCTCACCTTCCGCCGCGGGCAATACGGTGAGCACTTGCCGCCAGGTCGACTCATCCAGCCTCATGCGTCCGGAATCACCGCCGTTACTTCGATCTCGACTTTCGCGCCCTTCTCGACGAACCCTGCTACCTGTACCGCTGTCATGACAGCGCCATAGGTGCCGATGATCTCGCGGAAGACGCGGCCCAATTCCTTTTGCGACACGTCGTATTCATCCTTGTCGCCGAGGTACCACGTCATGCGCACGATGTGCTCCGGGCGCGCACCGGCCTCGGCCAGTATCGCCACGATGTTCTTCAGCGCCTGCGCGGCCTGCCCGACCAGATCGGCGGCCCTGAATATGCATTTTTCATCCCAGCCGACCTGGCCGGCGACAAATACCATTTGCCCGCGCGGGGCTACCACGCCGTGGCTATAGCCCTTGGCCAACGGCCAGCCGGGCGGTACAAGCGTCTTCATTTGTTCTCTCCTTAACGTGAAATAACTCGTTCGGAGCGACTGGCGATAGCCGAGCGAAGCGAGCCGAATAGTAGCCCCCCGTGAGGGGAAATGGGGGGGCGGGCCTTCAATTCGCCTTTAACGATTTCATGGCACGGGGGTGGTTTGACGACCATGCAAGTCAGGCTGTCTGGCGCAACCTGAAACGTTGCAGCTTGCCTGTTTCGGTACGCGGCAGCGCGCTGGCAAACTCTATGCTGCGGGGGTATTTGTAGGGCGCGATGGTCTGCTTGACAAAGTCCTGCAGCTCTTTCGCCATCTCCGGAGTCGGCTCATTGCCGGGTCGCAGCACGACAATGGCCTTGACGATCTGGCCGCGCTCCTCGTCGGCCGCGCCGACGACGCCGCACTCGGCAACCTTGGGGTGCCGCAGCAGGGCATCCTCCACTTCGGGGCCGGCGATGTTGTAACCCGCTGAGATGATCATGTCATCAGTGCGCGAGTGGTAGTGGAAGTAGCCCGCGGCATCCATAGAATAGGCATCACCGGTGTAGTTCCAGCCATCCTTGACGTACTTGGCCTGGCGCTCATCCGCCAGATAGCGGCAACCGGTCGGACCCTTGACCGCCAGATTGCCGACCTCGCCCACCGGCGCCGGCTTGCCGTTGTCGTCCATCACGCAGGCAGCGTAGCCGGGAACCACGGTGCCGGTGGCCCCGGGGAGCGCATGCGCCTCGTCGGCGGAGATAAAGATATGCATCAGCTCAGTGGCACCAATGCCGTCGATCATCTCGATGCCGGTCGCCTCCTTCCACAGTGCGCGTGTCGCCGCGGGCAACGCCTCGCCGGCCGACACGCACTTGCGCAAACTGCTGTTGCGCAGCGGCCCGGCGATCGGCGCGATGGCGCGATAGGACGTCGGCGCGGTGAACAGCACGCTGGCCTTGTAGGTCGCAATCGCGTCGACCAGGCCCTGCGGCGTGCCCTGCTCCAGCAATACCGTGGAAGCGCCGACACTGAGCGGGAACAGCAGCAGCCCGCCGAGGCCGAAGGTAAAGGCCAGCGGTGGCGTACCCATGAAGATATCGTCTGGCACCGGGCGCAGGACATGCGGCGGCCAGCAGACGCAGGACGCCATGACATCGCGGTGAAAATGCATGGTTGCCTTGGGCTGGCCAGTGGTGCCGGACGTGAAGGCGAGGATGCAGGTGTCGTCGCGCGAGGTATCGACGTTGTCGAAACTCGCGGAATGCTTCGCCATCGCCGCCTCGAGGCCTTCTGCCGAGCCATCGTTGAACCAACGGATATGCTTGAGTTCGGGCGACCCGGCAGCGGCCAGCTTGAGTTCCTCCGCCAGGCGCAGGTCACACAGTGCGTGGGTCACCCGTGCCTTGGTGATCACGTGCTTGAGTTCCTTGGCGCGCAGCAGCGGCATGGTCGCCGTGGCGACAGCGCCGACTTTCATGACGGCGAACCAGCAGGCCGCCATCATCGGATTGTTGGGCGCGCGCAGCAGGACGCGGTTGCCCGGCACCACGCCGAGATCCTTCACCAGCACATTCGCAATGCGATTGGCACGTTCCTGCAGATCGGCGTAGGTCCAGCGCAGGTTTGGCGCCTGGATGCAGACGCGCTCGCCGCGCCCTTCCGCAACGTGCTGGTCGAGCAAGGGCCAGGCACAGTTGAGCCGCTCGGGAAACTTCAGTTCCGGCAGCTCGAAAATAAACTCCGGTTGCTGTTCCGGCGGCGGCAGGTTGTCGCGTGTAAAAGTATCAATATGGGCGCTGTAGGGCATACCCTTCCTCCTCTCCTGACTTCGATTCGCCTAGATCCTCACGCCGAGGCGATAGCCTTCCTGGATGGCCTGATCGAGACCGCGCGGCACCGTGGCATCGCCGCCGCCGTGCAGCTCGTCGACCATCCACTGGAACTCGTAGAACAAGTCGTGGTTGGCCTTGCGCGGACTGGACACGATCACGCTGTCGCAGGGGATGAACTGCTCGCCCTTGGGCGTTTTTACCGTTGCGCCTTCGCTGGTGACCTTGACCAGCTGCGCCAGAGTAACGGTCTTGATGCCCAGTTCATCCACCCAGGCGGTATGTCGCCACTTGAAGGTTGGCATGATGTCACCGCCGATGCGCTTCTCTTTCTCGATTACGGTGAGCTCATGGCCGGCCTTGGCGAGGAACTCGGAAATGGTCAGACCGATCACGCCGCCGCCGATCATCACCACGCGCTTGCCCGGTTTGACGCGGCCGTGCGCCACTTCGAGCGCGTCGACCAGCAACTCGGCACCCTCGAGGTACTGGAACACCGCCATGTCGGTGCGCGCGCCGGCGGCGACAATGCAGACGTCGTATTCGTGCAGCACGCTGCGCATAAACTTGGCATTGGCCTCAGTGTTGAGCCGCACCTCGACGCCGAGTTTCTTCGCCATCACGCCGTAGTAATCGATGACGCTTTGCAGGTCGGCGGGACGCGCCAGATCGTTGGCGGCATAGGCGCCGAGATTGCCGCCGATTTTGTCCGCCTTGTCGTACACGGTCACCGCGTGGCCGCGCTTGCGGGCCGTGATCGCCGCCTCCATGCCGGCCGGACCGGCGCCGATGATCATGATGCGCTTCTTCTCGGTGGCCTCTGTGACGTGGTATTCGGGTTCGACTTCATGGCCGAGCATCGGGTTCATGGTGCAGGTGTAGGGCAGATCGCGGAACAGGCGCGACAGGCAGTTGAGCGAACCGATGCAGGGACGAACTTCCTCCATGCGATCCTCGGCGGCCTTGTGAATCATTTCCGGGTCGGCCAGCAGCGGCCGGCAAACCTCCCAGTAGTCGAACACCTCGTCGCGTACGCATTCGTTGGCCATCGCCGGATCAGGCAGACGGTTGCCGAATGCCACCAGCACGCCGGGGAACATCTTCTTGGCCTTGGCCGAGAGAAAGTTCCAGTAGCCCGGCTCGACGTCGCGGCCGAAGGATGATTCCGGCGCTTCCTGCCAGCCTACGGTGACCGAGATCATGTCCACGCCGCAATCGGCGGCCTGCTGCATCAGCTCGAAAGATTCATCCTGGGTATTGCCACCCCAGCGGTCCATCAGTTCCGCCCCGTTCAAGCGTATCGACAGCGGATTGTCGGGCGTGGCCTGCTTGATCGCGTCGATCAGCTCGCGCATGAAGCGACCGCGATTCTCGACCGAGCCGCCGTATTCGTCGGTTCGCTGGTTGGTGAAACGGGAATTGAAGTTGGCCAGCAGGTAACCCATGAAGCTGGTGACTTCGGTACCGTCAAAGCCGGCGCGAATCGCACGCTTTGCCGCATCGGCATGCTGCGCGATGACGACCTTGATCTGCTCCTTGGTCAGTTCGCGCGGCGGACGGAAATGCGGCAGCGTCTGCGGCACCACCGAAGGCTGGACGCAGTAGCCGAGATCAATGCCACCGTAGCGTCCGGCATGCAATATCTGCTGCATCGCCATGGCGCCTGCGTCGTGGATGTAGCGGGCAATCATCTCGAACTGCGGAAGGAACTTGTCGTCGTGGATGGCGATCTGGCGGAAGTAGGACTTGCCCTCTCCCAGAGCATCGGGATAGGCACCCTGATTGGTTATCAGGCCGCAACCGGTGCCGGCGATGACGCGCACCCGCGCCAGTTCGCGCGGCGTAATGGTGCCGTCGCGGCCGTTGTAGTTCGAGACGCAGCAGGCGCCGTACTTGATCCGGTTCTTGACCTCGAACTTGCCGATGCGTCCCGGTTGAAACAGGTGATTGAGCTTTGCTTCGCCTGGCTTTGTCACTGTGTGGTTCTCCTGTTGTTCTGGATTTGGCACGAGCCTACTTCAACTGTGGATACTGTATACATTAGATGCAAAGGAGTCAATTCCCGCCGGCCTATTCCTGATCCTCCGCCGGCATGTCACATGTGTATTTGGTCGGCGAAACGGGCTATTGCATTGATGACGGCAACAGGCTGGTCCCTATGCGGCGAGTGCCGGCAATCCGCGAGCTTTAGCAATTCAACACCGGTCGTCACGATTGCCTTTGACGCGATCACTTCGATCTGCGCCATGGTTCCGTATTCGTCATCCACACCCTGAATGGCGAGGATCGGACAGCGAATCTCCGCAAGACAGCCCTCGATATTCCATGAACGAAAATCCGGATCCAGCCAAATGTCGTTCCATCCGTAAAAGGTGCGCCGGACATCACGGTGATATTTGGCGAGCTTCGCCGGCAGATCGGTAGTCTCGAATGCGAGTTTCGCCGCTTCGATGCTGCGGATCGAAATATCTTCGACGAAACAGTGCGGCGCCATGACCACCAGCCCGGCCACTCTATTGCGGCTGTCACCGGCATGCAGCAGGGCAATCGACGCACCATCGGAATGCCCGACCAGCACCGGGTTCTCGATATCCAGCGCCGCCAGCAGTTCGGGAAGCACCTCGCGCGCCTCGCGGTGCATGAAATCGGGACGGAAGGATTCCGCAAAGGCATCTGACTGCCCGTAGCCGTAACGTGAATAGACCAGGGTCCGGCAACCGGTAGCAGTGGCGAGGCGTGCCGGAAAATCGCGCCACATCGCAACCGAGCCGAGGCCCTCGTGCAGCAGCACCAGCGTTGGCCTGTTGATCTGGTGGGCGGGGATCAACTGATATTCGAGATTCCGGCCGCAGGCCTTGATGAAGCCGCTATGCACGGTCAGACTCCGAGAAAACGGTGCATCAGTTCCCGATTTTCCGAGAGATCGCCGGACGCTCCGGAAAACACCACCCGGCCCTTCACCAGCACTACGCTGCGATCCGCCAATGCCATGACGGCCGCGTAATTCTTGTCGACAATCACGGTGGCAATGCCGGAAGCACGAATGGTCTTGATGATGCTCCAGATTTCCCGGGCGATCAGCGGCGCCAGCCCTTCAGTGGCTTCGTCGAGAATCAGCAGATCGGGGTTGGTCATCAGCGCACGACCGATGGTCAGCATCTGTTGTTCCCCACCGGAAAGCTGCGCCCCGCCGTTGTCCAGACGCTCGCCAAGTCGGGGAAAAGTACGAATGACGCGATCAAAATCCCACGCACGAAGGCCATCGACGCCAGCACGCGCCGCCATCACCAGATTCTCGCGCACCGACAGATTGGGGAAAATACCCCGACCCTCCGGCACGTAGGCTATGCCGCGGCGAGCGATGGCGTGCGTCGCCGCGTGGGTCATGTCCTCGCCACGCACGCGGACCTGCCCCTCGCGCGGACGCACCAGCCCGAGCATGGTTTTCAACAGCGTCGTCTTGCCCATGCCGTTGCGACCCATCAGACCGATGGTCTCGCCCTTGCGCGCCGCAAAATCGATGCCGTGCAAAATGTGGCTGACGCCATAGAACGTGTGCAGGCCGCTGGCTTCGAGCAGCAACTCAGCCGACGAGCCGCCCGCGCCAGCGCGGGGAAGGTTCTTCTGGTCACTCATGAAGAATTTCCTCGCCGCCGAGATAGGCCAGTTGCACGGCCGGGCTGGAACGAACGGCGTCCGGTGTGCCGGATTCCAGCACCTCGCCGTTGACCATGACCGTTAGCCGGTGTGCCAACGCGAATACCGCATCCATATCGTGCTCAATCAGCATGATGGCATGATCCGCCGTCAACCGCTTGATCAGTTCCACCATGCTCTGGGATTCATGCGGCCCCATGCCGGCAAGTGGCTCGTCCAGCAACAACACTCGCGGCTGGGTCGCGAGACACATGGCAATTTCGAGCTGGCGCTGCTCGCCATGCGACAAGGTGGCGGCGATGCGCCCTGCCCGCTTGTCGAGACCGGCGGCCGTCATCGCTTCCTCCGCCCGCCGGTTGATCTCCGGGTATCGGCCAGCCTGATGAAAAACCCGAAAAGCATTCGGTGTCCGTGATTGCGCAGCGAGGCGACAATTCTCGAACACCGTGAATGGCAGAAAGATGTTGGTCTTCTGATAGCTGCGACCAATTCCAAGGCGCGAGATGTGGTCGGAACTGCAACCGGCAATGTCCCGCCCTTGAAACATCACCTCGCCGGAAGTAGGTGGCAGATCGCCTGACAGCAAGTTGGTCAGAGTTGTCTTGCCGGCGCCGTTGGGCCCTATGACGACGTGGATTTCACCGACATGCAGGTCGAGTGAAACATCGCTCACCGCCACCAATCCGCCGAAGCGCTTGGTCAGTCCTTTTGTGCGCAGAATCGCCTCACTCATCCGCCACCTCCGCCGCGGGCTTTCTGCCGAGCTTTTGCAGCAGACCGGCAAGGCCCTGTGGCAGGTATAGAGCAATCAGCATGATGAATATGCCCATTGCCAGTTGCCAATGCTTCGCCCAGGAGCCGAACCACGCCTGGTCGGACAATCCTTCCTGCAACAGAACAAAAGCAAAGGCACCGATCACCGATCCGTAGAGGCTGCCCATGCCGCCGAGAATGACCATCATGAGTACCGCCCCGGACTGATGCCACGACAATATCTCCGGATTCACGAAGCCATACTGTGCGGCAGCCAGATACCCAGCCACGCCCGCCAACGCGCCCGCGAGCGTGAAGCTCGCAAGTTGGTAGCGGAATACTGGAAAGCCGAGGGCCCGCATTCGATGCTCATTGACCTTGATGCCGAGCAAAGCACGGCCGAATGTCGACCCGAGCACGCGGTGCAGCAACAGGTAGACCAACGCCGTCAACACCAATACCAGCCAGTAGAAGTTCTGTAGCTTTTCCAGACTGAACAGTTCGACATCACCCATCTTCATCACCGGCTTGGCGTAGATGTAGATGCCGTCCGACCCGCCACCGATCTTGGTGTCGTGAAAGATGAAAAACAGCATCTGGGAAAAAGCCAGCGTGACCATAATGAAATATATTCCGCGCGTACGCAGCACCAGCGTGCCGGTGATGAGCGCGAACAGTGCACAAACCCCAACCGCAGCAGGCAGCGACCACCACAGGCTGACCGTCTCGTACTTCGGCGCCATCAACGCCAGGGCATAGCCGGCAAGGCCGAAATAGGCGGCATGGCCGAAGCTGACCAGGCCGGTATAGCCGACCAGCAGATCGAGGCTCATGGCAAAAATGGCCATGATCAGCACCTTGGTCAGCAACTGCATGTAGAACGTGCTCTCGACCAGCGGAAACAGCGCGAGCAGGCCGACCGCCAGCCAGGGCAGAAAGCGGGCCAGACGGGAACTCATCTCACGCCCGCCCGAACAGGCCTTGCGGCCGCCAGACGAGGACAATCGCCATCAACACATAGACAATCATGCCCGCCACTTCGGGCACCAGCACCTGGCCGAAGGTTTCGGCCAGACCGATCATCAGGGAAGCCGCCATGGCACCCTTCACCGAGCCGATACCGCCGATCACGACGACGACGAAACAGATGATCAGGACCTGGCTGCCCATGTTGGGAAACACCGAGGACAGCGGCGCATTGATCATGCCGGCGAACGCGGCCAGCGCGATGCCGAGCGCAAACACCAGCGTGTAGATCAGCTTGATGTCGATGCCGAGCGACTGGACCATGTCGCGATTGCTGGCGCCGGCGCGAATCATCATGCCGAGCCGTGTTTTCTGGATCAGGAAATAGAGCCCGGCCGCCAGCAGCAGGCAGACACCCGAGATGGCGAGGCGATAGATCGGATAAGAGAGGTTGTCCGTCAGCGGAATCGACGCATTGAGCAGCGCCGGCACGGCGACACCATGCACGTCATCACCCCAGATCAGGCTGCGCAATTCTTCAAACACCAGAATCAGGCCGTAGGTCAGCAGCACCTGATAGAGATGGTCGCGCTGATAGAGATGGCGAAACAGCAGGCGCTCCAGTGCCATGCCGAGTATTACCGTCAATGGAATGGCCAGCAGGATCGCGGCCGTCAGGCTGCCGGTCAGGCTCGACAGCGACCAGGCCAGATAGGCGCCGACCATGTAGAAGCTGCCATGCGCCAGGTTGATGATGCCCATGATGCCGAACACCAGCGTCAGGCCGCTGGCGACCAGAAACAGCAGCAGTCCGTATTGCAGGCCGTTGAGCAACTGGATGAGGAAAAAGGCGAAATCCATCAGGCTGGAAATTCAATAGTCGGCTCTGGCGGGACGGCGATTTGCATCGCGCCCGCATGTTTGGAGACGTATCCCGGTATACCGTCCGCGGCAAAAGCCGGGGACTTGAAAAAGGCGGCAGACCCTGCCGCCTTCTGCGTCGAAGAAACTACGCCTTGCAACCGCGCGCGGGATCAGCCAGGGCCTTCCATGCCACGCTCTGAACCTTGTTCTCCTTGCCGACCACTTTGCGCAGATACATGTCCTGTACGGGGTTATGCGCCTTGGACAGAGTCCACTGACCCCGCGGGCTATCGATCTTGGCCATTTCCATGGCCTTGATAACGCCGGCCTTGTCGCCGACGTTGCCCTTCACTCCGTCGAGTCCCGCCGCCAGCAATTGGCCGGCGTCGTAGCCCTGCACTGCATACACGTCAGGCTGCATCTTGAAGGCCTTTGCGTAGGCCAGGCGGAATTCCTTGTCCTTCTTCGTGTTGAGACCGTCTGCATAGTGCAGGGTTGTTTCGACGCCTTCGCCGGCATCGCCCACCGCTTCCAGCACGCCATCGGTGAGGAAGCCCGATCCGTACAGCGGAATCTTGCCCTTGAGACCGGCGGCCTGATAGTCCTTGAGGAACTTGGCCGCGCCGCCGCCGGCAAAGAAGGCCACCACCGCGTCCGGCTTGATGCTGGCAATTTCGGTCAACAGCGCCTGAAACTCGACCTGCGGGAACGGCACGTAGAGTTCCTTGACCAGTTTGCCGCCTTCCGCCTCGAAGCCTTCCTTGAAACCCTGCATCATCTCCTCGCCGGCGGCATATTTCCAGGTAATGAACACGGCCGTCTTGTGGCCCTCGGCCTTGAGCACCTTGCCGAGGGCGTGGGTGGTCTGCCAGTTGGAGAAGGAGGTGCGGAAGAAGTTCGGCGCGCACGCCTCGCCGGTCATTGCGCCGGCGCCGCCATTGGGATTGATCCACAGGGTGCCGGATTCGCGCAGCACCTTGGCCATGCCCATCACGACGCCCGAATGCACCGTGCCGATGACGACGTCGACCTTGTCGCGCTGCACCAGCTTGTTGGTATTCTCCGGCGCCTTGGCCGGGTTGGACTCGTCGTCCACCGTGAACCATTCGATCTCGCGACCGCCGAGCTTGCCGCCATGTTCCTCGACCGCCAGCTTGAAGCCGTTGGTAATGGCGACGCCCAGTCCGGCATAGGTTCCCGTATACGGAAGCATCAGGCCAATCTTCAGCTTGGCCTGCTGGGCCAAAGCCATACTCGCCGGCACCAGGGCACCGACGACCGTCGCACCAGCAATGGCCGTGGTGCTGCGCAGAAACTCGCGACGGCCGTAACCGAAGTTTTCCTTGTTGTCCATAGTTCATCTCCTCACTGTAATTTCAGAACGCAAAGGCTGGAATGCCCGTTGCGGATTGCAAACATGAATCACAACACTTCCTTTCAATCGCGTCAAGCCAATTGCGACGACGCTTCCTTCTCCATCTTGTCGGTGATGGCCTCGCGCAGCCGCCGTTTGAGTATCTTGCCGACGGGACTCAGCGGAAATTCACTTACCACTTCCAGGCGTTCGGGCAACTTGAAACTGGCAATGTTCTGTTGCCGGAGAAAGTCGATCAGTTCACCGAACTCCATGCTCCGGCCGTCTTTGGTTATGACGAAAGCGCAGGCCTTTTCGCCAAATGTCGGATCGGGCATGGCCACCAAGGTAACCGCCTTCACATTCGGATGGGCGAAGATAAGGTTCTCGACTTCCTCGCAGCTTATCTTTTCGCCACCGCGATTTATGAGGTCCTTCTTGCGGCCCTCGGTGAATACGTAGCGACCCTCCTTGCGGACGATGTCACCCATCCGGTAAAAGCCGTCGGCGGTGAAGGCTTCCCTATTCATGGCGGGAGCGTTGTAGTACCCGTGAATGGTGTAGGGGCCGCGTGTCGCCAGTTCGCCTGTGGTGCCGTCCGGCACCTCGTTGCCGGCATCGTCGAGGACCCTGATTTCGTCATCCTCGCACACCGGCATGCCCGAACTGTTCAGCAATGCCTCATCGGGAGCGTCCAGGGGAACCATGTTGATCAAGCCCTCGGCCGTGCCATAGATTTCCTGGGGAATGCAGCTAAAGCGTGCGCGCAGCCTGCTGCGCAGTTCCGGCACCAGGCGGGCGCCGCCGTTCTGGATTACCTTCAACGATGACAAGTCATAGTCATCCGGCACCGACGAATTCAGCCAGTTCGAGATCAGCGGGAGGACGGCGGCGATTGTCGTCACCTTCTCGCGTTCAACAAGGGAAAACACGTCCGTCGCATCGCCGGAGGGTGCCAGCACCACCGTGCCGCCGTAGTAGAAGGTACCCAGCATTCCCGGCGAGGCCAGGTTGTAGTTGTGGCTCAAGGGCAGGATGGCCATGAACACCTCATCCGCGCCAAAGCCCCCGGCCAGGCCGCAGAGGCGGGCGTTGAGGACATAGTCATCATGGGTGCGCGGGATCAACTTGGACAGCGACGTGGTGCCGCCCGACAGCAGCATGGTCGCCACTTCCGAAGGATCGCGAGGCAGACTTGCGAGAGCCGACCGGACATCTTCGAGTGCCATTGGCGCAGTGATCATCCGGCGCAGGTCCTGTTGCCCCGCCAGCGGTTCCCCGGCGACAAACACGGCACGCAGGCCGCTGAAGTCGTTCTGGACTTCCGTTGCCATCGACCGGTAGTCAAAGCTACCGATACGCTCGGGAATCACATACGCAACTGCACCCGAGGCGCGGGCAAAGTGGCGTATCTCCGTTTGACGGTGGGCGCGCAGGGCCGTTACCGGAATTGCGCCGATGCGTGTCAGGGCGAAGTACGTATGGACGAATTCGGGGCCGTTTGGCAGTTGCACCACCACCCGGTCCAGGGGCTGGATACCGGCTTCGCGAAAGCGGCAGGCGAGTCGATCCGCCGTCTCCACCAGATTGCGGTAGCTCAGGCGATGATCGCCGCAGACAAGGGCGGTCTTCTCCGGCGCGCGGGCAGCGCTGCGCGCCAGCATTTCAGGAATTGTTATGCCTTCCCACCAACCGCGGGCGCGGTAGCGGGCAGCCAGATCAGCCGGCCATGGTACGCAACCTTTCAGCACCGTTACCCTCCTTCGCAAGCTTCTAATTCTTATGTTTGCTGCACCCGGAATCCCGGGATCACCGGCTTTCCCGGATCGCCGTCCGGGTTCTGCGCAGCAGAATTCTTCCTATGCATGTGCCGACTGATCCTAATATGGCCATTGTCAAGTTACGGTCATGACTTTGTGAAAAATTTGTCAAATCGGCCCGACTCTTACGCACGTCCCGCCGCCCGGGCGATCCTCGACGGCAATCGGCCATCCGGTCTGCTCGCAGATACGCTTGACGATGGCCAGGCCCAGACCGAAACCCTCGCCGTGCCCGCCGTCGCCCCGATGAAAACGCCGAAACAGCTGATGAATGTTTTCGGCGGTCACGCCTGAACCGGTGTCGGCGATTTCCACGCTCCCGTTCGCGACCCGCAGTGAAATCCTGCCCTTGTCCGTATAGCTTACGGCGTTCGCCAGTAAATTCGACAACACCACGCGCAACGCGTTCTGGGGCGCCCATACCCGCATGCCCTCGGGCACGTCCACCTCAAGGCTCAAGCCCTTGGCCTCGGCGTGTTCGCGAACCTGCTCGACAGCATCGTCGATGCAGCTACGCAGGTCGAGTTCGCTATGCGAGCCGCCGGCCTGTTCGCGCGCCAGCACCAGAAAAGCATTCACCAGTTCGGACAAGCGGGCTGCGGCCCGCGCAATCTTGGCGACCCGCTCGCGCGATTTCGGCGAAAGACTCTCGTCATCCAGCATCAGTTCGCTGCTGGTCTGGATCGAGGTCAGCGGCGTACGCAGTTCATGGCTGACATCGGCGGTAAAGGCACGCTCGCGGTCCAGCAACGAGGCCATGCGCCGCTGAAAGGCATCGAAAGCTCGCGCCAGCGCCGCCACCTCGCGATCCGGATAGTGCAGTTCGAGCACTTCGTCGGCACTCCCGTCGTGCAGTCGCTCGACTCTCGCCGCCAGATCGGCAACCTGCCCGGTCAGCCGCCTGGCAAGCCACAAGCCGACGAAAGTACTCAGGATCGCCGTAGCGATGACACTGATCGCAAGGGCCCGCTCGAACTGGACGAGGCGGCCCTCGTGGTGTTCGACGGAATAAGCCAGAAAGAATTGCACCGATCCGATCTCACGCATCTCGACCCGGAATCGCTCGCCGCCGCTGTCGACGTCGTGAAAGCCCGGCCGCAGCGCACGCAGTTCGACCGGCAGCAAGCTGCGCTCCGATGCGTCGCGAGCGATGTAACTGCTCGTCAGCCAGTTGGCGCGAAACCACTTGCGCAAGACCTGCCGGTCCCCTTCCGGCCGCACGTTGAAATGGCGCAGAGTTGCCGAGGGCGGCGCCGCCACCATCTCGCGCCGCTCATACTGAACGATCAACTCCTCCATTTCATCGGAAACGATCTGATCGATCAATTCCGCTTCCTGGTAGCGATTGGTCAGCAGCACGGCAAGGGCATGCAACAGAACCAGCAGCATGCCGACCGCCACAAAGCTGGCGGCAAACTTTACGCGCAGGCTAGACGCTGCGCTTGGCAATGCGATAGCCGACGCCATGCACATTCTCGATAGGGGACAATCCGCTCGAACCGGTCAGTGCGCGCCGCAAGATATGCATGTGACTTCGCAGCGAATCGCTCATCGGCTGCTCGCTGCCCCAGGCGGCGTGCTCGAGATCGGCGCGGGAAAAGACCCGGTTGGGACCGGACAGCAAGGTTTCCAGCAAGCGCAGGCACTTGCGCGACAAGTGCACCGCCCGTCCTTCGAACTGGACGGCGAGCGTCGCCGGGTCGTAGATGAGATCGTCGACCACCACGCGGCTATCGGTGACGCGTCCGCTGCGCCGCCGCGCCAAAGCGAGGAGACGCGCTTCCACTTCGCGCAAGGCGAACGGCTTGACCAGGTAGTCGTCAGCCCCGCATTCGAAGGCCTTCAACTTGTCGTCGAGCAGGTCGCGCGCTGTCAGCACCAGTACCGGTACGTCGCTGCAAACTTCCTGCCTCAACTTCTTGCATACGCACAGGCCACCCATACCAGGCAAACCCAGATCGAGCACTATCGCGTCGAAGCTTTCCGATACGGCGAGATGCAGGCCGGACAGGCCGTCGCGCGCCAGATCAACGCTGTGTCCGCGAGCCTCGAGATGGTCATACAGGTTGGTGGCAATATCGAGTTCGTCCTCGATGATCAGCACCCGCATGTCCGTCGCTTCCCGATACGCCCGACGCTCAGCGAAGCTTGAAGCGCTGGATCTTGCCGGTGGCCGTCTTCGGCAATTCGGTAACGAATTCCAGCCAGCGCGGATACTTGTAGGGCGCCAGTTTGTCCTTGACGTGTTTCTTGAGGGCGTCGGCAAGTGCATCCGACGCCTCGACACCAGCCTTGAGTACCACGTAGGCCTTGGGCTTGACCAGCTGGTCGGCGTCGGCGTGCGCCACCACCGCAGCCTCCAGAACCGCTTCGTGGGTCATCAACGCCCCTTCGACCTCGAAGGGCGAAACATAGATGCCGCCGACTTTCAGCATGTCGTCGGAACGACCGCAATACTGGAAGTAGCCATCGGCCTCTTCGATGTACTTGTCGCCGCTGCGCGTCCAGTCGCCCATGAAGGTATGGCGCGATTTTTCGCGGCTGTTCCAGTACATGATTGCCGCACTCGGCCCGTTGATTTGCAGCTCGCCTATTTCGCCTGGCGGAACCGGGTTGCCGTCTTCACCGATCAAGCGGACCGCATAACCCGGAACCGGCTTGCCGGTGGTGCCGTAACGTACCTCGCCCGGACGGTTGGAAAGGAAGATGTGCAGCATCTCGGTGGAACCGATGCCGTCCAGAATCTCGACCGCGAAATGCTCGGTCCAGCGCTTGCCGATGTCCGCCGGCAGGGCCTCTCCCGCCGAGGTGCAAACCCGCACCCGCAGATCTTCCTTGCGCGGAAGTTCGGGACTGGCAAGCAGCGCCGCGTACAGGGTAGGCACGCCATAGAAGATCGTCGGCTGATGCTCTCGCAGGCGTTTGAAAACAGCCTGTGGCGTCGGGCGTTCGGCCATGAGTACGGTCGTCGCGCCGACAGACAAGGGAAAAGAAAGCCCGTTGCCCAAGCCGTAGGCGAAAAACAGTTTGGCGGCCGAGAACACCAGATCATCTTCGCGGATGCCGAGTATCGGCTTGCCGTAAAGTTCCGCGGTCTGGATCAGATGGGAATGCAGATGCACGGTGCCTTTCGGCGTGCCTGTCGATCCCGATGAGTAGAGCCAGAAGCAAATGTCGTCGCAGGTGGTCGCTGCAGGATCAAACCGCGGGCTGACGCCTTTCATCAGATCGCTCAGGCACGGATGTCCCTTGCCATCGCTGCCTGAAACGACGATGTGCTGTAGCGTCTTGTGCCTGGCCACGATGGGAGCGAACTGCGGCCATAGCGCTTCCGAAACCACCAGAGCTTTCGCCCGCGAGTCTCCCAGCATGAAGTCGTAGTCGGCAGTGGTCAACAACGTATTGGCGGCGATCGGGATGATGCCCGCCTGAATGCTGCCGAGAAATGCCGCCGGAAAATCAATGGTATCGAGCAGGCACAGCATCACCCGGTTCTCCGCCTCCAGGCCCATGCCGGCAAGTACATTGCCGAAGCGATTGACCCGCTCGGCGAGATCACCGAAGGAATAGCTTCCGTGATCGTCGATGTAGGCGATCTTCGCTGCCCGCCCCGCTTGCAGATTCCTCTGGATCAGGTCGTAGGCCGCGTTGTAGTTGCGCGGGATCGATACTCGCGGCGGCGATGCACCGTGATCGGCAGTACTCAGTTCTGGCATGGTGCTTTCCTCCTCTGTTCTGTGACTTTGCTATGTGCAAACCCGAGTTGTTCCTAACCTTTTATGATCCGTGGCAGCAGCATCTGGTGGCGCGGGCAGATCGATTTCGGATTCTGGTAAACGCTGCCGGCGAATGCCTTGAGATAGCCTCGCAGCGCCTTCAGATCGACGATCTCATCGACGAAACCGTGACGTGCGCAGTAAGCGGGGCGGGAAGTCTCATAATATTTCCTCGCCATCTCGTTCATCTTGTCCGCGATCGGCGCCAGCGGTTTGCCGGCATCCTTGTCCTTCACCGCGCGTCGCGCATAGGTCGCCACCGCAGCGGTTTCGCCGTGCATCACGTAGACCTCAGTGGCCGCCGTACCGAGGGTAAATGCATTCTGGCGATTGGCATTCGGACCGCCCATGATGTAGTGCGCGGCGGCGCTGCCTTTCCTGAGTACCACCAGCATCATCGGCACATCCACCTGCTGGATCGAATACACCAGACTGGAGCCCAGACCCAGCAGTTCGGCCTTTTCCGCCGCATCACCGACATCTATGCCGCTGGTATCCTGAAGCCAGATCACCGGAACGCGATCGCGTCCGCAGTGGGTCACGAATTCGCTCATCTTGATCAGGCCCTGGCGGTACAGCTTGCCGCCGATGCCGGGATAATCGCCGTATTCCGGATAACCTTGCGGCAACAAGCCTTGGCGGTTGCCGATCACTCCGACCAGCATGCCGTCGATCTTGACCAGCCCGGTGTAGATTTCCGGGCCATAGGTGGGTCGAAATTCCATGTGTTCGCTGCCGTCCACCAGTCGTGCCAGAATGTCTTCAAGGACGTAGGTTTCCTTCTGGTTGAAAGGCAGCAGGTGATAGAGATCCCCGCTCGGAAGCACGGGCTCGGCGGGCTCTGCAACCCGGAAAAACATCGGATCGTAGGCCGGGATCGCCTTCATGTAGGTCTTGATGCCATCCAGAACGCCTTTTTCCTCATCACAAACGTGAGTGAAAAAGCCGGTCGCGTTGTAATGCGTGTCGACGCTCCCCGGGGGACGCTCCTTGAGATCGCGTGTGACGGCGATCAGTTGCTCGAGCCCTTCCGAGTCGAAACCGCCGCGCGGCGACATGCCCGAAACGATGCCCGCACCACCGACAGCAATGTTTGCGTCCTTGTGGGCGATCAGGATTGTCGGCGTAATGCCCTGATAGCCGCCGCCGGCCGGATTGGTGCCATAGATACCCGCAAGCACCGGAATGCCGGCCTGCTCCAGTTCGGCATGACGGAAGAAAGGAGTGCCGGAACTGCGGCGACCGGCGTAGAACTGCTCCTGATCGGGAAGTTTCACTCCGCTGCAGTTGACCAGCCATACCAGGGGGATGTTCAGCCGCTTCGCCAGGTCAGTGACGCGCAGGATGTTTTCCGGTTGGCCGGCAATCCACGCGCCCGCCAGCACTTTGTTGTCGAAGCCGATGATGACCGCCCAACGCCCCGCGATCCTGCCCAACCCGTCGACCACGTTGGTGGTGCCTTCCTCGTTCTCCTCCGGGTTGTATAGACTGTGCAGCGGTTGCCATGTGCCCGGGTCGACCAGATATTCAAGCCGTTGCCAGATCGTCATCGAACCGCGCTCGTTGATCTTTTCGGTCGGAATGCCGACGTTTTCCCTGGTCTTCCTGAGCGCCGCAATCTCCGCCTCTATGGCCTCGAGCTTGGCGCGACTCTCCTGCGAGCGCGCGATGCGATTTTCCTTGAGGGGCTTGCCGAAGCCTGGCATCTTTTCAAAATACGGTCTCACTGATCTCTTCCTCTACTGTCTGACAACGCCAATGAAAACGGGGTTGAGTCGCCTCGCCCCCGCTTGATCTGCCGGACTCTATTCGCGGTTGGGGGTGAAGCCCAGCGCCATGCCGGAAATGATGACCTTCTGGATGTTGGAGGTACCTTCCACCACCTGCAGCGACTTTGCATCGCGGTAGAAGCGCTCGGCCGGATACTCGGTGGAAAATCCATAGGAGCCGTAAATCTTCATGCACTCGTTGGCGGCATGTACTGCCGCTTCGGACGCGGCATACTTGGCTACCGATGTCTCGTACTGGTTGGGTTTGCCCTGATCCTTGAGCCAGGCCGCACGATAGACGAGCATTTGCGCCGCCTGGTGCTCGACCACCATCTCGGCGATCTGTGCCTGAATCATCTGATGCTGCGAGATCGGCTTGCCGAACTGGGTACGCTCATTGGCATACTGGATGGCCAGGTCCAGCGCCCCGCCGGCAACGCCCAGCGCACCCGCGGCACAACCGAGCCGGGTCTGATTCAACTGCCACATGCAGATGCGGAAACCATCCCCGGGTTTGCCCAGCACATTCTCCTTCGGCACCTTCATGCCCTCGAAGGCGAACTCGCCGGTCGGCGCGCACTTCAGGCCAAGCTTGGTCTCGATGGCGCGGGCCGTGCATCCCGGCATGTTCTTCGGCTCGATGATGAAGGCGGTCATACCCTTGTTGCCCTGGGTCTTGTCGGTATAGGCATAGAGCAGGCCGGCATCGCCGACATGCGCCTGCGAAATCCACATCTTCGTGCCGTGAACCTCCCAGTGATCGCCCTTGTCGATGGCATGAGTCTTCATGCTGGAAACATCCGAGCCGGTGTTCGATTCAGTCATGGCGAAGAAACCCAATTGGGTGCCGGCGACCCAACCGGGGACGTATTTCGCCTTTTGCGCCGCGGTGCCGAACTTGCTCACGGTCAATGCCGGCCCCAGATTCTGCATGTTGAACGGCAGTCGCCAGGACGCCGACACCTTGGCAATCTGCTCGGCCATCAGCACGGACTCGGCAAAACCCATGCCGCTGCCTCCGAACTCCTCGGGCACGGCGCAGGAAAAGAATCCCAGGCTGCCCATCTTGGCGACCCGGTCGGCACGAAACTCGTGCTTGCTCTCCTCTGCATCGAGGGTAGGCGCGATTTCCTCTGTGGCGAAACGCTTTGCAGTGTCCTGGATCAGGCGTTGTTCTTCGGTCAATTCAAAGTTCATTATTAGTCTCGCTTCTGTCGATGTTGATCACAATAGCCGGGGTACTTCAAACACAAAACACTGGCTCAATCTATTTCTGACGCGAACGTCAGCGCAGCAGCGTGACGTAGACCGCGGCAATGATGGCCGAGGAAATCACGCCGCAAATGCTTGCGCCCATCGCCCATGGAAGTATCACGGCAAACTTGCTTGCTTCGCGCGCTTCCTTCTGCGCCACCTTCGCCGTCGTCGGGATGCAGGACACGCCTGCGATGCCGATGACAGGATTGAAGTTGCGCCCGCTGGCCCAATACACGATATAACCACCGACGATTCCGCCGATGCCCGAGAGCAGCAGTGCCGTGATTCCCAGGACCAATAGCAGCAGGACCTTTGGATTGAGGATCGTCGCTGCTTCACAGAGCACGCCCAGCAACAGTCCGAGAAAAAAAGTCGCGCCGTACAGGACCGGGCCGCTGATGAATTCGACGAACGGTTTCACGCCCGATTCACGAATGATGATCCCCAGAAAGAACGACATGAACAGTGGCGCCGCCACGGGCAAGAGGAGGCACAGCAGCGTATTGATGATCACCGCAAAGGTCATTTTTTCCGCCGACGAGACGTTCGGGATCTGTTTCGTGTCCATCTTGATCCCTCGCAGATGCTTGGGAATCATGAGCCTGATCAGGTAGGGATAGCCGGCATAGGTCAGGCTCAGGTAAAGGTAGGCCACGATCGTGATCGGCACGAACAAATCCTTGGCCAGTATCAGCGAGGTATAGAGCACCATCGGGCCATCGGCGCTACCCACCATGGCAATCGACGCCGCCTCCTTGTAGGTGAGTCCCATGGCGACCGCAATGGGAAAAGTGAGCAGGGTGCCAAGTTCCGCCCACAAGGCGATGAACATGCTGCGAAACGGGGCTATCAGCATGTAGCCGATATCCGTGATCACGCCGATGCCCATGAAGACCAGGCAGGCGATCAATCCGTTGCTGAAGGTGAAGGTATAGATCGGTTGCAGGAAATTGATCTGCAGGACATCCATGAGTTGGCCGGGTTCGCTCGCCATGGGATCCAGAAAAATCGTGCCCATGGTCGTTTTCGACAGGTAGAGAACCGCCGCATTGACCGAAGACATGCCAACCCCCATGGGAATCATGATGAGGGGTTCGAGCGTCCCTTTTGCGCCGAGATAAACAAAGGCAATTCCAAGCAGGATCAGCACGATCCTCGCCGCGCCGATGACCGGATCCGACGCGGCCATCGTCGCGATGCCCTGGAAAATGTACAGGAAGTCTATTTCGGGCATTATCAAACGGCCTTTCCGGGTTCGCTGCTTGCCGGCTTGGGAGCCAGTTTGACCGCTGCATCACCCGCTGCAGCGGCGGGAGTTCTCTGCCCCCGAATGATTGCAAATAGCAGCTTGATGACCCCGGCCACCAGCATTGAAATAAATGCGGCCAGCCCACCGACGATCAGCATTATCTTGACCGAACCCCAAAAGTATTCCAAGTTTCCATCCCTTCCGGTGCTGCTTGCGAACTCTTTCCCCGACGCCGGGTCGCCTGATACTGCGGCAACGTCGACGCAGGACCGTTCTATTCGATGATCAGCAGCAACTGGTTGGATTCAACCATGGCGCCCGCCGCGACCCTGATCTCGACGATCTTGCCGTCAACAGGAGCCCAAATCGGATTTTCCATCTTCAGGGCTTCGAGGACCATCAGTTCATCTTCACAATTCACCTGATCACCTACTTTGCACAAGACTTCAGAAATCCTTCCCGACATCGGGGCGGTGACATCAGTAGCCATAAAATTCTCCTCTTATAAGCCGATCGAGGTGCCGAATTCGACACTCCGGAGCGCAGTCTTGATGCTTGCATTCTAGTTTGACAAGCGACAGCCGCTACTGCCTGCCCACGCGCCGCTTCGATATCAATGTATGGTCATGCCCCCGTCAGCGGCAAGAATCTGTCCCGTAACGTATGCCGATGCGTCCGAGGCGAAGAAAATGAATACCGGCGCAATCTCCTCCGGCTCCGCCCAGCGACCCAAGGGGATGCGATCAAGATACTTCTCCTTGAAACGCTCGTCGGTGCGGATCACCTCCGTCATCGGCGTCGCGGCACCCGGTGCGATGGCATTGGCGGTGATGTTGTAGCGCGCCAGTTCCTTCGCCGTGCTCTTGGTCATGCCCAGGATGCCCGCCTTCGCCGCGCTGTAGTTGATCTGGCCGATCGTGCCGAGCACGCCCGCCGCGGACGTCACATAAATGATGCGGCCGTACTTGCGCTCGATCATGCCGCCCACCACCGCCTGCAGGCAGTTGAAGGCGCCCGTGAGATGCACACCGATCACCTGCTGCCACTGCTCGATGGTCATCTTGTTGAGCATGGCCGTGCGGGTGATGCCGGCGTTGTTCACCAGGATGTCAATGCGACCCCAGGCGGCATTTATCTGTTCCGCAGCCATCTCGACCTGAGAACGATCCGAGACATCGCAAGCCACGGCCATCGCCTCGCCGCCGGCATCGGCAATTTCCTTGGCGATGTGAGCTGCGCGGTCCAGGGTGAGGTCAATCACCGCCACTTTTGCTCCCTCGCGGGCATAGGCCTTGGCGACCGACGCGCCTATGCCCTGCCCGGCGCCCGTGACGAAGGCTACCCTGTCCTTTAGTTGCATTCTTTGTCCTCGATTGGAAACAAAAAAATTAGTTCAGCCACAGAGATCACAGAGGAATACAAAGCACGCAGCATGGTCTTCTCTGTGAACTCTGTGAACTCTGTGAACTCTGTGAACTCTGTGAACTCTGTGAACTCTGTGAACTCTGTGAACTCTGTGAACTCTGTGAACTCTGTGTCGTCTGTGGCTAATTGGTTTTCAACTCTTGGGCTTGGCCAGCACCTGCTCGGCGAACTTGTCGTCGAACAGCGCACCTTCGGCAACCAGTTGGCGGAAGCGGACAAAATCGATCACATCCTTGCCCGTTACCTTCTTCGCATCGAAGGCGTTGAAACCGAGCCAGGCTTCGTGATTCATGTTGGCGGCGAGCCAATGGCGGTTGGGCAACTTCGCCTGATCCCAGAAGAACTTCTTCTTGGCGCGAATGCCGTCGATGGAAGTAATCAGGCAGTTGGGGAACAGGTTGGAGAACTTCCACACCAAGCGATTGACTTCGGCGTCGAGCAGTTCGAAATCGGTCTTGCATTCAGCCATCAGCGCCTTGGCCGCGGCGATCTTGTCGCCGGCAACGGCCTCGCCATAAACAATCTCGCCATCATCGACAAATGTATCGGTGCGCACCAACGGGTTCCTTACCCACTTTCCGTCCTTCTTCAGCACCGGCACCACCTTGGTGACTAGGCCCTTCGACTTCATCTTGTAGGCGCTCCACGTCTCGCAGGAGATGCAGTTGTACATCGCATCTTCCATCGAGAGGAACCAGGGCAGGAAGTCGGTCGATCCGCCGACCGGCGCTGATCCGTGCTTGGGGCCGGCCTGGCCGTAGATCGCCAGATCGGAAGACACCGTGATGTCGGTCGCCATGCCGATTTCCTGGCCGCCGGCGACGCGCATACCGTTGACGCGGCAGATCACCGGCTTCTTGCAGTTGAGGATGCCGTCGACCATGGTATTGAACAAGTCCATGTACTCGCCATATTCGTTGGGACGCTTGGAGTAGTAGGCCGAGTACTCGGCGGTGTTGCCACCCGTGCAGAAGGCCTTGTCGCCGACCGCGGTGAACACCGCAGCGACGATCTTGCGGTCGCTCGACGCGCGCTGGAACCCGGCAATGACGCCCTTTACCATGTCGGTGGTATAGGAGTTGTACTGGCCCGGATTGTTCAGCCAGATCCAGGCCGAAAACAGGCCAGGCACCGCGGCACCCTTGTCGTCGAGCACCGGGCGCTCTTCGTATATCACCGTCGGCGCTTCCGTGCCGAAGTGGCTATTGTCGATCAGTTGGTGATCCTTTAGGTCGTTTTCCCTGCGCAGCCATTCAAGTGCCATGTCATTTCTCCTGATTGAATTCGGTAAGTCGTTCGTCTATGTTTTCAAAATCTGTATCAGAAATCGGGGGTGAGGACCACGCGCCGCTTCAGCTTGCCGTGGTGCGCTTCGTCGAAGACCTGCGCTATCTGGCTCATGGGTCGCGTCTCGACGAAGGGCTCAAGCACGATCCGCCGGTCGATGCACATCTCGAGCACCTTCGGATAGTGCTCGGGCAGACAACCCCAGGTGCCGATCAGTTCAGCGTCGAACGCCATCAGCTTGGACAGCATGTAGGAGGTCTCGTCGGTGCCATAGCCGACCACCATCAACAGCCCGGTGAATGACAACAAGGACAATGCCAGTTCCTGGCCCGGCTTGGTGCCGGTGACCTCGAATATCTTCCAGCCGTAGTTTGAAGGCAGGCCATTTTCCTTGCAGTAGCCCTTGAACAGTTCCTTCACTTCCTTGGGGGTCTTGCCTTTCGGATTGATCGTAAAGTCCGCGCCGTAGCCCTTCATGAATTCCAGCTTTTCGACGTTGATGTCGATGCCGATCACTGTGCTTGCGCCCATGCCCTTGGCCACCTGGGTCATGAAGCTGCCAACGCCGCCGGCCGCGCCGATGATGATGGCTCGGTCACCAGGCTGCAGCCGGGCGCGCAAGCCCGCCTGATAGGGAGTGGTGACCGCATCGGCGATGACCGACAGATGTTCGAGCGGAATCTTGCCGCGATTGCCCACGATGCACAGATCCGCGGCCGGCACCGGGATATGGCTGGAAAAGCCGCCGTATATGCCCATCGAGTTACCCGGCATTTTCTGGCCAAGACAGCGGTTGCCGCGACCGGTCTTGCACAGTTCGCACTTGTTGCAGGGCAATACGGCAGGAATGATGACTTCCTTGCCGAGCACCCTGCTATTTCCTGCAACCACGATACCGGATATCTCGTGACCAAGTGAAAGAGGCGGCTTTTGCTCGGTGCGCACCCCCATGTAGAAATACGAAAGATCGGTGTGGCAAACTCCGCAGCCGCGAATTTCAACCAGTGCCTCGCCCGCCAGTAACTCAGGCACGGGAATTTCAGTCCGCTGCAGCGTTCCCGGCTCGGTCATCTGCCATGTCTGTATGCTCTTTGGAATCATTGCTCTTCTCCTAAGTTTTCGCTGTTCGATCGCCTACTTGTTCTTCCAGACCGGCTTGCGCTTCTCGATGAACGAGTTCAGGCCTTCCTTGGCATCCTCGGTGGCCATCAGATCCTTGAGGTAATGCTGCTCGATGTGGAACAGCGCCTCGTAGAACGGACGGGTGGCCGCTTCCTTGACCGCCTTCTTGGTGTGGATCAGCGCGACGCGGGAAAGCGAGGTGAATTGTTCAAGGAATTTCGCGGTGTCGGCCGCAAAAGTTTCTTTCGGAAACACCCGATTTACCAATCCGATGCGATACGCTTCCTGCGCGTCGATGATGCCGCCTCCCAACAGCAACTCCATCACCTTGGTCATCGGTATCTGGCGTGGCAGCAGGATCGCTGCGATGGGCGGGAACACGCCCAGCTTGATTTCCGGCTGGCCCAGCTTGGCTGTCTCGGAAGCAACCACCATGTCGCAGGCAATCGCCAGTTCGCAGCCGCCGCCCAGCGCCGCGCCATTGACGGCAGCCACGGTGGGTATCGACACCTGCATCAGGCGCTTGAGGATGCCGTGGAAGACATCAATCATCTTCACCACCTTGTCGGGCGTGTGGTCGACCACGTCGACACCAGAGGAGAATGTCTTCTCGCCGTTGCCGCTGATGATCAGCACCTTGGCGGTGACATTTTCCATCGCCAGGTCGAGGGCGGCGTTCATCTCCTCCATGGTGGCAATGTCGAGCACGTTGTAGGGCGGCCGGTTGATGGCGATACGGAGTGTTTCGCCGTTGTCCTCGTATGAGATGAACTTGAACTCTGCCATGACTGTCCTTATGAATTTCTGCTTGCTGCGGTTAGAAAAGATCATCGATTTCGTCGGCGCCGATACGCCACAGCACCGGACCGGCCGCCGGTGGCAACACCATGCGGTCAATCTTCGCCGCGAGCCTGCATTCTAGATAACACAAGGCTCCCGCGCGAACAACCGTTTTGTAAGAAGCTGGGCTGGACTCATCCCGGCCGCGGCTCACAACGAGATCGCCGAGATCCTCGGGTTGGAGTCGCGATTCGCATCACCTGATAGGGATGCATTCCCCAATCGCCGGAATGTGCAGCTTGTCCTGCCGCTTGGCGACGGTTTCGCAATACCTGCCGTGGCCGGCCAGCTGCATATAACGCGGTGCTTCGATGCCCGCTTGATGAACCATCACTGTACATGTCAAGGGAAAGTATGAGTCAAGTCAGTACTAAGGTCAAGGCTAATATGCAGTATTTTGCAATGCCTCTAGCAACAGATAATTACTGTTCATTATCAGCATGTTACTTATATTAATAGACAAATTTTACATTAGATCTAAAAATAACTATTCACAACCACAAGAATACATGTACTATAGTGCTACCTCTTGATGGAAGCTTGAACGGCCACGAACGGACACCGGGATACACATGGAAATCGCCGAGAAATCCGAACCAAATACTTCCTTGCGCAGGATCGATGAAACACCGGACGCCGAGTTCCTGCTGGCGCTTGGTTTCCGCGTTCGCGAAGCTCGGGCCCGGCGCGGGATGTCGCGCAAGATGCTGGCGATCAATTCGGATGTTTCCGAGCGATATCTTGCCCAGGTGGAGAGCGGCGACACCAATCCATCCATCATGGTATTGCGCCATGTCGCCGATGCCCTGGGAATATCTCTGATGGAACTCATCGAGCCGCCGCCCGACTCCCCGGAATATCGGTTGATCTCGCGCTTCCTCGAACAACTCGCTCCGAACCGGCTTGAAGAAGCACTCTTGCGTCTGTTGCGCGATTTCGGCAGCGAAGACGCCTCACGCAGAAAACGGATTGCGCTGGTAGGACTCCGTGGCGCCGGCAAGTCAACTCTGGGCCGGGCCCTGGCCGGCGAACTCTCTTCGCCATTTGTTGAACTCGACGGCGCGATTGAAACTGAAGCCGGCATGACGCTCAATGAGGTATTCATGCTCTACGGCCAGCCCGGCTTTCGCCGCCTTGAACAACGCTGCCTGCAGGACATCATCGCCCGTTACGAAAATGCTGTCATCACCGTCGGCGGCGGTATTGTTTCGAACGCAGAAACCTTCAACCTGCTGCTCATGAACTGTTTTACGGTCTGGGTAAAGGCAAGCCCCGAAGAACACATGTCGCGCGTTGTGGCACAAGGCGATTTCCGTCCGATGCAAGGCAATACCGAGGCCATGGAAGACATGCGCCGCATCCTCGTCGCCCGCGAACCGCTGTACTCCAAAGCAGATTTCACGCTCGATACCACCGGCCGACAAGCGGCAGAGTGCCTCGTGCAGTTGCGTCAGGCCGTCACAGCATCCAAGTCAGCCATCACACAATAGGAAAAAGCAAATGACTTATCCAGAAGCCCCCCCGCAAACCATCACCTATGACACCCATCCCGACCGGTACAAGCATTGGCGCCTGACCTGCGACGGACCGGTAGCCACGCTTCATCTGAATATAGATGAGGACGGCGGAATCAAGCCCGGCTACAAGCTGAAACTGAATTCCTATGACCTGGGTGTAGACATCGAGCTATACGACGCGTTGCAGCGCATCCGCTTCGAGCATCCCGAAGTCCGCAGCGTAGTCGTCACCAGCGGCAAGGACAGAATCTTCTGCTCCGGTGCCAACATCTTCATGCTGGGTCTTTCCACTCACGCATGGAAGGTCAACTTCTGCAAATTCACCAACGAAACGCGCAACGGCATCGAGGATTCGAGCCGCCATTCCGGACTGAAGTTCCTCGCCGCCTGCAATGGCACCACCGCCGGCGGCGGCTACGAACTGGCGCTCGCCTGCGATGAAATCATCCTGGTCGACGACCGTTCGTCCGCCGTAAGCCTTCCCGAAGTTCCACTACTCGGCGTGCTGCCCGGTACCGGTGGCCTGACCCGGGTTACCGACAAGCGCCATGTCCGGCGCGACCATGCCGACATATTCTGTACGCTGACCGAGGGCATCCGCGCCCAACGCGCCAAGGAGTGGCGCCTGATTGACGACTACGCCAAACCGCAGCAATTCGCCGAGAAGGTGAAACAGCGTGCCGAACAGCTCGCCGCGCAAAGCGACCGCCCGGCTGATGCCAAAGGCATCGCCCTGCCGGGCGTCAGGCGCACCATCGACGATGTAGGCTATCACTATGAAACCGTGGACGTGGTGATAGATCGCAAGTCGCGACGGGCAACGCTGACGGTCGCCGCTCCCGCAACCCCGGTGGCAAACGCTATCGACGACATCGTGGCCGCCGGCGCGTCCTGGTGGCCGCTGCTGATGGCGCGCGAACTCGATGACGCGATCCTGATGCTGCGCACCAACGATCTCGAAATCGGCACCTGGGTGCTGAAAACCAGCGGCGACGCGCAGCGCGTGCTCGATGCCGATACCGCGCTGGCAAGGCACCAGCAGCACTGGCTGGTCCGCGAAGTAATCGGCATGCTGCGGCGGACCCTGGCGCGCCTCGATGTCACCTCGCGCACCCTGATTGCACTGGTCGACGGCGGCACCTGCTTTGCCGGCACGCTCGCCGAACTGCTGCTGGCGGCCGACCGCAGCTACATGCTCTCCTTGCCTGACGATCCGTCGCAGGAAGCCAAAGTCACATTATCCGAAATGAATTTCGGCAGCTATCCGATGGTCAATGGCCAGTACCGCATCGCCGCCCGTTTCTATGGAGAGGATGCCCCGATTGCGGCAGCCCGGGCGGCAACAGGAAAGCTGCTGGGCGCCACGGAGGCGTCCGCACTGGGCCTGGTAACCGCCACCCCCGACGACCTCGACTGGGAAGACGAGATTCGCATCGTCCTCGAAGAGCGCGCCAGCCTGTCACCGGATGCGCTGACGGCGATGGAAGCCAATCTGCGCTTCGGCCCCGGCGAAACCATGGAGACCCGCGTTTTCGGTCGCCTCTCGGCCTGGCAGAACTGGATTTTCATCCGACCCAATGCGGTCGGCGAAGCCGGCGCACTGAAGGTATTCGGCAGCGGCAACAAAGCCAAGTTCAACTGGGAACGCGTCTGAGGCGCACCCGCTAAAGCACATCAAGGAGAATGCAATGAGCGTCGACTATTCGCAGAAGATCCCAAACAACGTAGGCCTTTCAGAGAACAAGACCCTGCAACGTGCCCTTGAGCACTGGCAACCCGAGTTCATCAACTGGTGGAAGGATATGGGCCCGGACGACTCGCAGAGCTTCGACGTCTATCTGCGCACAGCGGTCAGCGTCGACCCCGGCGGCTGGGCGCACTTCGACTTCGTCAAGATGCCGGACTACCGCTGGGGCATTTTCCTCAATCCGGCCGAAGCGGATCGCAAGGTGAATTTTGGCGCCCACAAGGGTGAAGCCGCCTGGCAGGAAGTACCGGGCGAATACCGCAGCAACCTGCGCCGGTTGATAGTGACGCAAGGCGACACCGAGCCCGCATCGGTCGAGCAGCAGCGCCATCTGGGCCTCACCTGCCCCTCGCTCTATGACATGCGCAACCTGTTCCAGGTCAATGTCGAAGAAGGCCGACATCTCTGGGCCATGGTATATCTACTGCACGCCTATTTCGGGCGCGATGGCCGCGAAGAAGCCGAAGCGCTGCTCGAAAGGCGCTCCGGCGATACCGACAATCCCAGAATCCTCGGCGCCTTCAACGAAGAAACGCCGGATTGGCTGTCATTCTTCATGTTCACCTACTTCACCGACCGCGACGGCAAGTACCAGCTCTGCTCGCTGGCCGAATCCGGCTTCGATCCGCTGGCACGCACCTGCAAGTTCATGCTGACCGAAGAAGCGCACCACATGTTCGTCGGTGAGTCGGGCGTGGGACGCGTCATCCAACGCACCTGCGAAGTCATGAACCAGTTGAAGACCGACGACGTGGCGAAGATCCGCGCCGCCGGAGTCATCGACCTGCCGACCATTCAGCGCTACCTGAACTTCCATTTCAGCGTGACCATGGACCTTTTCGGTGCCGATGTTTCGTCCAATGCCGCTACCTTCTACAACACCGGACTCAAGGGCCGCTACGAAGAAACCAAACAGGACGACGACCACCAACTCGGTGATGTGACTTACCCGGTACTCGAAGTCGCCAACGGTCACGTCATCACAACCCAGGCGCCCTACCTCAACGCGCTCAACGAACGGCTGCGCGACGACTATGTGACCGATGCAAAAGCTGGCATCGAACGCTGGAACAAGATCCTCCAGAAACAGGGCATACCCTTCGCCCTTTCGGCCCCGCACAAGGCCTTCAACCGCAAGATCGGGCCGCTGTCGGCGTCGAAGATATCCCCCGCGGGCAAGGTGCTCTCCGAGGCCGAATGGACGCACCACCACCTCGAATGGTTGCCATCGATCGAGGACCGTGCCTTCGTCAGTTCGCTCATGGGCCGCGTCGCTGAACCGGGAAGATACGCCAACTGGATCGCACCTCCCGCCCGCGGCATCAACAATCAGGCGGCGGACTTCGAGTACGTCCGCTTCAATTAAGGACTCGGCAATGACGATCTTGCGTCAGCACCTGATCGATCCGGAGATCTGCATTCGCTGCAATACCTGCGAAGAAACCTGCCCGGTCAACGCGATCAGCCACGACTCGCGCAACTATGTGGTCGACGCGACCAAATGCAAATTCTGTTACAACTGCATCTCGCCCTGTCCGACCGGCGCCATCGACAACTGGCGCCACGTGTCAGAGGCAGCGACCTATCCGCTGGCCGAACAACTGCTGTGGGATACGCTGCCGGCACAGGTCGTTCTCGACGAAAGCCCGAAAGTCGGCCCTGGCGACACGGCGACGGCGCTTCCGGACGATGTCGAGCGGATTGCCGCCGCCTCCACCTCCGGGCAGGGCGGCACCGCCCCTCCGCCATGGTCGGCCGCGCACCCTTACGTCAATCTTTACTCGATTCAGAAACCGGCGGTGGCGACCGTCAGCGGCAACTTTCGCCTGACGGCCGACGATGCATCGAGCGATATCCGTCACATCGTGCTCGACTTCGGCAACGCCTCGTTTCCGGTTCTCGAAGGCCAGACCATTGGCATCCTGACTCCGGGGCTCGATGCCAACGGCAAGCCTCACCATGTTCGGCTCTATTCCGTCGCCAGCCCGCGCGACGGCGAGCGTCCGCGCTACAACAACCTGTCGCTGACGGTGAAGCGGGTCACCGCCGATCACGAAGGAGTCGCAGTTCGCGGTGTGGCATCGAATTTCCTCTGTGACCTGAAGAAGGGCGACAAGGTTAACGTCGTCGGCCCCTATGGCACCAGTTTCCTGATGCCGAATCATCCCGGCAGCCATCTGCTGATGATCTGCACCGGCACCGGTTCTGCCCCCATGAGGGCGATGACGGAACGCAGGCGGCGCAAGTCGCTTCCCGGCGAGGACGGCAAGCTGATGCTGTTCTTTGGCGCCCGCACCCCCGCCGAGCTACCCTACTTCGGTCCGCTGACCCGGCTACCAAAGGAATTCATCGACATCAACCTGGCGTTTTCGCGGGTTCCCGATCAGCCCCGGCAGTACGTTCAGGATCTTATTCGCGCGCGAGGCGAAGAGGTCGTGCGCCTGCTGAGCGATAAGAATACTTATCTGTATCTGTGCGGGCTGAAGGGCATGGAGACAGGCGTTGACGAAGCCTTCAGCGACATCTGCAGCCACCACGGGCTGGACTGGAAAGCACTCCAGGCAGAGTTGCTGCTGCGGGGCCGTTACCACGTCGAAACCTATTGACCACATACATCCGGTCCAGAGTTCGTCATACGACAAAAAGCCCGCGCGAAGCGGGCCTTTTGTCCGGAAACGCCGTCCCGCCAACGCCGACTTTCTAGAATTTTAGAGCCGCCAGCACGATCGACGGAAAGAACACGATCAGCGAAATCCGCAGGAAATCGGACATGAGGAAGGGCAAGATGCCGCGGAAGGTCTCCTTCATCGGCACATCCTTGGCAAAGCTGCTGATGATGAACACGTTCATCCCCACCGGCGGCGTGATCAGGCCGATTTCCACCACCATCAGGGACAGAATGCCGAACCAGATCGCC